>JACCDT010018522.1_pt1 | contig 20802 bp, 17 predicted proteins | sample 7446291 | NCBI WGS metagenome assembly JACCDT01 (sample SAMN15323446, study PRJNA562643) | freshwater metagenome | isolation source: river surface water | place: USA:Blue River Watershed | collected 2017-08-17 | reverse complement strand
TCGCTGCGCAGCGAGCTGGCCGGCATCGACGAATCCATCGCCGGCCAGGAAGCGACACTGTCCGGACTGAAGCTGCAAATCGAAAGCCGCAAGATACAGATCCAGAAGCAAAACGAGCAGCTGAAGAACATGGCCGAGCTGGCCGCCGACGGCTATGTGCCGCGCAACCAGGTGCTGACGCTCGAACAATCGCAGGCCGAGCTGAACTCGATCCTGGCCGACCTGAACGGTTCCAAATTGCGTACCGAACGCGCGATCGCCGAGCTCAAGCTGCGCAAGACTCAGCGGCTGATGGACGGCGCAAAGGACACCGCGACCCAACTGGCGGACGTACGGCGCGATGTGCAGGCCGGCCGCGAAAAACTTGAAGCGATCACGGGCGAACTGAACCGCGTGAAGATCAAGGCTCCGGTCGAGGGTCAGGTGGTCGGACTCGCGGTCGCCTCCATCGGTGGTGTGGCCGGCGCCGGCCAAAAGCTGATGGACATCGTGCCGAAGGAAGAAGGCGTGGTGCTGGAAGCGCGCATTCCGACGAACGTGATCGACCGCGTGCGCCCGAACGATCCGGTCGCCGTGCGCTTCTCCGCGTTCGCCCGCTCGCCACAGCTGGTGGTCGACGCCAAGATCGACTCGATCTCGGGCGACGTCGTCACGGAACAGACGCCAGCAGGGACGAGCTCCTACTATCTTGGCCGCGTCAGCCTGACCGAAGAGGGTCTCAAGAAGCTCGGCGACCGTCATCTGCAGCCGGGCATGAGCGCCGAAGTGCTGATCAAGACCGGCGAGCGCTCGCTGCTGACCTACCTGATGCACCCGCTGACCAAGCGTATCGCCGCCGCGATGAAGGAAGAATGACGGACGGCACGACGGACGCGGCGGAATCAGCGCCGCCGCAGGCCGTCGCGAGGCGGCTGGAGAGAGTCACGTTCGATTACTCGGCCACGCAAGACCGGCTACTGGCGCGCATGCAGGCCAGCGACGGCGAGCGGCATGCCGCGTGGCTGACCCAACGGTTGGCGCGCCGCCTGGTGAAGGCCTTGCTGTCGCACCTCGACAAGACCGTCACGGCCGAGCAGGCCGTCGCCGCCACCCCGTCGGTCGGCGGCGGCACGGCAGGCCCGGGCCCCAAAGAAATGCTGCTGAGTTTCCGTCACCAGGCAGCGCTCATAAAGCGCGAACCGAGCCCGCCGGTAGCCGATGTCGATACCCGTGACCTGCCGCTGCTGGAATCTATCCACGCGCGGCTGACGCAACACCGGGCGCTGCTGACGATGGACCTCCCGGTCGGCCCGGCCGTACTGTCGCTCAGCCATGACCATGCATGGCAATTGCTGCAGATCTTGCTGAACATCTTCCGTAAGGCGGACTGGCCCGTCGATGCCTGGCCGGCGTGGATGCGTGACGGCGACTCGGCCGCCGCCAGGGCAGCCGATACGCAAGTGCTGCACTAACGGGCTTGCCATGACCGTATCCCGGCATGACGCCGGGATTCCCTCACTTCAGTACGGCGCCCGCCGCCAGTGTCTGCACCCAGCGCAACTGGGCCGGCAGACAAATGGTCTTCAAATCGTAACGGCTACGCGCGAACTCGCGCGCGTTGGCGCCCAGCCGCTGGCGCTCGGCCGCATCGCCCAGCAAGGCCACCACCTCCGCCGTCAGCACATCAACATCGAAGAAATTCACCAGCCGGCCAGTGTCGCCATGCCGGATCGCCTCCCGCAGCGGCGGCGTATCGCTAGCCACGATCGCGCAGCCAGCGCTCATGGCTTCCAGCAGGCTCCATGACAGCACGAACGGGTACGTCAGGTACACATGCACCGTTGACAGCTGCAGCAGCGGGATGAATTTGTCGTACGGGATATTTCCCAGGAAGTGCACACGTGCCCAATCGGCCTCGGCGATCTGCGGCCGCACTTCCGCGATAAAAATGTCCTTCCAGGTCTTGCCACCCGGCGCACGTGCACCATAGCTGACACCGTCGCCGCCGACGATCAGCACGCGCGCCTGGGGCCGTGACTTCAGCAGCGCGGGCAGCGCGCGCATGAAGATGTGATAGCCGCGGTAGGGCTCAAGGTTACGGTTGACGAAAGTGATCACCTCATCGTCACGCGTCAGCACCGAGCCATCGGGCAGCGTCATGCGGACCTTGGGGTTTGGGGTGACGGCCTCCGTGTCGATGCCATCGAAGATCACCGAAATCTTGTCGCGAAATGAGGGCGGGAACGTACTGGCCTGCCATTCGGTCGGGCTGATACCGGCATCGGCCAGATCGAAGTGCACCAGATAATTCAGGTTCTTCATTTGCAGCCGGCAGGCCGTACTGTCATCCTGCGTCTCAAACTCGGGATCGAAGCCGACATCGCCGCCATGCTCGCGATAAAAATATTCGCAATAGATGCCGATCTTAGCCTGCGGCCACACGTTCTTAATGAACAGGCTCTCGCCCCACGACGGATGGGCAATGATGACGTCGGGCGCATAGCCTTCCTTCTTCATCGCGAGCGCCGCCCGAAAACAGGCTTCGCCGCGGATGGCCTTGGTCTCGAAATCCGATACCCACGGCTGAATATTCGGCGTACTGCCGCGTGCGGGAAAATACGGGACCAGGCGTACACCTTGCCATACCGGCGCCTCGACTTTGCGCATCAACATCGCCCGCACGTCATGGCCCTGACGAGCGAGCTCGGGCGCGAGGAATTTAAACTGTCCGGGAAAATGCTGGTGAATGAAAAGAAAATTCATGGCGCGCTGAAAATTTAGGAAAGTCTTGCAATATTGTCGAGCACATCAGCCGGCTTGACGGTAAATTCGGCCAGCGCCATCGCAGCGTATGGCCGCCAAACACCGCCACCGAATTGCGCAACGCCAGAGAATGAATACAGGTCATACGGCAAACATCCACACCGGGCATTTACATGGAAGATCTCAGGATATCAATCATAAAAAAACCCTTGTCGGGCGAAGGCGGTCCTGTGTTGTTTTCGGTAGTGCGCAATGAGAGCTATTTTCTGCCGCATTTACTGGCACATTACCGGCAGCTGGGCATACGCGAATTCTGGTTCCTCGACAATAACTCGACGGACGCAACGCCGGATATTCTGACAGCCGCCAGCGACTGCGGCATGCTACGCGCGAACCGTGATTTCGCCGATATCGTCAATGGATTGCGATTCGGAATACGTGCGCGCTCGATCATACCTGCGCATCTGTTCAAAGACCGCTGGGTTCTGAACGTCGATGCCGATGAATTCCTGGTTCTGCCGGCGCAGTATCCCGATATCCCGGCGCTGATCCGCGATCTCGACGTTGCCGGCCTGGATGCAGCGCGCGCACTGATGGTCGATTTTTTCCCGGACAGCCTCGCATCATTAAGCCAGCATCAAGCCCGGTCGGATCCGTTCAGCATCTGCAAGAATTTTGACCGCTACAGCAAGATCGACTGGCCCGACAAAGCAAGCGCACCGGTATTCGTGTCCTATGCTGACGGCGTCAGGGCGCGCATGCTGAAGCAGGCACTACAACTTTCACCCGACATCGGCGAACGACTGGCTGGCTACAAATATCCGAACATTAACAAAATACCGTTGGTCAAATGGATGGCCGGCACTACCATGCTGAGTGCGCATCGCCTGAACCGGCCGGTATCTGACCAGGCCCAACTGGTACTGGCGCATTTTAAGTTTTATCCCGGCATGGAGCAGCGCGTCCAGGACGCAGTCACACGTTCGGTGTATTGGAATGATTCGATCGAATACAAAATCCTGGATCTGGTCATAAAAGCGCTGCCCGATTGGCCGTTGTTCAATCAGGCCACCTCATGCCGCTATACCGGCGCACCGGATCTTGAACAGGCCGGCATGCTGTATTTCAAAAAAAGCTAATCGAGCAGAGCCATCATCGATGCTGAAATTCACGTTTCCCTCTTACCGCCCGCCCTACTTTGCCACCATCAGAGATCGCGCCAGAATATCGGGACTGACATCGGTCCGGTTCTTGTCAAACAACGTTCTCGTCGCCTGCGATTTCAATGAATGCCGCTGCTACCTTGTCGAACTCGGACAAGGCAATACGATCTCTCTGCTCGACCATCATCCCACGTTGATCGGAAGCGGCCATGCGGTAGCAACCGACCTGCTCGACGTCCGTGACAACGAATTTGTCGTCACCAACTTCGTGCAGGGCTCGGTATCGTTTTATCGGATTGACGGAAAAAAGATCACCTTCCTGAGAGAGCTGAACCTGAATCAATTCAAGGGCGCGCACGGCGTGCGCTACGTCCCGGAATATTCTCAGCTGATCTGGGTGTCCTATTGCGGAAAAAATAACAAATGCATCCAGATCGTTGACTATGCGGCGGACCGCATCCTGTGGACGATCAATACCGCTGAACAGGCGCAGGACGTCGCCTTCACGACTGACGGCAAGCATGCACTGGTCGTCGCCCGTACGCCGCACATCACGGAAGGAAAGCTCGCTCCTGACAGCCAAGTGCCGCTGAAGGACATGTATGCGACCGCCTATTTATATCGGATGCCGGAAAATCTTCGGACTGCCCCCCCGGTACTGGTCGACGAGTGGCACGGTAGCGGACATATCGATGCCACCAAAGAATTCGGTGACTACATTTTCGCTGCGAACCAATATGAAGATGTCGTCGATGTTTTTGCAATCCGGGACGAAAAGATCCGGCTCGTCCAGAAAATCGAAGGGTTCTGGATGCCGCACGGCCTCGATATCCGAAGCGATGGCCTGCTAGCAACGACGAATTATGGCGATCAGTCGTTGCGCCTCGGCTTTCTGCCGAAGCACCTTAAGCCAGCCCGGAGGTTGGCGTGATTATTGTCGGCTCATTTGCGCTGGCGCTGCGCGGCCTTCGCGCGATGGGCGACGTGCGTGATCTGGACCTGATCGGCACGCGTGAAGAAGCCGAGACATTGAAGGCCTGGCTAGGTCCTCGGGTACTCGACGAGCAGGACCGTGACCAGCACCTGACGCTTGCCTTCATGAGCGGCCCTAACCGGACGAAAATCGAATTCGATTACAGCCAGTTGCCCTCCGACCGCATGCTGGACAGGCTCTGCCATCAGCAGGTGAAGATGCTGGATCATGTCGTGAAGGTGCCGCCGTTGGAAGTGCTGTATCTGATCAAACGGGCGCATGCGAACCGGCCAGTTCACTTCGACAAAACCCTGCGGGATTTGCTGCTGCTGAAGCCGAAAATCGGCGCGCTGACAGAAGAACAGCAGGCGTTCGGTCTGCAGCGGAAAGCCGAGTGCATTGCACTCTATGCAAACCACCGGACGCGCTTCGCGCCTGCGATCCGGGAGGAAGATACCTTCGATGCGGCTGCCAGCGGCCGCCTTTACGTTCATGGCGATGTGCATCAGGCTATTGCCGCACCCGGCACAGTCAGTCCCGGAGCTTGCTGCACAGCCCTCAATACCGCAGACAGTGGCCTTGCGCAGTCATTACAAGCGCTGTCTTCTGCGCAGTTAATGCACGCCGTGAGAGAGGCCTTCATGGTCACGGGCATCGAGCGCTATTACGTGCGCGATACCTCGCTCGAGGCGGCGCAAGTGTATCGCCTGGGTATGCACAAAACGATCCGCGATGTCTTTACCGGTGAGCTGCAGGATTTTTGCATTGATCACCTCGACCAGCTGATGCAACCGCCGGCGCAAGATTTTGTCGACCGCTTCGCATCAGCTCTGGCGCAAGGGAAGGTCCGCCAGGCCCAGCGGCCTGCGGTATCGACAGGTATCGGGCATGAACAGATATGGACTGCGATCCAGCAAGGGCGCCTGAATGAAGCGCGCCGGCTTGCCGAAGACAAAGTACGCCGCTGCGGCGTCGCCAGTGATCCGCACAGCGGCTTCATGCTGGGGGCGATTTTTCAAATGACGGGTTTTCTGCCGCAAGCCGAATTATGTCTGCGCGCCAGCCTCGCACAGCTCCCGGAGCACGCGACAGCATGGATGCATCTGGGTCTGGTGATGCTGCAAACCGGGCGCGAACGCGATGCGCTGGACGCTCTCGAAGCCGCCCGGCAACTCGGCACACAGGAGGCCGCACTCTTCGTTGCACTGGGTATGGCCTATGAAGAGACTAACCAGTTTGCGCAAGCCCTTCAGGCTTACCAGCAGGCTTATGCATTGAATCCCGAACATCCGCAGGCACGCTCAAGGTTGGCCTCGGCGATACAGCACGGCTCTCGTTCATAAGCGAGCCTCCTCACTCCGCCATTCATTAATTGACGTTATTGCGATCAGGAAACCTGCGACTGCGAATGCAATAACTTGTCAAAACGCGTCGTGCCGGTAAACTGCCCACGCAAGCGGTAATCCAGGTGTCATGTATTCCGGCGGAATATTGCCGGATAAGCGTGGCGACATGTCAGATTTCCCATTTTTTGTTCTCGGCTATGGTCATCATCGGTTCCGTGGCACTCGCGTTGCATGGGCTGCGCCCAATGGATGGAATCAACAACCTGAACCTAGTCGGAAATCGCGACGAGTTGGAATCCGTACGCGCCTGGCTTACCGATCGGATTGTGAAGACCGAGGATTCTGCAGAATCAAGCACGACCTTCACGCTCGCAGACGGATATCGATGGAAGCAAATCGATTTCGATTTTCAGCAGTCGCCGTCTGATCGCCTGCTGACGTCGCTCTGCACTCGGTCCGCCCGACTATTCGACACCCTGCTGAAAGTGCCGCCGTTACAGGTTCTGTATCTAATCAAGCGGGCACATGCGAACGTGCCGATCGGCTTTGGGAAAACCATCCGCGACCTGCTGCTGTTGAAGCCGAAGATCCTCGGCTTCAGCGCAGCGGAAAAAGAATTCGGCCGTTTGCGCAAACAAGAGTGCTCCGACCGGTATCGACTACAGCGACAGCGCTTTTCGCTGTCGCTGCGTAACGAAGATTTTTTCGATCTCTCCAATCATGTCCGACAGTATGAGCACGACGATCTGCATGAAGCCGTCGCGCATTATCCGAACGGCCCGCTCTACAAGCGCTGCAAACACGATCTGAACCTTGCAAAAATCGATGTACCTTTGTTCCAGGCGCTGACGCCGGAAGACCAGCGAAGAATGGTGCAGGAAGAGTTCATGGTCATTGGCCTCGAACGGTTCTATCTGCACCAGCCGCATCTATCAACTGCCGACGTTTACCGGCTCGGCATGTACAAGACGATTCGGGATTTGTTCGTTGGCTTCTTTCAGGATTTTTGCATCGACCATATCGACCAGCTGCAACAGCCCCCGCCTTATGACTTTGTCGAGCGCTTCAATCAGGCACGGCAATCTGGCCGGATCCGGGAAATTAATACGGCCATTCCGCCCTTCGACGCGGAGCATGAGCATATCTGGACACTGGTCCAGACCGGCAATGCCGATGAAGCCCGGCGTCTCGCAGAGGACAAGGCTCGGCACAGCGACACACCCGGCAATCCTCATACTTTTTTCGTGCTCGGTGTCGCACTGCTTCACTGCGGCCATCTCGCCACTGCAGAGCAATGCCTGCGAAACAGTCTCGGCAGAGATCGAGACAATTCGCTCGGATGGCTGTACCTCGGCATCGTGCAACTGCAGGCCGGAACGCCTGCCAAAGCGCTTCAATCGCTGGAAACCGCACGCCGGCTGGGCGGCAAAGAATTTCTTCTGTTTTGGGGCCTCGGCAAAGCTTATGAGGCGATCGGTCAGCCAGGACCGGCATTGGCCGCCTACCAAAAGGCCGACCAATCCGATGCCGGTCATGCGGATGTCCTGCAAAAAATCGCTCAGCTGAGCGCGTCGACCGCAGGTTAGCGCCTGCGGTGGCGACGCAGCGGCTTGCGCCATTGCGAGCCTGTCTGGCAAATGGCCTCAAGGCGTACGCGCGCAAATTTCGCGGGCCGCCATTGTGCAAATCGATACAATGCATGCGTCGCCGACAGTCACGCCAGGTGCAGTTTCGTGCCACGGCCTGACGCCCGGCGACGACACCATTCCAATTGATGACCGATTCCCCTGTGCCTGACGATCACGCTTACGAATTTACCAACCACTGGTTTGCCGAACCTTTGAAGCAGATCTGGGCGCAGATTTTTTCGAAATTCAGCCCGCGCAACCTGCTTGAAATCGGATCGTTCGAAGGTGCCAGCGCCTGCCATTTGGTCGAGACGCTGGCCAGCCGCCATCCGATCCGCCTGACCTGTATCGACACCTGGGACGGCGGCGCAGAGCATCGCAAGGGTGGGCCGTTCGAAGCGGACATGCCCGCAGTCGAGGCGCGCTTTCAGCGCAACCTCCGGCGCGCGGCAGCGAACGCGGCTCATCCTGTCGAGCTCGACATCCGCAAAGGCCCCTCGGACGCCATGCTCTGTCAATTGATTGCCGAAGGCAAGGCGGAGAGCTTTGACTTTATTTACGTCGATGGCTCGCACCAGGCCTGCGACGTCATTTGCGACGCGGTGCTGTCCTTCAAGCTGCTCAGCGAGGGCGGCATCATCATCTTCGACGATTATCTCTGGCGCGGCGGCGCCGCCGACACCGGCAACCCGCTAAAGACGCCGAAGCTGGCCATCGACGCCTTCGTCAACCTGTATTTCGATCGCCTGCAATTGCTGAGTTTCCCGCTGTACCAGCTGTACGCGCGGAAGACTGCCCGTCGCCAGTGAAGGCGAGTGCCGGGGACAAAGGCATAAAATACAGCTGTATCCCCTGAACAGCGAGTTAACAGCCCGATGCCGGTCATGACACGAAACCTGGAAATTGCCGTGCTCGCGCCCGATCAGCGATTGACGAAAAAATCGATCGATCTGAACGGTAAACCAGCACCGGCAGCGCACCTGATTTCCTGCCTGATGGTGTCGCGCGGCGAGATTTACCCTGCGGCATTTGCGATCGAATGCTTTCAACAGCAGACCTATCCAAACAAAGAACTAGTGATCGTCAGCGCGAACGCCGACGGCCAGTTGCAGCGCTACGTCGAAGGGCTCGCTGACAGCCGCATTCGGTTCACCCGCGCTCCCGACTGGACGCTGGGCACCCTGCGTAATCTGACCATCGGCCTGGCCCATGGCGGCCTCGTGACCACCTGGGATGACGACGATCTGCGCCATCCGCGCAGCCTGGAGGTGCAGTACACCGCACTGATGGCCACGGACGCGGCGATGCTGTGCCTGCTGAGGCTCAGTCTGTGGGAGCCAGCCCGACAGCGACTGGCGCTGACGCAGACGCGACCGTGGGAAAACTCACTGCTGGCATGGCGATACAACATGCCCGAGTATCCATCGCTGGGAAAACGGGAAGACAGCCATCTGATGCAGCGCATCGCCGAAAAGCATTCGGTCGCCCTGATCGACCAGCCCGAGCTGTACGTGTACACCGTGCATGGCAAAAACACCTGGGAAGCCAGCCACTTCGATCAGTTTTTCAACAAGGCCAGCCACCGCTTCGAAGGCGCCGATTACGAGCGCATGTACCGACAGCTGGGCGCCAACGTGCCGATGATGCGGTATGCAGAAGCGCTGTTGCCGGGCGCATCAGCAAAAGCAGAGTGACTGCGCGGCGCGGCATCGCTGCGTGACCGACGTCGCAGATTGATCAAGAATTTATAATTGCAAACATCACCGACTGTCGCTTGGGATGTGTGCTTGCCAACGCACGTCCGTCGAACCCGCAAACCCTGATAACCACGATGAGCACACCTGACTACACCTTTGTCACGACCTGCAAAGGACGCCTGCATCATCTGCAGCAGACGCTGCCCAGCCTCATGCGCACGCGCTGCACCGAGATCATCGTCGTTGACTATCAATGTCCTGACCATACAGCGGACTGGGTCGCTGCCCATTACCCCGGCATCAAGGTCATTCGGGTCACTGATGACGCAGGCTTCTGTCTGCCGCGCGCCAGGAATATCGGCGCGGCGCAGGTCAAGTCGCCGTGGATCGTATTCATCGACGCCGACGTCTCGGTCAATGAAGGCTGGGATGATTGGCTTGAGGCGAATGTAACGCCTGGATCGACCTACCGGATCGGTGCAGTCAACGGCAAGATCAATCCGGAAGCCTTCGGCACCTTCATCTGCGAGAAAGCCGCATTCGAGCGGATAGGCGGCTATGACGAGAGCTTTATCGGCTGGGGAGGTGAGGACATCGATTTGTACCGCCGGCTGGCGGCGACGATGCGCAAAGGTGAGTATCCCGGCACGCTCGTGTCCGCCATCTCGCACGGCGATGAGGAACGGACGAAATTTACTGAAATTAAGAACATTCAGCTGCATCACATCATTCACGAGATCTACATGCAGGCGAAGTCGTTTTATGCCGGGTTTATGGACAACGGCGCGCCGCTGGGACTGGAAGATCGAAAGCGGCTGATGCAGGCCATCACGACGCAAGTGCTCGCCTGGGACGGCGACGGACGGCCAAAGGGATCGAGCATTCAGCTCGGACACAAGTGTGCAAAATGGTTGCCCGAGCCTTATTTCATGGGCATCAATGCGACGATCAGCATGGCCATCATTGATCGTAAAGAGGCTGCCGCGGGCACGCCGGCGCGCCACACGCCGGCCAGCGCAGCCTCCGCCGAATGACAAGCAATGACACCGCCGCAGCTACAGCGGCATCTTCCCGATAAAGATAATGATAGATGGAATGCTGATCGCAGCCGGCGCGCTCACCGGTTTGCTGGTAGGTCTTACGGGCGTTGGCGGCGGTGCACTGATGACGCCGCTGCTATTGCTGGTCTTCGGGGTCGCGCCATTATCGGCTGTCGGTACCGATTTGTGGTTCGCAGCGATTACCAAGCTGTTTGCCACGCGTGTCCATCACGGTCACGGCCTGATCGACTGGCCGGTCGTGAAGCGATTATGGGCGGGCAGCCTCACTGCGTCGGCGCTGACGCTGGCCTGGATGCGCTGGCATCCTGTCGATGATAGCGCCGTTGTCTTGCTGAAGACAGCGATCGCCATCGCCGTCATCGTCACGTCGTTGGGCCTGTTATTTCAGAAGCCGCTGCATGCACTTGGCCGGCGTTTGCGCACGACTGATGGTGAGCATTTCAAGGCCGTACAAGCACCGCTGACGATACTGGCCGGGGCCGTGCTGGGCATGCTGGTGACGCTGACCTCGGTGGGTGCCGGCGCACTCGGCGCGGTGTTCCTCGCGTATTTATATCCGCTGCGATTGACGCCGCCGCGGCTGATTGCGACCGACATCGTGCATGCGATTCCGCTGGCGATGTTTGCGGGGCTTGGACACCTGTTGATCGGCAACGTAAACTTCGGCCTGCTCGGCAATTTGCTATTGGGATCGATACCGGCCGTGATCATCGGCGCGATGTTTTCCGCCCGATTGCCGCATCCGTTTTTGCGCGGCGCACTCGCCGTGGTATTGCTGTCGATCGGCGCGAAGCTCTGGTGGACCTTAGGACAATGAACATCACGCAAGACCAACTGACAACACTGTGCCGCATTGCCGACGAGGCCGGCCGTGAAATTCTCGCTGTGTATGAGAACGGCGGCGCCACCTGGGAAAAAGATGACGCATCGCCGCTGACTGAAGCGGATCTTCGTGCGGATCGGGTAATACGTGCCGGGCTCGAACGGCACTTCCCCGGGGTGTACATCCTTTCCGAAGAATCGCGCTCGGAAGGCGCGGCCAGCGGCGATTGCCTGTTTATCGTCGACCCGCTCGACGGCACCAAGGAATTCATCAAGCGCAACGGCGAATTCACCGTCAATATCGCACTGGTCGCACAGGGCGAACCGGTGGCGGCCGTCGTGCTGGCGCCAGCGCTGGGCGAACTGTTTTTCGGCGCGCGCGGCCTCGGTGTGTGGAAGCAGGATGCGTCTGGCAAGCAGGTCATTCATTGCGCACCACGCGCTACCGGTCAGCCGCTGCGCGTGATCGGCAGCCGTTCTCACGGCGGCGAGCAACTCGCTGCCTGGCTCGCGTCACTCGCGCAGGAACACAGCTTCGTTGCGGCCGGCAGCTCGCTCAAGTTTTGCCGCATCGCTGAAGGTCAGGCGGATATTTATCCGCGCTTTGGCCCGACCTGTCAGTGGGATACGGCGGCAGCGCAATGCATTCTTGAGCTGGCGGGCGGGACGGTGACGGATATGGCGGGGCAAAGACTGCGCTACGGCGCGGAGCGCGCCTTGCTGAATCCTGAGTTTGTCGCTGCCGCCGCCGACGCGCACCCTGCGCTGGCGATCAAGGTCTGACCGCTGGCAAAAGGAATATCGGCACACGTGGCGACCAGACGCCACGCTGCCCGTTGATCCAGTCAACGGGACCGGCGCCGCTTCAAGGCTGCCTCATACAGCGCCAGATCCAGCTCGGTCATTGCTTCGATACGTTGTATCGTTTGGCGCGAGTGATCTTTTGCCAGCGGACGATCAGGCGTCACATTCAGTTTGCCGGGCCGCAGCGCATTCGGCAGTCCGATGCCGCGCATGATCACCTCAGAGTCGTCATTAAATGTTTCGGTGAACCCGATAAACGAAAATGCGTCGAGGTTCGCTATCGCACGCGCAAGCATATCGGCCGGCGGATGATCGTCCACCGACGCGCCGGGAATACCGGGACCACTGGACAATCGCCAGGTCTGGCTGTTCCAGATTCGATCTCTGACATGCTGGTTTTCTTGGACGAGCTGTAGAAAGCTGTCGATGTCATGCTCTTGCGCGATCTTATTAATCGGGAATTCGTCAGGATCGCGCGTGCGGCAATAATAGTAAAACGACAGCACGCGCTCGACCGGCGAGCGCAAGAAGGTAAAGGAGTAACGTCCTGCGAGCAATGGCTTGGCAAATTCGAAGCCAAAATGGCCTGAGACAAATGCAAATCTGGCCATCTCGTCGGGAGACTTACCCACAAAATCGCCATGGCTGCAGATATTCGCCGGGCCATAATGGCGCGCAGCGGCAACCGTAATCGATGTCCCGGCCGTCTTCTGCGTATGCATGAACAAGGCTGGCACCAGGCTGCGCTTCACAGGCTGTACGCGTGCGCCAGTGCCAGCATACGCATCTGTCTTCGGTGCGATGCCTGAGTGGACATCGCCCGTAACCCGGCCGGCCAGATACGCGAACGAGGAAAATGAAAGATCGGAGATGCCGCTGACAAAATCCTGCGCGCTTGCAAAAGAAAGAATCGAATAAATTTCACGCGCTGGCACTTCAAAGGCGATCCTCATTTGCCGGGATGCCAGGTCAATCGCCATAACCTTCGCCTTGCCCCCCTGCTGGACCGGCATATTCCTAGAGTGGCTAACGCCAACCAACAGCTGACCGTCGGCGAAAGCGATTCCGCGCAAATAACCGCCCACCTGAATTTTTTGGAGCAGGACGAATTGCCCGTCATAGACGAAGATCTCGCCGGTTTCAGAATTGGCCACATAGACTTTGCCGCCATGCGTGCAAATCGAATGCGGTTGGGACAAGCCGGAAGCGACGCGCTCGCCGGTTTCCAGACATTGAATGAATCCCTTTTCCAACGAGCCTTCTTTATACCCACGGCCGGACGAAAATTCGCCGAATGCGGTGAAATAGATCTTCCCGTTGATCTCCGCCAGACAATTCAGGTGCCACGCATCAGGCTGTGCTGAAAATCGCCAGCCCTTGTCGAGCTTGCCCTGCTGATCAAAACGGTAGACTGCGTTTCTGTCTGTGCCGACGGCATAAATCCACGGACCAGAAATCAGTACATCGTGAATGTCACGCAGTGCTTCACCGGCGAGGACTTTCGGCGGCAAACCTGCCGGCTTGAAGACAATGCAATCCTCTTGCACCGACCGCACAAAACCCTGTCCTGCTTTGACATCCATGCCCGTCGTACGCAGTGCATCGAGCGGCCTCACCACACCGCCAGTCACCGAAAAACATCCTCCAGGATTGGAGGATGAAATGAGCAAATTCATAAATAATCCATTTCCTATGCACAGGCTCTGACGTGTCGGGACGTTCGTCCGGCGTGACGTTAATGCGGCACGCTTATTTGTGAGCAACGATCACGTACTGCAGGCAACTCAGCTGCCTGATTTGCGTATCGTCGATTTTTTTAAACGACATCGAGGCGGTGGCAAAATGTCCCAGCGAATCTCTGCCAGCGTGCGGCATCCAGGATTTCGGCAATGGCAAGCCATAGATACCGGACACCTTGTATCCCGTTTCGCGGAACATCTCCGTCAGCGTGCTCAGCGTAAAGAATCTCAGGTGGGTAAAGTCCAGCAGGCCATAGTGCTGATAACTCCAGTTCCCCTGACATAAATTATCAATCAGCTGCAGATTGAATATATTGGGTACGCTCGCCACAATTTTTCCACCGGCGGCGAGCAAAGCCTCGGTGCGCTTCAATGCCTGCCACGGGTTGTACATATGTTCGAGCACGTCGGCAAACAGGATCGTATCGAATGTCTGGCCATCAGAAAACACCTCCGAAAAATCGATGCTCTCAAAATTTCCGCAGATGACACGATCAAGCTTTCGCGCTGCCACATCGGCCATGTCTGGCTGAAGCTCAATGCCGAAAAATTGCGTTCCCGGGAAGAGCTTTTTGAGCTCGGCCGACGTGGCGCCAGCGCCGCAACCGACGTCGAGCATCGTGTTGCCTGGATTGGAGATCGCCCGGAAAAGCTCGGTCCGCGGCTTCTCGTAATAGCGCGACTGGTTGAACGCTTCGGCGCTTGCGCTCTCTTGCCAAAGATTGGGAATATAAGAAAAAAGCGCCGCCTTGTTTTGCGGGATATTGTCGGAATACGAGGGTCCGGAAACGACAGGGGCAACGGCAGGCAATGGCGGCGCCTGCACAGACTCCGACAAAAGCGGTTGGCCTTTCAACGCAGCCGCTGTGGCCTCAAGGTATTGATGGCCGTATCTGTCATCCGGTTCGAGATAGCTTCCTTCGCCCCACTCATTCCACGCATTAATAAATACCAGATTTTCGCCGCTGCTTGCCTTCTGCGAGGCTATACGTACGCATTCGGATAGCCACTCGTGATACGCCGGCAGACTGAAGTTCTCGAGAATGACTGCAGTATTTTTTCTGCGCGCCGTATTATCCCATCCCAGCGTCACGCCCTTGAATCGTACATACGATGGTGACGGCGCATGCCGGTAATGGTTGGCCAGATCTGCGTAGTCACGCACGACACCGCTAAAGGGTGCATAAAAATTCTTTTGATCGGTGATGACCTTGTCACGCTGTACATGGCGATAGCCATTGGGGAATTCATAGGCTGCATCGCATCCGGCGGCAATTTCAGCGGCGCCGGTACCGCGTGCCTCCTGACAGACGACGTACAGTTCAACCCCTGCGCTGCGTCTTGCTTCTTCGCGGATGGCCGCAATGCTTGCCGCGAGATCGGGAAATTCATCGGTCCGGTAAATCAGGAAGAGAGGCTTATCGTTGACGCGAATATAACGACGATCGAGAAAATAGGGTGCCAGCTCGCGTATGAGGCTGGTACAGGTCGCCGTGCTGAGATCCTGCTCCATCAGTATTTTGCTGTCTTCCCCACCCCATCGCCGGGTCCAGTTTTCATTTGCCCAGCAGACGCAGAACGGAAAATCCGGCTTCTGGCTCGCGAGCACTGCCTCGATCGGCTGGTTCAGTAGCTTTGTTCCGTCTTTAAACCAGTAGTAGTAATAGCAAAACCCATGAATGCCGTACTGCTTCGCCAGCGCCGCCTGGGCGATGCGGACTTCTTCCAGTCGCAGATCGTAAAAGCCAAAATCTGCAGGAAGGCGTGGTTGATAATGGCCGTCATACAAAGGTCTCGCTTTGGTGGTGTTGGTCCACTCGGTAAACCCTTTGCCCCACCACTGGTCGTTTTCCGGAATCGGATGGAATTGCGGAAGATAGAAGGCGATCGCTCGCACTTCGGAGAATGCTTCGGTATTTTTCATTGACCTTCAAGCTCGCTGCGCACTACCTCGAGGTACTGGTGACCGTACCTCAGATCAGGCTCCAGATAATTTCCCTCGGCCCATTCATTCCACGCCTTAATGAAAATGATTCGTTGATTGTCCGGCATGTCCTGAGCCCACTCAACGGCCAGCCTCAGCTGTTTGCGAAACAGCTCGGGCGTTGCCTTTTCCAGAACAACACCGTTCACGCCAGAGCGCGGCGTATTGTCCCAATTCGGCAAGACACTGGGATACGTCTTGCCATTGGCCGGCTCGGACGGAATGAATTGGCGATAGATGTCTTCGTAATCGTAAATGGTCGGATACTGTTTTCCGTTATGCACATTCTTTACCGGAGATGGCATAAAGATGCGCAACTCCGCATCAAAGCCTAATTCATCGCCAGTCCAGCCCGGAAAATTGTGTTTCACCGCGACGAGATGCAGGCCGGGCAGGCCCGCCTTATTTGCCAGCGTGCGCCACAGCTCTGCAAAATGGCGGGGGTTAGGTAGTTGATCTGGCTTCCAGACCAAAAACATCGGCTTGCCATCGACCGTCACATACCGCTTGTCGCGAAAAGCCGGCAGCATCGTGTTGAAGTGCGCGATGAAATCGTCGTCGCCCGGATAGGTCTGCTCGATCAGCGTCTTTCCCGGTGATCCATGCCAGATCCCCGTCCAGCTCTGGTTCGCCCAGCAGACGAGCAATGGAAAATCCGGCTTGCCGGAACTGAGTACCTCATTCAGCGGGCGCTCAAGAATGCGGCGGCCAGCGAACCAATAGTGGTAATAGCAAAATGCATCGATACCATATTCCCGCGCCAGTGCCGCCTGCGCCTCACGGCTTTCCGCCAGGCGCAAATCGTAAAACCCGAGGTCGGCCGGCACGTGCGGCTGGTAGTGCCCCGGATATAACGGCTTGGCTTTGGCGACATTAGTCCATTCGGTGAATCCGCGTCCCCACCAGGCATCGTTTTCCGGGATCGGATGGAATTGCGGCAGGTACAGGGCGATGGCTTTAGGGCGGCTCATTGAAAAACGCTTCTCTATCGGATTGCCAGTGCTCGCTGCGGCTTTGTGGCGGCAATGAGCACCGCATTATCGTCGACGAAGATTTCGATCGGGCTGCGCGGATTGTAAGAAAATCTTCCGCCGACCAGATGATCAAGGCTGTCACGCTGATAGTCGTAATAATTCTGGATCAACGGGGCGTAATTGACTTCGTTGATGATGGTCTGGCTCTCATACCAGGGCCGTCCTATGTCCTGGCTGATCCAATCAATACCGGACAGACGCAGCAGTCGCGCCGCGCGAATGGCGATCTGAAGATTGTCCGGATGGACCTGTGCCGTCACCAGCTCAGGCGTACCGCGCGAGTCGCTGCTTTCCGTTCGCCTCGGCATCACGCGCTGGCCGGCCGCAGCGCGATGCGGAGATACAGCGCACGGCAGGGCTGTCGCATTAACGGAAGATAGCCGGCCGGCTGGCGATCGTACGAATCGGCTTTCATTGGTACGGGCATCAGATCAGGCTCCGGAAATGCGCACAGGCAGGCAGCTTATTTCAGCGCCGAGAGGAAGGTCAGCAGCCGTGGTCCCATGCCGGCAGCCTCGATCAGCTGCACCCTGTCAGTCATGCCCGCGTCATTCGACGGCATCAGGCCGGCGTCGCGCGACGCGGTGACGCAAACGTCGTCCGCAGCATCGACCAGGATCAGGCCAGGTTGCAGCGCCTTGGCCTGAAAAATAAGCCGGCGCAAATGTGCGGGCGCGGCGCTGTCATCGCCGTGGCCGCCGACAATCAGCAGCGCATCGCACCGGTCGATAGGCCAGCCGGATGTCAACGGATCTTCGCCACCGACCGCAATGAGTAGGGCATCGAGTCCCTGATCGATCAGCAGCGAACGGCAGCGCTGGAACACCGATTGTCCGGCAGCAGGCAGGCGCCGGCCCGCCAGTGCGATCGTGGTGTCGGTGACCAGGCCGGCATTCGGAAACGCCTCGCGCAATTGCGCATAGAGCGCATCGTTGAAATCCACAGCGTCGGCGGCAGTCAGCACCACGACCGTCGGTATGCGTCCCTGGCGCCGCGGCAAGATGGCCTGCAGCAGCGGCGCATGCATGGTGGTAAACATCTGCGGCTGCGCATTGACTTCGCAAATGCCGCACTCGCTCTCCAGCCATGAGCGCCGGATATCCGGCGTCAGAAAATCAATGCCGGCGACATCGAGCCGCAGCACTCTCGCAGTGCGAATGGCCAGTGCAATATTGTCGGGATGGACCTCCCCGAGCGGAATCTCGCGCGGGATGCCGCCGCCAGCCACGTTCGCGGCGCCGCGCAGGCGCACGAATTGTCCTGCCGCTGGCACGGCGTCCCACGCCAGCCCAGCGAGCCCCAGCATGCGCACGGCCTCGGCGTCGAGCTCGATCCTGTGCAGGAAGCGCCGCTCATCGGTGGCGCTGGCGCGCTCCGCATTCTGGCGCTCGACCAGCTCGCGGACTGTATGCCGGCCATCGCCATTCACGCCGCCGGGGCTGCGTTCCAGCACCCCGTGCACCACGCCGCCGACGACCTGAATACGGTAATCATTCCCTTGAACGTATTTTTCAACGACGATCTTGTTCGACACTTTCAGCGCGCTATCGAAAGCGGCGCGCACCGAATCGGCATCATGCAGGAAGGCGCTGACGCCGACGCCGCCGTCTTTGTCCGCAGGCTTGACCACCACCGGGAAGCCGAGCTTGTCGGCGGCCGCCACCGCAGCGTCGGCCGATCCGGCAAATAGCTGGGCGGGCACCGGCAGGCCGGCCTGCTGCAACAGCACGCTGCACTGCTCTTTGTCGCGCGCAATCTTCACGGCGATATGCGAGGTTGTATCGACGATAGAGCTATTCAGCAGCCGTGACCGCGCGCCCTGCCCGAGCTGGAAGATCTCATTCGAGTAGCGGAACCAAGGAATGCCGAGCCGGTTTGCCTCGCTCAGAAAGTGCAGAGGATTGAAGCCCTGGATCGCGTACGGCTTCAGGTGCGGCGCATTCGCAGCAATCAGATCATTGAACGCTGTCTCCAGAGCGGCGCGCGTCGCAGGGGCTGATTGCAGCATGGCCATCGTCTTGATAGCAATGCTGAGGCAGGCGAGCGTCGGAACGCGGTCAACACAGGGGAACACAATGTTCCACACCTGCCCGGCCGCATCGTCATTGCGCCGAGCGTGCGGCGCGGCCAGTATGGGCTGCTGGTACTGCTTCAACAGACAGCGCATCCAGAACAGCAGATAGGCGACGCCGCTTTCGTCGCGTGCGGGCGGCACGATCTCGTCTGACGGGGGCGCATGCGCGGTGATGATCTCGTTGAGTATCGCCAGGTTCGTGAGCTCGGCCTGTTCTGCTTCAGCCGGGACATCGCGAACGCCCAGCCGGAACACCAGACAAGGCTGTCTCAGCCCGTATTTGTAGCCGGGGAAATAGGTCGGCTGTTCCTGCAAAACCATGGTCGAAGTCATCGTGTTCCTGTCATTTACTCAGTCGCTTCAAACGAAGCGGGTGCGGTATTGCGGCTGACGCATGTCACGCGGCCTGCCCTGCAGGCGTCGGCCGCTTGCTGCCAAAACGTATCGGCGCCGGCGCCTTTCCTGCGGCGCGGAGCCGATATGCATGCCGGTAAGCCTCTTCCATTTGGCGCGCCTTGCGCTGCGCATTGAAGACATCCGACGCCGGCACGGTGGATCGGATATAAGCCTTCAGCCTCGCCAGCTCGGCCGGATTGCGCAGCAGGGCTACCGCAGTATTCACATAGCGATCGAGGTCCGGCTGCACCAGCGTACCCAGGCCGGCGGCATGCAGCAGACTACCGTTGACCCGGCTGGCGAAATTGCTGCCCTCAAGCGCCATCACCGGCACGCCGGCGAACAGCGCATCGGCGGTGGACGTATGGCCGCCGTAAGGCCAGGGATCCAGCATCAGGTCACAGCATTGCAGGCGGGCGAGATGCGCGTCCTGCGCCAGTGGCGGCGCTGCCCGTATTCGGGCCGGATCGACGCCCATCGCGCGCGTGGCCCTGGCCAGGTTGGCGCGTGCGGTGCGCCCGGGGTCCAGGATCCACAGCGTCGCCTGCGGCACTTGCTGCAGGATCTTCATCCACACCGCCCACACATCACCGCGCACTTTGTTGATCGCGTTGAACATCCCGAGTACCGGCGCATCGCCATCAGGCAGCCCGCATTGCTGCCGGCTCACTGCGGCCAGCGGCGGGCGGGACGCGTAGTCATTGATCTGGTAGGTGTGATTCAGGCGGATCAGCTTTTCCGGATACAGCGCTTCTCGGGCCTCTGGAATCACATACGGGTCGGCGACAATGTAATCGACGAACGCGCCGCCATAGCTGCCCGGCCAGCCAAGATAGCCGATCTGCACCGGCGCGGGACGATAGGCCAGCACGCCGAGGCGGTGCGCGCGCGTCGGCCCGTTAAGCTCGACCAGGACATCAATACGATGGCTGCGGATCAGCTGAGCGGCCTGCTCGTCGCTGAGGCCTTTGATCGAATGGATGTGCTCGAAGCGGGACTCAATCTCGCGCCGCATTGGCGAGCCATCGTCCCAGCCGCTGCAATACATGAACAGCTCGAACTGGCTGCAGTCATGATGACGCAGCAGCCCGTTGATCAGGCGCGAGGTCGGATGCTCGCGGAAATCGCTCGACAGGTAGCCGACCCGCAGCCGGCGGCCCTCGGCCGGCGACAGTGATTCGACCGGGTCTAGAGCGCGCGTGGCCGTATAGCGGGTCGCCCAGTGCTGCAGCACGTCGATATTGTCTTTTTCAGACGCGCACCAGAGCACGTGTGTGCGCGGGCCTTCGGCTGCCTCGGCCTGCCTTCCGTCAGCGATGGCCTGCTTCAGTTGCGCGAC
>JACCDT011028823.1_pt1 | contig 20831 bp, 17 predicted proteins | sample 7446291 | NCBI WGS metagenome assembly JACCDT01 (sample SAMN15323446, study PRJNA562643) | freshwater metagenome | isolation source: river surface water | place: USA:Blue River Watershed | collected 2017-08-17 | reverse complement strand
TTTCAAATTCTCAAATTCAAAGAAGCCGACGGACATGTCATATCGGGCTTGCTCATAAGCGGTACAAACTGGTACCCCATCGTGAACAGCATTCCTCGCATTCTTTTAGGAGAACTCAAGGTACAGACACTGCAATCTCGCTACGCATTTTTCGAAAAGTACAAAGGAGAGATGCCCGAACATGTTCGAAGTGAATGGCAGCAAGCTATCGACGCCATTTCTGATCTCGATGCCTTCCTCAAACATCAGAAGAAAACTGCCGAAAGCTTCGCTTACGAATGGAAATACATCTACAAGGAGAACACCTACGAAAAAAACAACTTTTTTCATTTTCTTGCACCATTTCTCAAAGAAGAAAGTCTCGCCGATCAAACAACACTTGATATCGGCTGCGGGTCTGGTCGATTCACCAAATGGGCTGCTCTCTCTGGAACCAAAGTATCTTTCGGTTCCGATCTCGGAGAAAGTGTCGAGGTCGCGTATCAAATGACCTATACTCTTCCCAATGTATGTATCGTTCAGGCAGATATCTATGCCATGCCATTTCAAAATATCTTTGATATCGCCTATTCCATCGGTGTTCTCCATCATCTCCCTGAGCCACAAAACGGTTTTACTGCGCTGCCCAAAGTCTTGAAGCGAGGAGGCCAGATGCTTATCTGGGTCTACAACCGTCGCAACAACGCCCGAGCACTCTACTTCTATGAGCCGCTACGTTCTGTCCTTCGTCACCTCTCCAAGCCCCTACTCTTCAAACTGTGTTACATTCCTGGCGGCATAGTTCATTTCATCAACCTTTTTGGGAAATTCCTTGGAACGTTAGGACTCGGGCAATATGCCAGTAAGCTTCCTTTTGCGTATTATGCCAATTTCCCCTTCAATATGAAGCTAAACGATGCATTTGACGTCCTCGCCACACCAAAAAGCAACTACTACACTGTGGAAGAAATTGGTCAATGGTTTCATGCGGCCAAACTCCATAGTATCGACGCATACGAACACCCAGAAGCTGGCATAACTTGCATAGGTATTTATGAGCATTAGACACAAGGTTGTACACCTCATTCCAACGCTGGAAAGGGGCGGTTCAGAAATGTCACAACTCCGTATGCTCCCTCTTCTTGGCAAAGATGTTGAGCACGTGTTTGTGACACTCAGACAGAGTGGCTCGCTTTCCCCACAATTTGAAGAGCGTGGTCTGCGCGTTTTTTCCCTCCATCAGGCCCACCTCCTTGATATTCGTTCCTATATCAAACTCATTGAACTTCTCAACAAACTGGCGCCGGACCTGATTGTCTCTCACCTCTTGGTGACAGATCTCGTCGGACGATTCATAGTCCAACCTTTTGTCCCTTGCCGAGTCGTTTCTTCGCTTGCCACCACATACAACTTCCCTCGTTACTGGTATGCTCGCCTCATTGAGCGATTCACACGATATTTCTGCCAAGGGTACATCGCCAACGCTCACATCGTTAAAAAGACCTACGTACAAAAATTTCACGTGCCTGAGCAAAAGATCACCGTTCTCACCACCGGCATGGATACTTCGCTGTTTCGATCGCTGACACCAGACGCTCAACTTCGCCAGGAAATAGGCGTCCAACCAACGGACATTGTGTTTATCTGCGTCGCCAACTTGCATATCAACAAAGGTCACAAATATCTCCTCGAAGCGTTTGAACAACTGTTCCAGAGAAATCAAAATATCAAGCTTCTTCTTGTTGGGGATGGAGATGAACGAAGCTCACTTGAGCAACAACGAGAACATTACCTCTCTCACGCATCCATTGTATTTCTCGGGAAAAGATCTGATGTCCCGAAACTCCTCAAGCTAGCACATGTTTTTGTCTTGCCCACATTTTTTGAAGGCATGTGTAACGCCATTATGGAAGCCATGGCCTCCGGACTTCCAGTCGTAACTACAAATATTCCGGAGAATCGTGAGCTGGTCACCCACAACCAGACCGGTCTCCTCTGTCCAGTAGGTGATACTGCCAGTCTGACACAAGCGCTCGACACACTGCTCCATGATTCTGAAGCAAGAGAGCGATTGGGGAGGTCGGCCGCACGGAGCATAGAGGAACGTTATGAACTTCATGCAACGGCAAACCGATGGAGGCAATATTTCTTGACTACAACACAATCATGATGATCAATTCAAAAGCGAATATCACTGTACTTATTTCCCTGTATAATAGTGCAAACACCCTTGACCGGACTTTTGAAAGTCTGCGTGATCAAACATGGCAAGAATTCTGTATTGTCGCCGTCAATGACGGTTCTACTGATGATACCGCTGCCAGACTCAATCAATGGCAGTCTTACTTCGGTCAGAATCGCTTTTTACTCATCAACAACGAGACAAATATCGGTCTTACTCGATCTCTCAATGCTGGCCTCAAACGCATTAATACTCAGTATACTGCTCGGCTCGATGCTGATGATTGGTGGCACGCTACCAAACTCGCTGAACAGAGACGTTTTTTGGAAGAGCATCCCTCATACGGACTCATCGGTTGCAATTACACCAACGTGACTCGTCACCGTGAACGACAGATTACCTGTCCAGAGGATGACGCAGCGATACGAAAAAGAATATTTATTCGTAACCCCTTTGCCCATAGTTGTGTCGTATTTAATACCGCGCTGGTACAACAACTTGGTGGCTATGATACGCAAGTCAGATTCGGTCAGGACTACGATCTCTGGCTTCGCCTGCTCCCGCACACTAAAATGTATAATTTACAGAATACCCTCTGTTACCGTAACGCCGAGGGAGGTATCTCACAAACGAAGCAAAACGCACAAATGAGACAGTGCATCAAGACTCAATTGAAATATCTCAAGACATACAATCGACCGCTCACTGATTACGTGGCGATACTCGAACCACTCATCGTCATACTGACACCGAATTGGATCAAACGTTGTAAGCGAGCATACTTATGAAGATATTTATTCCATTTGCACGTAGAGATATTGGTGGCACTTCTATTTTTGCCAGCAAATTTAAAGCGGGCATGGAAAAGCATGGTCATGAAGTATTCTTTGAATATCGTGAGGACTACGACGTTCTTTTCCTTATCGTGCAGGGGCCATTCCGCTACCTCTTAGATGCCAAGAAGCGTGGAAAAAAGATTGTTCAACGTCTAGATGGTACGTACTATTGGTCTGTTGCCTCTTGGAAGTTTCCTTTTTACAATCTCAAAGCCATGCTCACTCGCTGGTTTTTTGCCGATTTCAGCATTTATCAGAGCAAATATAGTCAGCGCTGTGTGGAAGCATTTCTCGGAAAAATGAATCCCGATCCCAGTACGACCATTTTTAATGGGGTCGATACACAACTCTTCAGCCACGAAGGTGAAACCCTCTCACTCCGTGAGTACCCGGATCAGATGGTATTTTTTACTGTTTCTGATTTTCGCAGAAAGGATCAGATCCTCCCGCTCTTACAAGCTATCGCTCAATACAAAAAACTGTACAATAATCGATTTCGCTTTGTTATCGCGGGACAATTTAGCCGTGAAGTGGCCCACATCCCTCAAGAGTACGCCCACTTTAGTAATGTGGTATTTCTTGGTAAAATTGCCAACAGCGATCTACCGAAGTATGAACGCGGGTGCGATGTTTTTCTCTTGAGCCATCTGAACCCTCCCTGTCCAAACAATGTTCTCGAGGCACTTGCCTGTGGACTACCTATCTGCGGGGTCGGTGATGGGGCAATGCCTGAAATAGTCGAGCATGGCCAAACTGGACTCCTCCTCTCCACACAGGGAGATGCCTTCTGGAAACGACGACAAATTGACCCCACTCTTTTTGCTCGACAACTGTACGAACTTACGTTGACATTGCCCGAATATAAGCGTCATTGTCGAGAGAATTCCCTCCTTCGCTTTTCACTCGAACGTATGATAGACGAATATCAATCCGCCCTTAATAAATCCCTGTCAGTATGATTTCTCTCTTCTCCAGCAACTATCTCGCCCGCAAGCCCGTTGAACAGGCTGTGGCTGACTTTGCTACTCATTTCACTTCAGCAATGACAGTGGTCGATATCGGCTGTGGTGACAAGCCATACGCGCACTATTTTTCCGCTAGATACGTTGGAGTTGATCCCTTCCCGGGTACCAAGGCCGACATCATCCGCGATGCTTGGGACACAGGACTCCCGAACAATAGTATCGAAGGTATTGTTCTAAATCAGTCGCTCGAACATATCTCTGATACATCGGCAACCATCAAGGAAATTGAGCGTATCTTAAAGCCTGGTGGCCTTGTATTGGTGACGGTCCCGCAAACCGTACGGAATCACGGTATTCCGCTCCGTCCGAGCGAAGCGCCGGTACAAAATTTTGACTCAAAGACGCTTTCTTTTTGGAATGTAGACTACTGGCGTTTTACTAAATTTGGACTTGCTCTTCTCTTTAAAAATTTTCACATAGAAAAGCTGGAAGAATCAAATAGTTATTTGACAACCCTCATTCAGCTCTGGAATTACTTTCTCGCATCATTTGGTTTAGGTCTCCTGTTTGCTCCTCTGTACCTGGTAAACAACATTATCGGGATATGTTTTGACTGGTTCTGCTTTACTCTCGGAAGAAGTGGTCTACCAGGGATGAAGAAACTCGACCAATTAATTTTTCGTGGATTGACCCTCAACTGCATCCTTATCGCCAAGAAACCTTAATCCTATGCGTTACTACGACCGAGAGCACGATCAGCTTGTCTACATCGAAGAGCGCGCTACGCCCGAATTTTGGGACCGCCAATGGGAGGATGAACAGCTCAAGAAAAGCATCCTCGCTGGAGCGAAAGAGCACTTTGTCTCGGGTATAACGAAGGAATACCTCAAACGAGGTGCTCGAATTCTTGAGGGTGGCTGTGGCAAAGGTCAATACGTCTACTCACTTGTCTCCAAAGGCTACCTCGCACAGGGCGTCGATTTTGCAGAAAAAACAGTGCGCCAAATCAACACCCTCCTGCCAGACCTCACCATCACGCTTGGTGATGTGCGAAAACTTGATTTTGACGAAGCTACCTTTGACGGCTACTGGTCACTCGGAGTTATTGAGCACTTTCCGGAGGGATATGAATCCATAGCAAAAGAGATGCACCGAGTCCTCAAGCCTGGTGGTTATCTTTTTCTGACCTTTCCCTACATGTCTCCCCTACGGAAACTCAAAGCATCGCTCGGTACCTATCCACTTTTCAATCAGACCACTTTTGATCGCGATCACTTCTACCAATTTGCTCTTTCTGCCGATCGCACTATCGCCACATTTCAAAGATTGGGATTCGAACTCGTAGAAAAGAGACCCTACGAAGGATTCAAGGGGCTCAAGGATGAAAGCGGTGTTCTCAAGCCAATTTTCCAGCGTCTTTACAACAACAAGAGTCTTCTTGGTCAAGGATTGTGTTATATTTTTTCCGTCCTCTTTGCACCGGTGGCTGGTCACGCTGTTTTACTCGTTCTCCGAAAGAAATCATGAAACACCGAATTGTCCTTTTCCAGCCATATCTCCGAAAGCACATCGTGAACTTTGGAAAGTTTCTGAAGGACTTTGAGTTCATCATTAAGAAACCAAGTAGCGGTAACTTCTATCAATCCATGCTCCCTCCCTATGAGCAAGAGATTGTGCGCGTCAAATCGAGTCGCATTAATGAGCTGAGGCGACTGTTCGGTATTCTCAATGTGCGCATTAAATTTGATCAGGACGCAGACATGTTTTTTACCTATGGATGCATGCTCCTTACTAACAAACCCTACTGCGTCTATATTGAGAACGGCGTCGCGCTGTACAACTACGACACTACAATCGCTGCAAACCCCCTAGCACGAATTTTTTTCTCCTTCCTCGTCCGACAAAAATCATGCCGACGGCTCATTTTCATGAGCGAAGCTGGACAAAAGAGTTTTTTTGCGACCGTCCCTTATGGCGCCCAGACTCGCGCCATAGCAGAAAAAAAATCAATCCAAATTTACCCTCTTATTGAGAGTAAGAATCTGAGTCCGAAACAATTTCAAGGGACATTGAAACTCCTCTTTGCAGGCATGTTTTACATGAAAGGCGGTATCGAGCTCGTCCATGCCTTTTCCCGTATTCGAGAGCGATACACCGGTGTTGAACTCACGATCATTACTCCGCTTCACACTGTCAAAAAGAGTGACCTCGAGATGATGCGCGCTATCCCGAGCCTCAACCTCGTCGAAGCCAACCTGAACGGTGACGCTATGAATGAAATGTACCTTCGCCATGATATCTTCATGCTTCCGACCTTCCGCGATGGCTTTGGACTAGTCTTGGTCGAGGCAATCTCGTTTGGGATGCCCATCATCTGCACTGATCAATATGCTACTACCGAAGTCGCACTCGACGGCTACAATGCTATGGTCTATCCCAATCACCCGCTCAAGGACTACGATCTCGATACCTATCGACTCCGAGGCAAGTATACTCATCCCAGAGATTTCTACAGTGATCTCATCGCCCTACAAAAAAATGGCAGTCTCCGTCCCGTCGAAGACTTTCTGTTTGCTTCCATCGAAAAATTCCTTCTAGATTCCACTTTGCTTCATACGTATTCTCAAAACGCACTCTCCCTCTACCAAGATAAGTTTCACCAAGATCTCATCAGCCAGAAAATTGTGAGTGTCTTTAACGAGGCTCTCCAGTCGTAATCCGATAAAGCCGATAGTCCGGGTCCTCCGCTATCACTTCAAACGGATACTCCGATGACTGTAAGGCTAGGAACAGCGTAAAGCGATACTTCTTTGAGAGAGTTATAATTTCTTCGGTAGTCAAGCGAGTATAGAGCACTCCCCAGCTAAGCGTCACTGGCTGAAAACGGCCCACTTCTTCTTGTGCCATATATGAGCGTTCAAGCTCGCTCCCGCTCACGTCATTCATACGCTCGTACCATTCTTTCAGGCCCGCTGGGGTAAACCCAAACATCTTATAACTCGCCACACTCGGCAGATAACGTGGAGAGCCGTACCAATTCGGTGGTGCCAAGAACGGCTCCTGTAGAGTTGAGAGCGCCCTCGTCGTTGGTGACAGAGTATATGATGTTTGCTGACGAAGGAGATAATTGACGCTCGTTTTCAGATTTCCAATCATCTTCTTGGTCTGATTCTGTAAGGGTGCGAAGAGGTAGACCATGGTAAGCGCCAAACATCCGAACACTATCAAAGTTCGATGTATACCAAACCGTCGCATCCATACAATAAGTACTAGGGCTGAAAAAAGATAGGCCACAAAGTGCATGAGGTAAATAACACGTAACGAATAGAACTGAAACCCAGGCAGCCAGGGATAGATAAAGGCAAAGGCGTAAAACGCAAAGAAATACAGGACTGCTCCCAGCCCAATCAAAGCCAAGAGATCGAGCATTTTTCGGGCAGTCTCGGCACTCCTTTGCCTGAGCAGATACCAAGAGACCGTGAGAGCGCCAATATGGAGACCAAAGAGGAGCCAGGCCTTCCAGGGCATGAGTGGCAGTGCCATGTAGGGTGCACGAAAATAGATCCATGTCCAGATGAATTTTGCGTCTGGAAAATCCGAAACTCCGGTATTCCGTAAAGAAACAGACAGAGCAAACCAACCACCAGCAAGCAGGTAGATGAGAAACGCCGTACTCCCCTGGCGAAACAGCAGACTGAGATGTGTCCTCCATGGAGTGATGCTGTCCCGATTCAGAAGTGCCAAGAGCAGCCAAGCCCCAAAATAGAGCGTGAAAATAATGAGAGAGTTGGACACATGCACCAAGGTAGCGAGGCCAAGGAGTACCCAAGGCATATATCGCGCTTGCATCAATAGAAAATACAGAGCGAGAAAAGAAAGCGCGATGCCGATCGAACGTGGTGCCAATCCACCATCAACCTGGATAAACGGACCATAGAGCCAGATAGGTGGGGCCACCACGATCACAATAGCATGAAAAAACGCTACAATCGGCACCACGAGCACACTCTCAGAAAAAAGTCGGGCAATCTTGATTAGGGCAACATACAAAACTCCTAGTGATAGGAGATAGAGCGCCATACGCCAAAACTCCTCAGATATCGAAAGTACCTGATATACATTGACGAGCTTAGCATAAAACGTATAGACGCCACTTTCAACTGCCATGTTGGTATACCAATCCGCAGGCATATAGCTCGCATCAGCAAGCCGATACACAGCAGGGTCATGAATCCGACGATCCGGCCCCATGCCCAGTGGGTGAATACCGACTTCAAAAAGAAGAAGTCCCGCCAACAGAAGTAGAATCTTCCAAAGTAGTTTTTGAAGGAAATATACCATAGACATTAGTGATACAACATGCGCACCTCTCACCCCAGTATATACCGTTTTTTCCCTAAAATAAAGCCTTATTATCAAATTATTATTGACACTACCTGATAGGACTGATAGATTATAACTCCGTCCAAGCATGTGGCTTGGACAACGCAGTACCTTTTCAGGAGTTTGTTCATGACAAAGATTGCCGTTTCTGGTATTACCGGGTATCCGACCCGCGATCATCGTTTCGAAGCTTGCCTCCGATTCCTCCATGGAGCAAGAACGCTCGGCATTCCGGTCTATCTGGCTGATACTTCACCAGAAGAGATTCAGGTCGAGCTCGGTAGCTTGGCGATGCTCGTACCGTGCCCAGATACCTCGTACACCAGCAAGAAGATCGGGGCTCTCCAAGCAGCGGTGGAGAGCGGCGCTACAGCCATCATCATCACCGAGCTGGAGAAGGACGGGCTCCTACCCTATCTCGAGCAGTTGTATCAGCCCATCCTCGACGGCCAGGCCGACCTAGTCATCCCCGAACGGACGGAGGTGAGCTGGGATTCGTACCCACGGGAATTCCAGATTGAGCGTTTTGCCCTGGAACAGATTCGTCAGTTCACCGGGCGCTACTTCGACACCATGCTGGGAGCCTTCGTCATCCACTACAACCTGGCGCCACGTTTCCTCAATTGCCGGGAAGAGATGTGGACCTGGCTCCATATTCCCCGCTTGGAGTTTATCCGGGACAACCCGGATCGGGTACTGAACATCCCCATCGACTTCCTCTACCCAGCTGATCAAAAGGCTGCCGAGGAAGGCGATGTCACCTTCCATCTGAAGCGACTCGAACAGCTTGGCTTCTCCCTCATTCGACCACTCCAGGTGGTCTACGGCAGCACCAAGGCCAAATAGACACACGTCCTGTATGAGCGCCGTAACAACTGCGACTATTAGCGACCAGTAACGGGCAGGGCGATGAAATCGCCCTGCCCTCTTTTTTTAACTAAAGATGGGCTCGACAAAGCTCTCTTTTCATGGTATGTTGCCTTCTTAGATCTTTTCCAATATCTCTAAACCTATCAACTCAAGGAGGTATCGAGGTGACAACCAAACCGACCGTTACAGTCATAGTCGGCCTTCCCACGACAGGAAAATCAACTCTCGGCCGAGCACTAGCAGAGGCATCACATCTGCTCTTGATTGATATTGATGATGGGCCTGCCCAATGTACGGTGCTCCATCCTCAACCAGTTGAGAGCGATGAAGACTTTGATCGTGTACGGCAGATCATGCGTGTGCGCTATCACGTCCTCATGTCGGCCATTGAAGCCAACCTTCGTGAAGGCATCTCACACATCGCCATCGCTACTTTCTCCCGACGCGAGAACCAGAATCGGCTTCGAGGTACTGTCGCACGCGCTGGAGGCACCCTCCGGATTGTCTGGTGCCAGTACGACGATACAGACGAAGAGGTCGAACGTCGTATCAACGAACGAGTCCAAAGCGGCGCCACCGGTGGTGTCCGTTCGGTGAAACATTACCGCAACAGCCGTGATCACTACGAGGGCATCGAGCTCCCTCACCTCGTTGTGCGAATGGATCACGGCGTTGACCTCAGAACTGTCGTCAAGCAAGTCCGAAACTACATCGACCAATAGAGAATCAAGCTAATGGCAGAGCATCGATTGATGCCTCTGCCTTTTTTTTATTCCCGGCATAACTCCACAAAGAGTGAGCAGAGAAGTTGATAAGGGTCGTCATGACAGAAACAGCCAAGATGACTACCAGGTCATGAAAATGAAGCAGCGTCACGCCCACATGCATAAGCCCGAGACTGAGGAGCGAGGTAAAGAGAATCACGGTGACGAACTTGACTGCTTGTTTACGTGCATCCCCCTCTACAGCTCGAAAGGTCCACTGACGATTAACGGTAAAGCTCCAAACAATAGCGACCCCCAGCGAGAGTATCCGTGCCAAAAGATAATAGACATGCCCGTAGCGGGTCAGAAAGTAATAGAGAGTCATATCAACTCCCAGAGCGATCCCGCCGGTGATGACAAATTTTACCAGCTTCCGAAAAGGAAACCACTGCAAGAGCATATGGAACATTTTTGAACCCTTAGAAATTTTTCTTTGACACGAAGCGGAATTTGAAAAATGTGGAAAGAGCGATAAAAAAATCAGAGTATCGAATTTTTTTGCCTTGTTCAACTGTGCGGGGCGTATAGGACACCGGCACTTCGACAATCGAAACTCCCGAACGAATGAGCTTTGCGGTCAACTCATGGTCCGTTTCAAAGCCAGTCGTTTGAATAGTAAAGCTCTGGAGGAGTTTGGTAGGATAAATCTTGTAACCGGTCAGAGTATCGGTAATCCACTGGCCAAAAAGTAACCAGGTCCACACCGATAAGCAAATATTAGCCCCCCAGTTGAGGAGTGCCTGATCTTTTTGTTTTCCAGGAAACAGCGATTCTTTTTTCCGCATTTCATACAAAATCCGACTACCATACACCGACGTCGGCTTGGTCGTAGTCAAAAGCGGCTGTAGCAGTACGAGATAATCATGGGGATCATACTCGAGATCAGCATCCTGGATGAGGATATAATCCCCTGTCGCATGAGCGATACCATGGCGCACGCCATCACCCTTACCCTTGTTGACCTCGATCCGAAGCAAACGAACCTCGGGAAAACGGGCTACGATTTCTGAGGTTTTATCGTGTGACCCATTATCCACCACAATAATCTCACGTTCAAAACCAATTGACCGAATATCAACTTCCAGAATCACTTCAAGCAGTTTCCCAATAAACGCCTCTTCGTTATAAGCTGGAATGACGATTGATACTTTCGGCATATATCAACAATTACGGTTTCGGCTTCCACAAGGAATAACGCAACAACGTCCACAGATATCGGAGACCGTCCCACACAGTTGTCTTCTTTCCTTCTGCTACGGTTCTGGCTTTGTAACTCACGGGTACTTCCAGTATAACATGACCGCGACGGATGATCTTTGCGATAAGCTCCATATCAAACTCTGCTCCGGTATTCTCGAAACGCATACCTCGAAATACACGCATGTTAAATCCTCGTAGCGTCGTAAAAGGATCACTGATGAAACGATGGTACATCACCAGCATCAGAATAGAGAGAGTGATCCCACCATACTTACTCACGAAGAAGAGTGCGCCGTGTCTGCCGTACACCCGCTTCAGTGTTCGGTTCAGGTCGTGAGTGTGAAACGCACGGCTCCCCAGCACAACAGGGAACTCTTGATTGACGAGCGGCGCCACCACCCGCAGAATATCCTCCTCATTGTACTCTCCATCTGACGGAAAAAAAACGACGATGTCGCCCTTAGCCTTGATAATACCAGTACCCAGTGCCTTCCCTCGACCACCAGTAACGTTGTAGACGCGAAGATCTGACTCTTGTGCCAATATATCAAGCGTACCATCCGTTGAGCCACCATCCACGACGATAATTTCCTTATCAAGCTTCAGAGCTGAAAGGTCGAGCGCCTTCAAGTTTTTTAATACTTGCCCAATTGTCCGAACTTCATCCAAAACCGGTACCACGATAGAAACTCGGTGAGCTACATGACGTACCCGTTTCTCCATCTCGCCCTCAACAAGAATGAGGAGTTCAGAAATCGTTTTGGCGCCGAGATGCTTGCCCTTATCACCCTCCCAGTCAATCCAGCGCACCTTATCAAGTGGATACTCAAATTCGGCCGCATTGAAAGGCACGTACGGGGTTTCCCCGGACGACGTAGCCTCTGGCTTCTGAAAAAAGAACCGAGAAATAAATTTCTGACAGACAGCCGGGTACTGACCCTTACGACTCATATTCCAGAGAAAGGCACGGGTGAGTGTGGTGGCATCTTCACCCAAGATATCATAGTCACGTGCGATGTTGGCAATGAATATCTTCTCGGCCTTGGCATTCCGCTCAATAGCCTCCGCCACTCCAAGTGTCAGGTACGACGGGAGAAGTGACGAATACTGAGTGCCCGGACCGTAAATGATGATGTCCGCCTCAAGAAGAGCCTGACGTGCCGCTTCACTTAAGCTCGGGAGTGCCTCGACACTTCTCAGGTAGGCAATCTTTTCGGATTTCGTCATGGCATCAGAAAGCTCTCCTGGTTCCAGGTAGCGCGGCATAAGAAAGATCTCTTCAATGCGAGAGGTATCCTGCGGACCAACCACGCTTGCCTCGTCGTGAAGGTAGATACCATTTTCTTTGAGGGCTACCAACACGCGGTTTTCTCCATTGGTCAAATTGAGTACTCGGTCACCAATTTCAGCAAAACGAGAGAAGTCCGCCACGGCTCGGTTGAAGTCCTCGCCATTTACCAGGTAACACCCTGCAAACAAGAGATTACCGAGCGAGACATCACCAAAAGGGAACCAGCTATGATTTTCTGGATGAGCCTGGTAGTACGTGAGAAATGCCTCGAGGTACCCAGCTGCCGTCTTGATCTGGTTGAGAGACAGGTTCTCCCGGGCTTGCAGGATTTCGTTGGTTGCGTACTCAGTGTTTTTCAAGTCACTAAAAGCACGAAGTAATGCCAAGGCTGCAGTCGCTTCGTACGGGTCAGGAAAGCGATACTCGATAAGAAACAAAAGCGCCTGCGAGGCTCGATCTTTCCTGTGGTGGAGAAAGCGGGAAATATTCTTCCGCACATCCGACGGACCAAGCATTCCTGGGATAAATCGCCGGAGCAATCCCGTTGAGAGACCATCATCATACGTATTGACGAGCAGCGTCAACTCGATATCAGGATAGCGCAGCAGCGCATCCGTGATAGCACCCGTCCCGCGGCCACCCGAAAACATGGTGACCTTCACCCTTTCTCGTCTCTCTGTCATAGGGGGTTGTGATGAATGAAAATACTTTTCCAAAATCAGTGCATCATTGACGTCATTAACACCAATTGTTTCCTCTACCGTATCAAGCTGATACGCATTCACACTGTTCCCGCCGGCCTCAAAACGCGGTAGCATTGGTAAGAAATTCCACTCTTTCGTTCCCCGACTGAGGGTGATGCCTTTGGATACTTCATTATCATACACTTCCCGTAGACGACGGGTCTCGAAAGCAAAAACCCCACAATCACTTCTCCCTTGTGGCGGCATCACCGCCCCCTCCCGACGCTCCAACACATGAGTAAAATTACCCTCCTCGTCACTCTCATAGTGCACATAGGGCTGTTCACGTTCTACCATCGGAAAAGCCAGCTTCGCTCCAGGGGTAAACTGCAGCATTTTCTGAACCGCAGTAATCGTCTGCTCACTAATAGCTACTTGATCGCCCCAAATAACCAAGACGTACGGCGTAGTCACCTTATGAAGAGCCTGATAAATAGAATCAGCCATGCCACGCGACTGGAGCGTTACCGTCTGAAAACGGCCTTTGATTCTTTTTTCAAGTTCCGGGATAACATCCGGCGCTCCAGCTGGAGAGAGCGCCAAGACGAATTGGCTGAAATGCGGAAGCAGTAAATCAATCATCCGATCCAAAATCGTCCGGCCAGCAATCGGATACAAAATCTTTGGCTTCGTATAACCGAGACGTGTCCCCTTGCCAGCGGCCGGAATAATCACCGTCCAAAGAGTCGGATCAATCTGATCTGGAAAAAGCTGGTCGATCTCCTTTTGCGCGTAAGTCTTCATATCGGTATGTATTATAAAATCTTTTGAATTTCAGAAAGCATCGTTACTATTGCTGTCGGCTGTAATGATTTTATTTTTTCTGCTTCCTCAGCTACCTGAGACAGGGCGATGACCGGGATGTCAGCATCCTGTGCTGCTCTGATACCATTGCCAGAATCTTCAACTACCACGCAGTACTCTCCCCGAAGCCCGAGCTTGTCTAGTGCCAACTGGTAAATATCTGGAGCCGGCTTTGAGTGCTCCACCGAGGAACCATCAAGCACCACCTCAAAAGCATCGGCATAGCCACTCTTTTTTAAAAAAAGCGCCACCGTTTTTGGTGAGGCAGATGAAGCCAAGGCCAGGCGATATTTTTTCCTAAGGTAGGCGATAAGCGTAGCACTTTCTGGTGTCACCTCACTCTCTGCCTCGAGAAACTGCAAGGCCAACTGCCTTTTCTTCGCTGTCAGTGCCTCGATATCATAATTTTCTTCCTGCTTGTCATGATCAAGAATCACCCTGGCAAGAGCATCATCTGTCCGCATCCCAGCAATAGCCGCATATGAGAAGTCCGTGATCCCGATACTCTGGAACGTTTCTCGCCAGGCCCGCTCATGACAACCATTCGAAAGAAACAACACACCATCCATGTCGAAAATCACTGCTTGTACTTTCTTCCTATCGAGTATCATAGCGCTTGGCAATTACCTGAGTCTGTCCAATCCAATACTTAATCGGCAGTGTCGCCAAACCGAGTTTCTCAATCAAAAGACCAAGAAAACGAAATCCTGAAAAATACTGCGAGGCTCTCTTAATCACGTACCCGAGCTCCAGTGTCTGCCAGTGCCTTTTCATACCGATCGCCCGAAAACCACTTTTCAAAAGCTGGCGCCTGATAGTTTCCGGCGTATAGTACACAAGATGGACACTCAGAAGAAACGGCCACTTCCGACCAAGCAGCTTCGCTGGCAGGCTACCGAAGTCCGGATAGTTGACAACAAAAAGACCATTCGGCTTGAGAAGCTGTTGAATTGTTCTCAGTTCTTCCTTGGGATCCGGCACATGTTCAATAACATCCCAGAGCGTGATCAGGTCGAAACTGTGGGCCGGAAAAGAAAAATCAGCAAGCACACCGCTCCGAACATCGAGGTTATGAGTGGTCCGGGCGTAGTCCCCGAGGAAGCGGCTCGGCTCGATACCGATAGCGGAAAGCTGACACTCTCTGGCAGCCCGCAAAAACGCCCCACCGGCACACCCGATATCAAGAGTCTTGGTCTCCGGTGAAAAGAGAAGGCCGTACTCATCTCGAAGCTTCTTCAGCGCTTCCGTAAATGTTCTGATCCGAAATGCGTCTTGCTCGATAAAAGTTCTGTCTTCGCCATCGGCATACGAACTCACAATGAGATCGGAGCGCAGGCGCGGATTGAGGTATACCAGTCCACACTCCTGACACTTCACTACCTGCTCAAAAAGCGCCTGATCACTCGATGAGCGATAGACTTCTGTTAGAAATTCGTGCGAAAGCGTTTCGGGAAACTTCCCTGGGTAAACGACATCGTAGGTCGAAGCGGCGCACAGCGGACACGGAATAGCATCGAAATCAGTCATACGGTCAGAAACATCAAAAATCCTGAATTTCTTCCATTATACCCCCCTTTGACAAACCAGACAACTCGTATCACCCCTTAGATAAGCCTCTTCTCTCTGTACACCTGGTACAAATACGTAACTAGTAAAGAGGTGCTAAGAAGGACATTTAACGTATAAAGATACGCCGTGGCACTCGTACCTACTGACGCCTCCCGAGTCCAATACAGAGCGAATACTGCCAATAGATTCGCAGAAAGAAAAATTGACGCTACAAGAAGGTTTTGTCTTTTTGCCGTAAAGAAATTTATCAAGAAAGTTTTGAGTGGGAAAAGAAACACGAGAAAAGAGAGATTCCTAACGATCTCAAGACTTTCCTGATACGATGCACCATAAAAAGCTATAAAGAATTTCTCCACAAAGACACGAAATATCAAAAACAAAATAAGCCCTAAAGTAAATTGTTGCAAAAGCACTTTAACGTACGCGAGCTTCTTATAGCGAAAGAGGAGCGGCATATACGTAGCGGAAATTCCACTCAAAAAACCAGAAACGGCACTCACAAAGAAAAAAGCAATTTGAAAAATAGCCACTTTCTCAAACCCAAACATGAAAGAGATGAGTATCACTGGAACATTCTCTGCCAGAGAGAGAACAAATTTTTGCAGGGTAACCGAGAGGCCATACCTCACATCGAGTTCTCCACTCGTCCCTTGAAAAAAACTCCCGCTTACAGCACGAGACGCCTCAAAAAGAAATCTACCACTTAAAACGACGTTAATCCCCAAAAAAAGCAGTATCAGTATAGTAAGATTCTCTTGCCTATACAACGCTCCCAAAAGAATAGTCGTAACCAAAGCATTAAGCCCAATTGTTCGCCACGCTACAGGAAAAAACTGTGAGCGCCCCTCATAAAAAACATACCAGATATTGAACGCGTAATAAAATGGGAAAAGAATACTAGCAATAGCAACCGCAACTGCAAACGTCAAATCTCGTGTCAGAAAGAAATTATATCCCGCATAAAGCCATATTACAGGTACCCCAAATAATGACCCATATAAACTGAGTCGTACTGCTTGTAGCACGACAGTAGTATTCCCCTCCACTACAGACTTAAGCGCAGCTAAATTCAAACCAGGAAGTGAAAACACAGAAATCAGACTCAACAAAGCAAGTATGGTCTGATATTGGCCGAAGAGTTCCTTACTACCAAGACGAGCAAATCCTACCGAAAGCACCAATCCCAAGAAAGATACAATGATATAGCGGAACGAAACAACTATTCCAGCTCCAAAGAAATATTGAATATCCAGTCCTACTAACTGACTTATTCGTGAGAGTAAAGGCCGTTTTTCTAACATTTCAGTCACAGGATAATCTTCTACTAATTTTTAATGGAAGGGAATATTCTTTTCAGATGCTTCCGCAATTCCGCCTGTGGTGCCCCAGATTTGACCAAGTCCTCCAAGACAGCGATGGCCTGCAAAATATCAACTGGGCAGCGATCATAGTTTTTTAATGAATAGATTCGATCCATGCCAGTTTTCACCATATTCCCCCGTTCATTTTCAGTATAGAGCTCCTCAATCATCTTTTCCCCCTTACGTAACCCTGTGATTCGCACCTCTATGTCTTTTCCAGGGACATACCCTCTAGAACGTATAAGGCAAAGTGCCACTTCATAGATATTGATGAGCTCTCCCATATTCAGTATATGGATAGCATCTTTCTTGCCATTGGCCGTACTTTCAATCACGAGCTGAGCTGCCTCACGGATAGACATAAAAAACCGCTTCATTTTCTTGTGCGTCACCGTCACGTAGCCCTGACCGGCAATTTGACGTTCAAAAAGTGGCAGAGCAGAACCATTGGAATTTATGACATTCCCAAAACGAACAATATTGAATTGCATGCCCTTGGGCTTGAGGCACTGTATATAGTACTCACAAAGCTTTTTGGTGGCACCCATGACACTCGTGGGATTGACTACCTTATCGGTCGAAATAAAAGTGAACAGCTTCACGCCACCGCTGATGGCAGCCTCAATAACCCGCTTCGTACCAATCACGTTATTATACACGGCCTCATCTATATTATCCTGCATGAGATGAACGTGTTTATATGCAGCTGCATGAAAAACAACGTCTGGGCGTCGTTCCTTCATGAGTATGTTGAGCTTGTTGTAATGCAGAATGCTCCCTACAATCAATTCGCAGCGATCACGCAGGCCAAGCACCTTAAGCTCCTGCTCTAATAGGAAAATCAGGTACTCCGAATTGTCGTACACAATCACCTTCTTAACATCAAGATCTAGTAATTGCCTCACGATATCCGAACCAATCGAGCCAGCACCCCCAGTAATAAAAACCGTTTTCCCTTGATAAAATTTCTTCACTCGATCGATGCTCTGACGCACAAAAGGACGCCCTAGCATATCTTCACCCGTGACATCTTTCACCTCCGAATACCGAACGTGACTGAGACGAATGACCTTTTGACTCCGAGGCACTATTTTAATTGGGATATGATTCTTGATGTTCTCAAGCAGAATCCTGCGTACTAACTGGCCATCAGTCGACGGGATAGCAATAACCATCTCATCTATTCTAAACAGCTTTGCTAGTTTACTGGTATCAGCAATACTCCCTAATAAGAGCCGATTCTTTGCGTCTAATTTGTCGTCCACATAGCCAACAAACTGACACTCGGGATGATAAAGTTCAATATCCTTCTTAAGGAGCCGTCCAGCCTTACCAGCACCGATAATCAATATATTCTTAATTGCCCTTTCGTTTGACATAATCTTTGAGGAGATGGAGGTTATTTTTGTAGAATGCAAACGTCCTTTTCAGTCCCTCGTCAAAGTCTACCATGGGAAGAACAGGTGATAAAGTCCTCTTGGCGGGCTGTTCGTTTGTTTGTTCTTTTGCCTGTCGATCCGTGATTTTCCCCTTTGTAAAAAAGATATGATGATTCAAATAGTCAATCAGTTCTCTGATAGATACCAATGTCCCTGATCCTATATCAAAAACACCTTCCTGCTTTCTCGCCAAAGCGCATTCGACAAACTTGGCAATATCTGTCACACACATAAAATCACGTCGTGCGCCCATGTCGTTTATCTCAGTACTTTCATCCAGAAGAAAGTTGCACATCAAGTTCGCTATCAAACTCCCCTGGCGATTGGGTAACTGAAAGGGACCAAATATATTAAAGGGGCGAAAAATCGTAAGTATAATGCCGTACTCTTTGCAGTAACGTTTGTAAAATGCCTCGAGTAGTTGCTTTCTCTTGCCATACTCCGAATTTGGATTCACATACACGACTGCCGATGAAAATACTACCAGCTGCCCACCTGATCGAAGTGAGAAGTTTTTTGTTAATTGTTCCTCTTGGAGCTCGAACACCGAGAGAGGAACTTTATTGTCAATCAGATGTACTACTACGTCATATTCACCCTCGACTCTATTCTTATAGGGATCAACTTCGATATATCTATCCCGCCGATCTGCAAATACAGACTGGCGCTGACCCACCGAAATGCACTCATTCTCATTCGCAAAATATCTGGCCAAGTTTCTTCCTATGAATCCTTCCCCGCCGATAAAGAGCATTCGCTTCCCAGAAACCTTTTCCTGATAAACCACCGATCGCAAATAGGTTTCCTCTAATCCTGTGCTCAGTCCATACTTCGGCGAGAAGTGGTATCGCTGCCCCAATTTTTCATTTTTAACCCTACTCTTTCCAATTTCTACCACTCCTTTGCCATTATTCCTGTATGGAAATTGACGACCAGTTATACGTGACACTTGATCGAGAATATCTAGCAGTGTATGACTTTGCCCTGTCGCAATATTAACAATATCATTCTCTGCCAGATGTTGTTTCACCGATAGCAGTGCGGCCACCACATCATCGATAAACATATAGTCTCGCTCTTGTAGCCCATCGCCATTGACTTTCAACTCAATACTTTGCTCTTGAGCCAAGCGATCCATAACCAGTCCGATGAATCCTCGATTTTTCTTCCCGCCATAAACATTTGCCAGACGTAAAATACCAAGGACTATCTGCGGGCTTAAACTCTCTCGTAACAGTGCCTCGGCAGAACACTTAAACTGACTATACTGATCTGCTGGACGACACGGGGCTTCTTCGCCTGCTGGAGCATCAGTCTCTCCATACACCAGCACCGAAGATAGGTAGAGTACTTTTTTGGGACGTTTCACATTCAGCACAGCGATCAGTTTTCGTAAAGCCTCCAGTTCCGCCTCTGTATTGAATTCCGGGTGATTTTGGCCAACCAGAATATAGACAGTCTCCCCAGTGGGAAACTTTTGTTCAAGCGCCCGCTGCTCCGATATATCTAGAATTATGTTTTCGACACCAGGTATGACGACTCCGCCGTTTCGAGAAATACTGACTACACTCTCACCTCTACGCGCCAATTCCAGAGCAAGCTCAGAGCCAATAAACCCCGAACCACCTACCAAAATATTTTGTGCGATCCGCTCCATAAAAAGGCTTTAGCAAAGGGTACTTTTATAGTATACTGCCTAAAGAATCGAGAAACAAGCCATGTTCACATCCTCAAAATACGCTCTCTACCTCACTGGGATACTCCTTCTCTTTCTTTTCAAAGGCGTTTTTTTGGCCGTCCTGTTTCCCCTGTTTCAAAATCCTGATGAACAAACTCATTACAGCACCGCTCAATACTGGGCCGAACCTCAAGTCAAAAATTGGCCTTTCCGCAATCTACCGAGTACATCCACCACTCATTCGAGCATCTCAACATATGGCTTCTCCGAAGAAGTGATTCGATCTGCGGAAGCCAATCAGTTTGATGAGGTAAGAGCCTCGGATCAGAATATTCCACATTTCACTACCATCCTCTCTGACCAAGCTCTTGTAGAAAATGACTGGAAACGATACATCGACACCACCTCCACGAATGTCTCTGGCACTCGGTCAGTCTATTACCTCCTGAGCTCCTGGTTAGAGCGTCTTTTGAGTAGTGAAAGCATATTCGCTCGTCTCACTTCGATGCGAGCACTTGCAACTATCCTTGGTGTTGGAGTAGTTTTTCTTGCTTACCACATTGCAAGAAGGGCCGGATTTTCACCTTTTGTAGGCCTCCTTTTTTCGATACTCGTGGCATTCCAGCCCATGTTTGCCATGACTGCAGCCCAGGTCAATATCGACATTGCGCTCGTTTTTGCATTTTCGCTTTTTCTATTCGCTGGCGTTTCCTTACTGCGAGATGGACTAACGTGGAGCCACGCCCTTCTGCTCATCTCAGCCGCTA
>JACCDT010046381.1_pt1 | contig 20837 bp, 12 predicted proteins | sample 7446291 | NCBI WGS metagenome assembly JACCDT01 (sample SAMN15323446, study PRJNA562643) | freshwater metagenome | isolation source: river surface water | place: USA:Blue River Watershed | collected 2017-08-17 | reverse complement strand
CCTTGTGTAAATGATGAATTGAAGTCAATCTTGATTTTTCTACTTGGAATAAAATGGCTGCTATTCAATTGATACACCATTTGACGACGTTGTTCATAGAAGATGTTGTTGGTTACATCTACTTCTTCAAATGCATTAGAGAAAGGAATGCCACTGTATTGGGCAACATCATTCACTCCAATAAAATTGGGCATGAAGATGAAAGCCAATTTGTTGTTGGCATTTAACTTATAGGCCAAATTGAAAAGCGCATTCCATGAATTGGTCTCTCTACTGATTTGAGCCAAATCCTGACGTTCTACGGGATATCCCAAAGTTTCATCACCTACACGTTGTGAAGTACCATTGGGATCGTATCGGTATTGCGTACCGTATCGGAAACCGATGAAATATCCCAATGGCTTTCCAAGAAATTGAACTTCGTTTCCGATGCTTACATTCTGTGAAAAGTTCAATGGAGCCCTCATCTTTTTGATGTTCCAGTTGTTGGCAAATCCACTGTTGTAATCTGTACCTTTTGGATTGATGATGTTGTAAGCTTGAGGTTTGTACTGAGAATTGTAGATATCTCGAGCAGCGCTGTATGCAGCTGGATCATACATGTTCGTTGCAGATAGAAGACCTAGCTCAACCAATCCTGTTCTAAAATAAACATCCGATTGCGCGCTTCCATCTTGCCATCCGTGTACCCCCATTTGATGGAAATAATCACCCAACCCCAACGCTACCATTTCTTGGTACGTAGAGGGCGCAATTACCGGAGAAACAACATCATCAGAAGTGCGAACTCGATAAGAATTATCGAATCCCAAAAAGTCAGTCTTACTTCTCTCTGAAGTCACCATATCCTTGAAAGATACTTGTGGATTATAACCAAATTGAGATTCCACATTTACACTTAACTTGTCTGGATAATCTTTTGTCTCAACCGAAATATAGGCACCACTCCAATCTCCGGGCAATTCGGCCGAAGCCGTTTTTGTAATGATGATATTGTCAATCAAACTTGAAGGGAAAATATCCAATTTGATGTTGTTGGTCAGAGGATCCAAAGTTGGAATTCTACTTCCGTTCAATGTTGTTTTTACATAACGGTCACCAATACCACGCACGGTGATTAGTCCACCTGAAGAGGATACACCAGATACACGAGCTATTGCATTCACTACGTTTTGGTCACCCGTCTTTTTCATCATCTCTGAAGAGATAAAATCAATGGTTGTCGCCGAATTGATTTTAAATTTCTCCATGTAAGTATCATTGGCCTTTACGGCCTTTGCTTTAATTTCCAGATCTTTTGAAAAGAAGTTGGCAGAATACAAAGTGAAGTCCTTTACCAAAACTTGACCTCCCTTTAATTGTACTTTCTCAATGCTGGTTTTGTAACCCACCAAAACAAAGTTCAAGGTATACAATTGATCATTGGGGAACTTCAACTGAAACTGGCCTTCAAAATCAGTTTGAGCCAATATGGATTGATCTTCCACAGCAACTGCGATAACACCAAAAACAGCTTCGCCTTTTTCATCTGTTACCTTTCCCTTTAAAATTCCTTGGGCCTGCATGCCAAGACCGGCAAGAAACCCAAAACATGTGACCAATAATATCCTGAACATACTCAAAAATTATCTCTTAATAAATCTCTCTGAACGCATAGAATGCTGATCAATCAAGCGCAATACATAAACCCCAGAAGATAGACGCTCAACATTCAATTTATCCAATCCACTAATGGATTGTTGGGTTAACACGACGTTACCTAGAATATCCAAAATTTCAATTTTAGCATCAGATGAAATATTGCCATTTGCCACAACATTCAATTCATTTTGAACTGGGTTAGGATACAATTCCAATGCTGCACCAAGTGCGTTTGCAACTTGAACCAAATTTGTGGTTGTATCTGTTGTATCAACAGAAGCCTCGCTTACATAGATCAAAGTTGAATCGGTCAACTCTGCATCGATAGGATTCTCAGCTACATAAATTTCACTTCCACCTGCTACAGGAGTAGCCAATTGCAAATTCATTTTAAATGAGAATGTACCTTTTGTGGTAAACTGTCCCAATAAAACGTGGTTGCTAGGTGTAACTCCTTCTACACCACCCAATGCTGCAATTGTAGCATTGTTGATTTCGAAAACTGAACCTGGCGTTTGATCAAACAATGACAACTCATCTGTAATACCCAAAATATTAGGAAGAACTGTTGTTCCTGGCATCAAACCATCAACACCATCTGTTCCTGTAATTGGCGCTCCAGCAGCAACGTTGTTGTTGGCCAAAATACCTTGGTTGTTTCCTATTGTACCGTCCGTATCTTCTGATTTCAACACACCTACCAAACCATTGGCTACAGAACCAATGGTCAAATATGAATCGATCAACATCGTATTCTTCTTGGTATTGTTTACGCTTGTTCCTGAATAGGTAGCTACTCCATAATTTGGATCATTGTAAAATGCTGTTGTAGTTGAAATATTCAAAGGATGTGTTGGACTTCCAAAAATTTGAATCACCTTATATCCTGGCAACAAATCAGCGTAAACGCGATAAGTAGTAGAACCAACATGCAAAGGATAAACGGCTCCATTATCTGAAGCATCAATAGAATCTGCTGCATCACTAATGTAAAATTTCTCTACAACGATTCCTTCCAATCCATTTTGTGCAGAACCAACACTAGCCATTGCAAAGGCTGACATTAAAGACAATAAAACTTTTTTCATCTTACTATTATTTTCTTGTTTTTACTTTTTTCTTTTTTGATTTCTTGACTTTTCTTGACTTAAATGGTGAGGCACTTCCTTTAAGAATTGACAACTCTAGTTCTCCATCCTGAGGATTTGCATATACATATTTGATAGACTTACCCTCTGGCGTTCCCACCATGATATTTAAAGCATAATTCAATTCACCACTGGTTGTAAGTTGACCAATCAAAACCATGTTCGTTCCCAATGAATCCAATCCCACTGCACCTTTTCCCATACATGCCCATGCCCCGTTGGCTACTTCAATCGTATTGGTTCTGCTCACAGATGTCAATCCCTTAAGTGCATCATCCATGTTATAAAAAGTAGGAACCCAAGGTTTAGCCACATACACCATTCCATCCGAATTAGAAAAACTCAATTCTGTTTCTTCAGTAGTGGACGTTAAATATCCTTTTTCAAATTTGACTTCCGCAATTGTATCTAATGATCTCGGCACTCCATTAAAAGATTCACCTGCCGCACCTGCCGACAACCATGAATCCAACAATGTTATATTCCTAGACAATGTCCTAGCCGGAATCAAATTAGGCTGAGCGTTTCCAATATCAGCATGGTTAAAAAACATCTGAGATGATGATATACTTAATGGATGTTGTTGAGTGCCGTAAGCAGCCTGAAACCTATAACCAGGTTTTAAATCCAAATAAATGCGATACGTACAAGCTCCTTCATTGATGGGGCCCGAGAACTTTAACGCACCCAAATCAGACGCGGTTGCGCAATAAAACTTCTCCACAAAAACACGCTCTATCGCTTCCTGTCCCTGTGTGGAAAAGGAAAACGCTTGAGCGAAAATTATAATTAAAAATACATACCTCATATCGGGCGCAATATTATCCGCGACATGATTCTTTTGAATTAAATTCAGATTATGAAAGATTGAACTTAATTCAATCAATGATAATTTAATGTTATGTGATTGTTTTTACATTAAGAAGCCCGCACCGTTGTGCAGGCTCCTTTGCTGAAAAAAATAATAAAACAAGTATTAGAAGAGCGAACCCAACTAATGCGATACAACTAGTGAATATTTTCTATTTCCAACTTTGATTAAGTAAATCCCATTTGAAAAAGTGCTAACATCTATCTTAACAAAACTATCATTGAAAAAAGTATCCATGATCAATTGACCATTCATATTGAATACTTGTACTTTACTCTCTTGCAATTCTTTTGTACCAATAGTAACAAGATCAAATGCTGGATTTGGTGAGATGAAAACTTCCAGTTCATTCTCAATTACCATTGTTGCAATTTGTCCATCACAGTTCTCGTCAATCGCGTTATCAGCAATCTCTATAGCGCCTGGATTAATTGTGGAATCAGCATCATTACAATCCGCACTATCAAGTACATATCCATCTTGTAATTCGCATGCCTCGATGCTCACCAAAGCATCACCATAGCTATCTCCATCTGAATCTTGGAACATAGAAATCAATAATCCCTCATCCACCAATCCATTACAGTTCTGATCAACGTTATCACAAACTTCGATAGCTCCTGGATTTACGGTGTCATCAAAATCAAAACAATCAGTATTGTTAGCAACTCCGCAAGCATCCAAATTTTGCCCACCAAATCCATCGTTATCTGAATCCAAGTACAACAACATGTTGTCATCGCAATCAAATCCATTGTCTACATATCCTGTGGGCATAGTACATGCCACAATGCTCGAATTCAAATTACCAAAACCATCGTTGTCTGCATCAGCATAATAATTGAAACCTACACCTTCATCAACTTCAACGTTACAGTTGTCATCTATACCATTACAAACTTCAATTGCATTTTCATTGACTGATGCATTTGAATCATTGCAATCACCTGTACTAGCTATTCCGCAAGCAGCCATGGTATCGCCACCTTGACCGTCACCATCACCATCGATATAAGTAACCATACTGTCATCGCAATCGTCTGCATTTGTAACAAAACCTGCAGGAAGTTCACAAGCAAATACAACATCATTTTGATTTCCAAAACCATCCGCATCGATATCCGCGTAATAAACATTTACTACTCCTTCGTCTACTTCTTGGTTACAGTTTTCATCCAAATCATTACAAATCTCCATTGCAATAGGATTAATCGCTGAAGATGCATCATCACAATCAATCGCATTGTCTACTCCACAAGCAGCTAGTACTTCACTTCCAAAACCGTCATTGTCCAAATCTTCATAAAGTAACTCCTCGTCATTGCAATCAGAATTATCCGCGACACCACAAGCATCCAAATCCATTCCTCCAAATCCGTCACCGTCCATATCCACATAAAGCAGAACACTGTCATCACAATCCAAACTATTGTCCACATAACCCATTGGCGATTCACAACCGAATACTGCGTTATTCAAATCACCAAAACCGTCCATGTCCAAATCAGCGTAAAAAGTCAAAGCAACATCTTCGTCTACAATATCATTACAGTTCTGATCCACACCATCACACAACTCAATTACATCTGGAGAAATTTGAGCGTTCTGATCATCACAATCCGCTGAGTTATTCACTCCACATGCATCCAAAGACAAAGAACCAAAGCCGTCTCCATCAACATCAGCATATAATACAGATGCATCATCACAATCTGAATCGTTCAAAACATATCCTGCTGGTAATTCGCATCCGAAATCTGCAGCATTGGCATCTCCAAAACCATCACCATCGATATCCATGTAGAAAGTCAACAAAACAAACTCATCAACCTCAACGTTACAGTTGTCATCTATGCCATTACACAATTCAGAAATTCCTGGATTTATCATGCCGTCAAAATCATCGCAATCACCATTTAAGTATACACCGCAGCTTACGACATTCTCATTTCCGTATCCATCACCATCCAAATCCTCATAAGTCAGAGCGCTATCATCGCAATCATCAGAATTGGCTACAGTACCCTCAGGCTGAACACAAGCGTAAACAACATTATTCAAATCACCAAATCCATCCTGATCCATATCCGAATAGAACATATTTTGACCAAACAGTTCATCAACCTCGCCGTTACAATTGTTATCCAAAGCATCGCAAAGCTCTGATGCGTTGGGATAGGTATTGGAATTTGAATCATCGCAATCTTCAGCATTAAACACACCGCATGATACAAGAACATCACTTCCAAAACCATCGCCATCCAAATCGGCATAAGTAACAATGCTATCATCACAATCTTGATCGTTTGAAACATATCCATCAATGGCAAAACATGACATGATCATCTCATTTGCATTTCCAAATCCATCAGCATCCAAATCCTGATAAAAAGAAACTTGTACAAATTCATCAACTTCGAAATTACAGTTGTCATCTACCAAATTACATATCTCTGAAGCTGATGGATAAACAGATGCAGTGTTGTCGTCACAATCATCACTGTTAGCGACTACACCATTTGAAACCGAACAAGCAAATACTGGACTGTCCATGTTTCCATATCCGTCTAAATCTGCATCCGCATAAAACATAGATTGAACATTTTCATCTACTGAACCATCACAATTGTCGTCCAAATCATTACAAGACTCAACACCATTTGGATTGATCAAATCGTTTGCATCATCGCAATCCGTTGATGATTCAACACCACATCCATCCAAAACCAAGCCTCCAAAACCATCCATGTCCAAGTCTGCGTACAACAGCATGTTATCATCACAATCGTCTGCATTAAGAACATACCCTGCTGGCAGATCACAAGACAAAATCATTTCATTCAAATTCCCGAATCCATCTTGATCAGCATCTAAGTAATAAGTACTCATCACATACTCGTCTGACTCTCCATCGCAGTTGTCATCTATACCATTACAAATTTCGATAGCCCCTGCATTCAAAACCGCATTGTTATCATCACAATCATCAAAATTGGAAACATATCCATTGGGTGCAATACACGCATCTGTAGTTGACTCAACGTTTCCATATCCGTCATTGTCCAAATCTTGAAAATAAGTATTCAAGGTATTACAGGTAACGATAGAAGTACCTGGAGATGCCCAGTTACCAGCGACATCAGTACTCGTATAAGTAACCTGCCCTTCCAATGTTCCCAAAGCTGATACCAACCCTGCGTTGCTCATCCCTACATACGAAGTGTTGAAATTGCCGACATTGTCATAACCCCAGTAAAAAGTCTTACCTGCAGTTGCTGGTCCGAAGCTCACTCGTGTTACTTCAATTCCTGAAGCATCAAAAATGATGACACCATCACCACCTGAGCTCAAACCAATTCCAGAACCAGAATAATTACCTACTTGTAAATTATTTGAGCCCCAAAAAGTTTGAAAGCTATTCAGATAATTGGTCGCCGATTCAACAAAAACCACTCTTTCTCCCGGTGCAATTTCACTGACACCCTGCAAAATCACGGCATTAGCGAAGTTGAATGAATTGTCATCCATCTTAAATCCTGAGATATTAATAGGAGATTCTGTAATATTGGTCAATTCAAACCAATCAGGTGTACCGCCAGATGACATAACCTCTGTTACACGCAACATGGCCTGAGCTTGGGCTGTTTGAACTGCTCCCAAAACCAAAAGACTAATTAATAAACGTCGTACCATAAAAATATTTTTTTCAAAACTCGCAAAGCAGAAACACTTCATGACGAACACTAGGTTATGAAAAAAGAAAATTACCACATCAAATGTTATGGCAATTCAACAATAATGTTTTCAGTATGTTACTAATCCAACTTGAGAACTTTCACAACAATACCTGAATCTAAACGCAACCAATAATATCCATCGGCCATTGCACGCAAGTCACAATTTTCTTCGGGTGATACAAATTCCCGAATCAATTGACCATGTGTATCATATATCGCTGTGAATTGACCAATTCCATCACTATAAATCAATCCGGTGGTTGGATTTGGAAATACAACAGTTGATTTAATCCCCAGATACGAAATCTGATTTGGCATGCTGCCATCACAATCTTCATCTACAGAATTGTCCGCAATCTCAATAGCATCGGGATTTATCTCGAAGTTGTCATCATCACAATCACCTATAACAAACGCTCCGCAAGACACCAGTGAATCAACTCCAAAAGAATCGCCATCAAAATCAAAATACATCAGTGAAGTGTCATTACAATCCCAATTATTTTCTACAAAATCTGCGGGCACAACACAAAAAACACCCATGCCATCTGGATTACCAAATCCATCTCCATCCAAATCAGCGAATGCTACAATACCCAAACCTTCATCGACGGCACCATCGCAATTGTCATCCTGCTCATTGCATACTTCAAATGCATTGGGTGAAATATCAAAAATACTATCGTTACAATCACCCGATATCTGCACATAACCCATTATTGTATCGCAAGTAAAAACCTCGGTAATTTCCAACCCATATCCATCTGAATCTCCATCTTGGTATTGATAGAAATTGGTCCCAAATGACAACGAAAAATTTGGTGATTGAATCGAGCAACCGAAATCTAGATTATAAATAGATGCGTACAATTCTTCTGTATTCGTCACCCAATAATGATCTCCCTGAGACATCTCTTGACCCGACTGACTCATCCAATACACACTATAATTCGCAGTGTCTAAAATTGACACCAACAAACTGTCTCCATCACATGCATAACTCTCGGACACTTCAAATGAATATGGAGTAAGATCTGAGCAAGTATTGATTTGAAAAACAGTAATCGTACTACTCACTTCGTTGGCCAAAAGAATCATATTCTTTCCATTTGGTGAAATGGTATCTGCAATAAAAAAAATGCCTTCTGCTCCCAAATCAGGTCCAATAGCGTCACCAAAACGATTATTGGCATAGGTTACAAATTGAGGATTTGTCGGATTGGAAACATCAAATACGACTACACCACCCACACGCTCAAGCGCAACAAATGCGAAGAAACGATTTTCAATTTCCTTCACCACTATTCCTTCAGGCTCCGGACCCTTGTCATCACTTCGATTCTTTTCTACCGCCATTCCTAATGCATTGGACGCATTAAAAAAGCTTTCACTAACTGTCGACTCAGAAGTAATTTGTTCCAATAGATATTTGGAATCAAATACCAATGCGCCCGAATGAGCATCCCAGATACTAAAAGATCTTCCACCCAAGACATGCAGCTCATCATAATCACCATCGCCGTCAGTATCTCCAGAATACTTCAATGCATTTAACCTTCCTAAAAACTTTTTGTTCTTCAAAATATATTGATCAGGAAAAGCTAGAGAGTCCATTTCAAAAATTCCTGACCCGATACGATTGGCGTCAACGATATCACCAAACTCTCTTGAATCCCCTTCATTTGCCGTAAAAAGATAACCTTGATTGACTATTTGAGCATAAGATATCGCATCAGGCATAAACGTAGACCTTATAGGCAATTGAGATGTAATTAAAATTTCACCTGAAAGATCACTCGCATCCATTGCATTGTTTCCGTTCATGTAGGATATGCCTCCCAAAGCTCTAATTGCTTCAATTGTGTTGTCGGATAAATCAACTACAGCAACTGCATTATTCTCTTGCAAAGTAACATATGCCTTTTGAGAGTCATGAGAAATGGCGATATATTCCGGTTCCAAATCACTTGCAACATTGGCATTGGTTCCAAAAATTCTAACTCCACTTGTTATTAAACTCAACAAAGAATCATTCCAATTGGTGAAATCCAATGTGATGACATTGCCTTGATTTACCAAGTTCCACTCTCCTGAAACATCGATGATTGAAATTGAACCCAAAGGATCCAGGGAATAATCCGAATTAGGCTCCCCTTCATTCGCTGTCATCAATTTATTGTGATCCGGTGAGAAACAAATCATATCTGGCATAGCACCGACTTGAACTTGATTTACAATTTCACCGTCAGCACTCAAAAACAAAACAGATCCATTCTCTTGCGGATTCAATCCTTCCATGGCAGCAGCAATTCTACCTTGATCAACGGCAACGGAGTTAATCCCCCCATAAGCCGACAAATCGACGCTGTTGATCATCACAGGATTCGCCGGAAAGGAAAAATCTACAATGTCCAAACGTGCCGCCACGCTATTCACGATATACAACCGATGAGATAGAGCATCATAAGTTACAATTTCAGCTGAATTGAATCCTGATTCTCCATTTGAATAACTTCCCAACAGCTCCATCTGCAATTGATTTGTAGGCACTATTTCCTGCTGATCATTGTCCTTAATAAATGCGATTTGATAATTGTGAAGTGACTCAATTACACCTTGCGAAACTTCTTGAATCCTAAAAATAACTTTCTCGGCCAATTCCGATTGGTTATCTTCAATAACAACTATTGGAACCAAATACTCTCCTTGAAATCCTGCAGGTATCCAAATCGTATCTACCGAAATATAATCCTCATTCTCTGAGGCATCCGAGTATATAGAGCGAGATAAGACAATCTGCACAGAATCCATTACCCCATTACTAATTTCAATTGGCAAATAATGAATACCCACATTTTCTTCAACCGCTATAAAATCATTCTGCGATTTTATTTCTACATGTAAGGGCGGGCAACCCACGTTGATCAACCCATCACAATTGTCATCCCAAGCCGTGATACATGATTCTGATGTGTTGGGTTTAATACTCGCGATTGTATCGTTACAATCCGCGCTGTTATCAATAAAACCAAAAGGCATTTCGCAACTTAAAATTGAATCTAACAAATTCCCAAAACCATCTCCATCTACATCTATAAAATATACACTGGGATAAATGCACAAACCCGATTCATAGTTGGCCAAAGAATCATAGTTACAAGCCGAAACATCCATACAACCATAATTGGGTGCTAGCGGAAAAATACAAGTGCTTGGCGAAGCCGTGTTCGGATTTGCATTGCTATTTACATAAGTATTTTGTTGCGATATCAATCCCGGAGCACTCACTATTCCCAAACCATTTAAATGCAATTCGCTCTGCAAACTTCCATCCCAATTCCAAGACCAATAAAAACTAGTTCCCGCTGTTGCAGCAGGAAAAGAAACCGATGAAACCAAATTGCCGATTGCATCAAAAATGTTGACGCCATCACCTCCAGAGCTCAGACCTATACCAGATCCAGAATATGTCCCCACTCTAGTGCTGGGAAAATCCCAAAACGATAAAAACGTGGGAACAAAAACTGCTGGATTCGCAGACTCACCAAAGATGACACTTTCCCATGGCAAGATTGAATCTATGCCCAATAAAGCGACTGAGTTCAAGAGACTATTGCTCCCATCATCCATTCGGTATCCATCCAAATAAACCAAAGTATCACTCATATTGGTCAACTCAAACCAATCCGAAGTTCCGCCGGATGACATGACTTCAGTAACCACAATGCCGGGCTGACTCAATGCTATACCAGTTGTTCCAAATACCCCGACCATCAAGGCAATTAGCGAGAAGATGCTTTTCATCTAGCAAAACTCCCATGATACTTACAATTGAATATCACCTTAGATTTAAGAAATTAAATCTTTAATGTTGCTGCAATATTACTTTACTTACCATTCCCAATAGGCCTGGTCAATTGCCCCAAACTTTTTGTTGTATTGCGCTACACCGGGATGGTCTGAACCCATGAAATTGACTTCCATTTCAACGACCGAACTCTTCAAAGTATCGAAAATCGAACACAGCAAAAATGTCATGGGATCATGATTGCGGTAGGCTGAATCTGAAACATTTTGAATCAAACTCACCTGATCACGACTCATCACGAAAAATTGCAAAGCAATCCACTGTTCTTCCTTCTTCACACCGAAAATCTTGCCCTTGCCTTTTGCGTGCGCGGCATCATACAATCGATGCAAAGTCTGTTGCTGTACAAGCGGCCAAGCGTAGGGATGATGGTCACGCATCATGTGCATAAAATCACTCCATGAAGCTTCAGTCACCACATATTGCTCTTCTTCGCACTTTCTAATTTTCTTTTTCAATTCTTTATTGGGAACCCAATCAAAATTCAATTTCAAAACCTGAACATTATGTTTTGACTTGGATTCAATCTCAAAAGGAACAAACACTTTTCTCCATCCCCAAAACCTTTTCAATTGAATGGACATAAATTCCCTATCTCCCACCAGCCACTTGATGTAAAGCGGCATGCGCATCGTTGGAACTATTCCCCATTTCTTTTTCACTGGTAAAGCCAATACGGATTCATAGTCGCCTTTTACCCAAGTTTCAAATTCCAAATTGATTGACTTCCAATACCACAACTCAGCAAAAACAGGAGCCTTCATTTGGAAAATACATTTTTCCCATCGCACAGAATCGATGTCCTTTAACGGTATCCGTCGCCAATTATGATCATTGTGTTTGTTCATGTTTGAATCGCTCAAATATACCGATGAACACCAATCGAGAGAAAACGACTTTTCATGAATTATCTTGCAACAAATTAACAATTGTTTGCGTCTTTAAAAAAAACCAAAAACCATGAGGAAAATTTACTCTCTACTTGTTTTATTTACTCTTATCACTTTGACTTCTTGGAGTCAGAAAAATCAAAACACCCCATCAGAAACGGGTTTCGTTACAGCTACAGAATTCCATGTAACACGACCTTTATTGGAAATTTTCACTGAGCACCCAATTGATATTTCAAAATTTAAAAAGGAAGAATCCGAAGACAAGAAACATCGCAAAGCGACGAAGTATAAATTTCATGCGGAAGACGGTGCCCAATATGCCAATGATCCTTTGTCCATTCAAAATTGGATGGGCGATAAAAATGCAGGTCAATTAAAAGCCAGTTGGGCTGGACAAACAGCGAGTGGATTTCGTCCTTTTGATCCCAGCGCTGCCTCGGGTCCGAATCACGTGATTCAAATGATCAACTCCACCACATTTAAGGTATTCAATAAAACCACAGGCGCTTCCATGCTAACGGGTTCTTTGGGAAATCTTTGGGCAAACCCAACAGCCAATGATGGCGATCCCATTGTTCTATACGACAAAGCTGCGGATCGCTTCTTCATGTCTCAATTTGGACAAACTGGAAATAAAATCTACATCGCGATATCTGCTACAGCAGACCCGTTGGGCTCTTGGTACACTTATACGTTTACTTCTCCTCAATTTCCGGACTATTTGAAATTTGGTGTTTGGCAGGATGGATATTACATGACTTCCAACCAAGCTACCCAAAAGGTATTTGCATTTGAAAGAACTGCCATGCTTGCTGGAACCCCTGGTGCCCGCTCTGTGTATGCCACTTTTGCTCCACCTATGGGAAATTTCTTTTGTCCACTTCCAGGTGACTCTGGTGATGGAAACCTTGCTCCTGCAGGAACCCCATGTCCCATTTTCTGCTTCTCAGACAACGGATGGGGCGGCGGAATCAGCGACCGTGTTAATATTTACAATATGACCGTTAACTGGTCAACTGTAACTCCAACAGCCACTATCGCATCTGCCGCAAATTTGGCTACTACCGCCTTTGACTCTTCCTACAACAACAACTGGGATGATATTTCACAACCTGGAACTACTCAAAAGTTAGACGGTATCGGCGGGGTTTGTATGTTCCGTGCGCAATGGAAACCTTGGGCAGGTTACAACACTGTCGTATTGAATTGGGCAGTAAAAATCAACGCCTCACAACGCAGCATCAAGTGGTGCGAACTGCGTCAAAATTCAGCTACAGGGGTTTGGTCGATTTATCAAGAAGGCATCTACACACCAGATGCAGCAACGCGTTGGATGGGATCAATGGCCATGGACAACAATGGAAGCATTGGTATGGTATACATGAAATCAGATGCTACATCCATCTACCCTGGATTGTATTTCACAGGGAGAAGAACTTGTGATCCATTGGGAACATTACCTGTAACTGAAGTTCAAATTGTTGCTGGGACCGGATCTCAAACAGGACAGAATCGCTGTGGTGATTACGCACAACTTTGGTTAGACAATGATGGAACCACTTTTTGGGGAACTTCAGAATACATGGGTGGTTCGACAGGAGGTAACGCAGCTCGCACACGCGTTTTCTCTTTTCAAATTGCACCTTGTAATCTTGCCGCGAGCGTAAACATTGCAGTAACCTCAGGTTCTAATCCTACTTGTCCTGGACAAAGCGTAACCTTCACTGCAACACCCAGCAACGGCGGAACAGCACCTACTTACCAATGGCAAGTGAACGGAGTAAACGTGGGGACCAACAGTCCAACGTACACTTCTAGCAGTTGGACCACAGGTCAAGTGGTTACCTGTATCATGACCTCTAACTTGGCAGATGTTACTGGATCTCCAGCGACATCCAATGCCGTTACTATGACCGTTTCAAATAATGCCACACCCACCAATAGCATCGCGATTACAACAGGTGCAAATCCAACATGTGCAGGCGCTTCGGTGACATTTTCTGCAACAGGCACAAATGCTGGATCTGCACCTACATATCAATGGCAAGTGAACAACGTCAACGTCGGAACCAACAGCGCAACTTACACTACTACCGCCTTGACCAATGGTCAAACTGTGAAGTGCATCATGACATCCAATTTGGCATGTGTGACAACCACTACCGCAACTTCCAATGTGATCACCATGACGGTAAATCCTTCGGTAGCGCCATCAGCATCGATTACATTAACTTCAGGAAGCAATCCAACTGCAGTAGGAACTTCTTTAACATTTACAGCCATTCCTGTGAATGGCGGAACTACGCCATCTTACCAATGGCAAGTAAATGGAGTCAATACAGGAAGTAATTCAGCCACATTTACGACAAGCACATTAACCAATGGAGCTATTGTAACATGCGTGGTGACATCCAATGCAACCTGCGCAGTTCCAGCTTCAGCCACGAGCAATGCCATTGCCATGACAATTACTGGCGGTGTTGTAGATCCATGCGTCGGCAACTCTGCATCTACCCAATATGAGTACATTTCCAATGTTGTCATGGGAGCCACCAACAATATCTCAACGGCCACTGCATATAGTGACTTTACAAGTTTGGTTACCTCTGTCAATCGCACACAGGCATTTGCAATCACCATTACCATTGGCAATGGATACTCTTCAGACATCGTGCGCATTTGGTGTGATTGGAATCAGAATGGCGTGTTTACAGATCCAGGCGAAACCATGTATGCATCTCCACTTGGTGTGGGACCCTTTACAACTGGAATCACACCACCGGCCACGGCCATGTTGGGTAATACCCGCATGCGCATTCGACTTTCAGACAGTGCCAATGGCGACTTGAACGATCCATGCGGAACGTCCAGTTACGGCGAAGTAGAAGACTACATGTTGAACGTCAAAGAACCAGTAGGTGTTTCTGAGTTGTTGCCAACAGCATTGAGCGGAGAGGCAGAAGAAATGAGAATCTTCCCTAACCCATCCAATGGAAGTTTCCAAATTGAAGCCAAGCATGCAGGACAATATTATTTGATGAATGCCGCAGGACAATTGGTTCAGGTGATTTCATTAACTTCAGAAAACAAATTCACTTACCAAGTTGATCATTTGTCCACGGGCATGTACATCCTGTCAGGTCAGAACAAATTTGGTGTTGTGAAGCAGAAGATTATTGTTCGATAGTTGATATATCATTTATCACCTCCCGAAGGGTGGTGGTTAAGAAGAAATAAAAAAAGCCACCAATAAAAAAATCACCTCCCGAAGGGTGGTGGTTAAGAAGAAATAAAAAAAGCCACCCAATGGGTGGCTTTTTACTTGTAGCTCCGACGGGAATCGAACCCATATCAAACGTTTAGGAAACGCTTATTCTATCCATTGAACTACGGAGCCAACGGGTGCGAAGATAAGAAGTTCAGCACCTTTAAAATAAAACTCCAACAACTTTTGAAATGGACAAAAACTAAATAAAGCAATCTTAAAATTTATACCAACGGATATGCTAATGAAATTCATAACTCATTCTAGGATGATACCCTCCCCGATTTAATTTATCTGTATACGAAGACACATAAACCAAATCAACAATATTGGTTTCCAAATCGATAGTTGAAACAACGTCATATAATAATCCGTCACTATCAAGAATAACGCATTTTATAACAATATTTGAATCCAAGAATGATGAATACTCCACGATAATAAAATGATCTATCACCAAGGAGTCTCTAAAAAATTGCATAGTCATGATACTATCTACTAAATTAAATCGATAGCTAATTTCCTTTTCGGAAATTCCGTAAGCCATTAATTTCTCATTCCAGAATAAACTATCAAAACTTTCATTTTTAGGGTATTCGAAAAAGTATTGAAAGTGTGATGTAAGCGTGAAATCTTGACATCGGCCAATCGTTGTTAATGCAACAAGAACTGCCAGAGCTAAAGTCTTTTTCATTGGTTTATTGTTTTGGTTTCTTATTTATTTCTTGTTATCCAACACCACAATAAATTAACGTTGCAATTTCTTATATATTATGTATTCGCATAATATTTTTATATATTTGACAATAGACAAATTTTAATGGCGCGAATAACAAATCAAGTGGAAATATTATGATTAACAAATTGGAGCTGGCTCATCAAATAAATCATCTCAAAAAAGTATATTATCCAGGATCAGGGAAAGACTCCGCAACTCTAAATTTCCTCCTTTCGGAATTACGCAATTTGGAAGATATCTTTTTTTGTGACTACCTAGAACATCTTGAAGTGACAGAAATGAATTTGATTCCGAATTGGGAAGTTTTGAATATCATTCCACTTACCCCTCAGGAATTTAGTAGAAATTCTTGGCAAGAGTTCTGGTTTGATCATGACAGTAGTGAGCAATTTGCTCAACCCAATCATAAGGATTCGAAACTATTTATACTTCACAACAAAGAGACTCATAAACTTGTGCGACTTTATCAAATGGGTACCGAAGGCGTTGGGACTTACCAAGCACTCTTGGATTCTAGAAAAAGACCGAATCTAATTATTTTGGCTGATCACGGATTTGGATGTAATTGGTCGCCTAACATTTGGGGAGAACCAGAATCTTTTGACGAAAGAATATCTTACTTAAAAGAATTGGCAATGGACAACAATTTTATTTTGGTCGATAGCAAATCAACAAACCCATGGCTTGAATACGCAATGATTTGTCCATTTAACGAAACAAGGTGGAACTTGTATAAAAAACAAATAAACCAGCAACACTAAAATCTCCTTGACATGAGATATTTCCTTTTTGCATTGCTTATTGCAATAACATCTTGTTCAGATGAACTAAATAGTTCCATAAATATCGATCCTACCGCCAACATATCAGATGAAAACAAATACAAATGGGATGAAGTATACTTTAATGGTGAAATCGTTCTGCTCAAGAAAAACAATTTACCCGTCACTGGTTTTGTATTAGGTTATCACGAAAATGGTAGTGTAATGTCCGATCATTATTTTATCAATGGTCAGCAGGAGGGTTACGAACTTCATTATTTTAAAAATGGATCGTTGAAAGCAAAGCTCAATTATAAAAATGGCGAATTGGATGGATCTGGACTTGAGTGGTTTGTGAACGGAAGAAAAAGATTTGAAAGTTTTCACCGCAATGGAGAACTAGATGGAGAATATCTCCGTTGGCATGAGAATGGGCAAATAGCTGAAATTTCGAATTATAAAAACGGATTGCGAATTGGGTGGCAAAGGGCTTATTCAGAAAATGGTTCACTAATGTACGAAGCCAATCTTATCAACGGTAACGGTCTTATAAGCTACAGATCAAGCGATAACAATATTCAGGTCAATCAAGATTACATACTCGGAAAGCGTGTAAACATTGAAAATGGAGAGGAGAATGATTTCGGACCATTTGATAGAGACTTCCTTAGATCAGGGGGAAAACCTTCTGCTGGGCTCTGGATTAATTCGTATGATAATGGAGAAAAGTATAGGTCGATTCATAAAAAAAATAATTCAATTTCAATTACTAATTTCAAACATGGATTACAACACGGAAAGGCTAATGAAACTCTGAACGGTCAAATAGTATTTGAGGGAGCCTACTTCTTTGACCAACAAGATGGAATTCATCAATCTTGGTATGAAAACGGTAAATTGAAAGAAATCAAAAAATACGACAAGGGAATTTTAATCTCAGCAAAGTGCTGGGATGAGAGTGGTAAGGAAGTGGAATGTGATTGTTATGATAATAGCGGAAAAAAAAGCAAATGTCCTTAATTTTCATTGTATAGATTGCGAACAAACGTACAATATCATGAATACGTGCACGTTTGTGACGTGTTGAAAAAGTATCTTCAAAAACAATCCAAATTCAGTTATCAGATTGCAAACAATAAAAAATCTTTATGACCATGAACACCAAGAAATTCCTCGCCACATTACTGGTATCTTTTATCTACGGCACTATGGCCATGGCCCAATCGCCTCAAATTCAAGTCAATCTTTTTGATCGCCCCTTAGATAAAATTATTTATAGCAATGCCATCAATGAAATTGTATTGGAATTAAACGGATTTGAAGAAGATCAAGTTGAATTGACCATTGACGGTGGTGGATTAATCAAAACAGATAAGCTGCACTATGCTGTTATTATCAATCAAGGAATTACTCACCCTAAACTAAACGTGTACATCAAATCCAATGAGAAAAGGAATCTCTATAAATCTCTTGAATTAATATCGATGCCGTTGCCTATGCCCTTGATTTACCTTGGCGGTAGAATGTTTGCCCCTAATAATTCCAATACAATCAGTAGAGGTGAACTAATTACCTCATCATCTGTCTTTTCACTTTACAGTCCAGAACTCAATCATACTCCCCAGAAAATCACCATCACTAACATGACCATAACTATTTTAAAAGGTAATCATTCATTTGATTTCAAATCGTTAAATGGTGAAATACCTTCTGACGCAATCCGTTTATTTGATGAAATAAAATCAGGTGATCGTGTAGCACTTGATGTTACAGTAGAATCAGCGGGGGTGAAATGGCAACTGAAAGACTGCATCTACAAAGTAAATTAGGCACTAGAGCCAACTAAAAACACCCCCTTGTGAATTAAATTCCCTCATTCCCTCATTCCCTCATCTCCTCTTCTCCCTATCTTCGTACTATGCAGTTGGTGGATGATTTTAGACACAAAGGGATGCGCAAACGCTTGATGCGTGAGCTGGCTCTGTTGGGGATTAAGGACAATAATGTTTTGCAAGCAATGGATCGCGTACCGCGCCATTTCTTCTTGCAATCGGCTTTCGTGGAATATGCCTACGAAAACATGGCCTTCCCCATTGGTGTCGAACAAACCATCTCAGCGCCCATGACTGTGGCAACGCAATCCGAATTGCTGCAATTACAATCGGGTATGAAAGTCCTCGAAATTGGTACGGGCTCTGGATATCAAACGGCTGTACTCTTCGAAATGGGAGCCAAAGTTTTCTCCATCGAAAGACAAAAATCGCTTCATGATTTTTCCAAAAACCTGCTGGCGCAAATGAAAGTGAAAGCGCACTTGACCTACGGGAATGGCTACAAAGGCCTACCGTCTTTTGCTCCATTCGATCGTATCATCATCACTTGCGCAACACCTGAAATTCCTGAAGAACTTCTTCTTCAACTCAAACCTGGCGGCCGTATGGTCATGCCATTTGATCATGGAACCGAACAATCGATGCTTGTTATCCACGAAGATCCTTCTGGCGAATTCATCATCGAAAGCCACGGCAAATGTGCCTTTGTCCCGATGTTGCAAAACAGAAATCCAAGAAATACCAACGGATAATGAAATTTGCATCCACTCTTTTGTTGTTCTTCATGACTACACTGGGGTGGAGCCAATCGGATACCAATTTCTTCGAATTCAAAGAGGGAATTTATCTCGATCTATTTCAATACAACGCGGAACAACCGATCTTTGTTGAGGACCTTTCTTCTCTGAATTTCTTACAGTCCAATCAAGTGGATTTGGAAGCCATGATTCAAGCGCAACAAGCCACCTTGAATCTTTTATTAAGTAAAATCGATTCATTGCAGTCTCCGCTGAACCGCATCATCGCATTGGAAAAACAAGTGGCTGAATTGCAAGCGATGGTCAATATCATCAACCAGTCGCAAAACCTCAATGCTGTGGTTTCTTCTGAAGAATTGATCTACACCCCCACCACTACTTTTGATGTGCCGGATGATGTGATGATTCATTTCAAAAAGCAAGAGTATTCCATCAGCTCAGAATCGTTGATGATTCTCAATGAGGTCATTGATATTCTGACCCGCAATCCGAAATGGAAAATTGTCATCAAAGGTTTCGCCAATGACGATGCCAATCCCAACAACAATTTAACTTTGGCGCGTGAGCGTAGTCTCGAAGTGCAACGCATGCTGATTTCTGCCGGCGTTAATCCTGCTCAATTGACATTGCACTTCCCAAACATTGAAAAACAAAACGACGCACAAAAAGTGGTCATCGATTTTGTTCAGCAGTAATCCAAACAAGAATTACTTGATCTTCAACTCAAACATTTTTCTGTCGCCAATATAACCTTCCAAAACATCGCCATTGGCAACAGGTCCAACACCCTCAGGCGTTCCTGTATAAATCAAATCACCTATTTTAAAAGTCATGAATTGACTTACGTAGGACACAATGGTGTCCAATTTGAATATCATATCCGACACCTTTCCTTGTTGTACCCAAGAACCATTTTTCTTCAGTCCAAAAGTGAGATTTTCCGCATCAAATTCCGCGATATCCATCCACTCTTCACTGACCACAGCTGAACCATCAAATCCCTTGGCTTTCTCCCAAGGTTGACCCTTTGCTTTCACTTGATCTTGAATATCACGAGCCGTGAAATCGATGCCCAAACTGAAAGCGGAGATGTACTTCATCGCATGCTCAGGCTGAATGTATTTGCCCAAACGATCTACTTTGAAAACCAACTCCACTTCATAGTGCACATTGTTGGTCCACTCCGGAATAAAGAATGGATTGCCCTTGGGCAAAATGGCCGAATCTGGTTTGCAAAAAAACAAAGGTTCTGTGGGCAAATCATTGCCCAACTCCTTGGCATGATCCGCATAATTTCTTCCAATACAAATGATCTTCATAATCT
>JACCDT011213110.1_pt1 | contig 20842 bp, 23 predicted proteins | sample 7446291 | NCBI WGS metagenome assembly JACCDT01 (sample SAMN15323446, study PRJNA562643) | freshwater metagenome | isolation source: river surface water | place: USA:Blue River Watershed | collected 2017-08-17 | reverse complement strand
GATGAAAACCATCGTGATTGCCGATGCATTGATGGGCATTGACAACGTGTTGGGGGTTGCAGGTGCATCCAATGGTTCGTTTGAATTGGTCGCTTTGGGTCTGATGATCAGCATCCCCATCGTCGTTATGGGCAGTCAACTGGTTCTTAAATTAGTGACCCAGTGGCCCATCATCATTCCCATTGGCGGTGCAGTTTTAGCGTTTACGGCAGCACAAATGGTCGTGAATGAAGCTTTGCTGAAGGCTTACTTTGATGGCTCAATCTGGAATCAAGAAGTGGCACGCTGGAGTGTGCACCTTGTGTTCATGTCCGCCATTCTGGGGGTGAGCTGGCTGCGACGCAAACGTCCGGCCGCTGAAAATGCATCTGCCAATCTCGACATCACAGAACCGCAAGCCCATTAACTCAAGGAGATCATCATGGAAACCTATGTCATCTACATCAACGACAAAGTGCATGCGATGAACCAAGTTCTTCCCTTGCTAGAAAACGCGCAATCCGCGCAATGGGTTTTGGTCGGATGCCCACCACGCATCCAACGTCACGCCAGCAAATGGTTGACACAGAGGGCGCTGAAAAAATTCAAGTCCGACTGGACCCATGTCAATCTGCAAGAAGTGTCTGAGCTTTTGAGCCAAAGAGGTAACTCTGTGCTTACGCGCGTTGCACAAGGGCCTTTGGTGCAATTGACCAAAGCTTTCCAAAAAGAGTTCTCGCACCCGCGCATCATTGATGCGCGCAAGGCCCCCGAGTTTGAAAACTTGCCTGCTGTGATTGAAAGCCAAAAACCAGAAAGCAGCCCCTGGGCTCTTCCGATCAGCGCCGTTGCCTTTGGCACCGCTGCAGCCTTGGTTGTTGATTGATCGACTTGTCACAGAACCCTTGTGCCTAGGGTTCTGTGGCTCGATCGATATAATTTTCGGGCGAACCAAGCCTATGGAGCGCAACGTACAAAGGATGCAGTGTTGTGCTCAAGCGAATTATTTGGTTATTCATTGCGTTTTCAATCGCGTTTTTAGCTGTATCAGCGAATTGGGTGCTGCGTCCACTGCCGATGCGTGGTGAGACAGTTGATTTATCCATCGAACCACAAACGCCCGTTCGTGGCATTGCCAAAGCGGTTGCCCAAGCTGGCATTGACGTCAACAGTGACGTCATGTTTTTGTTTTTTAGACTGAGCGGCCAATCTCGCGCCCTACGCGCTGGAAGTTATGAAATTACCCAAGGTGATACGGCGCTTGATTTGTTGCGCAAGCTCACCCGTGGTGAAGAAAGCCTCAAAGCCATCAGCCTGATTGACGGATGGACATTTCGCCAATTCCGAGCTGCATTGGCCAAAGCCGATGGACTCAAACACGACACCAAAGGTCTGAGCGATGACGAACTCATGGCCAAGTTGGGTATGCCAGGCGTGGCACCCGAAGGCCGGTTTTTCCCAGACACCTATACCTACGGCAAAGGCGCATCAGAGCTGCATGTGATGCAACGCGCGGCCAATGCCATGACCAAGCAACTGGCCGCCGCATGGGGCCAACGCCAGTCGGACATTCAAATCAAAACCATTGACGAGGCCTTGATCTTGGCCAGCATCGTTGAAAAAGAAACTGGCCGCGAGAGCGACCGCACCACCATCAGTCGCGTATTTCACAACCGCTTAGGGCTGGGCATGCCGCTGCAAACTGACCCCACTGTGATTTACGGCATGTTCGACAGCTTCGATGGCAACCTGCGCCGCGCTGACCTGCGCACCGACCACGCGTGGAACACCTACACGCGCAAAGGCTTGCCGCCCACGCCCATTTCTATGCCTGGGCGCAACGCGCTCAAAGCCGCCGTGCAGCCTGCGCCTAGCAACGCGCTGTACTTCGTGGCCAAGGGCGACGGCACGAGCTACTTCAGCGCGACGCTGGATGAGCACAATGCCGCGGTCAATCGCTACCAACGCAAAGCGGCTGGTCAGTGATGCCGAACAGGCAAAATAGCGGGCTATGACAAATACAGGTCTGTTCATCAGTTTTGAGGGCATCGATGGTGCGGGCAAGTCCACGCACATCGATGGCTTGGCCGCGGCGTTCAAAGCGCAGGGTCGCCACGTGACGCTCACCCGTGAGCCCGGAGGCACGCCTTTGGCCGAAAAGCTGCGCGAGATGGTGCTGCATGACGCGATGGATTCCTTGACCGAAGCACTGCTGATATTCGCAGCCCGCCGCGACCACCTACACAACGTGATTGAGCCTGCTTTAGCGCGAGGCGATGTGGTGCTGTGTGACCGCTTCACCGATGCCACCTTTGCCTACCAAGGCAGCGGTCGTGGGTTTGATTTAGAGTTGTTGCAGCAACTTGAAAGCTGGGTTCAGTCGACCCCAAACGGTTTGCGCCAACCCGATGTGACCGTGTGGTTTGAACTCGACCCAGCCATTGCTGCTGTGCGCCTAGCCGGCGCACGCGTGCCCGACCGCTTCGAGGCGCAACCTGTGGAGTTCTTCCAAAAAGTGTCTGACGGCTATGCCGCCCGCGCCCAAGCCGATGCTCAGCGCTTTGTGCGCCTAGACGCCGCTCAAACCCGTGAAGCCGTGTGGCATCAACTGCACCAGAACTTTGTGCAGCGCGGATGGTTGAGTGCGAATTGAGGTCTAGCGCGGCATGACAGAAACCACCACACACGCTAGGCCTGTGCTGAGCCCTTGGCTGCAAGGCCAGCTCACGACCTTGCTTGAGCGACGCGGCCACGCTTGGCTGCTGCAAGGCCCATCGGGCTTGGGCCAATACACATTAGGGTTAGAGCTGGCCCGTGCTTGGCTGTGTGAAGCACCCACAAAGCAGGGCGCTTGTTACCAATGTCGCAGCTGCCACGCCGTAGATGTGCGCACCCATGCCGATCTGCGCACGCTCATGCCGGAAGCTTTGGCGCTTGAACTCAGTTGGCCCTTGGACGAGAAAACTCAAAAAGAGCTAGACGATAAAAAGCGCAAGCCCAGCAAAGAAATTCGTGTCGAAGCTGCTCGCGACATGGTGGCTTTCAGCCAGCAAACCCGCTCAGGCGGATCGACCAAAGTGGTGTTTGTTTACCCTGCTGAGCGCATGAACCATGTGACGGCCAACACAATTCTCAAAACCCTCGAAGAGCCCCCAGGCGAATGCCGCTTTGTTCTAGCCAGCGAAGCCGCTCACCAGCTGCTGCCCACCATTCGCAGCCGCTGCCAAACACACACCATGGTTTGGCCCACCGAAGCCGAGGCATTGAGCTGGCTACAAACCCAAGGCGTGCCAGCAGCAGATGCAGCTGTATTGCTGCGTGCAGCCGGTGGTCGCCCCGAAGACGCGTTGGACCTCGCTAACACAGGCCTGAAAGCCGCGCACTGGGCAGCGCTGCCCAAGGCCGTCATGCGCGGTGATGTGGGCGCAGTGTCTGATGCCACGCCTTCTCAAGCCATCGCCATGCTGCAAAAGCTGTGTCACGACCTGCTGGCTCTGCGCACTGGTGCTGAGCCACGCTTTTTTATGGCAGCAGATTTACCCGCGGCAGGCACTGTGAGCTCGCTCACCCAATGGTCCAAAGACCTGATGGATGGTGCCCGGACCTCCGAACACCCGTACAACGCAGGCTTGATGTTTGAAGCCTTGGTGGCGCGAGCGCAAACCGCGTTGCGTGCCAAAGACTAAAAGAAAACCATGTTCACCGACTCCCACTGCCACCTGAACTTTCCAGAGCTGGTTGAAAACATCCACACCATCCGCGACGACATGACTAAGGCCCAAGTCACGCGTGCCTTGGTCATCAGCACTACGCTGGAGCGCTTTCCTGAAGTGCACGGCTTAGCTACGCAGTTCGATAACTTTTGGGCCACCGTAGGCGTGCACCCCGACAACGAAGGCGTGCAAGAACCCACGCTCGACGACCTGTTGACCCGCGCCAAACTGCCCAAAGTGGTGGGCATAGGTGAGACTGGGCTTGACTATTACCGCTTGGGCGAGCGCACCGTGGCCGACATGGAATGGCAGCGCAACCGCTTTCGCATCCACATCCAAGCCGCGCAGCACACCCAGCTGCCTTTGGTTATCCATACCCGCAGCTCATCGGCTGACACCGTGGCGATTTTGAAAGAGCAAGGCGAAGACGGTTCCGCAGGCAGTGCAGGGGGCGTGTTTCATTGCTTCACCGAAACCGCAGACGTAGCTCGTGCTGGATTGGACCTCGGCTTGTACATCTCTTTCTCCGGCATCTTGACGTTCAAAAATGCGCAAGACTTGCGTGATGTCGCTCAATTTGTGCCAATGGATCGCATCTTGATCGAGACCGATAGCCCCTATTTGGCGCCTGTGCCACATCGAGGCAAAATCAACAATCCTTCTTATGTGCCGTTTGTGGCCAAGCAAATTGCCGAGATCAAAGGTATGTCTATTGAAGACGTCGCAGAGGTCACCAGCCGAAATTTTGATCAACTTTTCAACGGTGTTTTGAAATGAGAAAATACTTTAAGTATTTTTTATATCTATTTGTTTTTATTGGATATTCTTTATCAAATGCAGGGTCGTATGATGACTTCATTGCAGCTGTCACATTTGATCAACCGGTAACCATAGAAAGACTCTTAGCACGTGGTTTTGACCCAAATACCGTCAGTGAAAAAGGCGTTCCAGGCATCTTGGTAGCCTTGCAGGCTGAGTCATCTCAATCCGCCATGGTCTTAGCAAAACATCCTTCGACCAACGTCAATGCTCAAAACACAGCAGGTGAAACACCACTGATGCTGGCGGCTATCAACAATTACTTAGCTTTAGCCAAGCTACTCATTGAGCGCGGCGCAGATGTCAACAAAACTGGCTGGACGCCATTGCACTACGCCGCCACGCGCGGGCATCGCGACATGATGCGGCTGTTGCTAGAAAATGATGCTTACATTGACAGCGAATCAGCGGGTGGCACGACACCGCTCATGATGGCGGCCAAGTTTGGAACACCACTCGCAGTTAAACTTTTGCTAGAAGAGGGCGCTGATCCAGTATTGACTGACCACGAAAACGCATCAGCACTAGACATGGCATCAAAAGCTGACAAACAGCAGAGCGTTTTTTATCTTCAAGCCTTTATTGAATCTTGGTTCATCCAAAACCCCACGGTCGAAGAAACCCCTGAAAAAAAATAGTTTGAGTTCCGCAATGAATTGGGAAGATCCTAGTCGCTGCGCGCAAACATCGGGCATGTCTATGTGTAATTGCAATGTTGAATAACTGATTTACCTTACTTAACATAATATACATCGTATGAAACAAATAAAGTCTGAAACGACAAGTCACCGACCGAAACCGCGCCATTTGTCGATGCATGCATAAAGTGTCAAGCGATCCAAGGGTTTAACAAGGTAATCCTGCATGCCAGAAGTCAAACAGACGGCACGTTCATCGGCCATTGCATTGGCAGTCACGGCGATGACGGGTAACGACTTGAAACGACTGTTCAACCGTATCAGACGAGTTGCTGTGATGCCATCCATCACAGGCATCTGAATATCCATCAGAACTAAATCAAACAACTTGTCACTGCCTTCAAGGATGTGCAAGGCCTCCTGACCATCACTAGCCAAAGTGACATCGACATGTACCTTCGTCAACAATGCAACCAACAATTGGCGATTTAATGCGTGGTCTTCAACCAACAGAACGCGCAAGCCAGCGAAGTCGACCACATCTGATTGAAGGTTTTGAGGCACTGAAGAAGGTGCGGATTTAAGGGGCTCAATCGCGGGCTGAAATGGAAGAAATACGCTAAAGACACTGCCTTGTCCAACAGCGCTTTGAACCTGAATGCGACCGTTCATGCGATCACACAATTGTTTACAGATGGCTAAGCCAAGGCCTGTACCCCCATAAATCCTAGTCGTCGATGTATCGGCTTGACTGAACGGCTGAAACAATAAGTTCAACTGTGCAGGCGAGATGCCAACACCCGAGTCCTCCACATCAAACCTAAGCATCTGCTGAGGTGCCTCGCAAACTCGCAGCACCAGCGTGCCATGTTGCGTGAATTTGAGGGCATTTCCTAACAAATTATTCAAAATTTGCGAAAGCCGCAAAGGATCTGACTGGACCCAAATCGGCGTATTTGCTGCAATGTCTATATCTAACCGTAATCCCTTTTCAGACACCAAGGCGTGCTGCATTTCGACCACCTGACGAACAAGCGTATGAAGATTGAAGCCTACGGACTCAATCTCCAACTTGCCCGCCTCAATTTTCGAAAAATCGAGAATGTCATTCAAAATTCCCAGCAATGACGCCGCTGCCGAATGGGCACTTTGGATATAGCGCTCAGCGTTAGAGGGCAATTTCTCATCCAGAGCGAGTTGAGTCATACCCATCACGGCATTCATCGGGGTACGGATTTCATGACTCATATTGGCCAAAAAATGGCTTTTTGCACGTGTTGCAGCCTCTGCTTTGTCCTTGGCAATGGCGAGTTCTATTTGTTGCTGATACTCAATTTTTTCACTGCGCCGAACTTGGCGCATGAGGACCACAGTGACCGCCAATACGGCACACAAAGCTGCAGAAGTCCAAGAGAGCAACCAAGTCAGATGAGTCGCCCATTCGGCCAGAACTACCTCACGATCGACATGGACGGCTACAAAAAAAGGATATTTGGACGAAGCACGATAGGCGGTCAACCACTCTGCAGCATGTGTCCCAATTTCTTTACGCTGGATTTCTGACAACAAAAAAGGTAAGGAAAACTGCGAACTGATTGATGTCTCTTGCGTATCCAGCAGCAAGCGACCATCAAATCGAACCAATTCAAAGCGATCGGAATCTGACTGCTTGTAACGATCCATGCGATTAAATAAATAATCTGGATTAATGGCCGCGACCATCCACACGGCCCCCTGCCCTGCACCTAATCGGACCAACAGTGGTAGAAAAAAACTAGAGGAACGGTGATCACTGAAATCCCGTCCCTCACGAAGTACACCAATCCTCAGCACAGAAGACATACCAGCCCCTCGGTCCGGGGGACTGTAATCATTCAAGGACAGTACCAAATTAACATTCGCAGGGTTGGTACTGGCCATAACATGCCCAGTGGTACTCACCAAAGACAAGGAGCGCAGCGAAGGCTGGCCGTTTTGTAGACGACGCAATAGGCTCGTCAACTCTGCAGGATTGGTTTTGGACAAGGGGCCATCGGACAGTTCCGGCAGGGTCAAAAACATGGTCTCAACCAATTGGAACGTCTGCGTGATTTGATCTTCCACCACAAGCGCACTGCTTTGCGCGCGCTGAAGCTGAAATGCAAGTTGTGTTTGACGCTCTTGGTATGAGGAATAGCCAACGCCAAACAAAACCGATGCGATAAACATCCCCAAGAAGACATAGGCCAAACGAGAATAGCCGCGTCTAATTTGTAGCATGCGACCTATCGCTTAACAACAATGGCATCAAGTTTGTAGCGAGTTGCAGCACGCAACAGGCGTCCATCGCGTTGAATTTGACGCACAAACTCATCTACCCGTTCTGCCCATTTTTCATCGCCAAAAGCGACCGCATAGGCATATTTTGTTTCGTGATAAGTGTTGATTGGGGAAATAAGCCGAGCCCAGTCGGTGGTTTCCAGCATTCGTCGACTGTAGGGGTAGTCGGTCATAAACACATCTGCCCTCCCCGACGACACTTCTTGCTCGCGTGCCATGGGGGTATCAACCACTTTCAAAGTGGCTAATTTCAAACGCTCTCGCATGACAGGCTCGTGCAGCGTACCCTTCATTACCGCGACCACAACGCCAGGCTTATCAATGTCAGCCCACGTTTTGATCGATCGATTGGTACGCGTGGTGATGGCATAAATGTCACTCACCATCGTGGATCTTGTAAATCGAAGTTTGTCTGCTCTTTGCGCGGTGACACCTACAGCGAACATAGCCACATCGCATTTATGAACCGTCAGATCGGTAATCAACTGCGCAAAATTAGAGTCCACAAACTCAACACCAACCCCCAAGTCTTTCCCCAGCTCTAGTGCCATTTCAGCATCCACACCTTCTAAAAGTTGTGTTTTGGGGTTACGAAACGTGATGCCGTAATAGTCTGGCCAAATACAAACACGAACTTTCTGATTGAGACGGATGGACTCTAAATGTCCAGTCAACGATTGGCTTTGTGCTTGAAGTAAAAAGCAAGACACGCACAGCGCGATGAGTTTTGTAGATAAATGGAGCAAAAAAAATCTCTTTGGGTTGATGCCCTTCTATTAACCGAAGGGACCCAAATTTTTGTACAGCTTCTTTCAGATAGCGCTTGGAAAGAAAGCTATTGCCAACACTTATTACCGGTAATTTTTCTTAATGGTCACCATGCGCCCACAGCAGCAAGGCATCGCGTCCATCCACCACCAAGTCAATATGTTGTCCGACGGGCAGACACAGCTTCGTGGGGACATGGCCAAAGGGCAAATCCGTCAACACTGGCACCTTGATTTGCGTGCGAAGCCAATCCACCACGCTTTGCAACTTGAAGCCTTTGTCATGCGGCGTGAGCTTGTAGTTGCTGAATTGGCCCAAGACCACCGCTTTTTGCTGCGCCAACACGCCTGCGTGCAAGAGCTGTGTGAGCATGCGTTCAATGCGGTAAGGGTGCTCACCCACATCCTCTAGGAACAACACGCCATGCTTGATCTGCGGAAAATAGGGTGTGCCAAGCAAAGACACCAATACCGCCAAGTTGCCACCCCATAGGACAGCGTCGTGGGCCCACACACCTGCGCGACGCGTGTCATTTGCCGTTGCGCATGCTTTTGAAAATTGCCAGCCCGCCCCCTCACCCTGTCCGCTCACCATGTCGTCAAAACAGGCTTCCATGATGTCGTCAGGTTGGATCGCACCAAAGTCTTCCCCTAATGCGGGGCCAGCCCATGTGACAGCGCCGGTTTTAGCCAATAAGGCGTTTTGAAAGGCTGTGAAATCGCTCAAGCCCACAAACTGCGTGCCTTTGGCAATGGCTTTAGCGACTTGCTTGTATTTGATATTCGGCAAGATACGCGTAAGTCCATAACCGCCGCGGGAAATCAGGGCCACATCCGCACCGCTGTCAGCTGCTCGATGTATGGCGGTCAGACGGATGGCGTCATCCCCTGCAAAACGGGTGTGAGTGCTGAGCGCGTCAGTGTCTAACTCGACCTCGTGACCGAGTTTTTTCAGACGGGCCACGCCACGCTTGAAAGCTGCTTTGTCGCGCACTGCGCCGCTTGGGGAGTAGATGTAAATGTGAGCCATAGCCACATTGTCGCGGCAAATTTATGCTTCCAACCATGTCTGTAAATCAGCCACGTGTGTAATGCAACAAACGCCCGCGGTAAGCACTCAAGTCTTGCAACGGTTCGTTCATCAATAGTTCAGTCACACCAAAACCCATGTTGGCCATGTCTTTGTGAAACGCACTGCGATTGCCACGGTTGGGATCCACAATCAACACCTCGGCGCCCTCGGCCGCATGCGCTTGAATAAATCCAGACAGTAGCGCTGGGTGGTTGCGCTCGTAAAGCACATCACTGGCAATCAGTAAATCAAAAGCGCCCAGCCCTTTGTTCACCCTGCCCCAGTTGCCAGTTTCGTAATGCAAAGGTGGCAAGTCGTTCAAAAGCACATTGGCTTTCAAAAAGGTTTCAGTCAGCGGATGACAGTCGCTGGCAATGATGTTACCTTCGCGTCGGTGCACCACCAAGCTGGCCAGCCCTAGACCACACCCAAGTTCCAAGACACGCTTGTCCTTGAGTTCCCACGTTTGCATCAGGTCTGCCAACTTTTGCGCCGAAGGCCATATCAAACCAAACAAAGGCCATGTGGCTGAAGAAATGCCCGCATCAACTGCCAATCCAAGTGGATCGTAAAACTGTTGCTTGTCGAGCAAGGAGCGAATTTTTAAATCTGCTCCACCTCCTACACCGACCCTCTGAAACTTCACTTCGTAACCGATGGGAGGTGTGGCGATAAGCATGTTTAACTTCGTTTCGGCGGTGACGTGGCGAGAGGACCCGCCAATAGGGTGCGCAAAGCACGAGGGCCAGCCTGGTGACCTTGATCTGGATAGGGAGCGTCGCGCAAAGCTGGAGCAAGCTCAGGTGCTTCGACCCAATGGATGGGCAATTGCAAATGGGTCAACAACGGCGCCATCACCCGCGGTACGTGCAATGCAACGGGAGCAGGTTGCAGGAAGGTCAAAAACTCCCCCAGGACTTCAGCGTGCCAAGCCAAGCGATGCATGGCAATTTTTTTAGGCTTATCAGACAACCCGAAGCCAGGCAAATCCAAAGCAATCACAGGCGCTGCCGACTGGAGCTGCTCAGCATATTGCACGCTCCAACTGTCTAACCCATGCAGATATACCTCAGGTGAGACTTGGTTATGCGCCGTGTTGTGGGTACGGTTGTCAAACCAATGCAGACGCAAGCCTTCTAAAGCTGGCAAATCAGCTGTGAAATGCGACAGCGCAATCGGCACATCCAAACCTACAAAGGCAGCATCGGCGGTGCGTAAAGCATCTTCACGCAAAGGTACTTTAGCAAGCTGCTGTTGTGCGCGGCGTTGTTCAAAAAAACCTTGCAGCACCAGAGCGCAGTCGTCGGCCAATACGCCGCCTGTCACTTGGGTATGGTGGTTGATTTGCTCATGTGCAAATAGGTTGAACACCGAACCTGCTGCGCCCGTTTTGGGCTCAGTGGCACCAAAGACTACGCGCTTGAACCTTGCATGCAGTGCGGCACCACTGCACATGGCGCAAGGTTCTAGCGTGACGTACAAAGTGCAGTCGTCCAACCGGTAGTTGCCGAGCGCTTGTGCTGCCGCTCGTATGGCGTTGACTTCTGCGTGCGCAGTTGGGTCATGGCTGGCCAGTGGTGCGTTGTGGCCCGCTGCGATCACCTGCCCTGCCCTCACCACCACGGCTCCAACGGGCACCTCGCCCGAGTCAGCGGCGGCCTGCGCTTGGCGCAAGGCCAACTGCATAAAGCCAATATCTTCAGGTGAATGCGTCATGGTTGAACCATGCCGAGCTTCACCATCCATTCGGCCAAGGCCTGTTCATCTTCTGTGCCCTGTGCGTACGCAGCATACATGGCGACGTGCGATTCGGGGCGATGTTGGTTGAGCTTGATGGCACATTGCACATCAGTGATGCGCAGCTCGAACGCCACGATGGCGTTGAGCATTTTGCTTTGGTAGTCCTCGGCCAAACCACGCCACTGAGTGGCATAAGGCGGCTCGTGGTCGTCAATGAGTTGCTTGAGCAAGCGGTCTTTCGCAAGCGGCTCTTCTACCAATGAGGCTTCGACTTTGGCATGGACAACCAAGTAGCTCCAAGTAGGCACGCGCGTGAGGTCTGGGTACACCTTGGGCGACATATAGGCCTGTGGTCCCATGAAGGTCACCAACGCTTGCGGGCGCGCTTGCAAGTAACGCCAATGCGGATTGGCTTTGGCGCAATGACCCAGCAGCACGTGCTGGCTATTGGCCTGCGTCAAATGAAGGGGGATGTGTGTGACGGCTGGAAATCCATCGTCATCCACACTGATAAGGCTTGCCAATGGATACGCCCGCATAAGAGCGAGCGCGTGGGCCTCATCTTTGGCTTTGAACTGCGGGGGCAGGTACACGCCAAATGACCGCTGAGCGGGTCCGTTTAAAAACGACGCTTAACAGCTGGGCCTGGGCCCTTGCCTTCGATGTGACGGAATGTCACGCGGGCTTTGTTCATGTCGTAAGGAGACAGTTCAACCGTGACCTTGTCACCTTCGATGATGCGGATGCGGTGCAGGCGCATTTTGCCTGCGGTGTATGCGATCAGTGAGTGACCGTTTTCCAGGGTGACGCGGTAACGAGAGTCAGGTAAGACCTCGTGTACGACACCCTTCATTTCGATCATTTCTTCTTTTGCCATGTACTCAGTGTTCTCTAATTAAAAAATCAAGCCCAAATCGGGCAATTACTAACAGCCTACGATTGTAGGTCGTTTGAGCCTCGGGCAGTTTTATGCCTTCGTGGGTTGGCCAACAAAGGCCTTGTTCGCGATCTTCCATCCGTCTTGGGTTTGCAGCAGCACGAAGTAATCGGTAAAGGTAATAGCCCCGTGGACCAACGTCACGCGAGCGCTAGCGGCTGAACCAGCCACTTCGATCCAATCGATGCTGCGGCGGCGCGTGACTTCGTCAGCCGCGGGCTTGCCGCCAAAGCGCTCACAGTAAACGTCTAGGGGCCATGAAGTGAACACGCCTTCGCGCATGGATTCGATGTGGGCGCTAGGCAAAAACGCTTGACGCATATGGCTAGCATCATCATGCGCATGACCCAGAAAATACTGCTCAATCGGCGCGCAGGCTGCCAACTGCTCTGCTGTCAGTTTCAAATTGCTTTGGCTTGGAGATGTCATTTCAAGATGTCCTTCGCGAGTTATTCCCACTCAGTAATAGCCGACACAAAAACCCCAATAAAATCAACAGCTTGTAAGCCTAAAATTTGAGTTGTGTAACTTTTGCGTAACATTTCTAGTACTTAAGGTGTCTTAAATATTTTTGCGAGTGCTAGTATACATAGAAAAAAAGGAAGTTAGTTACACAATGTGTAACTTATTTTGCGTAAACATTGGCACTCAAATTTTGATTAAACCAAGCTCTGTTGCTCTAACGGCGGAACATAGTCAACAGCGTTACTAACCCTTTTCTCAGCAATCTTACAATATTCAGCACTAACATCCATACCAATAAAGTTGCGTTTCATCTCCTTAGCAACCTTACAAGTAGTTCCACTTCCGCACATCGGATCTAGTACTACATCACCTTCATTAGACCAAGAGACAATATGATCTCTAGCAAGTTGAGATGGAAACGGAGCTGGATGCTCCTTAGCATCTTGATCTTCTTTCTTCTTGCCAACAACATATTCCCATATGTTTCCCTTAACCTTTTCAGCCTTAACAGGATTGGCAATTTTTGTTCTTGTCTGCTCACCTTTTGAATAGTTCTTGTATGTCGTATTTCCAAGCTCTAAACCAGCATGTAAACAAGGAACCATAATTGGATTATGCTTTGACACTACCCCCTTAGAAAAGACAAACATATATTCAAATTCATTGTTATATCTTTTTCTATAAATTTGAGGAATAGGATTAGCCTTCCTAAAAATCATTGTGTCGTGTAAATTAAAACCAGCTTCCATGAAGCCTAATGCTTGCTTAAAACTAGTTCCAGTCTCAGTTCCTTTTACAGTAGCATCAGCCACTACCCAAACTACAATTCCGCCTTCTTTAACAACTCTATAAAGTTGCTTAACAATGCTTGGAAATTCAAAGTTAAATCCTTTGTAATCTCTCAGTCCGTCATATGGCGGGGATGTTACAACTAGATCAACACTTTCGTCATCTAATTTTCTCATGCCATCAACACAATCTGTATTGACAATCGTATTCAAAAACTGTTTAGTTGACAATTTACTTCATCTCCAAAATGTCATTGCTTGATACACCTTTAATGACATCTATTTTACTTTCAAATTTATTAGCTTTCAACAATTCATTTATAGCTTGATCGTGCGTCATACGCATAATCTTTTCTTGTTCTTTAGCTATATAGTTTAATGCTTGCTCTTTAGCAACCTTAATAGACTCAACAGCCGCCATCTTTTCAGTTCGCCAAAATTCATCAATTTTGCTGTCAAAAGCAAGCATTGTCCTGTTAACAGTATACCAATAAGCATTAGCATCTTTTGAAGGAGTTAGAGTTTTAACAGATTCAAAAACGCTATGTAGTAACGATTCAATTCTTTCTTCGTTACTTACTTGTTTATATCTCACAAGAACAGCTAAATGTGAGTATGTAAAAATACATACATTTCTACTGCTTGCTTGTTCATAAATTTGACTTGATCTTGTAGGTAATTGATAGATTGGGCATACAACCATCGCATATGGTTTCCCTCTCTTCCAATTATCCATAGCTTGAACCTTAAAGTCTTTTTGATTCTTCGCTGTCCTACTAAGCCTAAATGTCTTAGCATCTGCTACAAAACTATAATTCTTAGCAAAAGCATCAACATCAGCCGCATCTGCTCTTTCAGTTAAGACTACACTTTTGAATCCAAGATTTCTATAAGTTTCAGCTAGTAAAGCATCTGTATATTTGCTATACAGTTTTTCTTCACTACTATCGTGATCGTATTGCTCTGGAATATCGCCAGATAGACGCAGATGATCTAACAAAGCATCTACGCCACCAGTTTCAATATCTTGTCTAAGCTCTTGTTCTAACCTATTGTAGTCACCAGAAAAGTCACCACTAAGTTTTTCAATTTCGCTTATCCAATAAACTCTACGGTCAATACCAGATTGACTAATAATATTAGACATAAGAGTTTACTTAGATTTTGTAGCTGTTTTTCCAATCTTTTTTCTAGCCTCAAGCAACTTAGCATTGTTTGCTTCACGCTTCTTATCTACTTCTTTAATGTAAGTTGCGAACTCACCTGCTTTGTAGCTTGACTTGAAGCTATCTAGCATTGCTTTCTCAGTTCCTTTTTTCCAAGGAATTGCTTGCCCATCAAACAAACCAAAGATACCAACGCTAGGAACAAAGCGTCCATCCCTAAACCAGCTACGGATTGCCTCGCCTTTTGCGTTCAACACTTGTTCACCATTCAACAGCTTTTCTTGCTGTTCAATGCCATGCTCCAGCATCTCTTCTGTAGTCTGCTTTTTGTCTGCTTTGATGCTTGCTGGCTTACCGTAAGTGTCAAAGAATCCCATGTGTACTCTCCTAAGTAGTTGCGTTGTTGATGAAGCCACTCTAGTGTACACCTTGCCTAGTGTCAATGCCTACTTGTCCTAGTCAACAAGTTCGGCTAGGATGACTGAAAGCTGTTCTAGCTTAAATGGTGATAACACAACGATATGTAAAGGACTGCTATGTATACACAGGCTATGAACGGATACACATACGGTAAATTCTTAATTATTCACGATTACATAAAGCCTTCCAAAGCCGAACTGAAAAGGCTTCTAAAGAGTAGCTTTGCTGAAGAACTAAAGCCACAGTCAAGAAATAGTGATGATGAATACTTTTCGCGTATTATTAGTCAAGCATTTAGGATAGCTGACAAGCCTCTTAGACATAAGAGCTATAAGATTTACAGAGTTGACGATACTTCTGTATCTACTTTTTATGCGTTAAGAGAAGAGTACATTGCTTCCATCTCTTTTACTGAAGATGAGTTCAAAAAGTTGGATTTAGCTATTGATTTGTTCAACGGAATAAACAATGCCAAAGGCAATGTGTCTTTTTGGCATGATAGCCATGAAAGACTTTTGAAGCAATTTTCTAATACAAAAACACCACATAGTTACGATCTTTCTACACTAGATTTCACACACGCCTTGGAACATGATCGTATCTATGGAACTGACTTACTTAATCAGGCTATAGATGACATTAAAAATCTTACTAAAAACTCATGGTAATTAAACTAGTTCAACAGCTTTACGCATCATGTCATCACTAGCGTCGATGTAAACCATTGTTGTCTGTGCTGACTTGTGACCCATTAGCTTTTGTAGAACTCTAATGCCTACGCCTTTACTACTGATTTGTGTAGCAAAAGACCTACGCATTGAATGACTTGATGCGTTATCAATGCCGCAAGCTGAAAACAAGTAATGCCAATACTGTGTAAGCGTATTTGGACTAAATCCGTCACTACTCTTTTTCTGTGAGTAAAACAGCTTACGCTTGCGGTCTGTAATGTCTAATGTCTTTACATAAGAATCTAACTCTTTGTATAGCTTATCGCTAATGTAAATTGTCCTAGCTACATTACCTTTAGTGATATCTGACTTGAGTAAAATTTCACGCTTAACATTGCCTTCACAATCTACTGCGTCCTCAATGCGTAAAGCACTAGTCTCTCCTACCCTAGTGCCAGCACAATACATTAAATGAAGCATAGCCCTATTTCTAGCACTATGCTTGCGTGTAGCTATGTAATCAAGTACTCGTCTAAATTCTTGCTGTGTTAATGTCTTAGCTTGCTTTGCCATCTTGTTCACCTCAAATGTAATGTTTTCTACATTTTTAGTGTATTGTCTTGTATTAGAAATTCCTACCTGTTTTTTGTCTTTTTGTGTCATAGTGTTTTCTTATTCAAAATCAACAACTTAGCTGTTCTTTTCGTCAAAATATAACAAAATGTGCTATTTTGTTAGATTCGCAATCTACTATCGTTGCTGTAGTGCCACACTTATTTAACTGTTTGCGTATAAGCCCTACAAGCTGTTGATACGCTTTTTTGCTGTCCTAGTATTCAGCGTACAGTTTTAAGCGTTTGTAGCTTGTTCTAGTGCGTCTAGTTTTGATTTAATTGTTTGACTGTTTTGCTTACTAGCTTATTTTTGGCAAAGCTACGCTAATTAAGCACTCTTTAAGTGCTTATTAACCATTAACCGCAAGCGTCAACTAAGGACTGGAGTGCTTAGATTAGTAAAAGTAAAGTCTATTCAACTCTAACTTATCTATCTTTTTTGTAATGTATCCCGACCAACCTACTGTTATCTCTTCAACTTTATATCTATACATCTTGTCCTCACTATCTTTGTCGGCACGATAGTTAGGATTGCTCATTTCAAATTCACCACTTAACTCTATAGCTTTTACAATCTGCTTATGGAAGTCTTCGCTTGTGTAGCTATCTGGCTTTTGTAGCAAGAAGTGAGTATGTAAATCAACACAGCTACTGTTATCACCTTCTATGCTTGCTATAGCTACTAACTTCTTCCCACCACGCTTGTATGCGTTTTTAAGAACCAGTTTGTTAATCAAGTGTACAAGTCTAGTGTTTGCTCGTTCAAGCTCATCCTTTGTTAAGTGTCTGTACACCTTACCATCTACAGCGTTGCGTGATTTAGGAACATGCTTGTAATAGACTTTTTTAGGCATGACTGTTAGCCCTTGTGTCAATCCAAGTTCTTTAGCATTTGTCAGCCACTTAACTACTTCTAATCTGTAATCTTTCTTTATACCTACTTGCTTAAGCATTTTTACACCTATATTTTTTGTATAGATATATTTATGCTTAATGTAAGGATAGCGTGAATTTTTATGAAATAGTTATATATATCAACAAGTTACGGCAGATTTTGAAAGTATTTTGGTAGGAAAAACGGCTAAAAGGTATTACATTAACTATTCCTTTAACTAATTTGGAGTATGAAATGGCTACTATGTCCGCACTTAAACTTGTTACAAGCAAGAAGCAATCAACTGTTAGTCCAGTAGTAAATCGCCGACTGAAATTGCTTGCGAAAGTACAAGAGCAAATTGAGCTTTGTACAGCTAAGAAAGATGGCAATACTTACGCACCTAAGCGTCTTAAGACATACACAGATAAAGAGACTGGTGAACGCAAGACTATTGAGACTGTAAAGCGTGTTAAAGAATGGTTCTGGATTAGCGATACAGGCAAGATTCATCTTGCCATTAAGTATGGCTCTAAGACACTCATGCTTAACAAGAAAGGTGCTAACGCTATTGAAGTTAGCAATGGTGACGAGCTAATCAGCACACTAAAACACATCGCAGGCTCTATTGAAAATGGTGAGCTAGATGAGTTCATCAATGATGTTAGCAAAGCTACTCGTGACAGCTTCGCAAAGTAACATTGTTTATCAGCAAGTATCCTTTTCTATAAATATAAGAAAAGGATACTTTGTATGCGACTGTTTGAATTTACAAATGCTGAAGAACAGCTAAAACTATTACAGCTTATATTTGATACTACTTTCAGCAAAATAAGACAACAAGCTGAACAGCAAGCTAGAGAGAAAGCAGAACAAGCTAGGTTAACTAAGTTGAAGCCTAAGCGTAAATCTAGTAGTAAAGCTAAGTCAGCCCCAAGCATCAAAGTACCAGCCCCACCTAAGCCCCTTACTAAACCTAGCAAGCCTACAGCTAACCCTACCCAACCCCCAGTTAAATCTAACCAACCCCTTAGTAATGTAGCTAGACACCCTAGCCAACCCCCATCCAATAGCCCTACTACCCTACCCAATAAAACAGTAGCCCCCTCAGCTTTACCTCACATAAAGCCCATACCCACTATCAACCCTACTGTAGCTACCAAGTACCCTATCAAACCCAAGCTAAACAAGCACCCTTACCCTGTAGAAGATGACGAAAAAGATAGCTATTAGAAATGGGTCCTAGTACCTTAAAAAAATTAGCTACGGTTTTTTTAGGTGAAGTACTTACGCTTTTGGGCTGGTGATTTTCTACCTATACCCCCACTACTTTTGCTGTAAATGCGTCTTTCGGCGTTAAAGAGGGGTGTTTTACCCATTTTTAATAGCAAATTACAAAACCATCCTCATGGTGACGACAGGCATAGTTAAAATACTATTTGGGAATAATCATTCCATCTATAGTGTAATAGCCAGCCATTGCTTGGGTTGTTAATATATCTTCATCAATATGGTAGTAGGTTTTCTCAATTTGAGTTCTACTTGTTCCACACATATCAGCAACATCTTTATAGCTCAGTCCTGCTTTGATTCTATTAGTGATAAAGTAATGACGGAAGCTGTACGGCACTAGCTTTCTCTTACCTACATCAATCTTTGCCGCTTCTAATATCTTCTTAAAGTGATGCGTGATAGCTCTTTGACTTACAACATTGATTCCATTAAAACTGAATATAAAGTTTTCAGCGTATGGCTTCTTAGTATGTGTAGGAGTTGTTAGCTTGAACAAGTTGTCAAAATACTCCATGTCTCTTATCTTAACTACACGAGACTTTCTTACTTTGCTTGTTTCTTTTCGAACATTTATCTTTACAAAGTCTATCTCTTCACCTTTAATTGTTTCGTTTTGAAATGTTATATCTTTCCATTTCAACTGCTTTTGCTCACCAGTTCGTAAGCCACATATTGAAGCTATTAACAGATAGTGTCCTGAAAGAACTCTAGCCTTATTCTCTAAGTCATTTAAGTCTTTCATGGCTTCTTCAATGTACTTAGGTATAGCCAACCTAAAAGCCCATACCTCTTCATCTGTAAATGATGAGCATCTTACAGCTTCTTCTGGCGTATTGCGAATTGATATTGTTTCAAAGTCAAATCCATCAATGTAAACTTCACCTTTTTTGTGAAGCCACTTCATCATTGAATTGATGGTACTTTGCTCATTAGCTATTGTAGATAGTGCTGTAGTTTTTGTAGCACTTGGTTTTTCTCTAGTTTTTGCGTACTCAGCACAGCTATCTCTATCTAGCTCTTTTAACTTTGTGTCACGCTCAATAAAGTCTAACCAATGCTCTAAATGAGCCCTAATTGTTCCGTACCTACCCTTAACGATACTCTTAGTAGTTCTACTATCTATGTGTCCTTTTCTGTACTCTAAGTACAGTAATACACCATCTTTAGCTGTCTTTGAGTAGTAAGTCTTTCCGCTATCTGTTTCGGACTTAATCTTTACGAAGTGTTTTTTAGCTGTTTCTATTGCTGATACTTGATTCTTAGTCTTTAAGCTAAGTCTCACATACCTTCGCTCTTTTTCTAGCCAATAACGAAACTGCCATATGTCACCCCTTTTGTAAATGACAGCCTCATCGTAGATTAGTATTTCTTCACCTTCTACGAATGTCTTTTTTTTCAGCGTCATTTTTAGGGCTTGGGTAGTTACAGTTTTTCATTGCTACTTTGCTGTGTAGCAAGTTGTGTAACTGTAACTTCAAAACGCACCTAAACGCAAGTCTTTTTAGCGTTTGTGTGATTTTTGTGTAACTTTAAGCCCTTATAAATCAAGCACTTAGGCTCAATTACTACTCCCACTCAATCGTGGCTGGTGGCTTCGATGAAACGTCGTAGGTCACTCGGTTGATGCCACGCACCTCGTTGATGATGCGGCCAGACACTTTCTTGAGCAAGGCATAGGGCAACTCGGCCCAGTCTGCGGTCATGAAGTCGCTGGTTTGAACGGCGCGCAAAGCCACCACGTAGTCATAGGTACGACCATCGCCCATCACACCCACGCTCTTGACAGGCAAGAACACGGTGAAGGCTTGGCTGGTCAAGGCGTACCAAGATTTGCCTGTGGCCTCGTCTTTGAAGTTGTGCAATTCTTCAATAAAGATCGCATCGGCACGGCGCAGCAAGTCGGCATATTCCTTCTTCACTTCGCCCAATATGCGCACGCCCAAGCCTGGGCCTGGGAATGGGTGGCGGTACACCATATCGTGCGGCAGGCCCAACGCCACGCCGAGTTCGCGCACTTCGTCTTTAAACAATTCGCGCAAAGGCTCCAAGAGCTTCAAGCCCAACTGCTCGGGCAATCCGCCCACGTTGTGGTGGCTCTTGATGGTGACGGCTTTTTTGCTCTTAGCGCCGCCGCTCTCAATCACGTCAGGGTAAATCGTGCCCTGGGCCAAGAACGTGGCACCTTTGTGGCCACCATCGCCAGCTTTGAGTTTGGCCGCTTGTTCTTTGAACACGTCCACAAACAAGCCGCCAATGATTTTGCGTTTGGCTTCTGGCTCACTCACACCGGCCAATTTGCCCAAGAACAGGTCGCTCGCGTCCACGCGAATCACGTGTGCGTGCAACTTGCCCACAAACATGTCCATCACCATGTCGCCTTCGTTCAGGCGCAACAAACCATGGTCCACAAACACGCAGGTGAGTTTGTCGCCAATGGCGCGGTGAATCAGCGCTGCGGCCACGGATGAATCCACGCCACCCGACAGGCCCAAGATGACTTCTTCGTCACCCACTTGTTTGCGAATGGCCGCCACAGCTTCTTCGATGTAGTCGCCCATGATCCAGTC
>JACCDT010938421.1_pt1 | contig 20843 bp, 22 predicted proteins | sample 7446291 | NCBI WGS metagenome assembly JACCDT01 (sample SAMN15323446, study PRJNA562643) | freshwater metagenome | isolation source: river surface water | place: USA:Blue River Watershed | collected 2017-08-17 | reverse complement strand
GTCAGAATCTACGAGATGGGCCAAAAAGAGAACGCATCTTCTTGGACAGTTTTCCTTGACTGCGCGGTACTTCAAGGCCTAAAGCAGTCCACTAGATTTTCTGGCATGACCGACTGCTTATGGCCGAAAGCTGCCCGAGGTTCGCCATTAAGCGCTTGCGGCTGAGGACCTTAGTGTACTTGAAATGCTGTATGAAATAACAGTATATTCGGTGGCATGAAAGCCGCAGTACTTACCCACCCGCAACCCGTTCTCGTGACCGACAAGAAGGTCTGGCTGGAGGTGTGTGGCTGGAAGGTGCCTGCGGGATTTGCCTCCCCCGCAGGTGATCACACGCGCAAGCGTATCGACCTCAATGACCACCTGATCCGCAATGCGGACGCCACGTACGTTCACCGGGTCAAGGGTGACTCGATGATTGACATCGGCATCTATGAGGGCGACTCCTTGCTGATCGACCGCTCTATCGAGCCCAAGCATGGGGACATCGTGTTGGCGGTCCTGAGCAATGAGTTCACGCTCAAACGGCTGTACCGAAAAGGCGGCGTCATCAAGCTCGTCCCGGAAAACCAGCGCTACCCGACCATCGTGGTCAAGCCGGAGGAAGAGTTTTCCGTCTGGGGTGTGGTGACCTACAACTTGCACAAGCTGTACTGAGACCATGACGCAGCCTGACGCTTCACCGCTACCGCATCAGATTGACCCAGGCTCGCTGGCGGCTTTGCCACGCACCTCGGGTGTCTACATATTCAAGGGCGAGGGCACGCTGCCTCTCTACATCGGCAAGAGCGTGGATATTCGCAGCCGGGTGCTGTCACACCTGCGTGCCGAAGACGAGGCCGAGATGATTGCCCAGTCCCGGCGGGTGGAGTTCATCGAGACTGCAGGAGAGATCGGCGCACTGCTGCTGGAAGCGCGTCTGATCAAGCAGCAAAGCCCCTTGTTCAACATCCGACTGCGGCGCCTGCGCAACCTGTGCTCAATCCGCCTCGCGGAGCAAGACGGCGTTGTCAGCCCGGAAATCCTCTCCGGTAAGGCGGTGGCTGTTGGGCAGGCCGATGACCTGTACGGCTTGTTCAGCTCCGTGCATTCGGCCCAGAGCAAGTTGCGGGAGCTGGCCGACCAGCACCGGCTGTGTCTGGGCCTACTGGGGCTGGAGAAGATCAGCAAGCGGGGCTGCTTTGGCCTCCAAGTCAAAACTTGCCTGGGCGCCTGCGTGGGCAAGGAAGGCCGTCGGGAGCATGACCAGCGGCTGTTTTCAGCACTGGTGGACATGAAGGTGCAGGTGTGGCCGTTCCCTGGTGCCGTAGATCTGGTCGAGCAAAGTGGCGACTGGGTCCAGCGTCACCGCATCCAGGACTGGCGCTACATGGGCACCTGGTGCTCCAGAGCCAACGAACTCAGCACGCACGAGCAGCACGGGTTTGACCTGGACACGTACAAGATTCTGGTCAAGCCGATCATGATGGGGACCGCCACGGTCGAGGTGGTATGACCCAGCAGCTGGCCCTGGTTGATTGCAACAACTTCTACGTCTCCTGCGAGCGGGTCTTCCGTCCTGACCTGACGCGGGTGCCGATGGTGGTGCTCTCGAACAACGATGGCTGTGCGGTGTCCCGGTCCAACGAGGCCAAGGCCCTCGGTATCCGGATGGGCCAGCCCTGGTTCGAGTGCAAGCAGTTGGCCGAAGAGCATGGCATCCTGGCCTTCAGCAGTAACTACGCGTTGTATGCCGACATGTCGAATCGGGTGATGTCCATCCTGAGTCATTTCTCTCCTCGGCACGAGGTGTATTCCATCGATGAGTGCTTCGTGGACCTCACTGGCATCCGCAAGCTGCGGGACGTGAGCTACAGCATGCGCCAGCGGGTTGGGATGTGGACGGGCATCCCGGTGTGCGTCGGCATTGGCCCGACCAAGACCCTGGCCAAGCTGGCCAACCATGTGGCCAAGAAGCACCCTCGCTCCAAAGGCGTCTTCAACTACAACGAGCTGACCGATGAGCAGAAGACAAGGCTGCTCAAGCAAATTGCCGTTGAGGAGGTCTGGGGAGTAGGGCGCAAGCTGACCAAGAAACTGGCAGTCCACGGCGTGCAGACCGTGCATGACTTGCGCCACGCGCATGTGCCGACGCTACGTGCCGAGTTCGGCGTGGTCATGGAGAAGATCCAGCGCGAGTTGCAGGAAGTGCCCTGCATAGACTTGCAGGAAATCCAGCCAGACAAGCAGCAGATCATCTCCAGCCGGTCATTCGGCAACATGGTCACGGAGCTGGTCATCCTCCAGGACGCGCTGTCCACCTTCGTGGCCAATGCCTGCGCAAAGCTGCGCACACAGAAGAGTCACGCGGCAGTGATCCAGGTTTTCTTGCAGACCAACCGTTTTCGCAAGGACCTGCCGCAATACAACCCAAGCCTGGCGGTCCCGTTGCCATACCCCACGAACGACAGCCTGGAGGTCAACCGCTGGGCGGCGTACTTGTGCGAGCGGATGTTTAAGCCGGGTTACCAGTACAAGAAGGCCGGGGTCATGCTCAGCGAGATCAGTCCAGTGACGCATCGGCAGGGTGATCTGCTGGAGCCAGTGACCCTTGCCAACGACAAGCTGATGCTGGCGCTGGACACCCTCAACCAGCGCTTTGGGCGGGGTACGGTCAAAGTGTCCACGCAGGGGGCGTTCAGGGACTGGGAGATGCGCCAGGAGCGCAAGTCACCGAACTACACGACGGCATGGGACGAGGTGCCGGTGGTGTGATTCGGTATGGCCAACAGGGTCTTATTTATTAGGCCGTACCAGCTTCGCAGGCAGGCCCATTTCTCTCCGCCAGCCACTCATGCCGCACCTGTCGAGGAAAGTTCAGCGACGGTGCTTCAGCGAAAAGGAAGCAGTCGCTTGATGCGATTGAGAAAGCCGTGCAGTCGGCCCTGAAAAGTGTCCCTGACGCTCCCAGGGTCGAAGTATTCGCCGAGCCCAGTGCCGCAGGGGTATCGGTCCCGCCTGGCATAAGTCCAATGGGGGGTACTCTCCCAGATGGACGAATACTTCTCATTGCCGACGGCCTCGGGTCGCGCCTTTTTGTTCATGAGAGTCCCTTTCATAGGTTATTTTTTTGGCTGTCTTGAATGATCGCATCTTTCATCATGGCTACCCACTCCTCTTCGGTCATGGGTTCTGGGACCACCAAAATAGAACCAGTCATCCCTGCGAGCCTGGCTCGCTCAATGGCTTCGTCTGCCGTCTCATGCCGCCCAAACGTCACCACGCCGCAAGTGGGTCGACTACTCGTGCGGTTTCGCTCGAGTGCCAGCAGGCGCATTTCAAGTTTTCTCAGGTTATTACCCATGCAACCCCTCTCGGTTTGTGTGCGTGGCTTCCAGTGCTTCGATGCGGGTAATCAGTTCGTCAATTTCAGCCACACGAGCCAGCGTGCCGATTGCCCCTAGTAGTGATGCGCCCTGACTGGGAGTCAGCTCGCCGGCAGCGACCGCTGTCAACACGGCCCGTCCCTGATCCGTCAGGGTTCCGTTTGGCAGGCTCAATGCCTGCGCTGGTTCGATGGCACGCAATGGCGCGATGGTCCGTTCCAGTAGCAGGCGAGCCGCCCCCACGTCCCCATGGATGGCTTTGGCCACGAGGGCTTGGAGCAACTCGGGAATATGCTCAGCGATGGATGCGCGCACCTGTGCCACCTTGCCTGTGCCTGTAGGGCGCCCCTTCGGATTTCCGCTCTCTCCGGCTTTCCAGCGGCCTTGGCGTTTTTTCTTGATGGGTTCGGTCATTGTTTCGCCTCTGTTAAATCAAGGACACCTGTCTGCTGTTGCCTGGCCTTTGTAGGGCCCAGGTGTATCCCTGCAAAATTCCAACAAGTGTCGGCATCCAGCTCCTTGGCCCGGTGCCAGAGTAGGCCTTCCAGCCCAGCGTTATGGCCACCTTGACAAGGAATTTGAGCTTGCGCTCGAATCCCCCAGGCAAATCGAGTGCGGCAGATGACTTGGTTGACTCGCACGTCAAGTACCCACCTTGATGTCAAGAGCCTCGCGGGCGAACCGCAGGGAGACCTGGGGTACTTTGTCTCCGGCTTTCTCGCGAGCAACGATGACCTTGGCCCACTCCTTCATGTCTCGGCCGCCCTGGGCGAGTAGTACGCTTATCGGCCTGAGCTTGGCTACTTCTGCCTTGACCCGCTCGGGATCAGCCTTTGGCTCGGGTAGCTTGGGGACACTGGGGGCTGGCGCGCGCCGGCAGAGGTTGCGAAACTCGATGATGTTGGGGCAGCGCTCCGGCAGGTTCTCCAATGCCCAGGCCAGAGCCTCAAGCTGTCCAGCAAAGCCTTCCAACTCATGTGCCCACGAGCTCTTCACGTCGTTCATCGGGACATCGGCCCATTGGCGTGTCCAGGCTGCGCCGTAGGTGGCCGCTAGGCGCTCGAACAGGCGGTCAATGGCATTCATTGGCAGGCTCATTGCAGAAACTCCTGGATTTCGCTGTTCACGGCGGCCACGTCAATGACCTCGCCACCTTCCGGCCACTTGCGCCCGGTCATCTCCTCCCAGCGCTTTCGGCGGGTTTTTTCGTCACGCTCGGCGAAGCTCAGGGTTTGCCGGCCTGCGCTTGGCTTGCGGTCTTCGATGAATTTCTGCTCGCGGCGCATCCAGTTGCGCCATGCGCCAGCCCAGTCCGCAATGCCGGTCTTAAAGGTATGGTCGCGGAAGGTGGCCGTGGCCTGGTTTTGGTTGACCAGGGGGGTGTTCTGGTCTGCCCAGTCCTGCATAGCAGGTGTGACCATGAATGTCTCGGGGCACTTGCGGGTGGGGCGCGGCTTTGGCGCGCTTTCCCCCACTACGTTGGTAGTGGTTATTGGTGTTGGTGTTGGTGTTGGTAGCTCAACATCCGCTGAACGTTTGTTGAGCGTCCGTTGAGCGTTCGTTGAACGTTCGCTCCGAGGCTGGTCGTCAGCCTTTGCCTTGCGCGCATGAACGGATGCGGCGGCAGACTCGCGAGCCTTCGACTGCTTTTTCTGCATGTGCTTGATTTCTTCATCGCAGCGGACATGCCTCCAGCCGTCGTCCGAAAGCTCGAAGAACTCGCCAAGCACTGCTTTCACCTCTTCCAGGCAGTTGCGCAGACGAATCAGCCGGGCTACTTCGGCAGGGTCGGCATGAAGCGCGGATTCGCGCCTGTAGTACAGGTCGAGCATCCGGCGGTAGGCCAAGTCTTCCATGGGCTCAAGATGGGCCGTGTCGGATGCGTAGTCGCCTATGTGAAACGGGAAGTAGTTCATGCGGCCTCCCGGTTGGCAGCAGCATTTTTTTGCGCACTTTTCCATGTTGGGCAGAGTGGTGGCCGGGGGAGAAGTGACAGGCGACAGCGAGCGATCAGCGCCAGGTGTTGCAGTGCGACCCACATCAGGACACCCCCAGAATCTGTTTTATCTCGATCACGGGCCAGGCCAGGCGACCCATGGCAAGGCTTGACTCCGTGCCCATATATTTCTCCTTCTGCATGGTTTCTCCTATCAGGCACTCTTGCTTGCGGCGATCCGGCTTGCAATCCAGGCGTCAACATCAGAGCTGGGCCACGCCACGGCCTTGCCCGTGATGCGGATGGGAGGAGGGAACTCGCCATGGGCGATAAGTTTGTAGAGGGTTGACCGTGCGAGGCCGGTCTGGGCCTCCACTTGTTTGCGGCGCATGAGCGCGGTCGGTAATGTTGCGGCATGAGTCATTGCCAAACTGCTTTCTCAAAAAGGTCGAAAAAGCTCATAGCTGGGGCCGCCAGACCTGGCGCATGCTTGCCGTTCACCCTGTTACGGGTGAAGGGTGTAGCATGTGCCCTTGAAGTGGACTGCAAATCTCTTCATGGCTTTGTGCCCCTGAAACCCCATTTGCCTTGCCGGGCATCTGGGGTTTCTTGCTATGAGTACCTGTCAGTCTGAGATGGCCCGTGAAGGCCTTTCTTGGACTAACGCAGTGAGTTTAGGAATGCTTTTGCACGGTGCCGGATTTTTGTTTCGACTTTCTTTAGATCACGAAAACCCACTGTTCATGCGGGTTCCAGAGGGGTGGACGGATTCCCGACGGTGAAAATTGAGTGAATTTCTTCCAAAACACATTTTTCTGTGCTATCGAGGGGCGTAACGAGGTCAATATGGTCATGCCACGCGCAAGGTGCGCACGTTGGTAGGGCTCTGTGCTAGGAGCTCAAGGCGTTCTCCTAGCAGTCGCCAAGCGTCGTGCATGGGCCCTTCGTACTTAGCCCGCTGGTAGATTCGCTTCATTTTGTTTTCTTCGGTGTGGTTCAGGCAACGCTCCACGACATCTGGCAGGACTCCCAATTCGGCCATCATGCTGGCCCCGGTGCGGCGCAGGTCGTGCGGCCGCCACTGGCCTCCCGGCAGTGCTAGTGCGTCGATTAGTTTTGTCCTGCCTGACATGGGCTGATCCGTGCGTTGCCTATCGGCTACCTGCTTGGTGACTGTCTTGCTACATACAGGGCCGTTTAGCCGGGATGAAGGGAAGACCCATTCGGTCAGACCAGTAAGTTCCTTCAGGTGTTCGAGCTGGCGCAGCGCAAAGTCGCTCAGCCGGATGGTGTGGGATTTTTTGTTTTTCGTTTTGGGCAGCGTCCACAGGCGGCGTTCAAAATCGACATGATCCCACCGGGCGCCCAGAACCTCGCAAATGCGAGTAATCGTTGCAAGCTGTAGGAGTAAGGCGTTTTGAGAGATGTCGACCAGGCCTGACGTTGGCAGCATCTTGAAGAGTGCGGTCAATTCCGATTCGCTCAAAACACGGTCGCGCTCTCCATCTGGCCCGATCTTGGATTTCTTGATGCGGGCGGTAGGGTCAACCTCGACCAAGTCCCGATCCAGCGCGAAGCCAAACATCTGCCGCAAATCGGAGAGGACGCGCTTTGTCATCCGCACGATGTCGCGCATCATCATCGTGTCAACAATGTTCTGAATGTGTGCTTTAGTGACATCCGCTGCGGCCATGTCGCCGATCTGGGGAAAAACATCCCGCTCGAAAGCTCGCTTGGCCTCGATGCCCTTGTCGGCGCGGGTTCGGAGTTCCAGAGCCTGCCATTGGTCGAACAGGCCCCGGACTGTCAGGCGTGCCTGTTTTTCTGCAAGTTGCTGTAACCGCTCAATTTGCTGGTGAATTGCCTCGGCTTGATCAGCCTGGACCCTGAGCTTGTCGGCGGCCTTCCGGTCGATGGGGTTGATTCCGGACTTGACCTCGGCGGCGAACTTGTCACGCTTATCCCGGATCGCCTTCAACGAGGCGCCGCCCTTGTTTTTCCAAGTTCCGATTGAAATCTGCCGCGGCTTCCCGTTGAGCTTGTAGCGCCACACAACATACACACTCACCTCGCCGCCACGTCCGGCACGCACCGTACCGTACATCGATTCGCCCATGCTGATGCGGCGGCCATCGTCTGCCACCGTGAGCGCTTGCAGTTCCTTAACTGTGATTGCTGTCATGACGTTCCACAAGAAAATTTAGCCACACTTTTAGCCACACCGTTTTCGTGGCTATGAGGGTAATGTAGTGGATCTTTGTGGAATTTTGGATTTTTGTTCAGTTACGTAACCTGTTGATTTATATTAAAAAAATCTAATTTATGAGATTCAGGTGGACTTAGATGGATTGACCAATAATTGCATGGGGTGCAAGGGGTCGCGAGTTCGAATCCCGCCACGCCGACCAGTAATGACAAGGGTTAGCAGACTAGTGTCTGCTAACCCTTTTGTCTTTCTGGAACCAGATGGAAAAATTTAGCCACACTTTTAGCCACACTGCGAGCGAAGCCTGCTTTCGAAATATGGCTGGCATTCTGAACATAGACATGGGAACTGAACTGGTGACCCTGTAGTCGCCCAGGTGAAAAGCAAAAGTCTCTAGGGTTGTGATTCTGGTTGTCGTGGGTTCGAGTCCCATTAGCCACCCCATATAAATCAAGCACTTAGCCCGGTTCGCCGGGCTTTTTGCTTTCTGGGTCTGCAGTACCAATACAGCATTCAGGTGCGGCTCATAATCTGCACCATGACTCGGATCAGGGTTTCACCCCATGGCTATAACTTTTTTTTCTGCTGGAATTGCATACGTATGCAATCTCATCTTTGAAAGTTTTTCCCATGATCAGATACCTCAAGCGCGGCAAGGACATGCAGATCCGTGCCAACGACGATGCAAAGGTGCGCGCCACCGTTGAGTCGATCATCCGTGACGTCGAACAACGCGGCGACGATGCCGTGCGTGAGTACAGCCGGCAATTCGACAATTGGGACCCAGCCGATTTCCGGCTCTCGATGGCCGAGATCGAGGCGGCGCGTAAGGCCCTGTCCGATCGGGAGATCGAAGACATCCGCTTTGCACAGACCCAGGTGCAGCGCTTTGCGCAAATCCAGCGCGATTCGATGAAAGACGTGGAAGTCGAAACCTATCCCGGCGTGGTGTTGGGCCACAAGCACATCCCCGTCAATGCCGTGGGCTGCTACGTGCCTGGCGGCAAGTACCCCCTGCTGGCTTCGGCCCACATGAGCGTACTCACTGCCAAGGTGGCGGGCGTACAGCGCATCGTCTCGACAGCACCGCCTTTCCAGGGCAAGCCGCACCCGGCCATCGTGACGGCCATGCACATGGCCGGGGCTGACGAGATCCTGGTGCTTGGCGGGGTTCAGGCTGTGGTCGCCATGGCCGTGGGCACCGGCAGCATCGCGCCGGTGGACATGCTGGTCGGCCCGGGCAATATGTATGTGGCCGAAGCCAAACGCCAGCTCTATGGCCGTGTGGGCATTGACCTGTTTGCCGGCCCCACCGAGACCCTGGTGATTGCCGATGACAGCGTGGACGCCGAGATGTGCGCAGTCGACCTGCTCGGCCAGGCCGAACACGGCCCCACCTCCCCGGCGGTGCTGCTGACCACCAGCGAACAGCTCGCCCGCGAGACGATGGTCGAAGTCGAGCGCCAGCTCACCATCTTGCCCACCGCAGCCATTGCCTCGCAAAGCTGGCGCGACTATGGCGAGGTCATTGTCTGTGACACGCAAGACGAGATGATCGCCAAGGCCGACGAGCTGGCCTTTGAGCATGTGCAGGTCCTGACGCGCAACCCCGATGACTTCCTGCACCGCATGACCAACTTTGGCGCGCTGTTCCTCGGCCCGCGCACCAATGTGAGTTTTGGCGACAAGGTGATCGGCACCAACCACACCCTGCCGACCAACCGCAACGCCCGCTACACCGGCGGTTTGTGGGTCGGCAAATTCCTCAAAACCTGCACCTACCAACGGGTGTTGACCGACGAAGCCAGCGCGCTGATGGGCGAGTACTGCTCGCGCCTGTGCCACATGGAAAATTTCGCAGGTCACGGTGAGCAGGCCAATCTGCGCGTTCGCCGCTATGGCACGCGCGCCGAGGTGCCGTGGTACCAGCCGGTCCCGGCACTGGATTGAGCATGCAGCTGCCGCAAGCCCCCTCCTTCCGACTCGACGGCCAGCGGGCCCTGGTCACGGGTGGCAGCCGGGGCATTGGCCTGGCGGCCGCCACCGCGCTGGCCCAGGCCGGCGCCCACGTCACCCTGGCAGCGCGTTCAGCCACTGACCTCGAGCAGGCCTGTCAGGCCTTGCGCCAGGCCGGTCTGGCGGCCGATGCCCTGGTGCTGGACGTGACCGATTCGGCCCGTGTGGAACGCGACATTGCGACGCACGGACCGTTTCAGGTGCTGGTCAACAACGCCGGCATGAACCGACCCCGCCCGCTGGTGGACACGCCCGACGCCGACATCGACGCCGTGTTGGACCTCAACGTCAAGGCCACCTTCTACGTCAGCCGTGCGGTCAGCCGTCAACTGCTGGCCGCCGGGCTGCCTGGCAGCATCATCAACATCTCCTCGCAGATGGGCCATGTGGGCAGCCCCCGACGCACGCTGTACTGCGCCAGCAAGCATGCGATCGAAGGCATGACCAAGGCCCTGGCCTGGGAGCTGGGTCCCGCCCGCATCCGCGTCAACACCCTGTGCCCGACTTTCATCGAAACCGACATGACCGCGCCCATGCTGGCCGACCCCAGCTTCAGGCAATGGGCGCAGGAGAAGATCGCGCTGCAACGCTGGGGGCGCCCTGAAGAAGTCATGGGGGCCGTGGTTTTTCTGGCCAGCGAGGCGTCCAGCCTGATGACGGGCAGCGCCCTAATGCTCGACGGCGGCTGGACCGCCGCATGAAGCAATCTGCCACCGCCCAGGAGGTGGCACGCCAGGCTGGGGTGTCGCAGTCGGCGGTCAGCCGCACCTTCACACCGGGGGCCAGCGTCTCGAGCGCCACGCGTGAAAAAGTGCTGGCCGCTGCGGCGGCGCTGGGTTACCGGCCCAATGCACTGGCGCGCAGCCTGATCACGCGCCGCAGCCGCATCATTGCGCTGGTGATGAATTACCTGGACAACCAGTTCTACCCCCAGGTCATCGAAAAACTCTCGCAGCAGCTGCAGCAAGAGGGCTACCACGTCCTCATGTTCATCGGCGAGACCGGTCAGCACAACGCCGACGCAGTACTGACCGAGATCCTGCAGTACCAGGTGGACGGCATCGTGCTGGCCTCGACCACGCTCTCGCCCGAGCTGGCGCGCAACTGTGAAGCCTCGGGCGTGCCGGTGGTGCTGCTCAACCGACTGGCCCAGATAGGGCAGCAGGCCTTGCGGGGCACCAGCAGTGTCACCACCGCCAACCGCCAGGGCGGCCTGCTGGTAGCCCAGTGGCTGGTGGCGCAGGGTTATCGACGCATTGCCTACGTGGCGGGTCTGGAGAACGCCTCCACCAGCATCGAGCGCGAAGCGGGTCTGCGCGAAGGCCTGGCGCAGGCAGGTCTGACCTTGCATGCGCGCACCAGCGGCGACTACAACTTCGAAACGGCACAACAGGCCATGCGTGAACTGCTCTCGCTGCCAAGCCGCCCCGATGCGGTCTTCGTGGCCAACGACCACATGGCGATCGCAGCCCTGGATGTGGCCCGCATCGAATGCGGTTTGCGGGTGCCGCAGGATGTGGCAGTGGTCGGCTTTGACGACATCGCCCCCGCCCGCTGGGGCAGCTACCAGCTCACCACCGTGCTGCAGGATGTGCCCGCCATGGTACAGGCCACGGTGGAGCTGCTGATGGAGCAGATGCAGGGCCGGGTGCAGGCACGCCACGTCGTGCTGGAATGCCGACTGATCGAACGCGCCACAGCCTGAGACTGCCCGCACATCTCAGGCCCATCCGCCAACTCACATGGTGGCGGTCAGACCGCCATCAACCACCAGCAGCTGGCCAGTGATGAAAGCCGCCTCGGGCGACGCCAGAAACGCCACCGCTGCCGCCAGATCCTGCGGCTGGCCCCAGCGACCGGCCGGTGTGCGTTGTCGCAACCAGCCGTCAAACTGGGGGTCCTGCCAGAGGGCTTGCGTAAGCTCGGTCTGGATATAGCCCGGCGCGATCGCATTGATGGTCACCCCTTGGGGGGTGAGCTCGCTCGACCACTGGCGCACCAGGGCGTGCAGTGCCCCCTTGGCGGCGGTGTAGGCCGTCACCCGCTCGCGGCCCAGCACGGCCGTGATCGAGCCGGTGAACAGGATGCGGCCCCAGCCGCGCTCGGCCATGGTGCGCGCCACCTGTCGGGCAATCGCCCACTGCGCCGTGAGGTTGAAGGCGATCACCCGCTCGAACTCGGCCTGCGGAAAGTCGAGCAGAGCCTCGCGGTGCTGGATGCCGGCATTGGCAAACAGGATGTCGACCGGGCCGATCTCGCGTGCGATGCGATCGACCGCCTGCTCGCTGGCGGCCAAGTCGCCAACATCGAAAGGCATGGCCCGAAAATCCAGTCCGAGCGCACGCCCCTCTTGCACCACTTGCTCAACCTGGGCGGCCTGGCGGCCATTGATGACCACCGTGGCGCCCTGCTCACCCAGCGCCTGCGCGGCGGCCAGACCGATGCCACGCGTCGAACCGGTCACCAGCGCAGTGCGGCCATCGAGTCGGAACAAGGGGGTGCGCGCCATGGTCAGAAGGCGACCTGATCACCGCCCTTGAGGGCCAGCATCTGTCGGGCCTCGGCGGGCGTGGCGATCTCCAGGTTCAGGGCTTCAAGCACGGTGCGGATGCGACGCACCTGCTCGGCGCTGGATTTCGCCAGCTCGCCAGGCCCGATCCACAGCGAATCTTCCAGCCCCACCCGCACATGCGAGCCCATGGCCGCGCCAATGCTGGCCATCGCGATCTGGTTCTTGCCTGCACCCAGGATGGACCATTGGTACTGGTCACCAAAGAGGCGGTCAGCGGTGCGGCGCATGTGCATCAGGTCTTCGGGGTGAGGACCGATGCCGCCCAGAATGCCAAACACCGACTGCACAAATAGCGGGCCGCTGACCAGGCCACGATCCATGAAGTGCGCCAGGTTGTAGAGGTGGCTGATGTCGTAGCACTCAAACTCGAAGCGGGTGCCGTTTTCGGTGCCCTTGCGCAAAATCGCCTCGATGTCCTTGTAGGTGTTCTTGAAAATCAGGTCGCGGCTGTTTTCCAGGTGCTGGCGCTCCCAGTCGTGCGCAAAATTCTTGAAGCGGTCGAGCATCGGGAACAGGCCGAAATTCATCGAGCCCATGTTGAGCGAGGCCACCTCGGGCTTGAAGCGCATGGCCGGGCGCATGCGGTCATCCACCGTCATGTGCGGGCTACCACCGGTGGTGATGTTGACCACCGCCTGGGTGCGCGCCTTGATCTGCTCCAGAAACGGCACAAACAGCTCCGGGTCCTGCGAAGGGCGCCCATCGGCCGGATCGCGCGCATGCAGGTGCAGAATCGCCGCACCCGCTTCGGCGGCGGCAATCGCGGCCTCGGCAATCTGGTCGGCCGTCACCGGCAGGTAGGGCGACATGCTGGGCGTGTGGATGGCGCCGGTAGGCGCGCAGGTGATGATGACTTTGCGGTTCTTGCTCATGGTCAGCTCCGGGTGGAAAGTTGGGATTCGAGTTGTTTCTTGTGCAGCGCCAACGCCATCAGCCGGCGATCACGCCAATTGCGGCGCTCGCCCAGCGCTTCGCTGGGCAGCAGGTCGCGACGCGCCTGGTGGAGCTGCTCGATCAGTGCGCTGGACCAAGGCTCGGTGGACACCTGCTCCTTCGCGATCGACTGGTACATGCCGCCGTAACGGGCGCAGTAATCTTCCAGACCGCCAGGGGCATTGAGGTCGATCGTTTCAAACGGGCCCATGAAGGACCAGCGCAGGCCCAGGCCATCGCGAATCGTCACATCCAGTCCATCCACATCGACATAGCCCTGCTCGACCAGACGGAAAGCCTCGCGCAGCAAGGCACCCTGCAAACGGTTGAGGATGAAACCCTCGAGCTCGCGCCGGACATGCACCGGTTTCTGGCCCACCTGGTCCATCAGTGCCATGCAGCGCTGCACCGCCTCCTGGGTGGTCCAGGGTGCGCCACAGACCTCGACCACCGGCACCAGATAGGGCGGGTTGACCGGATGGGCCACCAGGCAGCGCGAGCGCCCGGCCATCGTTTCGGTGAAGGCCGAGGCCGGAATGCTGGAGGTGGAGCTGCCAATCACCGCCTGTGCAGGCGCCAACGTGTCCATGCGGGCATAAATGTCTTGCTTGATGCTCAGCACTTCGGGCAGGCTTTCCTGCACATAGTCCACACCGGCCAGTGCGTCGGCCAAAGCCTCGCAGGTCTGCACCCTCGAAAGCAGCGCGCCGGCATCGTCCACCAGACCACTTCGCTGCAGCTCGTTGGCCAGCTCGCCCACCATTTCACGGGCGCGCTGCAATGCGGCGGCATCGCCGTCCCATATGCGCACGACGCAGCCTGCGCGCGCAAACACCAGTGTCCAGGCCTGGCCGATCAGGCCGGTGCCCACCACCGCCACGGTTGGGGTTGTTGTCATATCAGGTCCTTTCAGCTCAAGGACTGGGTGTGGCCATCGACCGCCAGCGCCTGGCCGGTGATACTGCGTGCGGCCGCGCTGCTGGCAAACAGCACGGTGTCGGCCACATCTTCGGGCGTGACCATGCGGCCCAGGGCCGACTGGTTTTCGTAGTCGGCGGTGACCGACTCCAGGCTCTTGCCCATGATTTTGGCCTTGGCTTCGATGACCGCGCGGATGCGCGGCCCGTCCACGGCCCCCGGCAGCACAGCGTTGACCCTGATGCCCTCCTTGCCCAACTCGATGGCCAGCGACTTGGTCAGGCCAATCACGGCCCACTTGGACGCGGAATACGCCGAGCGGCCCGGCATGCCCAGGTGCCCCGCGGCCGAGGACATGTTGACGATGGCCGCTTGCCTGGACTGGCGAAGCAGGGGCACGGCATGCTTGGCACACAGGAACTGTCCCACCACATTGACTTCGAGCGTGCGCACCAGATCGACCAGCTCCATCTCGCCGATCAGGGCCGTGGGCCCCGCAATGCCGGCGTTGTTGACCAGCACATCTAGGCCCCCCAGGGCCTGCTCGACCTGGCCCAGCATGGACTGCACGCTGGCCTCGTTGGCCACATCCGCGACGCAGCCCTGAAGGCCCGGCAACTCGTGCTGTGCCTGCGCCAGCGCGGCGCCGTTCACATCACAAACGAACACGCGGGCCCCGGCCTGCATGAAGCCGCGCGCCATGACCAGGCCAATGCCACTGGCACCGGCCGTGATCAGGACCTTGAGTTGGGAATGAGAAGGGTCTTTGAGCATAAGAACTTCCAGTGAAAATCAGATCCAGAGTTTTTCGCGACGGTAATCGAGGTCGCGCAGCAAAGGTTCGGCCGGGCCCAGGTGCGAGATGCGTCCACGGTCGAGCACCAAGGCGCGGTCGGACAAGGCCAGAGTCAGGTCAAGGTTGTGGTCCACGATCAGCATCGTCACCTGGCCCTTGAGGCGCAAGATGGCGTTGAACACCTCTTCGGTCATGGCCGGCGACAGGCCTTCAAAGGGCTCGTCGAGCAGCAGCACCTTCACATGGCCAGCCAGCGCTCGCGCAATCGCCACCATCTGCTGCTCGCCACCCGATAGCGATTCGACATTGACTTCGTAGCGCTCACGCAGCCGGGGAAAAACCTCGAAGATCCGCTCGTCGGTCCAGGCCTCGCCACCGCTGTGGCTGCGACGCAGGCGGCCCAGCATCAGGTTGTCGCGCACGGTCAGGCCCGGAAACAGGCGGCGGCCCTGCGGCACAAAGGCAATGCCCAGCCGCGCCATCAGCTCGGGCACCGGCGCGGTGATCGAGCGGCCCTCGATTTGCACCGAACCACCACCGAGCCTGGCCATGCCGATCAGGCTCTTGAGCAAGGTCGACTTGCCCGCGCCGTTGCGACCGAGCACCGCCAGGATCTCGCCCTCGTGGGCCTCAAACCCAATGCCCGACAGGATGTGGCTCTTGCCGTAGTAGGCCTCGATGCCTGAAACGCTGATGCACACCTGCTCGCCCACGCGGGTGGGCACGACCTTGCTGGCCAGCGCTTCGGTGCCCGAGCCGATGTAGATTTCGCGCACCCGGTCGTCGCCACGCACCACCTGGGGCTCCCCCTCGACCAGCACGCTGCCCATGCTCATCACAGTGATGCGGTCAGACAATTCAAACACCCGGTCCACATCGTGCTCGACCAAAAGCACGCCAATACGGTCGGCCAGGCGGCGAATGAGCTTGCCAATCCGCTCACGCTCGGCCACCGCCAGACCGGCCAGCGGCTCGTCGAGCAAAAGGATGCGCGGGGCACCGCCCAGGGCCAGACCCATGTCCACCAGGCGCTGACCGCCATAGGACAGATCCTCGGCCAGGGCAGACTCCATGCCGTCCACGCCCAGAAAGCGGATCAGCTCACGGGTCTGCGCTTCGGTACCGGCCAAGTCTTCGGCACGGCGCCAGATGGAAAAGCACGATGCGTCGCGGGCCATGACCGACAGGCGCAGGTTGTCCTGCACACTCAGGCCTTTGAACAGGTTGGTGATCTGGAACGACCGGCTCAAGCCCGCCTGGCAGGCGGCAGTCGGGTCTTCACCCGGCAAAACTGAAGCGCCCAGCCGGACCCGGCCGGTGTCGGGTGCGAACATGCCCGAAATCAGGTTGAACAGGGAAGTCTTGCCGGCTCCGTTGGGGCCAATCAGGGCGTGCAAACCGCGCGACTGCACATGCACCGACACTTCGTGCACCGCCCTGACCCCGCCAAAGTGCTTGGTCACCTGCTCGGCCACCAGGGCGTCGGCCCCGCCCTCGGGCAGGAACGAGGGAAAAGGCTGCGGCGTGGCAGGCACCTTGCGCGCCGACATGGCCGCCTGCGTGGTGCTGGCCGGGCGCAGCCAGCGCATTACCCGCTCACCAATGCCCACGAGACCTGCTGGCGAGAGCAGGATGAAGCCCACGAACACCAGACCAAAGAACAACAACCAGTTTTCGGTGTATTGCGACAGATATTCGCGAAACAGCAGGAAGAACAGCGCGCCCACCAAAGGACCTGCAAAGCTGCGCATGCCGCCAATCAGCACCATCGCCAGCAGCTCGCCCGACAGCGGCACAGACAGCATTTCAGCCGAGGCAATGCGGTGGTTGAGCACCGACAAGGCGCCCGCCAGACCGGTGACCGTGGCGGAGATGACGAAGGCCGTCAGCTTGTACTTTCGTACCGAATAGCCGATGAAGCGGGTGCGCTGCTCGTTCTCGCGGATGGCCAGCAGCACCTTGCCAAAAGGCGAGTGCATCAGGCGCAGCATGAACACGCCCACCGCCATGGCAATCACGGCCACGAAAATGTAGAAGGTCCAGGGATCGTCGAGCCGCAGACCGAACAGGCTGCGCCGCTCGATGCCGCCCAGGCCGTTTTCGCCGCCGGTCAGCGCCGTCCAGCGAAAAGCCACGGTGAAGGTCAGCGCACTCAGGGCCAGGGTGAGCAACGAGAAATACACCCCCTTGCGCCGCAGAATGACTGCCCCCAGCACCAGTGACGACACCAGCACCAGGGCCAGGGCCAGCAGCAAGGGCATCAGCACCGAATCGGGGAAGAAGCGCTGCTGCACAATCGCCAGCGCATAGCCGCCCAGACCGAACCAGGCCGCATGACCGAAAGAGACCAGCCCAGTGTGACCGAGCAGCAGGTTCAGGCCCAGGCCCACCATGGCCAGCAGCACGCAGTCGACCACCGAGGTCATGGTCAGGCCACCGGCCTGCAGCACCCAGGGCAACAGCACCAGACCCGCCAGCATGCCGAGCCAGACGCGCATTTCATGGCGCGCGGCGGGGCCGCGCACAGGTGACGCGGTGTTTTCTGCCGCGTCCAGAGTTTGGGATATGTGGCTCATCTTCATTTACTCCAGGCGGTCCATGCGTTCGCCCATCAGGCCACGCGGACGCAACAACAACACCGCCAACATCAAGATGTACAGCGAAGCCTCGGAGGCCGGGGGATAGAAATACGTGGTCAGGCCACGGATCACGCCCACCAGCAGCGCGGCCACCACCACACCCCAGAAGCTGCCCAGCCCCCCAATCACCACCACCACAAAGGCGGCGGTCATGATCTCTTGCCCCATGGCCGGGTGGACCCCGCTGATCGGGGCCAGCAACACACCGGCCAGACCGGCCAGCCCAATGCCAATGCCGCACACGCCGGTGAGCACCGGGGCCAGTGAAATGCCCAGCGCGCGCACCATGTCCGGGTCGGACACACCGGCCTTGACCACCTTGCCGAAGGCGGTCTTGTTGAGCAGCAACCAGGTCAGCAACAGCGCCACCGATGCCACGGCCAGCATGGCGAGCCGGTAATATGGGTACATGAAGTCGCCCAGCATCAACTGCCCGCGCGCGAAGTTGGGCACGTTGAATTGCAGCGGCGAGGCACCAAACACCATGCGCAGGGCCTGCTCGATGATCATCGCCAGACCAAAGGTGAACAGCAGACTCAAGACCGGATCGGCCTTGTAAAAGTGCCTTAAAAACAAGCGCTCAAGCAGCATGCCCAGCGCCGCCACGATCAAGGGCGAGGCGATGAAGGCCACACCGTAGCCGGCGATGTCGGTGATCTGCACCATCATGTAGGCGCCAATCGCAAACAGGGCGCCGTGCGCCAGGTTCACCACACCGCCCAGACTGAAGATGATCGACAGCCCCAGCGCGATGAGCAGGTAGTACACGCCCATGAGCAGGCCGTTGATGACCTGCTCGATCAAAAAAACAAACTCGTTGGCCAAGGCCTTCTCCCAGTGTTCCAGTTGTCCGGTTATCCCGTCATGCATGCAAGCCGGACGCCCGAAGCCTGCTTCGGCAGCGTCCGGCTTCAGTCAGATCAGCTGAACTTGCAGGCGTTTTCCTGCTGCGTGGGGGCCAGCACTTCCAGGCTCTCGTTGGGGCCAGGCACCGGGGCGCTGGTTTCCATCACATCCCACTTGCTGCCCGCCTTGCCGGCCACGGGCTTGACGGTGTACATCTCGAACATGAGCTGGTGGTCCCAGGGACGGAAGTAGCCTTCGCGGGCACGCAGCACATCGAACTTGACGCCGCTCTCCAGGTAGGTGATGAGCTTTTGCGTGTCGACCGACTTGGTCTCCTGAATGGCACGTGCCAGGATCTTGACCGCCAGGTAGTCGGCCACGGCCTGGTTGTCGGGCGGACGGCCCCAGCGCTTGGTGAAGCGTTCGGTGAATGCCTTGGCCGAAGGGGCATTGACCTGGTGTGTCCAGATGATCGGCCAGGCGCCCTGGAAGCTGCCCTCGCCCGCGCCCCAGATGCTGACCGCGTTCAGGTCGGCACCGGCCAGAGGGATCGGCAGGTTGAACTCCTTGTACTGCTTCATGAAGTTGGTGGTGGAGTTGCCGGCCAGGTTGCTCATCACCAGGTCGGGGCGCTGCTGGCGCACCTTGAGGATCAAGGAGCTGAATTCGGTGGCATCGGTCGGCACCATGTCGTTGGAGATGAAGATGGCGCCGTTTTCGTCCATGAAGCGCTTGGTCTTCTCGAACAGATCGTGACCGAAGGCGTAGTCTGCCGTGAAGGCCATCCAGCGCTTGCCCTTGACCATGTTCTGACGCAGCATCTCGCGGCCGATGGTGCGCACATACATGCTGTTGTTGGCTTCCAGGTGGAACATGTAGCGGCTGCAGTTCTTACCGCGCAGTTCATCGGAGTTGCAGCCGGTTTGCATGAACATTTTTTGTGCACGGGTGGCAACTTGCGAAATCGCCAGCCCCGAGGCCGAGCTGATCTCACCCACCAGAAAGTCCACCTTGTCTCGCTCGACCATTCGTTGCGCCTTGGTCGAAGCGGTCTGCGGGTTCACACTATCTTCAAAGAGGATCTCAAACGGTCGGCCAAGCGCACCACCGGCAGCGTTCACCTCTTCCATGGCAAGCGTAGCGCCCATGACGGCGTACTCGCCCATCGGGCCTAGAAAACCGGTGCGGGGGGTCAGATGGCCAATGCGTAGGACGTTGGGCTGTGCACGCACGATGGCCGGTGCCGCCAGGGCCGCTGCGGCGCTGGCCATGGCACCCACCACCAACCGACGGTTGGCCTGAGAGGGCGAAAGTGTCTTGTCACTCATGAACTTGTCTCCTGTATGGTCCCGATAGGAAGGAAAGGAAGGGAAGGGAAGGGAAGGCCAGTGCGGCGATTGCTTACCCTGGCATCCCGATCGTAATCTGTGATCACAGATACCATGTCAGTGATTACCCTGTGCCTGATCCATATTCGATCAGGAAACGCTAAGCTTCGTTGCATATCCAGCACATGCACACAAACATGCCCACCCAAGAAGGCAAGATCTCCATGACGGTTTCGCAACATCTAACCCCTCTCAAACGCCAGACCCTGAGCGCCGACGTGTACGAGCAGTTCAAGGAACTGTTGATTAGCGGCCGCATGATGCCGGGTGAACAGATTTCTCTACGCAGCATGGCCGAGGCGCTGGGGGTGAGCGTGATGCCCGTGCGAGAGGCGGTTCAGCGCCTGAGCGCCGAGCAAGCGCTGGAACTCACGCCAAACCGCACGTTGCGGGTACCACTCATGTCAGTCAGTCAATTTCGTGAAATCACAAGCATCCGCATGAACCTTGAAGGACTGGCAACGGCAACCGCAACCGAACGCATGACTGAAGACGAGGTACGCCAGATCCAAGTCTGGCACGAGGGCTTTGTAGATGAAATGAAAAACCAGCCGCAGGACGTGGCACGGCTGATCGCTTTCAACAAGGAACTGCACTTTGGCATTTACCGCGGTTCGCGTATGCCGGTGCTGATGCAGTTGATCGAAGCCCTGTGGTTGCGAATCGGCCCGATCCTGAACTATGACATTCGCGCCGGCTCAGACCGCGTGGGCCAGCGCACCGCCCTAACCCACCACGCCGCCCTCGTAGAAGCCCTTCGCACCAAAAACCCGGAGAAGGCATGCAAAGCCTTGCAGGGCGACATCCAGTCTGCTGCGGAATTCATCATCTCAGCAGGAGTGCTAGTGGCGGCCGATGAGCCAAACAAAGGCACACAGCGGTCATGACAGTATGCGAACTGCCAACGCCGCCTTGCGAGGATGCCGGCTTAATACGGATCAGGCTCACCGACCCTGACCCACTGGACACATTCGGCACCTGTAGCGAACGACTGCTTATTCACTCAACGGCTGTACCATTGATGAAAATCGAGCGGCCGCATTCAGCCTAGACGGGCCCACCAGGGCGGACACACCAACGACGCCTTCTGGCCGGCAGCAGTCGACCCATCCCAGTCGTTGGCAGCGAAGCGAAGCTGTCATTCACGAAGCCAGCCCTTCGGCCATAAGCAGACTCTCAGTCCCCGCACGATATAGAGAATTGGGTGTCTCGCTGGAGAGTGAGACCT
>JACCDT011309005.1_pt1 | contig 20847 bp, 35 predicted proteins | sample 7446291 | NCBI WGS metagenome assembly JACCDT01 (sample SAMN15323446, study PRJNA562643) | freshwater metagenome | isolation source: river surface water | place: USA:Blue River Watershed | collected 2017-08-17 | reverse complement strand
TGCTTTGGCGTGTCTGTTGGCTTCTGCGATTAGATGATCGCTCATGTTGGCGTTCCTCCTTCGTTGAGGTGCTGACGCATAATAGCGTCGTCTCCCGCCTCCTTCATTGCGGCGTCGATGGCGGCGCTATCAAATGCAATGCGGTCTTGCTGTTCGGCAATACGCACGGCCTCCAAATAGGTTTTGCCCCAGCACGTTGTTCCGTCGCTTGCTAGGCATAGGAAATCCGCGCCTTGCAATTCCGCCTCCTCGCCGCGTTTCTTTTCCAGCCACGCCAGATAGTCGAACGCATCGGCTTTGATGATCAAAGCGTTCACCAGCCGCCGTGATGATTCCAACTCTTCCCGCAGCGCGGCGTTCTCCTGCTCAAGCTGCTTGAACTTCTCCTCCCGGCAGTCGCAGGCATGATGATGCGTGGTGCATTCCTTGCTCATGGCTTACCCTCCTCGCCCAGCGCGATGTCGATGCCGTGCAGGTCGAGACTGATCTCGGATGCCATCAGCTCGATCTTGTTGGTGACCCTGTACGCATCCCAGTACTTGCCGTCCTTGATTAGCTCGGAGGCTTGGGTCACCTCATCGATGACTTCCAGCAGTTTGGCGCACAACTTGGCGCGGGCCAGCAGCTCGTCACCGGTCACGGGGCGGAACTCGTTATTGATGACCATAACTCACCACCATCCTTTCTCCGACCAGACGTCGGCATTCCAGGTGCCGGTCAGTTCGTGCATGGACTCGCACCATTGCAGGGCGGCGGCTTCGTCGAGGCCGGCGTCAACCGGATTGTTCACTTCGGCCAGATGGTCGAAGAACGCGGACTGCTCGGCATGGTACTCGTAGTAGTCCTTGATGTGACTGTCGTGTGTGTCGGTCATGTTGGTTACTGGTTTGGGTTACTTGCGGGACTTGCGTCCCAGAAACTGGAGGAGGGCTTGCCGGATTACCCAAGAGCGACTGCGGTCGTTCTTGTCGGCATAAGCATTTAGGCGGGCGAACAGCTCGGAATCAAGCTCGGTCGCCACAATGTGTCGGGTGTCTTCCGTGTTGGTGGTGGTGCTGACCATGGCGCAGAGTGGACACCATGCTGCCCATGCCGTCAACAACAAATTAAACATTTTTTACAAATGTTTTTTCTTGCAACCAACCACAACCCCAGCCGTCATTGGGGATAGTTCGCTGTGTCAGCAGCAAACGCCCAGATTTTGGGGGCAACCCTGAAACCCGAGTGGACCGCTGACACGGCCATTCGGGTTTTTCGTTTTCTGCCTCCTAGGGAGCCCGAGTGAGTCATAGAGGGAGTCAGCGTGTAGCTTCCGGCATCCGCGACAGGCGGCCCGATCCAAGAAGTTGAAGGTGCGGGCAGGGCTTCAACCGTTCCCTGCTTAATAACCATCCGTCGAAGCGCAGGCATTTACCATCTTTTGGCCTGCGGGGAGGATCATTTGCACCCGCTGGTTACGAGAACCAACCAAGGCCATTAGGGGTAACGCAGGCCGAGAGCGGGAAGGGTGGCAGGGCCGTAGCCAGCAGCGTCATTGCTGGCCCGATGTTGGAAGCCTTGGGACAGCAAGCCTACCTGCGTGGGCTTGCTATTTGCAGGGATGGCCGAGTTGGAAGCGCGAAACTTGGGACAGCATGAAATACCAAAACTACCTACAAACCGACTACTGGAAAGCAGTGGCACTGGCGGTCAAGAAGCGGGCGGGTTACCGCTGCCAGATATGCAACAGCCAGCATGATTTGCAGGCTCATCACAGATGTTACGACAACCGTGGGCGGGAGCTGGAGCACCTGGACGACCTTACCTGCCTGTGTCGGAGGTGCCACGCGATCTTCCACGGGCAACTGCCAGCAGTGCTGGTCGAGAAAGGCAGGGATCGTCGAATCAAGATGCGGCCCGAGTCAAAACAGGCCGATGCTACTTGGGTGGAAGCAAATCTGCCAGCGGGCGATTTGGTGACCTTGACGGCAGAGCTGGTGATGAAATGCCGCACATCGAGAAATGGGTTTACGAATGCGACGCTGCGGGCGCTGGATGTCAGACCGCCGCTCATCAAGGGATGGGTTGGAAGGCTGGTGGGAAAACAAGTGAGTCGGGAAAGCTATCGGCAGGCTTTGATGGGGCGAACGATCTACAATAGCGGGGCGCTGACGTGAGCTTGCCCCGAGCGGCCCAGTCGCTACCTAGCCAGTGATGAAACAGTTCCTGCGTACCATGTCCCTCCAGAGGGTGGCAGACATCCTTAAGCTGAAACTGGACGGAGTATTGTTCAAGACCCAGAGCAACCTCAACATCCAGAGCGGGCGGAACATCACGTTCAGCCAGACCGACACCAAAGATCTGTCCACCGTGACGGTGACCGCTGGGAAGAACGGGGTCTTGGGGTACTGGGGCAACTTCTACGACACCACCACCCAGACAGTAACCAGCACGACCGAGGCATATGTAATCAACCTCAACTCGGCTGACCCCCAGAATGACGGGGTGGTGGTGACCGAGGGAAACAAGATCTACCCGACGACGCCGGGCGTGTACAACATCAGCTTTTCCGTGCAGGTATCGAACACGGACAGCCAGTTGCACGATGCGAGCTTCTGGTATCGGAAGAACGGGGTGGATGTGCCGTATTCGGCTTCCATCCTGTCCATACCCAACAAGCATGGGTCCGTGAACGGACGGATCATCTTTTACGTGGACATCGTTTTCCGTCTGGAGCCCTCGGACTATGTGCAGCTTGCTTGGAGTGCGACCAACACCGCCTTGTCCTTGGAGACGATCCCAGCAGGGACCATTGCCCCCTCCCCTGTCAGTCCCAGCGTGATCTGCTCCGTGGTCCAGATCTGATGCGGTGGGTGGATGCCAGCTTCCGCTTGCCCGTGGCAGCGAATATGCCCGTGCACGCGATGCTTGCTGACGGGAAGGAGGAAAGGCGGGACACCGTGACAGGCGACTGGCGGCCCGTCGTCCGCTGGCGTACCGTCGTTGACAACGAGCCGAAGCCACGGAAGAAGAAGGCATGAGCGTTACCTATCGCGGCGAAACCTTTTCCGGCTACAACAAACCCAAGCGCACCCCCGGCGGGAAAAAGAAGTCCGCCGTACTGGCGAAGAAGGGCAACAAAGTGAAGCTGGTGCGGTTCGGAGATCCGTCGATGAGCATTAAAAAGGATCAGCCGGCCCGCAAACGGTCGTACTGCGCTAGATCTGCCGGCCAGGGAAATACGACCAACATCTTTTCCCCGAACCATTGGTCGAGGAAAGCCTGGAGCTGCTAACACTTTGAGAACGGCTGGCGGGGTGCGCGGCTTTGGGGGTGTTTTAATGTGTAAGTGGTTGGCTGGTAATGCTTGAAGGGTGCGCGGTACTGAATCGTTAAGGCAACCTCCGCGTCAGTCATAACAGCCGTAATGCGGCTGCGGCGGCCTCCCGGTGGGTAATCCCACCCGCTTCCCAACTGGCTGGCCCGCTAGGAGTCGAACCTAGACCAAGCGAGTCAAAGTCGCTGGTGCTGCCATTACACCACGGGCCAGTTTAAGGCAGGGACGGCTGGGAAAACACCCCAACCTTCTCAAAAAGCGTTGGACACGCTTTCTGCCTGCCACTCGTCACCCGACTCATGCAGTTGACGAGTAAATAGGTGGCCCCGCTCGCCTCGGTTGGTTCTCCCCTATTGCGAGTCGGGGCTGTTGGCAACGGCTACACCGTAGCCTTTTGATTGATCTGGTCAAGCTCCAAGGAGATCCATTCCAAGCGGGCTAACGCGCCTTCCTTGGTCAGCACATGGGGCTGCCGCCTCGGGTCGCCCTTCTCCCATGCTTTTAGCGTGTTGCGAGCGATTTCCAGCCGATTTGCCAGTTGCTGCTGGGTCAGCCCGTAATCCTTCCTAAATCGCGTTAAAACAAAAGGAAAGCCCTGTTCTGGTGTCTCGGTGGTCATGCTTTGGCCCATCGGATGGCGTTGTAGTTGGGCGGGATGCGGCCGCGCTTGTTCCAGAAGTAATGATATCCTTCATCAATAGCTTCGTAAAGCTCTGTGGGAGAAAGATCTGGGAGAGTCTTGGCGTTCTTCTTGGCCTGCCGGTCGTTGGGATCTTTGCGCTTAACGAGTACTTGCTGCCACTTGTTGCTTGGCCGGTGCTCCAGCGCCCAGTTCCGGGGGTATCGCTTTTGTTTCTTCACTCTTCGACCTTCACCATGACGCCACGAATCTCATCACGGACGTAACGAAGCAATTCGTTGACGTCGGTGAACCGCTCGTCGCCATGCTTGAGATAATTTCGCAGGGTCTGGTCAACGTGATGTAGCGTACGGAAAGCCTCGGCGCCATGAATTGCGTGCAAAGCCAACTCGTTTTCGTCGTCTCCAAACTCAAATGTGATCTTCATCCGCGTGCCTCCTTCGCCTGCTTGCGCCAGTAGTACTCGCTCGCGGTTTTGCACGCTAGCTTGCGCTTCAACTCCTTGATCTCCTCGCGGAGGTCAACAAGCTCGGCTTCAAGCTCCAATTTCTTCTCGGAGTAATCGCACAACTGACCTTCCATTTCAGTCAGTTGACGTTGGAGCGATCCAATTTGGAACTCGGCGCTACTTTCGGACAAGCGGGCGCCGGAGCGGATGAGAAGCGTGCTTAACCGCACGCGGAGTTTGTTGATGATGTTCATGGTTATTCGCAGGAGTAAATTTGATCGGCTCGCTTGAGCCCAACGGGCCACGCCATGCCAGTGGTAAAGCTCTTGTCTTCAAAGATCACTCGATCAGTCGGCTGGACGGTGAAACGACCGTTCATCGTTCGGATGAACATAAACTCTTTCGCCTGCTCCGGTACTTCCGAGAATCCGTCCCCAACGGGAGCGACAGTGAAAAGGTATTCCCCCATCACCTCACGGTCGTAGCACTTGGCCCTGCACCGCAGCGACCGCAGGAACGTGTACTCGGTGGCACTCCAGCCGTACCCGTAGCAGTCCCATTGCTGCGCGTGCTCTGGCTGCCATCCGTCTTCGGGGTACCGGTCATGCGCCAGCGCATGGAGTGGCAGCCCCCGGTACACCGCGCCGCTCTCCAGCATCACATTGCAGCCCCACATGCGCCCTGGGTGCGATACCAGCCCAAACCACACGGCAGGGATGAAGCCGATGGCGGCTTTGTGGGTGAAGGATGAGTCTACCCAGACGTATTGATGCTTGGGTAGACTGCCGATCAGTGTGTGCATCTGCTTTGTGGGCCACAACGTAGCCCTCCTTACAAGGCCAAATTGTTTTGGCTGGTATTTTTTCGGGTAAAAACGGTTTTCCGAAATTGGTTTGGCCGTTTTCCCGGAGGCCAAATGGTTTTCTGGGCAGAATTTCCGGGTTAAAAACGAAATCCAAAATTGGATTCCGGAATTTGCCCGCCATTACGGAATGGCGGTTGACCGGATCGGCATCGGGATCGGCAGGCAGGCGGCCCGCGCCGCCCCGGCCCGACCGCCAGCCCGACCGCCCGGCCGCCGGGCTTGGCTCCGCGCCCGCCCCGCGATCCCGGCCCGCCCGCCGGCCCGCCAGGCAGGCAAACAGGCAGGCAGGCGCCGCCCGCGCCCGTAGTAAACGCGCAGAGGTCCGCGCCCGTTGCGGCGGGATTTGAACAAAAAAGCCCGCCAGGCGCCAAGGCGCGCAAGCGGGCAAGGGAAAGGCGCGGGCAGTTAAGCGCCGCGCCTGGAATAGGGGCTTGTGTTTACTTCATGCGGGTCGCCCTCCCGGCGGAATAGTAGGAAATCGGCGCGCATCCCGCGACCGCCTCCGGGCATTTACTCTCCCGAACGCGGGAAACGGAAAGGCGCATCCCGATAGAATAGCCTTGCGGGAATTGCTCAAGCGCTAGCCAGCGGGCAAACAAGCGGGAAACGGTCACAACTTCAATTTGCGCCTCCGTTTTCCCGTCGCGAACAAAGCGGACACGCCAGCGAACGCAGCGGGGAATTGCTTTAGACGCCATACAAAGCTTCCCGCCAGCGGTCCGCCGCGGTCCGCCGGCCCGATAGGATCGCGCACACCGTCGCGAGCGTTTCCGCCTTTTTCACTACTTCGGGCGCCGCCATATGCTGCGCCGCAAAAAGCCCGTACAAATTCCCGTTGCCGAATTGCCAGCGGATTAACCGCCAAAGCAATCGCGATTCCGTGGGCGCCTTTGCCGGTTCCGTTTTGCGGAAGTAGGGTTTTCCCTTTTCGACAAAACAGGCGTCGAGCCAAGCCCGCGCCTCCGCTTCCGTGGGGATTTCCTCCGGCGGGATCGATTGAAGCAAGGGAAGGCGGGAAACAATTAACTCGATTGCCTCCGCTTTGTTTTCGGGCGCTTTCAATTGGCACCTCCCGCCGCGATTGCGTCCGCTTTTTTGTAACTGGTTCCGTGGGCCGGGAATCCGACAATAGCGGACCGCGAACCGCGGGAACATAGCTGACACGTCGCGCAACTAACGCCTTCCCGCTGCGTTGCCGGGCAAATCACAACTTTCCGCCCGCTTGGCGTGAAGCAATTGGCGCTTTGGCTCGCGGGCAAAACGCAAGCGACCGGGCCCGCTTTCAATTCCGCGAGGCGGTCCGCTTCCGCAAGGGAATTGGCGGAGAGATTAACAGTAAAGCCGGCCGCGTTCGCCTCCCGAATGGCGCGGACGTTCGCGGCGCTTCCGTATTTGTGGGTATAAGTAAACCCACGTTTCCCGCGATTGGCGCGGACCAGTTGGCGCAATTCCCGGCGGTTAATTGCTTCCCCTACTCCGGGCAGGTCTCCCGCCTGGTTATGGCGCCAAAGTTGCCCGGCAGGCAAAGCGGATACCTCCGCGCAGAACTTTCCCCACGCCATACCGCGTTCGCGGTTTGTGACTTTCCGCCAGTGAAGAGCAAGCGGACCGCTCCCGGCATAACATCCGCCGCCCCGATTGAAAGGGCAGGAAGGCGGGCACGTTTTGGCGGAAGTAGTGGAAACGGGAATCGGGCCCGTTTTGGCATTCCCCGATACGAGGGAAAGGTGAACTTGAGTTTGCATGTACTGGTTTTGTTTACTGGTTTTGGTACTGGTTTTGGGTTTGTTCTATCCCGGCAGGCTAAAGGCAAAGGCGAGCCCGATAGCGGCCCCGATAGCGGCGCAAATAAGGGTTTCCCCGATCCGGCGGAGAGTGTCGGGTTTCATCGGTTCAAAAGGAGGGAACGTGCGTCACTTGCTGCCCATTCTTTTCTGCCAGCATAACGCTCACATCATAACTTTTCTTTGCTCGAAACAAGCCAGCCGCAATTTGCTGCGCTTGGTAAAGTGTGGCGGCGAACACTTCCTTGCGCTGCCCGCGGTAGAAGCAAACGTAGCCGTTTCGGGTGTGTGTGTCTTGTGTGGTGTGTGTCATAACGGGCCACACTGTGCCCCATCCATCCCCATCCCGTAAAGCCCGAATCCTCCCTCCCCGCTTGTCAGTAGCGGCCCTAATCCTCCGCCCCATCCCGTATTACCTTGCCTTCCCCGCCTTCCCTGCCATTTGCAATTATTCCATGGCTCCCGCTTTCCCGCCCGCTCCCGCCCTCTCTCCCGCTTCCCTTCCCGAATCCCCGCTTCCCCGCCCGAAAAGGCGCGGCCGGATCGTAAAGCCGCTAAAGCGGGGAAGACCGAGCAAGCGGGCAAAGGCGGGCCGCCTGAATTGGTACAACCGTTTGATCCGCTCCGGGCAACTAGAGGAAGCCCTTGCCTGGCACAAGCGGGCAGGGCTCTCCCGGTACGGCATCCCCGCTCCCGCCCTGCCGGCTCCGCCGCCGCCCGCTGCCGGCCCCGCAAGCCCCGACTCTGGCTCCGCCAGCCACGGGGGGGCGGGGGGCAGCCAGCGCCACGGGCGGAGTAATTGGGATAAAACCACCCCCGCTACTCAAAATTTGCAGTGCAGTCCGTTAGCTACGGCTACTGCTGTGCCGCTGGCAGTGGAAGCTGACCTCACTCGTTTGGCAGCTAAAGCTGACTACACTCCCACTGTCACTCCCCCTGCGGGGGAGTCGGAGGGGGAAAGGGGTTTTGGTCAAGCAGAAACTAGAAGTGGGGCTGATAATGTGGGAGTTACGGATAAGATTGTGAGTGTGTGGCCGGAGGGTGGGGAGGGGATTGTGGGGAAGGTGTGTCGGAACAAGCAGTACAATGAGTTGAGGGTGATGGGGGAGAAGGGAGAGCTATGGACGAAAGTGGGGAACTGGCAGTTCACGGGTGGGCTGGTGAGAGGGGAGCGGGTGCTGGTTAATCGCGTGTGGGTGTCGGGGGATGACACGGATGCGGAGTATGAAGTGGTGCGGAGGATAGATGTGAATGAGGACGTGCCGCAGGTGCCGACCGTGCTGGAGCAGCCACAGCCAGAGTCAGGGTCAGACTCGGGGTCAGAGTCATCCGCAGTTCCCGAACAGGGAACACCTGTGGCTATCCTGCCGCAGTTTCAGCGGGAGGAGCCGGATTATCCGCGTAAGCAGGAGTCAGCGGATGACTACATCGCCCGGATCAGGGCGGAGGCGGCCATGTGGGCTAACGGGCAAGGACGGTAGGTGCCATGCCCGAAGGAATCAAAACGGATGGCAGCCATGGCCGGACGACGTACTCACCGCAAAAGCTCGTCAACGACTTGGCGGTGGCTACGTTGGAGGGACGGGGGCTGGGGCTGAAGAAGCACCCTCGACTCGGGTATGTGACCGAGGAGGACAAACGACTATTTCAACGAATCGTGGGAATCACCGTGGAAGAATTCAACCAAAGACTCATCGGCAAACTGGACAACTTGGCTGACCGCATCGTGGACCGGATGCTGGATACGGTGGAGGACACTCCGCTCAACAGCCTCGGGTTTAACTTAGCCGTGGCGATTGATAAGCGGCAACGGCTAGCCGGGCTGAATGCCACGCAGGGGGCCAACGTGAACATCCAGGTCAACAACTACGGGAGCTTGAGCAAAGAGGAGATTGTCGCACGGTTAAGCGGGAAAGCCCCCGTGCCAACGATACAGGCCGCCCCCGTGGAGCTGCCCAACCCCAACGACATCGACGTCAAGAAGCCCGTTGCTGTGAACGTAACTGGGTAAGCTCTGCTGTCAGGCGGGCAATCTCCCGCTCCAACTCACGGGCAAAGTCGGCTGACACGCGGTCAGGCCGGCTGACTTGCAGTAGCTGCCTTATTGCCGCGTCCGTTCTTGGTGTGTCGCTCATAGTCCGCTTTGAGTTTGTTGTGCTCCTCTAGGAGCTGGTTGTACTGGTCGAGCAGCCCGAAGAACGCATCAGCCTGGCGGCCCGCGTGCCACTTCTGCTCCGGTGTCATTACCTTCATCGAGGCGTTCATCGCTTCTGTCTGTTCTTGAAGTACTGGACCCTGTTGCGGCTGATGCCCAGCTCGGAAGCTATCTCCCGCTCCAGCCATCCTAGTTCAAAGGATAGACGGCGCACCTGCTTGCCCAGCCGCTGCGCCTCTTCCGTATTGGTGAGCCTGCCTACCTTCATGGAAACATCCACACGCGATCCCTGTCCGTCCAGAACAAGCCGAACGACATCTTCACGCATACTTGGTTGCCCTCGTACTTGAGGATGATCACCGGCTCCAAGTCACCGCACGGGAACTTGATGAAGGTCATTTCTTCTTGGTGGCCTGCGCCTCCAGCATCTGCTGCTTGATGACAGCCAGCTCCTCTTTGCGCCACGGCTCGGACAGCATCTCCAGTAGCTTGGCGGTCTCGACCGGCACCACCACGGATGCTTGGTGGCCCAGCACCATCAGCGTATCCATCCAGATGTCGTAGCCCGCCGCCCGTGCTAGGTCGCAGAAGCCAAAGTCCTCCGAGATGAAGGCATTGGGCTCGTCGTAACGGATCGTCAGTTCCCGCTCGATGCGTGCGCGTAGCGCCTCATCGTTCTTCACCTCGGACAGCGCCGCCCAGATCTGTTTCATCCGATGCTCTGGCGTGTTCCTACCCTTTAGCTCCATCGGGAACAACTCCGGTACGAGCTTGGGCGCCTTGTTCGGGTCCACCAGCATGGCAACCCGGTCCACATTCGCTAGGGCGATCTTCTTGAAGACGGGTACTTTGATCTTGGAGAAGCCGATGCTGGCCCGCTCGACCCGCTGCAAGCCCGCCTCATCCGGTTCCTCGCCCTTGATCGGATGGACGTGCCAATGCGTGTTAAGCGAACGCGACGAGTAGACTGCCGTCACGATGTCCCGGTCATGGCTGATCAGCCGCATGAGCGCACTGGCGGTCACATCCTCACCATTGCGCTGGGCCAGCACGTCCTTGTCCCAGAAAATCAGCTCATCGAACTTCTGCTCCACCGCGTAGTGGGCGATCTCGTTGCGGGCAATCTGCACCGCCGGCCCGTCCAACAGGATCCAGTCCAGCTTCACGTCAGGTATCTCCGCTGTTACCATTTGCAGACTGGTGCGGAAATAGGACTTGGGGATGTCTCCCTTGAGTGGTGTGCCGATGAGGATGCGTTTTTGGGCCATTTCTGTACCTATGCCTAGGAATGGCAGCCGTTTAAGCCCAAAGTTAAACGACAAGGCACTTATTAGCGGATTTAATAACCATCAGCATCTCACTTGTGAGACTTTACTGACGTTAGTGCTCACAATATTGGCAGTTATGGTCACAAAACGAGCGGTGGACGAGTGGTTGATCGAGCCGGACGTGGAAGGCGTACGGGAATACGCACGCTTGAGCATCTACGCCGAGCCGGAAGGGCTGAACATTGACGGCCAGGGGCTGATTCCGTGGTCCCAGTTGGAGTCCAGCCGCCTCACCTACGCAGTCAGGATGAAAAAGCGCCATGCAGCTCGCTGACCGCTACTACGCAGACGATTTCAAGCCCGATTTTGGCATCCCGTGGATTGCTAACCCACCCGATGCGGAACTGTTGAGCTGGCCGCATGACAAACTCGCCTCGTATCTAGCATTTCGGGAGCAGCGGAACAAGGAGGCGTTGGAAAACCCCGTCGGTGCAGGCTGGATTCTCCCGTCTTGGCAGACGGTGATGAACAACTGGGGCAAGTATACGAACCACATCATCCTCGGCGGAAATCGCTGCTTACGCGGTGATACGCTAGTGTACGATCCGGTACTAAACATTAGTCGCCGGATCGACAGCATCAAAGGAAAGCACCACGTTTATGCGTGGGACGGCGGCACGCGCATCATAGCAGAGGCTGAAGAGCCGTTTCAAAAGCCTCCTGGTGCGATGCGGGAAGTTTGGCTTTCAACTGGTCAACGATTTGTCGCTTCTCTTGAGCATCGCGTGCTTTTGGCAGACGGTACTTGGCGCTCCGTTGAAGAACTGCGGCTAGGGTCCGCGCTCTTCCATCCTCGCTCCATTTTGGACAACGGCCAGCAAGATCGACTCGGAGATGCTCTGCGTTTGAGCCAAACACGATCAGGTTCTCCAGCCGATTGTCGCTGCGATTGCCATTTATGTGATGAACTACTTCACGAGGCTGAAGGAATCTGCCTAAATGCTTCTCCATTACAAGGCGGTGTTCCCATACGTACTTCTGCTTCCGAAAATACCCGCCGTTGGCTCGCGCAGCTCGCTTTTGATTTACAGCAACGCAAGTTGGGTGCTCTGGGCAGAATACTTTCACGTATCCCAGTCTGGAAAAGATTTTACCGCCTTGCCACTCTGGATGACCTTCGCCGGCACGCGGACCTGTTCGCTGGCATTGAATGCCATGCTTCTTGCAAACCTTGTAAACCAATTTTGGCGTTATGCGACCATCCAGCGTTTGCTGAAGGTGTGAAGCGATCTGTTGCTGTGTCTGGCCTTCAGCAATCCAATCGCGAATCTTCTGAACAGGATACTCAATCGCATTATGGCGTGGCATACGTCACTGGTATTAGATCAGCGGGAATAGAAGTCAAGTGGGATATGACTGTTACCTCCTACGGTAACTACGAGGTAGCAGGCGTAATTCACCACAACTCCTCAAAATCCATGATCGCCAGCCGCCTTTGCGTGTGGGCGGCGGGTACGATCCCCGGTGCGGAGGTCCGCGCCTACCACGTCAACGAGGATCGAAGCATTGAAGACCAGCAGCGGATGGTCTGGGACGCCTTGCCGCTCGGCATCCGCAACCTACCGACCAAGAAAGGGTTGAACCACAGTGTCCAGTACTCGCAGAAGAACGGTTTTACTGATAACATCTGTATCCTGCCTCCTGTTAATGGTTTCCGCCGTGGTGGCAGTATTAAGTTTAGTAACTACCGCAGTTACCAAGCTGATGCACAGGTAGCGGAGGGTTACCGCGCCCACTTGATCTGGTGCGACGAGGAGTGCCCCCAGAAGATGTTTGAAACGCTCCAGTACCGGACGACCGACTACCATGGACGCATCATCCTCACGTTTACTACTCTCACAGGCTGGACACCTCTGGTACAGGACATCCTCGGGAAGACTCGTACCATTGAAAAGCGATTTGCCCCGCTGGTGGGTCGAGACCTACCAGTCGTCCAAGAGTCCCTTTCCCGACCGGGAACTGTTATCTACTATTTCTGGACTGAAGACAACAGCTTCATCGATACCTCCGACTTCCGAAACAAGTTGCTTGGGCGCTCCAAGGATGAAGTCTTGGCCCGTGCATATGGCGTACCTACCAAAAGCATCACTAGCGTCTTTCCTGGCTTCAATAAGGACGTTAATGTCATACCTCACGAAAAGATGCCGTGGCTCAACAACGTGGACTACAATGTCACACGTTACATGGCGCTGGACCCAGCAGGCTCCAAAAACTGGTTCATGCTCTGGGTCGCCATCGACGCCGCCGGCACATGGTGGGTCTACCGAGAGTGGCCCGACTACGACGATTGGGCCTTGCCCGGCAGCGGAGTCGAAGGAAAGCCCGGCCCCGCGCAGAAGGGCAGCAAGAAAGGCATCAACGACTACGTTGAACTCATCAAGCACTGCGAGCAGGGGGAAACGATCTTTGAGCGGTTCATCGACCCGCGTCTCGGGGCGGCGGAAAAGCAGTCAGCCGAAGGCGCCACCACCATCATAAGCGAGTTGGATGACGCCGGCATGGTCTTCCAGCCCGCACCCGGTGTGGAGATCGAGAACGGCATCCAACTTATCAATGGACTCTTGTCCTACGACGAGAAGCGCCCGTTATCGGCGCTGAACGCCCCAAAGCTGTACATCAGCGACCGCTGCCAGAACCTGATCTACTCGTTGCAGGAGTACACGGCCAAGGGCGGTAAGGACGAGGCGACCAAAGACCCAATCGACTGCCTACGTTACCTTTGCGTCTCCAACTGCGAGTTTGTGGACCCCCACGCCTCCGAACAGGTGGACGACCGGACTTGGAGCTATTGATTGCTTGCGCGTCTTTGTGATTGCGCCCATTAGGTGCGCTCATCAAGCCCATGAGTTCCATCGACGGCAACGCCACTTCCGTTCCCCCTGATCCCGGTCTCCAGTTAGCTCCTCCCGAGAACAAGGGGCCGGACTTCAACCTTCTCAAGAAGGCGTTTGAGGACTGTGTGCGTGATAACCAGCCGTTCATCGACCAATGCCGGCTGAACTACGAGACGCGCTACGCGATCTGGAACGGGCAGTCCGCTGACGGCAAGAAGCACGCCCGCGAGGGCAGCAAGGTCAGCCCGACGCCGTGGGATGGTGCGAGTGACCTCCGCGTTTTCCTTGTCGATAACATCATCAACAAGAAGGTCGCCATGGAGTGCATGGCGTTCAAGCGGGCGAACCTGACCGCCGTCCCCGTGGGCGCGGAGGACGGTGCTCGTAGCCAGTTGGTCAGTAACTTCATGCGCTGGCTGATCCAGACGCAGATCCCGGAGGTGGAGCGCGAAGTGGAGATGTGCTCCAACTACATGAACGAGAAGGGCGTGGCCGTCATGGGCCAGTTCTGGGAGAAACGTCGAGAGAAAGTTCTGGTCAACGTCCGTGTGCAGGATTTGCAGCAGCAGTTCCCGAACATCGACATCGTGGCGCTGATCGAGGACAAGAGCGCGGCGGATGACCTGAAGGCGATCTTCCAAGAGCAGTACGGCGCCTCCAAGGACAAGGCCGCCCGTATGCTGCGCGAACTGCGCGACAAGGGTGAGACCAGCGTGCCGATGGACGGTCCCGAGCGTTCGTATCCCGTTATCCGTGCGTTCAATCTGGACGAGCATGTCTTCATCCCGTCGTTCTCGACGGATTTGGAGCGTGCGCCCGGCATCTACCGCGTGGAGTACTTCACCGCCGAGCAACTGCGGGCGATGGTCAACACGGACGGCTGGGACGAGCAATGGGTGGAGGCCGCGATCCAGAAGGTGCGCGGCAAACTGATCAGCATGTCTCCCAGCGAGTACATGCAGCCGATTTCCCGCTCGTTTGTCTACACGCAGCAGCGGTTCACGGATCGCATCGGTGTCGTCTACGCTTATCAGCGGTTGTCCGATGAGGACGGCACGCCGGGCATCTACTGCACGGTGTTCAACCCGATGCTGCCGCCCGACCAGAACCACGATGGTTGCGCGAAGACCGGCCTTCTTGGCTACGCCCACGGTGAGTATCCATTTGTTCTGTACAGGCGCGAGTACTTGAGCCGTAAGCTCCATGATTCCCGTGGTCTGCCCGAGCCGGGCAAGCCGTGGCAGGATCAGATCAAGGCGCACAAGGACTCCCGCATTGACGCCGCCTCACTCGGCATCCTCCCGCCCATCTGCTACCCGCAGGGCCGCCCGCCGGGGCGTTGGGGTCCAGGTGCGATGATTTCCGAGCGGCGTCCGAACGAGTACCACTACGCCGACCGTCCGATACCGGACATGAATACGGACAAGTCCGAGCAACTGCTGGAGACTTCGTTCAAGGAGTACAACGGTTTTGCCAGCCGTGAAGGCGATCCCGCCATCGACCCGATCTACAACCAGTTTGAGGTCGATAAGTTCTTGGGCTGCCTCGCCAAGAGTTTCCGCCAAGTGTGGAAGCTCTACAAGCAGTACGGCATGGATCAGGTCACGTTCCGCGTAATGGGCGTCAAAGACCCCAACTTCCAGCTCTTCAACAAGGGCGACGTGAACGAGGAGTTCGACTTCTACCTCGCGTGGGATGTGCAGTCGCCGGACTTCAAGCGCATGAGCGAGAAGTGGACGGCGATCATCCAAGCCGCGCAGTCCCTCGACCGCGAAGGCGTCATCGACTGGTCCGCCCTTTGCACCGCGTTCGTGTCCACCATCGACCCGAACATTGCCGAGCGCATCATCCGTCCCGCGCAGCAAGGCCAGCAGCAGATCGTGCAGGACGAGCAGCAGGATCTGGCGCAGATTTTCGCTGGCATCCCGAAGAACATCAAGCCCGGCACTCCGCCGCAGATCGGCCTCCAAGTCATCCAGCAATACCTGCAACAGCCCGATGTTCAGCAGAGGTTTCAACAGGATCAGCCGTTCCGCGAGCGTCTGGAGGCGAGAGCCAAGCAGTACCAGTTCCAGCTCCAGCAGCAGCAGAACGCTGTCATTGGACGCCTCGGAGCGCAGATGCCAGGGCCGATGCCTGCCACTACTAGCACATGAAGAAACGCCGCGACCCGAATCTGACGTCAGCCGAGAAGTTTGGCCGGCTGCGTCAGGCGATGTTCCGTCTCGTTGGTAACGATGCCTTCCAAGATTTCGTGGAGGAGCTGCGCGAGATGCAGCACTCGACGATGATCGACCTCTGCGCTGACGCCGTGGTGAAGGACGAGCGGATGACGCTCGCCGCCACGGGGGAACTGCGGGCGTACTCGCAGATCATCGGCCTGTACGATGACTTCGTGCAGCAGCAGATGCAGCAGGCGGAAATCGACGCCGAGCAGCGGGCGGGATAAGCGTTGTTACTGCGGCGAGTAGCGCCGCTAATAATTCCTGTTGACAGATGGGTGCGTGAATCGCACCCGTAGCGTCACTTGGCATCCGCTAGGTAGTTCTTGGGACTCAAACCCATGCCCAAAGTTCTTGGGACTTAAACCCATGCCTAACGAAACAGTTGAAACGGCTCCTTCACAGCCCGCTGATGTGGCTCCGGCCACGGAGGCAAAAAATGATGCCCCGAAAAAGAGCAACTTGAGTGTCGCGCAAGCCGCGCAACGCCTCCTCAACATGGAGGCGGAAAACGCGAAGGCCCAACGACAGGCTGAACAAGCTGCTCCGGCGCGGGACCAAGCGCCAAACGATTCAGCCAACCCAGATGAGGCTACCGCCGAGTCTGCCGAGCCAAGCCAGCAGGCGGAAACGCCCGAAGGTGAGGCCGACGTTCCTTCTCAAGACGATTCCACCGAAGACGCCAAGACCGAGAAGAAGATAGAGAAGCGTATCGGGAAAGAGATTGCCAAGCGCAGGGCTTTGGAAGCCCAAGTGGCGGAATTGCAGGCGCAACTGACCCAAAAGGCCAGCCAACCCGAGCAAGCCGCCCAACCTGCACCCACCCAGCCGTTGCCCAGCAATGTGCCGTTGGCGCAGATTGAGGACTTCCAGTCGCTCCAGACCTTGAGAGATCAAGCGAAGGAGGCGAAACGCTTTGCCCAAGAGCAACTTGACCGGGATGACTTTGAGCCTGTCCGCGTGGGTGACACCGTGCTGGGCAGACCCGAACTCAAGGCAATCCTCCGCAACGCGGAGAAGACCCTTGATGATGATATTCCCGCCCGAGCGCAGTTCCTGACGCAGAAGCAGGAGGCACAAAAACTTGCTCATCAGATGTTTCCATATCTGAAGAACAAGGAAACGCCCGAGTACGTCCTCGCCCAGCAAGCATTGTCACAGATGCCCTGGATGCGGAACTTGCCCAATGCCGACTGGATCATCGGGGTGCAGATAGAGGGGTTGAAAGCCCTAGAGGCGAAGCAGAAGGCGAAACCAGAATCCAAGCCAAAGCCCGCCATGAGCAGCAAGCCCCCCGCGAGTCAGTCAGTCGTATCTTCAGCCGGCGGCGATGTTCGTGCTCCAAGCGCGACCAAAGCAGCCAATCAGATCGAAGCTCTTCGGATGCAGTTGTCCAAGAAAGGCGGCGTCACGGCAAATGAAGCAGCAGCGTTTCTTCTGGCCCGTGAAAAAGCTAAACTCAACCGATAACCTTCGTTAGTCATGGCCCTATCAACCACTTACAACGTAGCGGGAGATCGTGAAGATCTTACCGACTTCCTCACCATCCTCGCCCCCGAGGATACTCCGAAGATCTCGACCTTCGCCAAGACCAAGCGCATGACGAATGCGTATCAGGAGTGGCAGGTTGACACCTTGAGCCCCGTCTCGTTCGGCGGCGTGCTCGAAGGTCAGGACGTCCTGGCCTTCTCCAACCAAGCCGTTAATCGCGCTCGTCTGGGCAATTACGTCCAGCAGTTCCGCGAGCAATGGATGGTCTCCCGCCTCCAAGAGGCTTCCGACGTCGCTGGCGTGTCCAGCGAGGTTGCGAACGCCAAGATGAAGGCGATGCGCGAGATCAAGCGCGACATCGAAGCCTGCATCGGCTCCGACAATGATCGCCAGCAAGAGGCTCCTCCGGCGCCTTACAAGCTGCGCGCTCTCGGCAAGTGGATCAGCAACACGCCCGGTTCGGACGTGCCTGCCGCTTTCCGCACCCCCACGGGCAACATCAACAGCACCGCCACCGGTTCGCTGTCGGAGTCTGCCTTCAACGACGTCTTCCAGTCGATCTTCCAACAGGTCGGCGGCCGTCGCTCCTACACCCTGTTCGCTGGTCCGTCGCTCAAGCGTGCGATTTCCAAGTTCCAGCGTTCCGAGGGTTCGTCCGGCACCACGAAGACCTATCAGGTCACGCAGGATGCCTCCGAGCACCAGATCGACCTCGATGTCACGATGTACGTCGGTGACTTCCATACCGTCACCATCGTGCCTGACCTCTTCAACGGTATCCTCGATGGAGCTGATCCGTCGAGCACCAGCGATGTGCAGAAGGCCCGTGGCTACGTTATCGACCCCGAGCTGGTCGGTATCGGCTACATGCTCGGTATCGAGTCCAACGAACTGCCGGACCTCGGCGGTGGTCGCCGTGGGTTCATCCTCGCGGCCCTCACCCTGATGGTGAAGAACCCGCTCGGCCTCGGCAAGTTCGCCGCGACCAGCTAATAGCCAACCACCTAACTAGGAGGAAACTACCATGGCTGATACTGCTGTCACAATCGCCCGCGCCCGTACCTCGCAGCTCTCGCTGCAAGAGCAGGCTCGCGGCTTCTCGCACAAGTTCACCGTCAAGTCGTCCGACGTCGCTCTCGGTACCGGTTCCACCGATACCGTGACGGTTACGCTCGGCGCCCTGCCGTCGAAGTATGTGCTCAACAACGCTCTGGTGAACATCACGACTGCCTTTGCTGGCACGACGGCGTTCTCCATCCAGGTTGGCACCACGACCACGACCAACAGCCTCGTCACCGCGCAATCGGTGCTGACCGCTGGTGTTCTGGCCGGCGTTCCGACGACTGCCACGATCCGCACCGCTACCGCGACTGCGAACCTTGTTGCCGTCTTCACGAACGCTACCGGTGGCAGCCCGTCCGCCCTCACGGCGGGCGAGTTGGACATCTACCTCAACATCGTCGATCTGTCCGATCCGACGAAGCTCGGATAACCGAGATTGCTACTGGGGGCATCCCGAAAGGGCTCTGCCCCCTCCCTCTTTTATGGTGAGCGAAAGCGGCATAGTCACCCAAGTTCCCAAGGAGTTCGTCCGCAAATGGTGGGGCGAGATCGTGAACGGTCTCCCAGACGAAAAGGCCAAGGTCCATGAGGACCAAGCCCGTCTGGCCGCCAAGATGCGCGAACAAGGCTCCGTCCGCATGGATGGGTTGGGGCAGATGGCCGCCCGCATCAACAGTCGCTTGTTCTTCCGGCTACAAGCGCAGCATGGCAATAATGTCCATGAGTGGATGCCGGAGTATTTGAAGGACAACCCGCATCTGTGCGCGGTTGGCTACCGCCCGAAGGTCAACCCCGCCCGGCATGGGCTGACTGGTGGCTGGATGGGTAAGCAGAAAGACGCTTGAGGACGACCCCGTACAGCACGGCTTTGTCGCAGCTTTGCGGCCTGATTGGCGTGCCGACAAGCCGTCTGACGACGGAACTCGCCTCCAGCCTCAACACGCTGTTTAACGCGAATGTACGGCAGGTTTGGGGCGCTGGTAACTGGCCCGACCTGTCCATCTGGGGTGAGGCGCGGTTTGCGGGTAACCTGCTGACGTACCCGAACGATGTGGCCCAGACGTCCAACTGGACGGCTACGAATGTTACGGCTACGGCCAACTCCATCAATAACCCTGCTGATAACCGGGTTACGGCCAGCAAACTGCTGGAAACGGTCACGAACGGGCAGCACAAGGTAGCCCAGACGGTTACTGGCTTCCCGAGCACGGACTACCAAGCGTCGGTGTATGCCCGTCCCAATGGACGTAATTACATCCAGATGGTGGTGAATGACGGCACGACCAGCTTCAGCACGTTCTTTGACGTGCAGGCTGGCACGATTGGCACGCAGGCCAACGTGACGTCCGCCAACATCCAGCAATGCCCGAACGGGTTCTTCCTCTGCACGATCACGTTTACGACCGGCACCGCTTGCACCAGCCTCGCCTACTCCGTGGGTATTTCCACGGATGGCAGCACGGTGTCCTACGCGGGCGACGTGACCAAGGGCGTTTACCTTTGGGGCAACCTGATAGTTCAGCAGACGAATGTGAGCCCCAACCAGTTCATCGTCCCGTACGACCAGACTGGCGAGAAGGTGATTGATGTGTTGTTCCAAGCGTGGATCGACAATCCCGCGATGGTGACCTACCCCCGTCCCCAAGGCTTTGTGGTGACGACCGAGGGGTTCCAGATGATTTCCACGGCTGGTGGCTTCATGGGGACGAATGGCTACGTCTCGTACAACACCAATCCTGCCAACCCGGTCTACCTGTTCTACCGCCGTGCTCCTTACACCTACGCTGGGGACACGTTCAGCGCCACCGCCACCTACGTTGCCGGTCAGTACGTCTACTACACGCGGACCACGGGAGCGCAGGCGGGTACGTCCGATTACTGGAAGTGCTTGAGCGCCACCACGGCGGGCCAAGATCCCGAGGACACTCCGTCCAAGTGGGAACTGCAAGAGCTGCCCGAGGCGCTGTCCGGTATCTTGGTCTGGCAGACCTTCGGGGACTGGCTGACGCAAGATGGACAGATGGAGAAGGCGGCGTCCGCCTACCAGACCGCAGAGTTAAAGAAGCTCAACGAATGGGACCGCATTGAGCGGCAGATGCCCGATAACTTCCAGCTACAAGTGTTTAATCACGTCACGAGTCAGAATCGTTCTTGGTAACCTTTTACTGCCATGGCCTACAATCTAAACAATCTCTTCCCCAAGCCGGCGATCTACCGCAACTCGCCGGTAGCTGACCAGCGACTGACCGTTGACGGCACGGCGGGTGGCGTCCAGTTGTCCGCGTTTGCTGACACGACGAACATGATCGTGCTGGACGTGCAGGACGCCGACGTGATGTGTACGTTCGACGGCTCGGCTCCGACCAGCACCAATGGTCACCGGCTGTACAGCGGCTCGCATTACACTTGGAGCACGGCCACGGCTGCGGCGGCCAAGTTCATCCGCCAAGGCAGCACCAGCGCCGCCATCCAAGCCAGCGAGTTCCAGCTCTGATCCATGACTCCTGGCACGTTCGCCTCCTTCGTCGATATGCTTGGTCGCCGTTTTGCGACCGGGCTCAACGATACCGTCATTTACGATTCCAATGAGCCGGTGCAGCCGGACGGGTATCTGGTGACGGCTACGGGCGACCGCTTCCAAACGTCTGCTGGTGACCTGATCGTGTACGTCCAAACTCCTTAACGCCCTACTTCCATGGCTG
>JACCDT010263863.1_pt1 | contig 20858 bp, 22 predicted proteins | sample 7446291 | NCBI WGS metagenome assembly JACCDT01 (sample SAMN15323446, study PRJNA562643) | freshwater metagenome | isolation source: river surface water | place: USA:Blue River Watershed | collected 2017-08-17 | reverse complement strand
CGGCAGCTTTCAACATCGCAAGCTCGGCATCTGTGGAATCCTTGTCGCGTGGCAATTGAGTGACCGTAGTGCCGTTGGCCTCAACAACTGCAAGAACTGCTTTGTCAACAGAATCCATGTCGCCAATGACGAGGTTCACCTTGAGGCCAAGATCAATTGCACCGTGAAGACCGGAGTCAGCAGCGATGACAATGTGATGCGCAGGAATGTGTGGCTTGATTGCTCGCGTAGGGGGATTGCCACCTAACACGACGATCGCTGTCTTGCCTTCACTTTGCACGTGTAAAGGATGCCACAGTTAGGCGCTCCTAACCCTCATGACGGTATCCTTTTTCAGGTGAGCCCTTTCGCTAGCACCACATCAGAAGTCGACAAGACCGACACCATTGTTTCCATTACACCTGAAGCGCATGTGAAGTTGCTTGAGCTACGTGATGCAGAGGCCGAAGGTGTACAACTTGGGTTGCGACTCGAAATTTTGTCTGAGCCAGGCGAAGATTTCCGTTACGACCTGTCGTTCGATTTTTTCACCAAAGCCGCGTTTAGTGATGAAGTGCGAACCATTGACGGACTAAAGATCATCGTTCCTGCAAAAGACATTGACGCGTTTCAAGGCGCGACCATTGATCATTCAGAAACTCAGGGCTTGCTCATTCGCAACCCAAATAAACCAAAGGCTCCACAGATTGAAGGCTTGGTTCGCGACGACGCCATGTCGGCGGAAATTGAAACCATCGTGACAACAGAAGTAAACCCGATGCTTGCCGCACACGGCGGGTTCGTTACGTTTGCCGGTCACGACACTGAAGGAACCGCGTACTTCACCATGGGAGGTGGATGTCACGGTTGCTCGATGAGTCGTCAAACCATGCTTGAAGGCGTGCAATCAATGGTGTCGGCAAAAGTGCCAAGCATCACCAAGGTTCGCGACCTTACCGATCACTCAACAGGTGAGAATCCGTTCTTTAAATAAGTAGCGTCAGAGGCATGACCTCGACCGCAGCGTTTCTTGGGCACGGAAGCCCAATGAATGCCATTGAGCACAATCGCTACACCGAATCGTGGGCATCGTTTGGTGCTTCGCAGCCAAAGCCAAAAGCCGTGGTGTGCATTTCTGCGCATTGGTATGTGAACTCGGTTGCAGTTACTGCAATGCAAAACCCTAGAACGATCTATGACTTTGGTGGCTTTCCTCAGGAACTTTTCGAGTATCAATATCCGGTAATAGGCAACCCTGAAGTTGCACAACGCGTTGTTGATTGTCTGCCGAATCATTCAGTTGTTTTGGACGAATCGCAATGGGGGATTGATCACGGAGCTTGGTCAGTGTTGTGCCACGTGTTTCCTGAAGCAGATGTTCCAGTTGTGCAACTGTCCATCAACGCACACCTGCCAGCACGAGATCACGTTGAAATAGGACGGTCGTTAGCGCCACTGATTTCGGAAGACATCATGGTCGTTGGTAGCGGCAACATCGTGCACAACTTGTCACTAATTGAGTGGGGGTCAGTTGGAAAGGGAGCAGTTTGGGCGGAAGAGTTTGATGCGCAAGCTCGCCAAATTCTCACGGGAAAAAATCCATCACACATTGTCTCGCTGCTAGAACACCCACATGCTCGTAAGGCAGTGCCAACCGATGAGCATTTTTTGCCAATTGCTTACATTGCGGGAATTGCAGAAGCAACAGGGAAGTCGCTTGACGTTTTGGTTGGTGGCTGCGAGCTTGGCTCGCTGAGCATGACCAGTTATGTACTTAGTTGAACACTGTTGATGCGCGAACAGCGGTAAAAATTGGGTCAAGTGCTGCAAACACATCGCCAGCATCAATAAGTTTTTGGTGATCGCCAGTAAACACGATCAAACCTTTGATGAAAGCCTCTTGAGCGTTGATTTGCTCGGTAGCAATTCCAACAGCTGTTTCATAGGTTTCGGTAAAGCGCACGTCTTCGGCTGGCGCGGCACCAGACGCGAATGAAACAACCCCATCACGAACTTGCAGGTGATAGGTGACATCTCCAAATGGAGTTCCCGTGACTACTTGAGTGAGTCCAACGGTGTGCTGAGAAGCAAGTGCCGAAAGTGTGGAGTCTGCGCTCACACCGGCCGACATGGCCGAGATCCATTCGGCGCTGAGATATCGAAGTGACGACATCTCAGCGCCGATTTGGAACGCCTAGTTACTTACGCTGCGACCATGCTCTCGGTCTGACGACGCGAGAACGAGATTGCTGCAACCAAGATCGCAAGTGAGATGCCCGCAATTGCAAAGCGCACACCGTCGTTGTCTTGGTACTTGATAATTGCTGGAAGAATCAACAATGCAACCAAGTTCATCACCTTGATGAGTGGGTTGAGTGCTGGGCCAGCGGTGTCCTTGAATGGGTCACCAACAGTGTCGCCAATAACGGCTGCCTTGTGTGCATCGGAACCCTTGCCACCATGGTGGCCGTCTTCGATGTACTTCTTGGCGTTGTCCCATGCGCCACCAGCGTTGCTCAAGTAGTTAGCCATGAGCTGTCCGGTGAGGATGACGCCTGCAAGGAACGCACCAAGTGCTGCGTAACCAATACCGAAACCAACAACTACTGGCGTAAGTACTGCCAAGAGCGCTGGGGTGGTGAGTTCGCGAAGCGATGCTGCGGTGCAGATGTCGATAACTGGGCCGTAGTCAGGCTGCTTGGTGCCGGCCATAATGCCGCCATCTTTGAACTGACTGCGTACTTCTTGTACAACAACACCAGCGGTGCGTCCTACTGCACGAATTGCAAGTGCAGAGAACATCATGGCAACGGAACCACCGATAAGCAGACCAATGAAGGTCTTCACATCGGACACGTTGATTTGTGTTTCTGCAGCTTTGAAGATTGCTGAACCTTCAAGTGGTGCGCCAGCGGCATCTTTCAAGCCGAGTTCGCCAGCAATGGTTTCGATGTACGAAGCAAACAATGCAACTGCTGCAATTACTGCAGAACCAATTGCGAAGCCCTTCGTAACAGCCTTCGTGGTGTTACCTACTGCGTCAAGGCTGACCAAGATCTTGCCGGTTTCGCCGTGCAATTCGCCTGCCATTTCAGCAATACCTGCTGCGTTGTCCGAAACTGGACCGAATGTGTCTTCAGAAACGATGACACCTGTTGTTGCGAGCATTCCCATGCCGCACAAAGCAACGAGGTACAACGAGAACTGAATGTCTCCGCCACCCATCCACAACGTTGCACCAAGTGCAACTGCGATGCAGAGAATTGCGTATACCGATGACTCAAGTCCTGATGCAGTTCCTGAAAGAACCACAGTTGCAGGGCCAGTTTCAGTGCTTTCAGCGATTTCTTTCACTGGGCCGTATTCGGTGCCGGTGAAGTATTCGGTTAAGCGGCTAAGTACTTGTGCAAGCACGAGTCCTACAACAACGGCTCCGAACAAACGAAGACCGATCCATGACATCATTACTTCTTCTTCACCAAAGACTGCCGTGCCCTTGTCTGGGTTGCCAACGTATTGGAAGGCCAACCAGAAGGTACCGATTACAGTAAGCAGACCTGCAACCAAGAAGCCTCGGTTAATTGGCTTCAATGCGTTGGTTTCGCCATCTTTTGCACGCACGGCGAACACACCGGCGATGGATGCGATAACACCAATTGCACGTGCGGCAAGTGGGAACACCAAGCCAAGTGCTGGGTTAAGTCCAACTGAGTTGAACGCAGCAACACCGAGAATGATCGAAGCAACGAGTGTTACTTCGTAGCTTTCGAACAAGTCGGCTGCCATTCCTGCGCAGTCACCTACGTTGTCACCTACGTTGTCAGCAATTGTTGCTGGGTTACGTGGGTCGTCTTCTGGAATTCCTGCTTCAACTTTGCCCACCAAGTCGGCACCGACGTCGGCTGCCTTGGTGAAAATTCCGCCGCCAACGCGAAGGAACAGTGCGAGCAATGAACCACCGAAGCCGAAGCCAACGAGCATTGCCGAAGAAGTGTTTTGGAACAACGCAATAATCACGGTTGCACCAAGCAAACCAAGACCAACGGTGAACATTCCTGCAACACCACCGGTGCGGAACGCAACCTGCAACGCATCTTTCATCGATCCACGACGAGCTGCTGCTGCGGTACGTACGTTGCCGCGGGTTGCAAGTGTCATACCGATGTAACCGGTAAGTCCTGATGCAACGCAACCGAGCACGAATGCGATGGTGCGGTACATACCTGACTGAATTTGGCTAAGCGCTTCGCCGCCGCCATCAACTTCAGGCTTGCTAATTGCAACTGATGTGAAGAACACCACTGCACCTACGGGAATAAGAATCATGCCGATGGTGCGGAACTGGCGCTTCAAATAAGCCCATGCTCCAACTTGAATCGCTTGCGCGATTTCTTTCATCTTGTCGGTTCCCTCTTCTTGCTTGAGCACCTGGATAACCAGGAACCAACCAACGAGGAGAGCAAGGATGGCTGCTGCGCCGGAAAGGCCCAGGATTGCCCATTCACCACCTTTAAGGGTGAATGTCTGCCAACCGCCTTCTGATGCGAGTATTGACGTCACGTGTAATTTCTCCGATGGATTAATAGGGCACGCCCCGAACGGGGATCCCTGTGGAATGTGTCTTGGAAAGTGTAGATAATTGGCACCCCTCGGGGTGAAATGGTCACGTTTTCCCCATATATAGGTCAATGTCACAGGGCTGGGGTTCACTGCCAGTGGGGTAGCAGAACTAGCGTGAGGTCGATCCTTATGGCAACTTCTTCTTCAACATTGGGTTCCAAGCGGGGGCCAGCAACGGCAACCGCCATTGGCACCCGTCGCAAACGTCCATTCCTACTCGATCTGTACTCAACAGCCGTGGGCAAGAAATATGTCATGGCAATTAGTGGCATCGCCATGATGGGCTTTGTTCTGTTTCACATGATCGGCAACTTGAAGATGTATCAGGGCGCGGAAGCCTTCGATAAATATGCAGAGTTTTTGAAATCGTTGCTGTACCCGCTTGCGCCAAAAAATGCGGTGCTGTGGATTCTGCGCAGTGGCCTCGTCGCCATGTTGCTGTTGCACTTGCATGCAGCGTGGTCACTCACTCGATTGAATCGTTTTGCACGGGCAGTTAAATACCAAGGCCCTCGCGATTATCAGGTTGCAAAGTTTGCAAGTCGCACCATGCGCTGGACCGGAATCATCGTGTTGGCATATTTGGTATGGCACTTGTTCGATTTTACGTTCGGCACGGTCAACGCAGTGGGAACAGATGGCACATTTGTGCGCGGCGAAGTGTATGCAAACTTGGTTCGTAGCTTGGATCGCCCAGTTGTATCTGCGTTTTATGTAATCGCCAATATTTTGCTTGGCATTCACTTGTTCCACGGATCGTGGAGCATCTTCCAGTCACTTGGTTGGAATAATCCACGATTTAACAACTGGCGTCGCGGTTTCGCGACAGGTTTTGCAACCATTGTTGTTGTAGGCAATGTGTCATTCCCAATTGCGGTTATCGCAGGAATTGTGAAGTAGGACTTATGAACACGTTTAACTCCAAGATCCCAGCTGGTGCGTTACACGAAAAGTGGGACAACTATAAAGCGAACGCCAAGCTCGTAAACCCAAACAACAAGCGCAAGTTCAAGATCATTGTTGTTGGCACCGGTCTTGCTGGTGCATCTGCTGCCGCAACACTTGCCGAGTTGGGCTATCAAGTTGATGCCTTCACATTTCACGATTCACCGCGTCGCGCGCACTCCATTGCGGCGCAAGGTGGAATTAACGCAGCGAAGAATTACCAAGGCGACGGCGACAGCATCAATCGTTTGTTCCAAGACACCATCAAAGGTGGCGACTTCCGCTCGCGCGAAGCAAACGTGCATCGTTTGGCTCAAGTGTCGGTTGACATCATCGACCAAATGGTTGCTCAAGGTGTTCCATTTGCACGTGAATACGGCGGATTGCTCGACAATCGCAGCTTCGGTGGTGCACAAGTAAGTCGCACGTTCTATGCGCGCGGTCAAACCGGCCAGCAATTGCTTATTGGTGCGTATCAACAAATGGCTCGCCAAGTTGGTCTTGGTGGTGTTCGTTTGTTCAACCGCACCGAGCTTGTCGACACCGTCACTATTGATGGTCGTTGCGCCGGTATTGTTGTGCGCGACTTGCTCACAGGTGAGATTCAGTCGCATGCTGCTCACGCAGTAGTTCTGGCAACTGGTGGGTACGGAAACGTGTTCTTCTTGTCAACGAACGCAATGAACTGCAACGTCACTGCCGCATGGCGAGCACATCGCCGTGGAGCATTGTTCGCAAACCCGTGTTACACGCAGATTCACCCAACGTGCATTCCACAGGCTGACGAAACACAGTCAAAGCTCACGCTCATGAGTGAGTCGTTGCGTAACGACGGACGCGTGTGGGTGCCAAAGCGTGCAGATGACAATCGTCCTGCAGATCAAATTCCCGAAGATGAACGTGATTACTTCCTCGAGCGCTTGTATCCGTCCTATGGCAACTTGGCTCCGCGCGACATTTCATCTCGTGCAGCAAAGCGCCTCGTTGACAAGGGCCAAGGAATTGGGCCACTCAAAAACGGTGTAAACCTTGACTTCTCGGCAGCCATCGAGCGTCTCGGTCGAGATGTTGTTGAAGAGCGATATGGCAACTTGTTCCAGATGTATGAGCGCATTGCTGGTGAAGACCCATATAAGACACCAATGCGTATCTACCCAGCAACTCACTACACCATGGGTGGTTTGTGGGTTGACTATGAGTTGATGACCACCATCCCAGGTTTGTATGCGGCTGGCGAAGCCAACTTCTCCGATCACGGCGCAAACCGTCTTGGCGCTTCAGCGTTGATGCAAGGTTTGGCAGACGGTTACTTCGTGTTGCCGTACACCATTAGCAATCAGCTTTCGTCACTGCTTGGAAAATCAATTCCAGGTACAGATCACCCTGCGTTCAAACAAGCAGAGTCAGAAGCAACCGCTCGTTACAACGGGTACCTTGCCGTGAAGGGCAAGCGTTCGCCAGATTGGTTCCATCGCGAACTCGGCAAGATCATTTGGAACGAATGCGGCATGGAACGGACACGTGAAGGGTTGCAGAAAGCACTCACCGATTTGCCAGCACTGTACGAAGAATTCAAGACCGACTTGCGCGTAACGGGAACCGGTGACAGCACCAACCAGACGCTTGAAAAGGCTGGTCGTGTTGACGACTTCTTCCAGTTGGGTATGGCCATGTGCCAAGACGCGTTAACTCGCGAAGAAAGCTGTGGAGCTCACTTCCGTTCCGAATATCACACGGAAGAAGGCGAAGCCCAACGCAATGACGAGGACTATTGCCATGTGGCTGCATGGGAGTGGACTGGCGATGCAATGAAGCCTCAGCGCCATACAGAGGATTTGGTATTTGAATCGATTCACCTTGCAACAAGGAGCTACAAGTGAGCCATCTCAAGAATCTCAAACTGAAGGTATGGCGTCAGAGTGGACCAGCCGACGCAGGTCGCTTTGAGAACTACACCATCGATGAAATCAGCGATGAAGCTTCATTCCTTGAAATGCTTGACGTATTGAACGAAAAGCTAATCAATGAAAACAAGGAAGCAGTGGTGTTTGATCACGATTGCCGCGAAGGAATTTGTGGAACGTGTTCACTCATGATTAACGGCGTTGCTCATGGTCCACAGAAGGCAACAACCACGTGCCAGTTGCACATGCGTACGTTTAAGAGTGATGACACCATTGTGGTGGAGCCTTGGCGAGCCACTGCATTTCCAATCATTAAAGACCTCATGGTCGATCGCAGCGCATTTGACCGCATTATTGAATCTGGTGGATTTATTTCTGCAGCAACTGGTGGGGCTCCAGATGCGAACCTCATTCCAATACCAAAGCCAGTTGCTGATGCAGCAATGGACTCAGCAGCGTGCATTGGTTGTGGTGCTTGTGTTGCTGCATGTCCAAACGGTGCAGCCAGTTTGTTTACCGCAGCAAAGATCTCACACCTCAATTTCCTGCCACAGGGTCAGGCAGAGCGCTACAAGCGCACTGAAGCAATGGTGGAAACAATGGATGAGCACTTCGGCTCGTGCACAAACCACGGTGAGTGCTCTGCAGCGTGTCCAAAAGAGATCTCAATTGATGTCATTGCGTTAATGAACAAGGACTATCGCGCTTCAAAGTTTAAGAATCGCAAAGAACTCAGTCGTTAGTAGTTACTGATTTGTTGAGTTCACTTGCCACGTGGGTTCAGGATGTCATTGAACAACTTGGCTATGTAGGTGTTGCGTTACTTGTAGTTGCCGAAAACGTCTTCCCACCAATTCCGTCTGAAATTGTTCTGCCGTTTGCCGGGTTTGTTGCTCAACGTGGCAGCGAGTCGGTGATCATCATGATCCTTGCCGCAACTGTTGGATCAGTTGCTGGAGCGCTCATTATGTATTGGATTGCAGCGGTAATCGGTGACGAGCGCCTTCATGCGTTCACACGAAAGTTCGGAAAGTGGGTGCAAATTCGAGAGGCCGATCTCACGCGCGCTGAAGAGTGGTTTGATCGCCACGCGACCAGCGCCGTGCTCATCGGGCGATGTGTTCCATTGATTCGTTCGGTGGTGTCGATACCTGCAGGGTTTCGACGAATGAAGTTAGTTCCGTACATGCTGTACACATTTCTTGGCAGCCTCGTGTGGAATATTGCGCTGGTGGGCGCCGGCGCACTTCTTGGCGAAAACTGGGAACGCGTTGGAAGCTACGTGGGTGTATTCCAGTGGGCAGTTATTGCGCTGGCGATTGCTGCAGTTGTACGTTTTGCGCTTGGTGTGTATCGCCGCCGAAATCAATAACTAGACAGCAAGTGCACCAGAAAAGATCTGCCACGCGAGTGCAGACTTGGCAATGAGACTCAACACGATATAGGCACGCTCTCCGTACAAATAGTTTGCCCACTTGCCTTTGGCTTTGTATTGCTTCCACTGGACAAGCGCAAAGCTGTTGAACAGCACGAACAGTGAAATCACAATTCCATACACAAAACCTGGTGTTGCCGATTCGGCTGGGCCTTTAGGCGAAAGCGTGTTGATAGCAATCATGACCCACGGAACGATTCCTGCAATGCAACCAAAGTAAAACGGCAGCATGTCGCCACTTCCTGGTTTTGCGTATTTTTCTTGTAACCATCCGAACAAAATCATGGATGCGTTCACTCCGAACATTCCTGATAGTGCGATGTAATCGGCAACTCCATTGAGTTGCAAGATGACCACGATCATCAGAGATGAGGAAATTGAATATTCAACCCAGCGGAAATAGTTGTGGCGAGCAGCGAGACCTGCGGCGTATCGGGTAAAGAATTTTGGGCTGATGATTAAGAAATGAAAGAAAGCTGACAGCGCCAAAAATGCACCGATCATCCAACTGATGTTGAGGTTGAACAGATGTACTGGGTCGGAGAATGCGTCAAGGGTTGGGGCGTCGGTGAGATAGGTGGCACGCACCGGCATTGAGGCGTCATTGGAGAGTGCGATTATTCCAATAAGGGAAGCGAGATGAAGCAATCCGGCAATGAGGTTTAGCCTGCGTAATTTGCTGATTTCAGTGTCCATATTTCAAGTTTACCATGACACAGCCGCTGCCTATGGTTCTCGTAGTCTTGTATCAATGAGTTCATTAGCCGTTTTAGTTGCCGCAACCAACGAGGACACTGTTTCTCAGTGGATCCGGGTTGACCTTGTTGCGATCATCATGTTTATTTCTGGCGCTCATGTTGTGATGCGTTTGGTCGCATTCCTTGCTGACCAGCAAATTTTGAGCGTAAAGAACCGCAATCCAGATAATTCGGACATGTCGGTGCTTACCACAGGTGCGCATCGCGCCGCCGTCCTGGGCGCATTGCGCTGGGGAATCAATTTCATTGTCATTGCTGTAGCTACCACTTCAGTGTTTTTGCGCCTGAATTTGCCACCATCTGCATTGGTGTTTCTCGGCTCGGTAGCAGGTGCCGGTTTAGGTTTTGGTGCTCAGCAAATGGTGGGTGACATCATCGCTGGTTTGTACATCATTGCCGAACGTCAATTCGGAGTGGGCGACATTGTGCGCCTTGGACCATTTGGCATCGTTGGTTGGGCTGAGGGGCGCGTAGAAGAGGTGACGCTTCGAGTAACCAAGATCCGCACCTTTGACGGCGACCTCATCAGTATCGCCAACGGACAGTTACGCCAAAACGTAAACATGTCTCGCGACTGGTCACGCGTCCTCGTTACGGTGCCTCTGCCGCGTGAAAGCGATATCGAGAAAGAGATCGTTCGTATTGATCGTGTTTGTGCGGACATGGCTCGTGATCCAAAGTTTGCAGAAATGTTGATTGAAGTACCGAGCGTGCAAGGCGTAGACAACTTGGGTGAAGCCGATGTTGAACTACATGTTGAGGGACGTTCGCTCCCAGTTCAGCAATGGAAAGTGGAGCGTGAATTGCGCCGTCGTATTGCTGCAGAACTTCGCAGCACCTACGCGGCAATCAAAGTGAGCGGAGGGGTGACGGCATGAAATTACGTCGCCCGCGCAATTCAACACTGTTTTCGATTTTGATTTTTTTGGTGTCGTTCGCATTCTGGCTTGGTCAACCTCAGCCTGCAAAAAACTATTCGTATGTCACTATTCCAGACGTAGTGAAAACAGATCCGCCTGTGACCATTGCGCCAGAAACCACGGTGGTTGAAACCACGATTCCAGTTGAGACCACAATCGATCCAGCGGCAACCACTGTTCCTACTGAAACAACAGTTCTTCCGTAACGAAGAACTATTTCGTATCTACAACTAAGAACGCTTCGGCGGTTCTTCCCGCAGGCAAACCTCCAACTTGAGCAATTTGCTCACCCCATCCGCGTATTCGCATTGGCAGTTCTGCAGGTTCTTGATGCTGGCTTGCATGGCACAGCAACGCTTCAATTTTCTTTTCCATCATGTCGGTGGTGTCAACGAAATGCTTGGGGTTTGGTCCTGCCATGATCCACGTTTCAGGAACGCTGTGCGGTGCAAGTCCGCGCTCACTGAGTAGTTCGGGGAATGCGAATTCATTTCGCGCATCTGGATACACGGCACATAACGCGGCTTCACCTGTTGCCAAGTGGTCGGGGTGTGACGCGTAAATACGGTCGTAGCGACGTTCTGACGACTGTGTGAGCACGCGGTCAGGTTTAACTGTGCGAATGACCGCGCTGATTTCACGGCGCAGGTTCAAGTCGGGAACGACGGCACCGTCGGGGAACCCCAACCAATGCAGCTCAGTAACGCCAAGAATATTTGCAGCCGCAGTTTGTTCTTGTCGGCGAATGCGTGCCATTTCATCTCGTGTAATGGTGTTGTCAGAACCACCAGCCTGACCATCAGTGACAAGGCAATACACCACTTCGTGGCCTTCGGAAACCCACGTGGCCACAGTGCCACCGGCACCGAAGTCAACGTCGTCTGGGTGTGCAGTAATGACAAGAATTTTCATAATTCACACTGTAGAAGGAGGAAAGAGTTTTGATGTAATTTACCTCTCCGTAATCTCGCCTTTTCACCTAATCCACATTATGTGATTCATATGAGAGCATGAGTTACGTTGTTGCATTCATGGTCTGGCCAACAATTTCAGTTATTTTTTCAACGGCCCGTTCGGTGCGCGCAAATCGTTTGATTACGCAGCAGTTGCAGGTTTTTTCGCAAACTCTCTCCAAATAGACGGATGCAGACTGGATGACAGGTTGTCATCTAGTTTTCCATCGTTAATCACTGCGAAAACGATTGACATTGCAGCAAATCCAGTTGAAACACCCGCTAAGACAGTCGCAAAACCAAATAGTCCGCTCAATCCAATTCCTGCTATTGCTCCAGTGATGAATGCAAGGTTGTACAACATGTCGTACGCAGCAAAGACATGACCGATATTTGACTTTGAAACGTTTGCTTGAATTGTTGCATCTGAGCGCACTCGAAGATTTTGAAACAAAAATGATGCGACAGCGATTGCAAGCAATCCAATTCGAGGTGTAGATGCAATGCATGAGATCAGCGTTACTGCTGATGAAGCTGAGAAAGCAATGACAGTAATTGATCGCCGTGGAAAGTTTTCGGAAACCCATTCGGCGGTGAGTGATCCGCAGAATGCGCCAGCAGCCGAGAAGCCCAATACTGCGACGTATCCAGTGGTGTTTAATCCATAGGCGGAATCAACCAATAGCGCAATGCTGGCGATACAGATTCCCAAGATCAATCGATGGCTCGCAGTTGCAAACATTGCGAACTTCGTCTTTGGCTGCATTAACTGACGAAACATCGGAATCAAGTGTCCACGTGACCTTCGTTTTTCACCCATTCCCAAATCAATCGAAATACGTCCGAACAAGAATGCTGCAAGAGATTGTCCCAATACTGCAATTAGCAGTGCAATCACAGAGTTACCAGCGAGCACCATGCCAATTCCGGCACCAGTAGAACCTGCAAAAACTCCAACAATTAGCGAGGTTGAATCTGCAGCTACTAGTTCGTGTTTGCGAACAAGTCGGGGGAATGATGTTGCTCTAGCGGTGTACAGAATTCTGGTAACCCCAAGCAACACTCCAAACACAATGTATCCAATGACGCGAAACTGGCTACTTGTGGCAAGCAATGCGATTGCGGTAACTAGCGCCCGAATTAGGTGGCCTCGCTTCAGTAATGATTTTCGATTGAAACGGTCAGCAAGATGGCCCGCGATTGGACTCACAACAATGAGAGGAATTGCACTAATCAAAAGTGTCCAGGCCATAGCCAACAGTGATGGCCCTTTATTGAATGAAAAAACAAGCAATTCAGCAAGTGTGAATGATGTGAGTGCATCCGATGTCTGCGAGACAAATTGACCTGAAATTGCACAGCGAAAGCTTGGGTATGAAAACAGATCTCGTCGTCGCACGTGAACCGCAGAAGAGGTTCGCCGAAAACGAATCACAACAAAAGTGTGACATCCTTATCTTGATACAAGTTCATGCCTGGGTTAACAGCAATTGAACTGTTGATAACATCATGGATAAATGAATGCTGAACTACAAGTGTTGAATGAGTTCTTGGATCAGTACAGGACAGTACTTATTGCAAAAGCAACAGGAATTACCGACGAGCAAGCTCGCAGTTATGCGGTTGAGCCATCGAATCTTTCGATCCTCGGTCTATTGCGTCATATGGCTGAAGTTGAACGTCACTGGTTTAGGCGAATGTTGCTGAACGAATCAGATCTTCCTGACTTCTTTGCCGCAGATGGCGTGTCTATTGGCACAGCAGATGGAGATTTTGAGTTTCCAGCGGACGCAACAGTGAGTGAAGGTCTCAAAGTGCTGCAACAGTCAATTGATGAATCTCGTGCTGCAATAGTTGGTTTATCGCCTGACGACGTGTCATTGGCAAGCAGACCCAAGACAGGTGCGCCAGTTTCACTACGGTGGATCATGATCCACATGATTGAAGAGTATGCACGCCATTGCGGACATGCCGATTTCTTGCGCGAGCGTATAGATGGCCAGAAAGGCGACAACTAATGAGGAAGTTAATGTTAGGACTAGGATTTTCTACACATGATTAAACGCTTACTTTTTGCAGTTGGATTACTCGCCGTCCTAGTTGGCTGCGGATCATCTTCGTCATCGGAGGAAACAATGCTGACAGCAAACACCGTCATTATTGATGTACGGACACCAGCAGAATTTGCGGAAGGTCACGTGGAGGGATCTATCAATCTTGATCTTGAAAGCGGTCAATTTGAAGCTGAACTACCTAACTTGGACCCCGCACAGCCTTACATCGTGTACTGCCGAAGTGGTCGTCGTTCAGGGGTAGCAGTGGAGATCATGAAAGCCAGTGGATTTACTCAGATAACCGACTACCAAACGCTTGAAAATGCGGCGAATAAGACGGGACTTCCCATTATTGAATAATGTTGGTGTGTAGCCACTCACGAGAACAGGAATCCACCATGTCAACTATCAACCTCACAGTCGAAACCTTTGAAGAAACTGTCATGGCAGACGGAATTACGCTGGTGGATTTCTGGGCCGAGTGGTGCGGGCCATGCAAAATGTTTGGTCCTATTTTCGAAAAAGCCGCCGAAGCAAATACTGATATTCGTTTTGCAAAAGTTGATACTGAAAACAATCAGGAACTTGCCGGTGGAATGGGCATTCAGTCAATTCCAACCATCATGGCGTTTCGTGATGGCGTGATGTTGTTTAGCCAGCCAGGTGCAATGCCTGCAGCGTCTCTTGATCAACTGATTGATGCGATTCGCAAAGTCGATATGGATGATGTTCGTAAGCAGATCGCCGAAGCAGAGGCTGCGAACAACAACGAATAGTTACTTCATTGATGAGTTGATGAATATTCCAAGCACGGTGAACATGGCACCCATTGTGCCAATCGTGGCTCCAAAGAACTTCCATCCAGTGGCATATATATAGTCCTTTAGCGAGGACTCAAGCGATGTAATTCGCTCGTTCGTTGTGAAGAGTCGTTCGTTTGTTTCGGATATCTGGTTGCCTAGTCGTTCGCTTGTTTCCGTAATCCGATTGCCTAGTCGTTCGCTTGTTTCGTTTAGTCGCTCGTTTGTTTCGGATATCTGGTTGCCTAGTCGTTCGCTTGTTTCCGTTATCCGACTATCCAACTGATCTCTCACTGCGGAGATGCGCTCAATAAGTGCGGATTCAGATTTCATAACTCGCAGCTCTACCCGAAGTGCGAGGTTTCGAACATCACCCCAAGTGGCTGGTTCTTGTGAGTTGCCATTGAGGTCTTCGTCGACCTGATGTTGGAATTCGTTGTCCATGAGGGTTCCTGATGCAGTTGGATTCATGTGGCACATGTGTGCGAGGACAACCAGGGTTGACTGCCAAAGTGTTACATAAGCAGTGCTTTGGCTGTCAAGTACTGCTCTTTTGAGCAAGAATTGCTCCGTGAAAGAACCGCGCTTAGTGCCATTGGAGCACGATGCAGTTTTGGCGTTGTGTCAAATATTGGGGATCATGCTTGACCAGCTATTTGATGGCGAGGGTGGGTATGGCTGGAGTTCTGAAAAAATTCTGGACTTAGAGTCACGACTTATGGCGCCCGGAGAAGACGAAGGTGTCATATTGGGCATTGATGACGCAGCACTGCTTTTGCAAGGCATGGCCTTCACCGAAGTGATGTCCCAGGAGTTTCCCTGGATTGACACCGTCAGGTGGGTGACTGACTTTGTCACTGAAGAGTTGCGAAAACATTGGTCGGAAGAAGAGTGGCGAAGTATTACCTAGCCCCTAATCATGTATTGTGACTCACGTGAATTGGCTATCAGATCCAGCCGCTTGGACGGCACTCGCAGCGCTTTTAACTCTTGAAATTGTTTTGGGCGTTGACAACGTAATTTTCATTTCTATTCTTGCGTCAAAGCTTCCAGCTGATCAGCAAGATCGAGCACGTCGCACGGGCATACTCGCAGCGGCTGGAATGCGCCTATTGCTGTTGCTAGCTGTTGGCTGGATCGTCACGCTTAAGACCGAGTTGTTCTCCATTGGAGACCTTGGCTTTAGCGGTAAGGAACTCATCTTGCTAGCAGGTGGACTCTTCCTCATTTTTAAGGCGACGAAAGAAATTCATCACAAACTAGAAGGTGAAGCCGATCATGTTTCTTCGCGTGTGGCTCCAACGTTCGCCGCAGTGATTGCACAAGTCATGATTCTCGACCTCGTGTTTTCCATCGACTCCGTAATCACCGCCGTGGGAATGACCCCATACGTGCCGGTCATGGTCATTGCAATTGTTGCCTCGGTAGGGGTCATGCTGGTGGCATCGGGGCCGATTTACCGATTTGTCAACAATCATCCTTCCGTGAAGGTGCTCGCGCTGGCTTTCTTGTTGTTAATCGGAATGACGCTCATCGCAGAAGGCTTTGGGCAGAAGATACCGAAGGGGTACATCTACGCAAGCATGGCTTTCTCTGTTCTTGTCGAGCTTCTCAACATTGGTGCACGCCGAAAAAACAAGACTCAACCTGTGCACCTGTATGAAAAGATGCGCCCCACCGAGTAGGCTGTTGGCAAGAAGGGGAGTATCCCCGCGGGTTCGCCTGCGAATCGAGGTCGTCAATACGGTTAACACCCGGCCCGATTGAAAGGGAGAGACCTTCGGAAATTAAGCGATTATTCCGAAGGAGTCTCAATGTCTAATTCAGTTGCTAGCTCTGTTGCCGCAACCATTCCTGCTCATGTTCGTTCGTTTGCAGAAGTAGCCGCATCGCTCAATGTTGATTTAAGCCAAGGCCTTTCTTCAACCGAGGTGGACAAGCGTCGTGCCGAATTCGGCGTTAATCAGCTAGCAGAATCCAAGCGCCGCCCAGCGTTACTGCGGTTCCTCGATCAGTTTCGAGACGTTCTTATTCTCATTCTTTTGGGTGCCGCAGTTATCAGTTACGTCGTATCGCGCGAACTAAAAACACCGCTTGTCGTTTTGGTTGTAGTGCTGCTCAATTCAATTATTGGTTTTGTGCAAGAGCAGCGTGCAGATGCGTCGCTTAATGCATTGAAAAAGATGCTTGCATCAAACACGCGTATCCGAAGAGACGGAAAAGTGATCTCGGTGCCATCTGGCGATGTAGTTCCCGGTGATGTAGTGCTGGTTGAAGCTGGCGATCGAATCCCGGCAGATGGACGACTTGCGGTTGCAATAAATCTGGAGATCGATGAGTCTGCTCTCACTGGTGAAAGCCAGCCTGCAGCGAAATGGACTGATGCGGTTGCGCGTCCAGATGTAACTATTGGAGACCGCACCTGCATGGCGTATATGAACACCACGGTTACACGTGGTCGCGCCGAACTAGTTGTTACATCAACTGGAATGTCAACAGAGATCGGTCGAATTGCTGGTTTGCTTCGCGCTACAGAAACTGATCAGTCGCCGTTGCAGAAGCAACTTGAAGGCCTCGCTCACAGCCTTGCAAAGTTGTCTGGGCTCATCGTTGCAGCAGTAGTGGCAATTGGTTTATGGCGGGGAGACGATCTTTCGTCCGTGTTGAACATGGCAGTTGCGCTTGCAGTTGCAACTATTCCAGAAGGATTGCCTGCTGTAACCGCAGTAACTCTTGCAATTGGTGTGTCAACAATGGCACGGAAAAATGCGATTGTTAAGCGTTTGGCAAGTGTTGAAACGCTCGGATGCACCAGTGTTATTTGCTCGGATAAGACAGGAACTCTGACACTCAATGAAATGACTGCACGTCGCCTGATTTCTGAAGGTGTTGAGCGCACGGTTTCAGGCGAGGGATATTCACCAGATGGTGAAATTTCCGACATTAAAAATGATGCCCCATTTGCACTTGAAAATGCATTGACCGGAATGGCGCTGTGCAGCGATGCAGTGATCCACGAGTCAAATGGCGAATGGAATCTTGTGGGCGACCCTACTGAAGGAGCGCTCGTAGTGTTGGCCATGAAGGGCGGTGTCGATATTGAAGGCACCCGAGTAAGTCATAGGCGTATTGCAGAAGTGCCATTTGATTCAACGTTGAAGTTCATGGTTACATTCCACCGCATTGCAACAACAAGTGGAACCGAAGTGGTTCGCATGTTCGTAAAGGGTGCACCAGATGTAATTCTTGACCGTTCAACAACGGTGATTGGCAGGGGTGGATCTGCCTTAACGATGCAGGAAAATCACGCCCAATTGCTTGACCACAACAATCGACTAGCCGATGAAGGCATGCGAGTAATTGCCATTGCTCAACGTGACCTCACAATTGAAGCATGGAATGAATTTGAGTCAAGCGAATTGCCGCCAGTTGACTTAGCTAACGACTTGGTTCTGCTTGCGCTGGTGGGCATTGTTGATCCACCACGACCTGAAGCAAAACTGGCGATTGCCGAAGCAAAGCAGGCGGGAATAGCAGTAAAGATGATCACTGGAGACCATGCGTCCACTGCATCGTCCATTGGTCGTGAACTGGGACTGATTGAAGGTAATTCAGTCGCCATGACTGGAACAGAGATTGACACGGTGAGCGATGAAGAACTTGATGCTCGCATCGAACACGTTTCAGTGTTTGCTCGTGTTGCGCCAGAGCACAAGATTCGTTTGGTAACTGCGCTACAGCGCAAGGGCCACATAGTGGCAATGACTGGCGACGGCGTAAACGACGCGCCTGCATTGAAGAAGTCTGATATTGGCGTAGCAATGGGAATCACGGGAACTGAAGTGACGAAGGAAGCAGCAACAATGGTGCTTACCGACGACAACTTCGCCACGATTGTTGGTGCCGTCAAACAAGGTCGAGCCATTTACGACAACATCGTTAAGTTTGTGCGTTTTCAGTTAAGCACCACATTGGGCTTTGCAATTCTGTTTCTTGCCACGTCAATCACCGGTATTGCTGGCGGTAAACCATTTGCAGCAATTGCAGTGTTGTGGGTGAACATGATCATGGACGGGCCACCAGCAATGGCGCTTGGACTGGATCGCCCTGATTCTGACGTGATGCAACGCAGTCCGCGACCAAAAGAGGAGCGCATCCTTACTCGAAACAGGTGGGTGGCAGTGTTGTTCGCCTCGTTGGTAATGGCTGTGGGAACACTTCTTGTATTGGTGTTTGCTCCGGGAGAAGAGGCAGCCGCAGGTGTGGCAACAGTGGCAGGAACAATGGCATTCAACACGTTCGTGCTGTTCCAGTTCTTCAATATTCTCAATGTGCGCAACGATAGGAACACGGTGTTCCGTCGAGACACGCTGGGCAACCGCTACCTCTGGACGGCGCTTAGTGCAGTTATCGCTCTACAAATTGGCGTGACTCACTGGGGCCCAATGCAACGACTATTCGACACAACGTCAATTTCGCTAGCGCAGTGGGGTTTGTGTGTGGTTGTTGCATCGAGCATCATCTTCTTCGAAGAACTACGAAAGATCATTATTCGTAGAGCGAGTTAACGCGATCCAAATCGCGCAGATACCGCACACTGTCCAGGCCAGCGTACGAATAAGGTTCGCTGTCATCAATTGATCATGGATTGATTTGTCAAAACCGTCTGCGAGCTTTGCGTGTGCCGGTGCTGACCAAAATCCGCTGATTACAAGTACCACGGCCATTGCCGCACCGTTGATGACTGCTGGAACTTGCCATGCTTTACGACCGCCCAGAAAGGCAAGTGCAAGAACTCCAAGCAAGGTGATGCCTTCGGTCAACCAAGGAACAAAGAGCAATTTTCCAATTCGTGCAACATGTTCCGCTTGAAAGCTGATGTACGTCGACTCGCCAACATATGCAAACAGTGGGTAATGGACATAATGAATGGTCCAGATGAGTCCAACCATAAACAATGTTGCAGCACTATGAATAACGACCAGCGTGCGTGAATTGCGTTGTAAGGCTTCCATTAATTTAGATTAACTGTTGAATTCCGATGAAGGCAGATCTTCTTCTCCAGAGGCAATTGCTGAAACGATTCTTTGAGCAACAGAAATTGGGGTCAGTCCTTGAGGAAATTTTGGAGCAACTCCGGCAATGGCGCGTGTAGCTAAACCGGTTTCTGTGTGTGGTGGACGTGCATCAATAACACGAATGCCAAGTCGACGTGCCTCACGGCTAAGGGCCTCATTAAACGAGCGAACTGCTGCTTTTGACGCACCATAGGCTGCCATTCCGGGAAGGTTCTGCTCGGCAATCACTCCTGAAATGCCAATAAGCACGGATCCCTTTTTCATTCGGGGAAGTGCCGCTTGCATCAGAAAAATATGGCCAAACGTGTTTGTTAAGAACAGTTCTTCTACAGCATCAACTGAAGTGGAAACAATGTCGCCAAACGCAACTACGCCCATTGCGTTGATAACGATGTCGAGCGAACCATGCTGGTCAAGCACCGCATTGATTACTGCCGCCGTTTCTTCTGGCGAACGCAAATCAGCAACAATGTGCATTGATTTGTCACTTTCTCCGCGAGAGCAAGTGACGACTGTGCAGCCTCGCAAGCGCAGTTCTGCAGCGATCAATTGACCCAGGCCACCTGTGCCACCTGCAACAAGTGCGACTTTTTGAGCAAAATCAAATGTGTTTTCCATGGTTAGTTCACTTTGAGTGGCGCGCGATGCTGTCGAGAATATGGGCAACGCGGATTGAGTCTGCGCTTGGCACAATCCAACCTTCTTTGCCCTCAATTACGCGGCTGACATGTTCGACCATTTCAACAAATGCATTGGTTAGGCCAAATTCTTCAACTTCATCGTTGACGTGAAGTGAACTTGCTTCGTTCCAGGTCGTGAAGGACTCACCAATGCCGGTGCGCATGCTTCCGTTTGACCCTTGAACTATGAATTGTTGTTGGCTAGGCAACGCAAACGAACTCACCGCATGTGCTGAGATTGAGCCATTAATGAGCACCGAGACATCAGTCGTTAAGTCAACACCTGTTGGCCCAATGACGCGCGAAAGCTCATTGATCTGTACTTCGGATGCGCCGCCTGTGAGCGCCACCCAGGCATGTGCTTGGTAGCACCCAACATCAAGCAGTGCTCCGCCGCCCATTGAGGGGTTCAGCCGATAGTTATCGGTCATTTCGGAGGTAAAAGTGAAGGCGGTTTCGATGTGCTTAATGTCTCCGATTTCGCCACTGGAAACTACGTCAACCATTCGTGAAAAACGCGGGTGCCATCTGCCCCATACGGCTTCGACTAATAATCGACCAGTTCGGGAAGCAATTGCGAACAGCTCTTCTGTCTCTTGCGCATTCAACCCAAGAGGCTTCTCGCACAACACATGCTTCCCGGCTTCAAGTGACTTCGTCACCCATTCACGATGCTGACCATTAGACCGGCTGATGTACACCGCATGAACCCGTTCGTCGGCCAAAAGAGCG
>JACCDT010156324.1_pt1 | contig 20861 bp, 17 predicted proteins | sample 7446291 | NCBI WGS metagenome assembly JACCDT01 (sample SAMN15323446, study PRJNA562643) | freshwater metagenome | isolation source: river surface water | place: USA:Blue River Watershed | collected 2017-08-17 | reverse complement strand
GGCGACCTTCGGTCGCCTCCCCCAATAGACACACTAAAGATTTTCTGTACCACAACAAGTACAAAAACATACGGAGTACCCAAAATTGGGCAGTCCGTATGTTTTGATACTTTTTATGTATGAAGGTTATCCTTCGTTACTTGTACTTACGTTAACTCGTTTTGTTTCTTTTGTTCCTGTTTGGCACGCTGCTGTAAATTCTGTTGTGTAACGAATTTGTCGTACTGTTTTCTTTCCAAGGGCTTTGTAGTCAGTAGGGTTATCTGTCGGACTGTGACCTGGAGCAAAATTACGAAGAGATGTGCGCAGATTTCTTTTTCCGTTCGGATCATTTCCGTCAGTTTCTTCTGCTGGACTGCTGAGGATATCATTGATTCCTTTCTCGTAGTCTTTTTGTTCTTGTGAACATGAATTATTTACACAGAGAACTTTTGCGCTAAGGGTACAAGTATTATCGGGATACTGAATAGCCCACGTAAGTACTGTTTGACCTCCTTTTTCAATGGTTACAGGAGAAATGTTAAGTAATGCTTTTGGTGATTTTGGTACCATATCGAAATAAACTGACCATGGATCACTTTCGACATTTCCGTGCTTACAGATAATGGTATATGTCGCACTTGCATCAGGTGTAAAGTCTTGTGGCCCACTGTAGACAGTGTTATCTATTTCTAGTACACCGTTTTTTAGAATTTTCCATGCATTTGCACTAGAACAAATGAAGTTAATGTTTGGTGGAAATCCTGGGAATCCGTATTCTCCTGTTTTTACAACACCAGTAACTTCAGGGTCTACACATTTTCCTCCAACGCTGTCCCATTTTCCAGGTCCTGCAGTACAAGCAACTGATACATCTTCAGAATCAAGGGGTGGTTCGCCATTATTATAGAGGAATATTTTTACGGTAGATTTTGCAGCGGTGAGATTTATCGGCTGGTTAACTCCACTGTTAGCTGTATAGACGATGGTGCCATTTGGACTATTATGCGTAATTTGAGATGTTCCTATTGGATCTTGTGTAGACCATGTAGCACGCACCTGACAAGTGCTATCTCCTGTTGCGATGCTGCATGACAGTGGTGCAACAGAAAGTGATCCCGTAGGTAGGGTACATGCAGGCTTAGTGACAGATCCGTTGTTACAGTTTCCACCTGCACATCCTCCATTACCACAAACTACACAACTACCAGCATCCATAACACGATCTGCTGGACAGATATCACATGTTGGTGGATTCGTAGCACCGTTAGCACAGGATGGAGGGGTACATACAGGAGGGTTTGCTCCACCGTTATTACAACTTCCGTCTGTACATCCTCCATTTAGACACACTACACAACTACCAGCATCCATAACACGATCTGCTGGACAGATATCACATGTTGGTGGATTCGTAGCACCGTTAGCACAAGCATTAGGCGCGCACTTAGCTCCATCCCACGATGTTCCGTTTGTACAACTTGCTGTAGTGTTTGTTGTGTCAAGAATTGTTCCTCCAACAAGAACTCCAGCATTGTTTACACCTCCATACTGAACACGATAACACCCACCTGTGTAGCCACTAAACACAGAAGCACTTTGGTCTCCTGTAAGATATGAACCATAGATGCCATTACCACAGTCAGTGAGAATAACAGGGGTTATATTTGCAGAAGTCCATGTAAGAGTTGGATTACAAGAAGAATTACCAGAGGATACTGTACAAGAAAATGGTTCGTTAGTGAATGATGCTGTTGGTCCTGCATTAGGCGCGCACTTAGCTCCATCCCACGATGTTCCGTTTGCACAGCTAGTTGTAATCACTTTAGTCGCAAGCTCTATACTATTGTTGTACAAATAGTAGGTGATTTCACTTCCACTGTAAGGAACAGCTACACTGTAGTTATTTTCACTGTCGTCATTGATTTTAACATTAACATCTCCTGTTCTTGTTACAGAGCTTCCTCCAGCATTTTGAGGGTAACTAACGCTCCATGATAGTGACACATTACAGGTGCTGTTTCCTGAACTGATAACACAAGAGTTAGCAGAAGAGGTGAGAGTTCCTGACATAAGTCGACATCTGTTATCTGTGTGCACATGTCTTCCTGTGTTACATTGTCCAGTAACGTCAATAGTTTTAAGAGTTACCCCATTGTTTTTTAATGAATGTCTAGATGGTGAAAGGTAGCCAAATGCTGCAACAGTTTTTGTATCCTCATGTTGTGGACTGTAGATTACAGCACTGTCAGAATCTCGTACAATTTGTGTTGTTGCACTTTCTGGGTTTGTAACTTTCCAATACAAGGTGACAGCACAGTTGGTTGCGTCATCAGCAATGGTACACGTTGTACCACTAGGTGCTGTAAGAGTTCCAGTCATAGTGCCAGGACATGTAGGGTAGTTCGCATGTCCATTTTTACATGTTCCTGCACATTTCCATGCATTGTCTGCGCCAAATGCATCATAGTTTGTGTCAGTTGAAACATTACATCCCCATTTAGGAGCGGAACATGAAAGGCTTCCACATTTCCAATTCCAAGCAGCTGCTGTATCTGCTGCATCTGTGAATGTTCCACTAGAACACGCTACTCCTCCTGAAGGTTGTGCATCAGGATTTTGAATAGTTCCATTTCCTGTACCACATGAGTCAGCGGGTGCCGCTGTCGTAAACGTCGCATCTGCTGAGAAGTAGTATGTTCCACCACTATCTCGTACAAATCCTCTGTAGTGGTATGTGGTATTTGCCAACATACTTCCACCGCGCGCATGACTAAACACTCCTGTAGACACTCCTCCTGCATTAGTTGTTTCTGCCGAACAGTTAGTTAAAGGATCTACAACTGATCCCCAACAGGTACCACGTTCAGTTATTGTTTTTGTTCCTGCTGATCTAAAGTTTGCTCCAAGTGTTGCTCCTGTTGAGGTGATGTTTGATGCAGTAGGGGTGTCGATGACGGGGTTTAAGGTACATGCAGGCTTAATGGTAGAGCCGTTATTACAAACATGGTTTGTACATCCCGAACCTTGACAAGCTTCACAGGAGTCACCGTCCCATGCAGAGTTTGAAGCACAGTCTGCTGTAACGTTAACTGTAGCAAGCTCTTTTGAATTGTTGTAAAGTCTGAAGATATGAGGTTTAGGGTATTGCGCACCTGGTATATCCAGTATATAGCGAGCTTGAAGGGATTGACTGCCGTTATTGACAGAATTACTAGATGGCCCTCCGCCGTCACCTACAACTTGAGATACTCCACTTGTTGCATTTGTTGTTGTCCAAGTAAAGAGAGACCAACATGTGCTTGCTCCGTTTAATATAGTACAAGCTTCAGGAGAAGCTGAGAGAGTTCCTGACATGGCACTTGGTGCCGTTGTCGTAAACGTCGCATCTGCTGAGTAGTAGTATGTTCCACCACTATCTCGTACAAATCCTCTGTAGTGGTATGTGGTATTTGCCAACATACTTCCACCGCGCGCATGGCTAAATACTCCTGTTGCTGTACTTCCTTCTGCCACACAGTTAGTTGAAGGATTTGCAAGTGATCCCCAACATGTACCACGTTCAGTTATTGTTCTTGTTCCTGCGGATCTAAAGTTTGCTCCAAGCGTAGCACCTGTTGAGGTGATGTTTGATGCAGTAGGGGTGTCGATGACGGGATTGAGAGTACATGCAGGCTTAATGGTGGAGCCATTGGTACAACTCAGAATACCGTCAGGGTCACTGACACTTCCTCCTGTACCTGTACATCCGCCATTATCACATGCAACACACCCTGACCCTGCTGTAAAGTATTTCCCGTCGAGACAGCGAGTTACTGTTTCTTGAATAGAAGAAGTTGCACTCTTTGTGCCATTTTTTACAACGTAGTCTGTATTTCTAACACACCCCACATCTCCTTCTTGGGCATTTGTGTTGCTATTTCCTGATGCGCTTGTGAATGTCCCAAACACTTTCCATGCAGTATCAGTGTTCCATGAGTTGTTTGCACAAGATCCGGTGAGTCTATATCTGTCTGAGTACGTTGCGCCATTTGTCGAGCTCCATGTTTTGGTATTTGCAGTTCCTGCTGGATAGCTGATAGTGGAGACGTTGGTACCATATGTGCCCGCAGTCACCTTAAGCGAGGCGGTTGGGTCTGGGGAGGCTATCTGACAGATGCTTCCATTCCACGTTCCCGGATTGATGACATTGATGGTTGCAACAGCTTCGTCACCACATGCTTTAATTGTCAGGCTACAACTTTCTCCAAAAGGAGTGGAGGTAGCAAGTACAGAGGAGCCTGCTCCGCCTTCTTCTGGAGGGTTTTTAGGTAAACAGTTAGCATCGCTTACCGACCAAGTAGGAGTTGCGCAGTTGACTACATTCCAATTAACTGTAGCAGGTTCCCGTAGACATACGTCTTTAGTGTCTCCTGTGCCGGCAAAAAGGAAGGAAGGGGTAAGTGTAGATAATAAAGAAACAATAAAAATAAGTTTTTTAAGGGGGGTACTGTGCGCCATAATATATACAGTATATCCTTCGTATAGCTGTGTGTGACAAAGCTATACACATGGTAAATGTCATAGGGTATAACGTATACTGCCCTTCTTTAAAAAAGAAAAAAGACCCTACACAAAGGTAGGGTCTTTTGATATCACTCTGCGTCACAAGTGGTGAGAATGGTTGCCCATCCGTTGACTTCAAAACGCCGGTAGTAACAATTTGTCACACCTTTAGCGTTTTTTTCTGCCATGATTGCACCTGCTTCAGCACCTTTCAACCACAGGAGTTCAGCTTGAATGCAATAGTTTTCTACCACATCAGGACGCCCATAGGTGCCCTCCTTTGCAAGAATCGGCTTATTGCAGTGCAACACTTTGTTTTGACCAGGGAAGAGCACCTGCGAAATCACTCGATAGGAAGCAAAGACAATCGGTTCACCAGGGGCGGTCGGGTCAGCCCCACCACCAGAGACGAACTTGATGGTCCCATTTCTCACCGCTTCTTTCCAGCAGTCGTCACCGATGAGCTTGCAGTCCAAGGGGAGCATGCCACTCAAGGTTTGGCCAGGGAAGGTGGCGTTTGTGACGGCGCCGGCAGGTGCCGTCGTTTTGTCGAGGTACACCTTCGTGCCCTGCGGAACAAACTCAGGCGGCCACCAGGCGGGGGCAGCCTTTGTCGTAAACGTGAGCGTTGCACTCACGGCGGCAGAAGTCCCTCCCGGGCCTGCTCCCTTGACGTCGACAGTCGACACTTGGCAGACGGTCGAGAACGGCATGGTGCCGGTGATCGTCACTGCAAAACGTGCGGTCGAGTTGGCGGTGTCAAGCGTCATGATCGTCGTGCTTGCGACGTCCGCACCTCCGCAGGTGGTGCGGAAAGTACCCGTTGCCGAGTCCATCTGACCACCACCGTTACGGAAGTTGAGGTGTGCGGCGAAGTTCGTGACGTCCACACCGGTTGCGCCGTTATCCGGAGCGGTCGACGCAAGCGTCAGGCTCGGAGGGGCCGGCGGAGGAGGCGGAGGTGGTGAGGGCGGAGTCGTACCACCACCCCCCCCGCCACCACCACACGCTGCGAGCAGCATGCCGGCGGCAAGTGTGAGAGCGATGAGGGACGCGCGCGAAGCGCGCGTGACCTTGTTGCCTCCGGTCTGGCCGGAGACCACTTCGATCTTGTTCATGGTGCTTCCTTTCTGCCCGAAGGCAAAGACACGCAAAAGGTTTTCAGGTCTTCTGCTTGATGTGTTGAAAAATCCAAAGAAATGAGTCTTTTTCATATCTGCTTTAGTCTAGTATTGCATAGACTTCGGCAGGTACGATAAGTATCTCTCCACATATTACACTACACCTATTTTAAAAATTTGTCAAGTATCCGTTATACGATACATATTTTAGCTTTATCAAGATAACACCGAAAAAGATGTTTAGGTTCACACAAGAACCCTCATTGTAGAATGTTTTTAAAGCTTTTAATGCTTAGCGTAGGTCGTTTTGGTCAGCGTATTCTCCTTGGAAGTAGACTGTTACTGATGAATTTGTGGAATAGACACCATTTGTACAGAATAGGGTGTAAGTTCTTGATATGTTTTGGGTGCCATAGTGATATTGGTTAACATTCTCGCTTCCACCTCCGGTACTTTTAGAGCCGCTCCAGCTACCTCCTGCTGTACATGAGGTTGCGCCGATAGCGCTCCAAGTAAGTGTCGGAGAGTCTCCTGCCTCCACGTATTGAGGTGAGGCATCAAGATTGAGGGTGCCGAGGGTTGGAGGCGGGGTAGGTAATACAGGTGCCGATCCGCTAAAACTAATCCCCGTCGCACCTTGAACTGTAAGACCGCCATTTGCTTGAGACATTACACCTACCGCATTAAAACAGGAGAATGTGTAGTTTGCACTTGCAAAACGAGGGACAGAATCAAGAGATCCAGATGTTGGAAGCAAGCTGATGAATGTGCCGTCTCTGTGTACCTCACAGTGTGTTGCATTTGAACTATTCCAAGACATTCCTCCGTAACTTGCACCATAGGCCTGTGTATGAGGAAGACCTGAAAGACTAACAGTAGGGTTTGGGCAATCACCTGCAAAGTGGTTAGTCGGAGGATTGCTGTTACAGCTTGCTGGAATGACAGATCCGCGAATTCCAGACATCGTAGATCGTTCAGTAAAGGCGAGCTCGGAAACACTTGAGTCTTTTTTGGTTACAACAAAAAGTGCAACTATAAAAGAAAAAGAAGCAGCTGTTAAAATAAGTGCAAGGTGTTTTTTGTTACTAAAAGAAGGAATGTGTATATTCTTCATGATATTAAAAGTGTAGCATTGGTTCTCTTCAATATAACTTGTTATACACAAGTCTATTGTGAAGGGTTGTTTTTAATTTGTTTCGAAACGTACTTTAAGTTTTCTTCAATAGATCTTTTCATAGCTGAAAGACCGACGTCGTAAATACGAGGGTCGTTTCCAGGGTAGGCTATTCCCCATGCTTTTGGTGACATGTTTTCTACAACCTTAAACGCATTAATAAAAGCTTTTTGAGCCCCTCGATAGTCACCTTTGTTCATAAGAAGGACACCGTAGGTATTTTGTACCCAAGGGTTATCGGTCGAAGTCGCAACAGGGGATATAGTAGTGAGCGCAGCATCTAAATCTCCTATACGAAACTCAAGCCAGGCTTTGTCATTTCTAGCTGCCCAACTTTTTGGGTAGCTTTCAATGTATTTTGCAAAGTGATGAATTGCTAACCTTTCCTCACTATTATATCCATAGGTTAAGCCGAGTATGTAGTTTGTGGAAACATTTTCTGGATAGATTTCAAGCTCTTTCTTTGCTTCAACAATAGACTGATCAAGTTGACCAACAATAAAATAAACTCGCGAAAGCTGGTGATGAGCGTAGGGTACAGGTTTACCAAAAAGCGGGTTAGTAGCTTGCCAAAAGAAGAAATGTGCAAATGTCTGATTGTAAAGTATTGGTACATTTCCAAAAAAGACATTACCAAGAGTGTAGGTTATTCTTGATTGAAAGAAAAAAAAGAGAAAAAGAAAACAAGAGAAAAACACAAATAAGATAATGTGCACTTTATTTTCTTTATGCAAGGTCATACGTACAGCGACAGAATAGTCTATATATAGATGCTAAAGACAATAATTATTTTTATTTTACCTCTACTTAACACTAATGCCGATAGAGTTCATGTACTTCTTTGCTTCTGGGTTTAGTGACGAAAGGCGAACATACGTTGCCATATTTTTATGTTCACCTCTAAGTGTTTCCTTAAGGTATCTGTCAAACACAGTTTTTATTTCTGTTGAACTGTTAGCAATGCCGATAACTGTGAGTATATTTTTTGAAATTTCTTCTTTAGATACACTCAACCCATAGCGTCTCTCTAGTGATGTGATATATCTAGCGGTATTATAAATACGCATAAGATTAAGCGATACCTTGTCGTTGGAAGTAAGAAGTTCTTTTTCGAGTACAGCTAAAACGTTTTTATATAATTCGTCAATTTTTTTATTTTCTTCGGAGGTTAATTTATCTTTAGAAGATGCGTAAATATCGTATCCGTAAGCATAGTACAGTTTTGTTTCTAATTCAGTTGATGAACGATTTCTATATGTTCTGGGAACAGAGTAAGGGTACATTTCAATGAGACTAGCCATGTCTTTAAGTAGTGAAGCTTTTGTTTCAGCATCAATTACTTTTCCATAAAAATCAATAATTTCAGCTTGGATAGCAAGCTTCAAGGTATTCTTAAAAATGTCATCAAAAGAGCTAGGAGAAACAGTTGCAAGCAGGTCGTTCATCGTTAAAAGATCTGAAAGATTTATTGAGTAACCTGGCTTTAGATGTGGTTTTTGAATAGTATCTACGTATGAAGAATTGAGGCTTTTAAGGTCGCCACAACACTGTTTTTGCTGATGAACAAAAGCTACAGTTGCAAAATCTCTTTCAAATTCTTGTCGTACACCTTTAGTGCTAGATGCAATGATTTTTAGAAAAATCTCTTCGCTTTCCTTTTCATATGCTTCTGAATTTGATGACCCACGAACTACGGCAAGTACTGTTGCTTTATTAAGTAGTAATGTGTTTCGTGTCTTATCGCTAATATTTTTATCCATAAGAGCCGATTCAACGTACTCTCGGTAAGCTGCTTGGCCTTTAGCAGAAGTGTCTTCTAGAAAAATATCCACTTTTTCATTGGTCGTCATTAGAACTTTTCTGTCATAAGGACTTGTGGCACTTTTTTTAGCGTTAAAGTAATTTACTGTGATTACGGAAACAAATATCAAAACACATATAACAAAAATAATAATACTTTTTTTAAATATGGAGTTTATAAAAATAGTCTTTTTATCTTGAGATGCATTCTCGTCTAGAGAAACGGGAACTTTTTCGTTTTGAGCTGTTTCCATAAATATAATGTTAGTTTGCAAATAAAATAATATTATTTTCCAGCATCTCCATCTTGAATATCTGCGTATGCGCTCTCAAACAAATTACCATTGACTTGGTGAGGAGAATTTTTTGCAGAATAGTTAATAAAATAACCGCTAGCAAATAAAATAAACGCTGTGGCAACTATTTTTACCTGAAGTTTTCTTTTTTCAGTAAGTGTTTTCATACCTATAGTATTTTACAGGCAAAAGACTTTGTCAATTGCAATTAAATCTTCATTGGGGATAGCTTTTTTAGCAGATTTGTTTTTCATTTTGTAGTATTATTACGCTATCTACACTTGTCATATGACTTTCTTCCGTGACCCGACATTTTTTGTACCAAGTCTCCTTATTACAATACTTTTTGTTCTTGTGCTTAGTCCAAAAAGTCTATTTATTTTTATGATACTGCTCGGTCAAGGGCATTTTATGCTTGCTTACCTATATAAACACTTTGCAGGACGTCTCGAAAGAAGGGATCTCGTTATGTTGCTTGGTCTTATTTTGCTTGTTGGTTGTGGATGCTTTGCAGTGGTATATTTTCCTTTTCTTTTTCCGTATTTGATTTTTTTGACGCTTATTATCTTTATTTTTCATTCAACATTAGATGAAATGAAGATATTTGAGATCGGTGATAGAGGTTTACGGCAGCGTATCTTGTTTTCATCGGTAATTTTGTATGTACCTCTACTGATGGCTTATTTATTTAATATTGGCAAAGGTGTCACGATACCTCTTTTGATTATCTCCGCGCTTTTAACCGTGTCTATGCTTTCTTCTAAGCTAAAGGTTATTCAAGGTAAAGTATTCTTTTGTGTATTTTTAGCTATTTCTTTTTTTATACCAGTTATCCTTACTCTTTTTCCAGTCATCAGTCTTTACACACTTTCTGGCGGCATAATTTTGTATCATTATGTGCGCTGGTATCTGTACTATTTTACCAAAACAAATGATAAAAAGACGTATGTACCAATTGTATTATGGGTAAATATTTCCGTTTTTTTGTTAGGAATTATCCATAACCTTTCTCCGGGTGTGCTACATCTATATCTTCTTTTTGATCCAGTATTTTTTTATGGATGGACAATAGTGCATATTGTGGCAACTTTTTCTATGCGTGAAATAGTGTAATGTATTAAGTGACTAAACGTAGTAAATGTATGGATAATAAAATCAACTTATTTAAAGAGTCATGGCAAAGTAAGGAGTATGTTCTTGCTGTTATACAAAGTATCGCATTTCTTCTGTTTGCGCTTATTATTAACTACTATGCCGTCCGCTTCGCAACAGATTATGCAGGTCTACCGCTCCAGGACAGGTTATTTGCTTTGTTGCCTTATTTTGACTTGAGCTTTATCGATAAACATGTCGCTTTCTTTGCTCAAGGCTTGTTAGTAGTTTTTGCACTTTTCGAAGTTCGAAGAACTGTTTTCCTTTTTAATGTGCTTGCTCTTTTGATTATTGTAAGAGCTTTTTTTATTAATTTAACAGGTCTTGGTGTTCCTGAAGGGGCGATACAGACAGTGTCTTTTTTTACCCAAGGGGGAGACTTGTTTTTTTCTGGACATGTAGCTATACCTTTCCTTGCTTTTCTTGTCTACTATCATTCGCGAAAATTACGTTATATTTTTCTCGGGGTGACTATTTTTATGGCATTAGAAGTGCTTGTCGGTAGATACCACTACTCAATTGATGTTTTTGCGGCACCTTTTATTGTCTATGGTGTATACGCTCTTTGTAAGAACTACCTCTTTAAAAAGTGGTATACTGAGTAAATAATGAGAGTACTACTCCCTCTGGATACGTTTTCCTTTTTTAAGTTTATAATTAGCTTTTTTATCCTTCTTTTTGCGCTATTGTTTCCAGTTGTCGGTATTATCACCCTTGTCATATTAATTGTAGGACGAGCCCATACGCTCGGTGCATGGATGGCCATGTGGAGGGCAGGAAAATTAACATGGGAATATTTGTTTTGGGTTGTTGTTATTATGGCAGCGTTTTCTTATTGGGGTTTTGCTGTTGCTTCACTTGAGGTGTTTGGTTTTGTTGCGTACGCGCTCTTTGCTATTCACTTCATGTTTGATGAGTTTGATCTCCAGGAAGAGAAAAGGACACATGGAAATATTTTATCTAGCCTTACTCCATTTTTTTTAACCATAATATTACTTATTTCTCAGTTTACGAGTACCGTAGTTCCCATGGTCATTCTTGTAAGTATTGCTTTCGCTGCGGCAGTTATAGAGTTGCTTTTCGTAAAAGAAATTAATTGGTTCTTTTTTCACACGAAAGTGCTTACGATTTTTATACTAGGAGCAGCTTCCGCTTCGCTAAGCGCAGCTTTTATTCTTAATGTGTTTTTGCTATCGCACTATTTATTTTGGTTTATATATCCTGTCTATAAACTTCATAAATATAAGAGGGAAGAAAGAGATTCTTTTATAATGATGCTTCTTATAATCGTAGGTTTGTCTATTTTTATTTACTCTTCCAAAATTTGGGGAGGGGAAGAAAATATAGAATTAACACAGAGGTCGTTTTACCTCGCTTCAATAGTGCATGTGCTTCTTACTGCACCATTTGGATACCTCTTTGGTTTGCCTCGACCTATTAAAAGTACGTAACCTTAAGCGCTGCTTATTTTCTTGTTTTAAAGATGGTGTCAAAAATTGAAAGACTTGTGCCGTATGGACCGCTTCGTTCTGTGTGATGACGTAAATGATCTTTAGGAAATAAAAAGAATTTATCTAGATACGGAACTGATACAGGGATTCTAAAATGTGAAAACGAAAGAAGTGTCAGGTATGCAGAGATTACAAACAGCCTTACGGCAACTGTTGTTTGAAATACCATAAAAAGCACAATAAAAAAAATCATAGTAAAAAGTGTAAGTATTAGGTAGTGTTCCTTCCTTGCATTGGTCCAATCCATATCATGTGTCACGGAATGGTGAAATTTGTGAGCTTTTGAGATGAATGGAATCCTATATTTATGTGCTGAGAGATGGCAGAAATAAATTATTGCGTCTATTATGAGATATATAATAATTCCTTGAACAAGAAAAGGCAGGTGTTCAAGTGAGATAAAACCAAGAGGAATTTGAAAGTACAAAAACACAAATAGTAAAAATATAATAAGGGATGCTGTATAGGCTCCACGTAGTACCTGAAAATTAAAAAAATCTTTTATCTGAAAGGTTCCATTCCTTTTAAAAATAAAAGGAATGAGTTCAAAAAGTACTATTAAAAAAAATAGTTGCAGAAAAAGAAAGCCAAATTGAAGAGAAAGAGCAAAAGGTAGTCTTTCCAGAGCTGTACTCAAAAATGTTAAGATATCCTGACTCATATTGTGTATAGTATACGGCAGTTTTTTTTAAATTGTCTATAAATTCAATTCCCTCATGTTTTTTTATTACAGATTATTCTTGCTATACTGTTGATAAACTAGGAAACTATTATGAAAGTATATTTGCCAACCAACTCCTTTTCTTTTTTTAAGGTATGGTTTGGTTCTCTGTTATTATTTTTAGCTATCCTTTTTCCCTTGTCTACAATTTTTCTAGCAACTCTTTTTGTGATCGGAAGGACCCACGCCATAGGTGCATGGATAGCGATGTGGAGAGCAAAGAAGCTTAACTGGTTTTATGTTTTTTATGTTTTTGTGATATCTGTAGCTGCATCGTATGTTGGTATAATGCTGCTTAGTTTAGAAGCATTGCGATTTGTTGCGTTTCTTTTGTTCGCTTTCCATTTCTTTTTTGATGAGTTTGACCTTCAAGAGGAAAAAAGAGTTGGCATCAATATTCTGCAGTCAGTGACTCCTTTTATTCTGGTTATTCTTTATTTGGTTTTTGATTTTCTTTCTCTTACTATTAATTTTTATCATTTCCTAACCATAGCACTTTTGTTTCTTGCTATTGAGATAATGTATGTAAAAGAAATTACTTGGTTTTTTGTTCACACAAAAATAATTACAATATTTATTCTTGTTTGTATTTTCCTTAAAATGGAAACATCTCCCGTCTTATCCATTTTTCTTATGTTTCATTATATTTTTTGGTTTATTTACCCGGTATATAAACTTCATAAATATAAAAGAGAAGAAAGAGATGGTCTTATTTTTGCGCTCATACTTATCACAATTCCCATTGCGTACACATCATTTAGTGATGTTGCGTTCTACTCTCTTGCTGGTGAGGTTTCTCAGAAAACATTTTTTATAGGGACGGTCGTTCATATTTTGTGCACTGCGCCATTTGCGTATCTCTTTGGTTTACAAAAAGCTCCAAATTATGAAATGGTTAAAGCTTAGCGCTTTATTTTTTCTGACAGGTATATTTCTAGCTGTTGCGACATGTTACCCTCAATATTTTGGGTTCCTTGGTTTTGTTTTTTTTGTTCCGTTTCTTATTCTTATGAAGGAGGAAGGGTTGTCGAGAAGAATACTTTATACACTTTTTTTTCTTAACATTTTTGTTGCTACAGGGGTATCTATATCGTGGTTTTCAAGTCTCTATCCGCTAGAGTGGATGAATGTCAAGGATCCTCTGCTTAGTTTTTTTGTACTTCTCGCGATGTGGTTTTTGTTCTCTGTGCTTTTTTCTTCTGTAACATTACTTTGGTTACCTTTACTATCATTATTTTCTACCAACTCTTTCGTCCTGACGTCGTTTATAGGGTCAGCACTTTTTGTGTGTGTTGAATATGTGCGTGCTTACCTACTTTCTCTTGCTCTTTATGGGGTGGGGTCATTTTTTGGTCCTCATCACACGTATTATTCTCTCGGGTATTTGGCTAGTAGTGTTCCGTTTTTAAGAGATATTGTTGCTGTTGGTGGTATTTATGCGGCGACATTTTGCTTTGTTGTAACTAACTATGCATTCCTTGCTCTCTATCTCAAAATCAGAAAAGTTGTATCGGTAAAAACCGTTGTACTGCTATTTTCCGCACCCTTTCTTTTAATTATTTTTTCTTATGTAGTTATGTTTTTTGTAAGAGAGAAGTCGGCCCTTTCTACGGGGAGTGTATTTACTGTGGTGAACACAAAATTACCGTCATCGTTTTCTGTAGATTTAGATAAAAAGAAGATTGGAAAGGTTTTTAACTACTTCTCTCGCAATAATATGAAAGAAGATGAGGTGATTGTTTTTCCAGAAAATATTTCTGTAATTCACGGTTTTAGAGATAATCAAAACGTTATACCGTCACGCCTACAAAACGCAGAGCTTATTATCGGATCTTACTCATCAAAGAGCGAACACCAGCTCTTTTTCTTCCAGCCAGAAAATCTTAAAGGTGCTTTTTATGATAAGCAAATACTTATGCCAATATCAGAGTATTTACCGTATTGGGTTTCCTTCATTTCTAAATTATTATTTACGTTGCAAATTACATCATCTACTCTTCCTGATAAATTTCCTCATGTAAAAACAGGGACATTTATTTTTAAACATCAAAACAATGAAACATCTATTTTCGGATCTATTTGTTCCGAAAATATTTCACCGTATCTTTATAGAGATGCAGTACGACATGGCGCAACAGTTTTTGTAAACGTCGCTTCCCATGCTCCATTTAAAGGATCTGAATTATTGATGCGTCAAACAGAGGCAATTAACACGTTGCGCGCTATAGAAAATGGGAGATATTATGTAGTGGCTTCGAATTATGGGAAAAGTTATATTTTCGACGACTTCGGTAGAAAAAAAGAATTAAACAGTTCTTTAGATGTTGATTCATTTAGTGACTTTGTTCCAAACAAGCACTATATAACTCCGTATGTGCGATTTAAGGACTACGTTGTTGTTTTAGCTTTCGTTTTTTTGGTTGTAGTCATGTTATGGGGTTCAAAAAACAAGCTGAGCTAGTAATAAAATTATAGACATCACCACAAGGAGATAGTTGTAAAATATTTTTTCTGTTTTCTCAGTTACAAATATTAAGAATAGTAGACATGTAAGACTAACAATTTTCCCTGCGATAGAAGACAAGAAAAAGACAAAAACCATAAGAGCAGCAATAAAATATTTCGTTTTTGAAAAACCTATCACTGAAGGCAGTGTTTTTGTCCCTGCCAGACGATCACCTTGAATGTCGGGCATATCCCAAAGTATTTCAATGAGTACACATGATAGGAAAAAAGGAATACAGAGCAGCACAACTTTTAGAAAATCAATTGTTCCGATTGCTGTATACATAAAAGTGGCCAAAGCAATTGTCCAACAAGAGGCTGGTACTATGTTTTTTATAATAAAGTACTGCTTTAGGCGATATTTTGGCGGATAAGAATAGATAATTGAAAACAAAAGCATGCTAGCGTACGGAATAAGAATAAAATTATCTTGAGGAAGCAGGTACGCCACAAATGAAAAGAAAAAAGAAAGGAGGTAGATAGTAGCTAGTTTTAACTTGCTTTTATCTGTTGTGTTATTGTTGGCAACATCTTCAATGACATCTGTTATTTTGTTAAATGTATAGGCTCCCAAGATGAGGAAAAAATTTCCAATCACAATGTAGATACTTTCTTTATTTGGTTCTTTAACAAAATGCTCTAATTTTAACAAGAGAAGAGTGGTAATCGTAATATAAAAAATAACAATATGAATGTTAAAGGAGATGAGTGTATGTAAATATTGTTTTACTATTTTTGCCATGTTTTTAAGTATTCACGTAGCGGATCAAGTTGGATTTTAAACACATTCTCCTGTTTGTACTCCTTAATTCCTGGTGTAAAAGTGGTAATTTCTTTTGTAAGAGTATTAAAAATACTATCCCAAAATGAAAAACATACGCCAAAGTTACTATTGTAGTTTTTTTTGTTTTCGTCGTGGTGAATTGAGTGTAGGTGAGGTGTTATAAATATTAAGTCAAGCCAACGAGGTAGAATATTTATTAAATAATTACTGTGACAGTAGAACTGGTAAATAAGTAAAAACATAGAAACTGAAATCACAGTTGAAGGGTTAAAGCCAGCAATAACAGCTGGAATGAGTGGGGCTGAAAGAAGGTACGCATGCTCTACCCAAGATGTCCTAAGGTATGTACTCATGTTAAATGCTTTCCCGCTATGATGAACATGATGTGTTGCCCAAAGAAAAGCATAAGTATGCTTTAATCGGTGTAAAACATAATAACTAAAGTCGACAAGTAGTAGACAAGCAATAAGGGTAAAAAGAGTGGTATGTTTATAGGAGTAATTCAGTACTGAAAAAACAGAAAAAAGGAAGATAAAATGAAAAGGAGTAGTTGTTTTTGATAGTAAATTAATTCCAGCCCATGTAAAGTAGTTAGAAAACGATTCATTCCTAGGGTATATTCCATCTTTTTTGTATAAGCTGTACAAATGTTCACCAACAAGATACATGAATGTTAAAAGAAGCGAAATTGAATAAATTGTCATACATTGGTTTTCTTAAAATATTTTAACTTAATATATCGAAAAAGTGGAACTACTTGGTACTTAAAGCAATTATTCTCTTTGTAATTGGTTATACCAACTGAGACATCTTCAGATGAGTGCTTGCCCGAGTAAAAGGTTCCAAAGAGGTGGTCCCAGATGCTAAATATTCCAGAATAGTTGTTGTCGTAGTACTTCCTGTTTATGTTATGGTGAATAAGATGATTTTGAGGCGTGATAAATATTTTTTCCAAAAAGTGAGGGTATTGTATGTACTGACTATGACAGAATGCTTGGTATATAGAAAGAAAATAAATGGAAAAGATAATTAAACTAATATTAAAGCCAACAAGGACAACTGGTGCAAAAAAGAGAAGAAAGTAGGCATGTTCTAGCCATGAAATTCTATAAGAAGTGCTTAAGTTCATCGTGCTGTCGCTATGGTGAACTGAGTGAAGTGTCCACAAGAAATTATTTGAGTGATGAAGACGGTGAAATATGTAATAACAAAAGTCAACACACATTAGACAAAAAATAACATTTAGTAGGGTTATTGATCCTGGTGTAAAGTTGGCATACATGTACCAAAGCACACTTATTTCTGTATATAATTTTGCAAAAAAAGTAGTTACCAGAATAAGGATGATGCCATTTACAATGTTCCCAAAAGTCCCTTCGAAAGTATAGACTCCATCCTTTCTTTTCTTACTATAGAGAAATTCTATGAGAATCCCAAAAAGAATTGCGAAGTTGAGTGATAGTACAATTAAATAAAGTGTAGCCATTTTGCGTAAATTTATTTCTTTGCAGTACTTTTTTTTAACTGCTGCAAATATGAAACGATAGGATCTGTTTGTACTTTTATAAAGTTCTCCTGCTTGTAACCTTTTATACCTGGAGTAAAACTTTTAATTTTTGGAACATAGGTTCCAAAAAATTTATCCCATATGCACAATACGACACCGTAGTTTGCGTTATGATGCATACGTTCATGGTCATGGTGAATTTTGTGGATTTGAGGAACTATAAGAAAATTACCTAAAAAAGAAGGAAATGTGTAATATGTACTGTGCTGAAAAAATTGATACAATGAGGAAAGTACAAAACAGATCCCAATTAAATATAGATCAAAACCTAAGAGTAGTGGCGGTATAAATACAGTCGTATTAAAAATTTTTTCAATCCAAGAAAAACGATAGGAAGTACTTAAATTGAATTTATGGTCACTGTGATGTACCGAATGAAACATCCAAAGAAAATCAAAATAATGGTGAGCTCTGTGATATGAGTACCAACTAAAATCAAAAATTAAGAAACATACAATGAAAGAAATGAGGCCATGATCCGATCTTGATTGCAAGCTAATGCCCCCAAATATGCTTACAAGAATGCCTAAGTATACTAGTGACAAATTATCTAGTCCATACCTCATAAATAATCCATTTAAGGTGTTTGATATTGTGTTATTCAAGCTGTGGATCGCATCTTTTTTATAAAAACTATAAGCAAACTCTCCGGCGATCGCAAAGAAAGTTATTGTTGAAACTATGGCAAAAAACTCAACAATGTTCATAAAAGCGGTTAAAGCAAAGAAAGTATTTATAGTAAAAAGTATGCCACACACATCTATCTTTGCAACTTTTTTAGCTAAATTTTAGGTATATTGACATAATCTTTATCTATATAGATATGTCAATATCGCTGCAATGTTAACAATTTTTTGTGTACATACAAGCAGAGAACATTTTTTATAGTTCACTACTATCTTTTACCACCTGAACACGTCGTGTTTCTTTGGTGATCCCATCACAGGTAAGAGTAAATTCCATTGAATGTTCAACATTGAACGTCTTTTTCCCAAGTGCTCGCCATAGCGGTTCTTCATACCCTGGTGCAAAGTACTTAAGCGCATCTTGAATAGGGCGAGTAGTATTTGGATCGTTTATATCAGTTGAACTTGAAGTTAAAATAGTATTTACATCGTCCTCAAAAGATGTCTGATCAGGTGTACAGATGTTATTAGTGCAAACTGCTTTTGCTGTTATTTGACAATCCTCGGTAGGATATTCAATGTCCCACGAAACAACAGTATCTTCATCTTTAGTAACACTTTTCGGATAGACACTTAGGGTTATGGTAGGTGGTGGTGGAGGTGGCAAATCATAGCGCACAGTGAAAGGCACAGGGTTTCTATATGATCCGTTTCGAGCATAAATGACGAAGTTTGCTGTCTGATTAATTTCTACATTTGTGACACCAGAGTACGTACCTGTTGCTACAAGATTTCCTGATGGTAGAGGTGAGGTATAGATTTCATAAGCATCGGATCCTGTTAATTCAAACGTAATAACTCCTGGTGCTAAATACCAGTTACCTGATGAATATCCGTAACTTATTTGAGGGTTGACACACGTTGATGAGATGGTGTCCCATCCACCCGAAGAACATGAAGTAGTTACCGTAACTGGACCTGAAAGAAGTTGTCCTGCGTCATAGAGGTACATATCTGTAGCAGGAAATTCTCCAGTTAGAGTAAAATTTTGTGCGGTACCAAAATATCCCGTAAACACAGTTGTGTTATCTGGATTATTACGGGTAACTGCTGGTGTGCCTATAGGGTAGCCTGTAGACCATGTGGCGCTGTACTGACAAGAGCTTTCTCCAACAGGGATAACACAGCTAAGTGGTGTAACATCAAGTGTACCAATTGCTGTACGTACCATAAATCCTTGCCAGAAACTGCAGTTATTGTCTTCTGCTGTAGATGATGGCTTTTCAGTAATGAGACCAAGATCACCTGAAGATGATTTGTCTGCACAGGTTCGTACGCTATAAAACCCATCTTCAGAAAAAAGGTGGGTGTAGGTGACGACCCTCGCGCCTGTTGCTGAAAGTGAGGCAGTGGACGTTGCTGGCATATCTGTAATCACAGCATCTTTTTCTATTTGAAAAAAAACATTAAAAGATGAGCCGGTTGTATCTGTGCCTATATTTCGTATAACACTTTCAAAAGTTGTCGGTATACCAGTACGAAGACTGCCAGAAAACTGATCATCTGTTGTAACGGAGTCTGCTGTGAGATCGGGGTCACGTGTTACGGTGATGGAAGCAAATAGAGGAAATGTAACATTACCTGACTTATCTCCATTCTCATAACAAGTGAGACGGTATGTAACGGTGCCTGAATCTAGTTCGCTAAGATTTGTAAACGAAGAGGGAGGGATAAATTCTGCCCAACTGTTTGTCCAATCACCTGTTGTTTCTTGTTTGTCGATAACACAGATACCGTACCCTGTATCATCTACGGTAACGTTATAGGTTTCTCCTAGTGTTACTGATGATGTTGATGTAGTTATTCCTGCAAATGAAGTAGCGCTGTTAGATAATAATAAAAACAGAGAAACAAAAAATAGTTTTTTAGAAAAAGTATACATATACTGTATGTATATTTAGTATATTCACAATAGGTACACAAAAGAAGTGACTTATACCCACTCAATGCATTGTAGTAAAAATAAAGTAACACCCATTTCCTTCACTTTTTGAAATATGATAGAATCAGCCCATTACTTTATATGAAGCAGAAAATTAAAGCATTTTGGATACTTATCCTTGTGGCTGTATTTGCAGTATGGCTTGCAAAAGGGGACACATTATTTAATGGAGAATTTAAAAAAGACTTCGTACTTGGTCTTGATCTTGCTGGTGGAGCCTCACTTGTATACACAATTGATACAAATGCTCTTCCTGAAGGAATAGATATTAACGAAAGTGTTAACGCACTTCGTGATGTCATTGAGCGTCGTGTGAATCTCTTTGGAGTTCGTGAGCCGACAGTGACAACTTCATTTAGTCGCCTTGCTTCGGAGTGGCGTCTCAATGTAGATCTTCCTGGTGTGGTAGACGTTGAAGAGGCTGCAAAGCTTATTGGAGAAACTCCAGTGCTTGAATTTCGTACGCTTAAGAAAGATGCAAAAGAGCTTACTGCATCTTCAACTTTATACGATTTAATCGGTAACTTCGAATCTACAGCACTCACCGGTACCTATCTTAAAAAGTCCCAGCTTATGTTTGATCAGACGACTAAGCGTCCAATGGTGGAGCTTACTTTTGATGAAACAGGGGCACAACTTTTTGCTGCTATCACAAAAGCAAATATTGGAAAACAGGTGGCAATCTTTTTAGATGGTGTACCTATTTCTTCTCCTGTGGTAAATGAAGAAATTACTCTTGGAAAAGCAGTGATTTCTGGAAGTTTTAGTGTAGAAGAAGCGCGTCAGATGGTGGGGCGTCTTAACTCTGGAGCTCTTCCTGTGCCAATTTCTCTTTCTGGTAAAAGTCTTGTAGAAGCTTCTCTTGGAGAGAAAGCTATTGAAGCAGGAAAGAAAGCTGCAGCTATTGGATTCCTCCTTGTGATTCTCTTTATGATTGTGTGGTATCGTCTTCCTGGAATTATGGCATCCTTTGCTCTTATCGCTTATTCAGTGATTATGCTTACACTTTTTAAGCTTATTCCGGTTACTATCACTTCAGCCGGTCTTGCAGGTCTTATCATCTCGCTTGGTCTTGCGG
>JACCDT010364813.1_pt1 | contig 20865 bp, 19 predicted proteins | sample 7446291 | NCBI WGS metagenome assembly JACCDT01 (sample SAMN15323446, study PRJNA562643) | freshwater metagenome | isolation source: river surface water | place: USA:Blue River Watershed | collected 2017-08-17 | reverse complement strand
GCGCAGGATCTTTATCGCAGCACTTCTGCAATAAATATAAAACATAGGCTTCGGCCGTCAGTGATAGCTTGGAAGGCTTCATATGTACTGGGCAATAACAAAGCAGCAACCCCAGCGCATCCCGATGTCTTAGTCTTGACAAGCGTCGGATGCCCTGCACATTTAGAAGTCCTAAGCCAGCATGGACAGCAGATTTCGGTGCGAAATGACGAGCATTCAGCCGACTAGTCACTTCAATAGAAATCGAACCACGTTGATTTTCTTCATGTTGTGACCTCAGAGGTGGCATGAGAGCAGTCCACAAAATTGATGTGAACGCTTCAATAGCACCTGGAGCCAGATCCTCCGCACGCAAAACTACTGGCGGCTGGCCACCTACGCTTGAACTTAAACCACGTTTTCCTTGAACGACTTTAGATAGTGCGAACGGTTTGGGGGAATGCCAAGTTGGGTTTTTCCAGAGCCTGGTGGTGCAAGAACTACATGCTTGCCTTTGCTGAGCTTGAGTATTTCAAGCTGCTTAAAAGTGAGGCTTTTAGTATCTAGCATGTAATTTTTTCAAATATTTCGAGCTTTATGAATCTATTACTAATTTACCTAGTTTTACACAATGACTCTCTCAAATGTTGAATTAATCCACCTGAGATTTAAGAGCGCGTGAAAATACAAAGTTGGATGATGCAAAAATAGAAAAATACAATCTTTAATGACTTATCTATACATCTTTTCAAGATGCGACAAGATAAATATTGTTTTAAATCAACAAGTTAGATGATGTTGACATACAGCATTAAAAGATTTCCAGCACCACCTCGGCCGCTTGCTCGGGCACGCCATGCGTCGTTTTGACGCACGCGTACTGCACTTGATGGCGCACAACGAGGATGTGCCTTTGGCCCTGTCTAACCTCGCGGCTCGCGCACAGGTAAGCGCAGCACACATTCACATCACACGCCATCTGAGCTTAGAGGGTTCGCGCCTGATTGACCTAGCCGCCAGTGCTGGCATGACCAAACAAGCGATGGGCGATTTGGTGACTCAGTGCGAAGCTTGGGGTTTGGTGCAACGCACACCCGATCCGCAAGACGCGCGCGCGCGGCGCATTGTGTTTACAGAAACGGGGCTTGCTTGGCTGCGTGCTTTTGAGCAAGCGGTGGCACAAACCGAAGCCGAATTCAAACAAGAGGTGGGCGCAGACGTGGCTACGGTAGTTAGCCTAGGTCTAGAAGCCTATGCAGGCGGCTACTCCAGCCTAGAATCTCCCACCTGATCCTTCAAATAACGCGAACTAAGCTGGAGACAACACATGCGCATCCTGATTGCAGAAGACGACTTGGTCTTGGCCGACGGCCTGTTGCGCACGTTGCGTGCGTCTGGTGCCGCGGCTGACCACGTTGCCAGTGGCACCGAAGCCGATGCCGCACTCATGACAACGGATGAGTTTGATTTACTCATCTTAGATTTAGGTCTTCCCAAAATGCACGGCCTTGAGGTGCTCAAACGTTTGCGCTCGCGCGGCTCCTCCATTCCCGTGCTCATCCTCACCGCCGCTGACAGCGTAGAAGAGCGCGTGAAAGGTTTGGACTACGGCGCTGACGACTACATGGCCAAGCCCTTTAGCTTGCAAGAACTCGAAGCCCGCGTGCGCGCCCTCACGCGTCGCGGCATGGGTGGCACATCGTCATCCATCAAGCACGGCCCGCTGGTGTACGACCAAACCGGTCGTGTGGCCACCATCGACGGCAAGATGGTTGAACTGTCTGCGCGTGAACTCGGCTTGCTCGAAGTGCTGTTGCAACGCAGTGGTCGTTTGGTAAGCAAAGACCAGCTGGTCGAGCGCCTGTGCGAGTGGGGTGAAGAGGTCAGCAACAACGCCATCGAGGTGTATATCCACCGCTTGCGCAAGAAGATTGAAAAAGGCCCCATCCGCATCGCAACGGTGCGTGGCTTGGGCTACTGCCTCGAAAAAATCCCAGGCTAATCACACACCACCTGCATGGCAAAGCTGTTTAGGCGCGAGCAACACTCGCTGTTTGGCGAGATTCTGGATTGGATGCTCACGCCGCTGCTGCTGCTGTGGCCCGTCAGCTTGATTTTGACGTGGCTAGTTGCGCAAAATATTGCGGGCCGCCCTTTTGACCGAGGTTTGGAATACAACGTTCAAGCTTTGGCGCAGCTCGTCAAGAGCGATCAAACCCGCATGTATTTCAACCTGCCGCTGCCTGCGCGCGAGATTCTGCGTGCCGACGAAGCCGACATGATTTACTACCAAGTGCTTGGCACACGCGGAGAATTCATCAGCGGCGAGCGCGACTTTCCACTGCCCCCCGACGAAGAAAAAAGCCTGCCTGGTGAGGTGCGCATCCGCGACGACGAGATGCGCGGCGCTGAAGTGCGTGTGGCGTACACCTGGGTACGCGTCGACATGCCTGGCGCGAAGCCTGTCCTCGTGCAAGTGGCTGAAACACTTGAAAAGCGTTCTGTCCTCGCCACTGAAATTATCAAAGGTGTGATGCTGCCCCAGTTCGTCATTCTGCCGCTGGCGGTGTTGCTGGTGTGGTTGGCTTTGGCGCGTGGCATTCGTCCGCTCAATAAACTAGAAGAGCGCATTCGCCTACGCAAACCAGACGACCTGAGCCCACTCGATGAATCCGCTGTGCCACAAGAGGTCGCCCCTTTGGTGGCATCGATCAACGATTTGCTAACGCGCCTCAAAGAATCCATTGCCACTCAAAAACGCTTTTTGGCCGATGCGGCGCATCAGCTCAAAACACCTTTGGCAGGCTTGCGGATGCAAGCCGACTTGGCACAGCGCGCCGACTCCAGCGCAGAAGAACTGAAACAATCACTCAAGCTCATTGGTCGCGCCAGCATTCGCGCCACGCACACCGTGAACCAGCTTTTGTCATTGGCCCGCGCCGAAAGCAGCACCACCAACATTGCGCGTAGCCCTTGTGATTTGGTCGAGTTGGTCAGCGATGTGATTCAAGACTCTCTCCCGCGCGCCATGGACAAACACATTGACCTTGGCTATGAGGGCGCAGAACTGGGCAGCAAAGGTGTGCGCGTGATTGGCAACCCCACACTGCTCAAAGAAATGGTGCGCAACTTGGTGGACAACGCCATCAACTACACCCCTTCTACTGAAGGCCACCCAGGCGTCATCACCGTGCGTTTGCTGGCCGATAAATTTGGCAAAGTGGTGGTGCTGCAAGTGGAAGACTCAGGCCCTGGCATTCCAGAGGCTGAGCGCGATTTGGTATTCCAACCCTTCTACCGAGCTTTAGGCACAGAGGCAGACGGCTCAGGCCTTGGGTTACCCATCGTGCTAGAAATTGCAAATCAACACGCCGCCATCGTGATGTTGGAGGATGCCAACCCAGGTCGCCCCATGCCAGGTGCGCGATTTACCGTTCGCTTTTCAAACACACAGGCGTGATGCACGCAGCTTGTTAGCCGAAAAGGTATGGCTTAGGGCGCGGGCTTCACATGAAAGTGAATGGGCTGCTCTTGCGGTGATGCGTGCTCATGCGCCGCTTCGTGCTCGGCACAGGGCATGTTGCACAAGTCATGTCCATTCACGGGGCAAGAGCGGTTGAACGTCACCACGTGATCCACCTCGGCGCGAATGCCAATCCACTCGCCCAACACATGGTCATGGTGACTGGGCACATGAGCCATCACCGTCTCGCCCGACTTCAGGCGCAACGTGTACAAAAACTCAGAGCCGCGAAATGACTTGCGAATGATCTCAGCCTTCACAGGCGCATCGTCGTCATGCACGATGTCATCGGCGCGTAGCAACACATCGCACTCACCAGCTGCAAACGTGCAAGGCAGCGGACATTCGGCCACATCCACCAAATCGCCCATGGGCGTACTGACCACGACTTGGTTGTTCACCTCGCGCAAGGTCGCAGGCGTGAACACGCCATGCCCAATGAACTCCGCCACAAAGCGTGTGGCAGGGCGGTGGTAAAGCGTGTAGGCATCGCCCCACTGGTGCAAACGGCCTTCAGACATGACACCAATCACATCACCAATGGCAAAGGCTTCCATTTGGTCATGTGTCACAAACAAGGCGGTGGTTTGCGCTTCTTTCAAAATGCCGCGCACTTCCAATGCCAAGCGTTCGCGCAATTCCACATCGAGGTTAGAGAAAGGCTCATCCAACAACAACAACTGTGGCTTAGGTGCCAAGGCACGTGCCAAGGCCACGCGTTGCTGCTGCCCGCCCGACAGTTCATGCGGGTAACGCTGTGCGCTGCTAGACAAGCCCACCAGCGCCAGCACTTCGCGCACACGCACATCGCGTTCAGCACGAGGCTGTTTGTGCAAACCAAAACTGATGTTGTCTTCCACACTCAAATGCGGGAACAACGCGTAGTCTTGAAACACCATGCCGATGCGCCGTGATTCAGGCGCCACATGGGCCGTGGCACTGCTGACCACGGATTGGGCCAATCGAATTTCGCCCGCACTGGCACGCTCTAAGCCTGCCACCGCGCGTAGCAACGTGGTTTTGCCACAGCCCGAGGGGCCAATGAGCACACCCATTTCGCCAGCACGCAGGCCCAGAGTGACGCGGTCCACGGATGGACGGGTTCGTTCTGGGTAACTGACCGAGAGCTGAGCGACATCTAAAAACATAGTGCCATTGTAGAGAGGGCGCTTTCATGCCAGGTCTTGTGTGGCTACCTACAATGCCGCATGGTTTTTAGCTCTCGCTTGTTTTTACGCGCTGTCTTGCTTGTGCTGGCTTTGCTGTTGGCACTGCCGGTCTTGACCGTGCTGTTTTCTTGGGCGCAATGGAACGAAGCCTCGGCCAGCATCTTGGCCGAGATGGCGAGCACCGTGCTGCCCGACTATGTGGGCACCTCTTTGCTGCTGTGCACCTTGGTGAGTGTGGGCGTGATCAGCATGGGCACGGTGTCAGCCGCAGCGGTGACCTTGTTTGATTTCCCGATGCGCCGAACCCTGGAGTGGGCGCTGCTCTTGCCACTGGCCATGCCAGCGTATGTGGTGGCTTATGCCTACACCGACTACTTGCAATTCAGCGGCCCACTGCAAACCATGATTCGTGCTGCATTTGATGTAGAGGGGCGCGTATTTCCTGAAGTGCGCAATGTGTGGGGTGCGGCATGTGTGTTCACCCTCGCGCTGTACCCGTATGTGTACTTGCTGGCTCGCACCGCGCTGTCTGAGCGCGCCAACCATTTGATGGAAGCGGCCCGCTTGTTGGGTGCACCGTTGTCACGCCGCATCCTGCGCGTGGCCTTGCCACTGGCACGTCCCGCCATCGCAGCGGGCACCGCCTTGGCGTTGATGGAAACACTGGCTGACTTTGGCGTGTCGAGCTACTTTGGCATTCAAACCTTCACCGCTGGCATTTACAAAGCGTGGCTGGTGATGGACAACCGCATTGCCGCCGCACAACTCGCCACCTTGCTTTTGGTGGTGGTGGTCTTCTTGCTGGCCGCTGAACAACGTGCGCAATCGCGCTTGCGTTTTTCCAGCGCCCGCGTGGATCGCCACAGTGGTGAATCACAACCTTTGAAATTACACGGCGTATCCGCAACGTTTGTGTGGACCCTGTGCATACTGCCTGTCTTGTGCGGTTTTGTGTTGCCTGTGCTGTTCATGTTGCGTGCCTTGCTGCAAGGCGATGCCGTGGCCGACTTGCCTTGGAGCCGCTTTGTGCAATGGTCCCTCACCAGTTTGTCTTTGGGCGGCATGACCGCTTTGCTGGCTGTGGGTGCCGCGTTGTTGCTGGCCGCACAAGCCCGTTTGCATCCCAATTGGCTGACGCGCCAAGTCACGGGCGTGGTGAGCTTGGGCTATGCCGTGCCAGGCGCAGTCATTGTGGTGGGCCTGTTGCTGCCCGTGGGCTGGGTGCAAGCCACTTGGCCGCAATCGGGCGTGGGCTTTTGGCTGACCGCCACCGTGCTGGGTTTGGTCTGGGCTTACCTCGTGCGATTTGTGGCCGTGGCGTTGCAGTCGGTGCAAAGTGGCTACGCACGCGTGCCCGCCTCGCTGGACGACAGTGCGCGCATGTTGGGCACATCTGGCTTTTCGATGGTGCGACGCGTGCATTGGCCCTTGCTCAAAAAACCACTCGCTGCCGCCACGTTGCTGGTACTCGTCGATGTGATGAAAGAACTGCCCGCCACCTTGGTGCTGCGCCCGTTCAACACCGACACCTTGGCCGTCATGGCTTACCAACTGGCTCGTGACGAGCGCTTGGGTGAGGCGGCTTTGCCTTCGCTGGCCTTGGTGCTGGTGGGCTTGCTGCCAGTCATTTTGTTGAGCCGTACGCTGCGCCGCAACTGAGAGCACCTTAGCTACCGCCGAGGCACAGCACGGCCATCAAGCCAAAACCTGCGCATTCGAAAGGGGCATTTGATTGAGATCAAATGATAATGATTCGCATTTGATGTACACTTGTCCCAAGCTTTTCAACTTGGAGTCGCTTCATGCGCCGCACACTCACCGTTTTATCGTTCGCTATTTCTGCACTCAGCACTGGCTTGTTCAGTGCATCGGCCTTGGCCGATGAACAGGTCATCAACCTGTACTCAGCCCGCCACTACCCGACCGACGAAGCGCTGTACAGCGACTTCACCAAGGCTACAGGCATCAAGATCAACCGCGTTGATTCAGACGACGCTGGCATCATTGCCCGCTTGAAAGCAGAAGGCACGGCATCGCCTGCTGATGTGATTTTGTTGGTGGACGCTGCCCGCTTGTGGAAAGGCGAAGTCGATGGCATGTTCTTGCCCGTCAAGTCCAAAACACTCGAAGCCGCTATTCCTTCACAGCTGCGCTCTAAAACCACCGACGACGGTACCGCTTGGTTTGGCCTGTCCACCCGCGCACGCGTGGTGGTGTACGACAAGCTCAAGGTCAAACGTGAAGACGTAGACACCTACGAAGAATTGGCCGACCCCAAGAACAAAGGCAAGCTGTGCATTCGCTCTGGCTCGCACCCGTACAACCTGAGCTTGTTTGGCGCGATGACCGAACACCTCGGCCCAGCGGCAACAGAGACATGGCTCAAAGGCATGGTCGACAACATGGCCCGCGCACCCAAAGGCGGTGACACCGACCAAATCAAAGCCGTGGCCAGCGGCGAGTGCGGCATTGCGGTGACCAACACCTATTACTTGGCGCGCTTGATGCGCTCCACCAACCCCGCAGACAAAGCCGTGGCCGAACGCGTGGGCGTGGTGTTTCCCAACCAACAAAGCTGGGGCACGCACGTGAACGTGGCGGGTGGCGCAGTGGCGCGTTACTCGAAGAACCCCACCAACGCGGTGAAGTTTTTGGAATACCTCGTCAGCCCCGAAGCACAAAACCACTTTGCCAACGGCAACAACGAGTGGCCCGTGGTCAAAGGCATGAAGCTGGACAACCCCGCCCTCAAAGCCATGACTGGCGGCAACTTCAAAAACGAACTGGTACCCATCAGCGCCGTGGGCATGAACCAGATCAAGGTGCAACAAATGTTGGACCGCGTGGGTTTCAAGTAAACCCACCTCAGCTGCACATCACACCCGTGCAGCACTTTGCAAACAGCCAGCCACTCACGCCTTCGGGTTGTTGATAGCCAGCGATTGATCAGGCAGCTTGCCTGCCTCCTTTTCAATGTTGGAATTTCAAATGGAACAACCCCAAGGCTTTGCTGCGCACGACACGCGCTCGCCCGCACCTTCCTCTCAAACACCTAGCCACTTGCTGCCTTTGGCCGCATTGATGTTGGCGGGCTCCATGGGCGCGGCGCAACCCGCCCTTGCGCAAAGCGAAGAAAAGACGCTCAAAATCGTCACCGTCAAAGACTCACAAGACCCCAACTTGACCAAAGAAAACTTACTGGTCAAACAAACCAACATTGCCAAAGGCAACCAACAGCTCAAAGACATCCCGCAAACCGTGACGGTGATGACCGAAAAGTTAATGGCCGACCGCAACTACGACGACTTCCGTGAAGTGCTCAAGTCCACCGCTGGCGTCACGTTTCAAGCAGGCGAGACGGGTGAAGAAGACGTGCGTATGCGCGGCTTTTCACTCGGCCAAGCGGGTGACATTTATGTCGATGGCCTGCGTGATGCGCCATTGATCGAGCGCGACACCTTCAACACGGACCGCGTGGAAGTGCTTAAAGGTTCGGCCTCGATGTTGTTTGGCAAAGGCTCTACAGGTGGTGTGGTCAACCAAGTCAACAAGCAACCCTTTTTGATGGACCAAAGTGAAACCAACGTCACCCTTGGCAGCGGCAACACGCGCCGTGCCACGGTCGACATGAACCAACAAATCGACGAATCCTCTGCGGTGCGCGTCAATGCCATGACGCACACGGCCGACAACTGGGGGGCGAAGGTCGATAAAAAAGGCATTGCGGGCGCTTATCGCACGGGTATTGGCGAACGTGACGAATACACCGTTGGCCTGTATCACCTCGAGACCGATGGACGCCCGCTGTACAACCACCCTTGGCTCATTGACAACGGCATCAGCACCGCAAGCAACAACGCATCAGGTGTGATTGTTCCTGTGCTCAGTGCCAAAAATTATTACGGCCTCAGCAGCGATTATTTGAAAACCCAAAGCTCGTACATCACGCTGGGTCACACCCACCGACTGAGCCAAGACAGCGAGTTGAAAACCACTTTGCGCTACGGCCACTACGAGCGCGATTTGTTGGCCAGCGCGGTGCGCTTTACCAACCCCACCACCTTAGCTGCCATTAACGACAGCACGCCCCTCAGCCGAAACCTAAAAGCCCGACGCGGCGAGAGCGATGTGCTGCAACTACAGAGCGACTACAACCAGAACTTTGAATGGTTAGGACGCCAACACAGTGTGATCGCAGGTATGGATTTCAGCCAAGACAAGGCCTTGCGCAACAACAGCGCAACCACTGGACTGCCATCCACCGCTGCACTGGGCACGACGGTCGGCACGCCCAACGACGGGCTGTCGATTGTGGACACACGCTCGGTAGCCATGAACCAATTCAAAACCAACAATTTGGGGCTGTATGCACAAGACACGGTCAGCATCACAACCCAAGTGAAACTGCTCGGCGGCCTGCGCTTGGACCACTTCACGGCCAACTACCAAGACACCGCCAACAACCGTTTTGACATGAGCGAGAACCTCTGGAGTCCTCGCCTTGGTGCCATTTGGCAACCCACACCCACGGCCACTTATTACACGTCTTACGGCACGTCCTACAACACCTCGGGAGACACCTATCAATTCGCCTTGGGTAGTTACGCCTCGGGCTCTACCAACGCCAAGATAGCCAACACCCCGCCTGAAAAAAGCCGCAACCTTGAAATCGGCAGCAAGTTTGAAATTTTTGAGGGAAAAAGTTTGTTAGGCGTGGCCCTGTTTCACTCGGAAAAATACAACGAGCGCAACACCGACGCCGACAGTGCAGCCACCCAAATGTTGCTCTCAGGCAAGCGACATGCCACAGGCATGGAGTTCAACTTTGCAGGCCGCATCACACCCGCGTGGGAAATGTTCTACAACCACACGTGGATTCCAGACGCCACCATTGACGAAAGCAACATCGCCGCCACAGGCACAGGCGCACAAGGCAAAGGTGACCGCTCGGCACTCACCCCCAAACACAGCGCCAGCTTGTGGAGCACCTACCGCTTCAACAGCGCTTGGCGTGTGGGCGGCGGTTTGAACTACCGCGGCGAACAAAACCCAGACGGCGCGCGCACCAAAGTTGCAGCAGCGTTCACCACCATTGACGCCATGGCTGAATACGCCCTCAACGACGCCAACTTGCTCAAGTTCAACGTGAGCAACCTCACCAACAAGCTCTATCCCGACACCTTGTACCGCGGCTTTTACGGCCCTGGCGCACCCCGCCGTGTGGAGTTGAGCTGGAAATCGATGTTCTAAAGAAAGTCCCCATGCTGCTGCACCTGCGCAACGTCCTCACTGCCGAGGAACTTCAAACCGCTCAATCTTTACTGGGCGACGATGCACCTTGGATAGAGGGGCGCATCAGCGCAGGCACGCAAGCTGCGACAGTCAAGAACAACTCACAGTTGTTGCAAAGCAGTGCGCAAGCCCAGCAGTTGCAAGCGCTCATCTTGGGCGCGTTAAAACGCGACGCTTTGTTTTTTTCGGCGGCTTTGCCACGCAAAATTTTCAACCCGCTGTTCAACCGCTATGGCGGTGACGCCAACCACTTTGGCCCACATGTGGATGGCGCAGTCATGTACTCACAAGCCACGGGTGAGTGGGTGCGCACCGATGTGTCGTGCACCGTTTTTTTAAGCGACCCCGCCAGCTACGACGGTGGCGAACTCTTGGTGCAAGACACGTATGGCAGCCGAGGCGTCAAGCTCGCTGCAGGCGATGCCGTGCTCTACCCCGGCACCAGCGTGCACGAGGTCACGCCCGTCACACGCGGGGAGCGCGTAGCGAGTTTCTTTTGGATTGAAAGCATGGTGCGCAGTGACGAACAGCGCCGCACCCTGTTCGAACTCGACATGAACTTGCTCAAGCTACGCACGCAGCTGGGCGAAACACCCGAGACCACCGCACTCACGGGCGTGTATCACAACCTGCTGCGTCAGTGGGCCAACACCTGAGCCTGCGCATGAACACCCTTCACCCGCACCACATTTCCAACACACGGCTGCGCAACACCATCGCAGCGGTGCTGTTGGCGCACGCTGGCTTGCTATGGGTTGCGCAACGCGAATCGGCCGAGTTACCTGCCTCGGATGAATCAGGCCAAGTCATGATGGCCGATGTGGTGTCTGACATGCCTAACCCCGCGCCGCTCACGGCCGCCAAGCCAACACCAGTGTCGATGCCTGCGCCCACAAAGAGCGTGAGCAAAACCGACACGCCCGCGCTCACCGCCAACAGCAGCAACGCCCAAGAAACCTCCACTGCATCTACCGCAGCTGCTGCGCCCTCTACCGCATCGGGCAAAGCAGGCTCACCCAGCGTTATCGAGCCTTCTGCCGATGCCGACTATTTAAAAAACCCACCACCCGCGTACCCCCGCGCCAGCCGCCGTTTGGGCGAACAAGGCACGGTCATCGTGCGTGTGCTCATCAGCACACAAGGCTTGCCTGAAAAAGCCGAGGTGCGCACCTCCAGTGGTTTTGCACGCTTGGACCAAGCCGCTTTAGAGGCGGTGCTGCGTTGGCGTTTTCTGCCAGGCCGTCGTAGCGGCACGCCAGAGACCATGTGGTTCAACATCCCCGTTCGTTTTGTTTTGGAGTAAGTCATGCCGTCTTCTTTTGGTTTTTCGCACATTTGGTTGCAAGGTGATTGGGTCACACGCGGCATCTTGTTGCTCTTACTCAGCATGTCCGTGGTCAGCTGGGTGGTGATCTTTCTCAAAGCCGTTGACGTGTGGCGTCACAAAGAAAACGCGCTCAACAGTGAGCAGTTTTGGCACTGCACCAGTTTGACAGAGGGCTTGAACGTGCTCAGCCAACGTTCGGGCAATGTATTTTTTCATTTGGCTCAAACGGGTCAAGAAGCCACCGAACACCACCAAGCCGCGCAAGAGCAATTGCACGACCGATTGGATGTGAGCGACTGGGTCACCCGCTGCCTGCGCAACGGCATTGACGACCACACCAGCCAACTGCAAAACTGGTTAACCCTCTTGGCCTCTATTGGTTCTACCGCACCGTTCGTCGGTTTGTTTGGCACCGTGTGGGGCATTTATCACGCCTTAGTGAACATCGGCACAACGGGCAATGTGGGCATCGACGCCGTAGCGGGGCCGATTGGTGAAACCCTTGTCATGACGGCATTGGGCTTGGCTGTGGCTATTCCTGCGGTGCTGGGCTACAACGCCTTGGTACGTGGCAACAAATTCATCATCGCGCGCATGAACCGCTTTGCACACGACCTGCACGCCTACTACGTCACAGGTGCACGTGTGCACAGCAACGCGACTGCGAGGGGCTAAACCATGTCGTTTGAAGCCAATGACAACAGCGATGAAGTGATGAGCGAAATCAACATGACGCCCTTGGTAGACGTCATGCTAGTGCTGTTGGTCATCTTCATCATCACGCTGCCCGTGATTCAGCACGCGGTCAAAGTGGATTTACCCACAGCCAGCAGCACGCGCAGCGCGCCACCGCCCGACAACTTGCAACTGTCCATTGATGCGCAAGGCCAATACTTTTTGGGCAAACAAGCACTTGACGCCGAGGGCTTGTTCACCCGCTTGCAAGCCGAAGCCAACAAAGACCCGCAACCTCAGCTCTACATTCGCGGCGACAAACGTGTGCCCTATGAGTTTGTGGCGCAAGCCATGAGCAGCGCTAAGCGTGCGGGCATGCAGCGCGTGGGTTTTGTCACCACACTGCCATGACGCACAAACCGACCTCACCACCGAGCCTGACTTCGCCAGCGGCAAAGTCAGCGGCAGGAACACCTCGCACAGTCGAAAGCACCGAACTGCTTGGGGCTCAAGGCGTGCTCTACATTCGGCACCAAAACGAGGTGTACCGCCTGCAAACCACGCGTTTTGGCAAGCTCATTTTGACCAAATAACTCACACCCCGAGCGCGCCAAAGAACAGTTCAATTAGGCAACTGCTCAATGCTTGTGGTGACTGTGGTCGTGATGCGCAGCAGGCGAGGTTGTCACTGGTTGTGAGGTTGGCGCTTGCACGGGTTCAGTTTGTACATTCACCGTGCCCCGCATACCTGCTTCGTAGTGACCAGGCACCAAGCACGCCATTTGTAAAGTTTGGGCTTGGTCAAACTTCACCACCCACTCACCACGCTGCCCCGCTGGCACTGACATAGCAGCACCTGCGCCATGGCTGTGTCCATCGCCATGGGACGCGGCTTGCTGCATTTCAAGGGCATGGGCTTTGATTTGCGCTTCGTCACCCAGCACCATCTCGTGCGTGACCTTGCCATCGTTGTGCAACACAAAGCGAATGGTTTCGCCTGCTTGCACATCCACACGATTGGGCGTGAAACGCATGTGGTCATCCATGCGTATCTCCACGCTACGTGTGATGGCCCATACGCTCAAACCCGCTTCGTGTTCAGGCTGTGCAACCTCACCATGTGAATGACCATGACCATCTGTGACTACGGCCAACTCAGGGTTATGCGCCAACCACTGCCACGCGCCATAGCTGCCCACACTCACCAATGCGCCCACCATCAGCACATACGCGCTGGTGCTGCGACGCCATCCATAGCTGCTGCTCAGGGCCAAGGCCAAGACCGAAACGAAAAAGCCCAGGGGCACCACCCACGCACTGCGTGCTGGCGAATCTGGGAAGTGCTGCAAACCACCCGTGAAAAAACCCAAACCAATGGAAAGCAATGCCCCAATGGCCAAGGTTCGCAACAAGCCTGTTTGCTCTGGCTCATCGTCGCTATCGCTTAAGCGGTGCTCTAACAGTGCGCCCAAAACAAACAGCGCCATGCCAATGGCCGCCGTCCACAGCGAACGCTCGCCGCTGAAAAAGCCGTGATTCACGGCACCCGAAATAAAACTGATGCCGCTGTACTTGAGCAGCATCGCACCATGGTGGTGTTGAAATGCAAATGTCATGATTTTTCCTAAGCGCCTCATGGGCGCGTGTTTTGAATTACTGCGCCAACTTATCGCGCAGCCGTGTCAAACAAGAACAGGAAAAATCAAATAGGTGGCGGCAAGTCGGGCCATGTACGCCAGCTGGCCCACGACACCAACGGGCTGATAGGTTGCGCTTGTGGCAACACCGGCATTTGCACCTGTACTTCCACGCCAATGCCAACTGCGCAGCAATGATGGGGGCTCACTTGCGCGCTACTGGGTTGACTTGCCGCGTCATCATGTGTCACAGACTCATGGCAATGATGCATGGCGCTGCCTTCTTGTCCGCCACCGACGCGGTGATCGAGCACAGCCCAGCTGCTACCAGCCATCAGCTGGAGCAACAAGGCGAAGATCAATGTCCAAAGTGTGCGGTGCATCGGGTCATCATATGGCATGTGACGGCGCTCATGGTTGGGTCATGGGCGCACGTTCAGGCCCAAGCGATATCGACTGCCATGTACCGTATGGCAATCTCAATCGCTCTCATTGAGACAAACAATCACCAAGACGAGAAATCTTGTCTATCATTCACGTCAATGAGTTTTTCTCATTCGATAGTTTTTATCAACCAACCAAAGGAAGCCAGATGTCTTTGATCAATACCCAAATCCAACCCTTTAAGAACCAAGCCTTCCACAACGGCAAGTTTGTTGAAATCACCGAAGCCACGCTCAAGGGCAAGTGGAACGTGTTCATCTTCATGCCAGCCGCATTCACCTTCAACTGCCCTACAGAAATTGAAGACGCAGCTGACAACTACGCTGCCTTCCAAAAAGCAGGCGCTGAGGTGTACATCGTGACAACCGACACCCACTTTTCACACAAAGTGTGGCACGAGACTTCGCCTGCTGTGGGCAAAGCCAAGTTCCCATTAATCGGCGACCCCACACACAAGCTGACACGCGCTTTTGGCGTGCACATTGAAGAAGACGGCTTGGCATTGCGCGGCACCTTCGTGATCAACCCAGAAGGCGTGATCAAGACCATGGAAATCCACTCCAACGAAATCGCTCGCGACGTGTCTGAAACACTGCGCAAGTTGACTGCTGCTCAGTACACCGCCGCTAACCCAGGCCAAGTGTGCCCAGCTAAGTGGAAAGAAGGCGCGAAGACTTTGGCTCCTTCTATCGACTTGGTCGGCAAGATCTAATTTTTGCCCACTGATTCAAACCCTGCGCAAGCAGGGCGTTGACCGCAGCGCATGGGCCTGAAGCACTGCCTTTAGCCCGTGCGTTGTACTCAACGAATCCCCACCCTTTTCACTAACCAGGTCAGTGCCACAAGCGCTTGGCCCAGGGTTTTTGCACCCTAAAACAGGAGAACACCATGCTCGACGACGCACTCAAAGCCCAACTTCAACAATACCTTGGCATGCTGCGCCAGCCCATCCGTTTGGTCGCCTCACTCGACGACAGCGAAACTGGCAACGACATGCGCAACCTGCTGGAAACCATTGCTGGTTTGTCTGACTTGGTCACCTTGGACACCTCGGGCAACGATGCACGCAAGCCCTCGTTTGTGGTGGCACGCGCGGGCGAAACCCAAGGCGTGCGCTTTGCAGGTTTGCCACTCGGCCACGAGTTCACCTCGTTGGTGTTGGCCCTGTTGTGGACAGGCGGCCACCCACCCAAGGTGGAACAAGACGTGATCGACAGCATCAAGTCATTGAGTGGCGACTTCAACTTTGAGGTCTACATGTCCCTGAGCTGCCACAACTGCCCCGACGTGGTGCAAGCGCTCTCGCTCATGGCCATCGTCAACCCCAAGGTCAAGACCGTGGTGATTGAAGGCGGCGCATTCCAAAAAGAAGTGGAAGAGCGCCAAATCATGGCCGTGCCCATGGTGTTCTTGAACGGCCAAGTCTTTGGCTCGGGCCGCATGAGTGTGGAAGAAATCGTGGCCAAGCTCGACACCAATGCCGCTGCGCGTGACGCCGCCAAGATGAACGAGAAAGCCCCTTACGAAGTGTTGATCGTGGGCGGTGGCCCCGCTGGTGCGGCAGCCGCTGTGTATGCCGCACGCAAAGGCATTCGCGTGGGCATTGCGGCTGAACGCTTTGGCGGCCAGTTGAACGACACCATGTCGATTGAAAACTACATCTCGGTGTTAGAGACCAACGGCCCCAAACTCGCCGCTGACCTGGAAGCGCAAGTACACCACTACGGCGTGGACATCATGACCATGCAACGCACCAGCAAAATTGTGTCTGCCGAACAAACGGGCGGCTTGACCGAAGTGCACTTAGAAAACGGCGGCGTGCTCAAAGCCAAGAGCGTCATCCTCTCCACCGGCGCACGTTGGCGCAACGTGAACGTGCCCGGCGAAACCGAGTACAAAAACAAAGGCGTGGCCTACTGCCCGCACTGCGACGGCCCCTTGTTCAAAGGCAAGCGCGTGTCCGTGATTGGCGGCGGTAACTCAGGCGTGGAAGCTGCCATTGACTTGGCTGGCATCGTCGAGCACGTGACCTTGATTGAATTTGCAGACCAGCTCAAAGCCGATGCCGTGTTGGTCAGCAAGCTCAAGAGCTTGCCCAACGTAACCATCCACGCCAACGCGCAAACCACCGAAATCACGGGTGACGGCAGCAAGGTGAATGGCCTGAGCTACAAAGACCGCGCCACTGACACCGTGCATCACATTGAGTTGGAAGGTGTGTTTGTGCAAATCGGTTTGGTACCCAACACCGAGTTCTTGAAAGGCACTTTGGAGCTGAGCAAGTTTGGCGAGATCGTGGTCGACGCCAAAGGCCACACCAGCATGCCCGGCGTGTTTGCCGCAGGTGACTGCACCACCGTGCCCTACAAGCAAATCATCATTGCGGCGGGTGAGGGGGCGAAGGCTGCTTTGTCGGCGTTTGATTATTTGATTCGGCAGCCTGCCATGGCATAAACCCGCGGATCTCTGCTCTGCAGCAAAAGGCAAGTGTTTCGGCACTTGCTTTTTTATTGCCCGTCATACGCACGCCGCACATAGGCTGGGTCTAAATCATTGATAGAAACAAATGCTTGGACTATTTGAATAACAAGCATCACAGTCGGGCTGTCACTTAGCAAAAAGGGGCCTGTATGAATGAAAGCCACATCCAAGTTTTCATCGCGTACCTGCAAGAGCTGCTGGCCGATTTGGCCGAAGCATCTTAAGCAGAGCTAGTAATTATTTTTAACCTTAAGGAGACACACATGAGCCAAGCATCTGAAACCGGCAAATGCCCATTTCACGCAGCAGGCGGCGCACGCGCGCAGCAAGGCGCACAGTCCAACGCACATTGGTGGCCCAACCAACTCAACTTGGCCATCTTGCATCAGCACCAACCTGTGTCTAACCCAATGGACGAAGGTTTTGACTACCGCAAAGAATTCAAAAAGCTCGACTACGCCGCGCTCAAAAAAGACTTGGCCGACTTAATGACCCAAAGCCAAGACTGGTGGCCCGCCGACTACGGCCACTACGGCGGTTTGTTCATTCGCTTGGCGTGGCACGCCGCGGGCACCTACCGCACCGCCGATGGCCGTGGCGGCGCAAACACTGGCAACCAACGCTTTGCACCACTCAACAGTTGGCCTGACAACGGCAACCTTGACAAGGGCCGCCGCTTACTGTGGCCCATCAAACAAAAATACGGCAACCAAATTTCGTGGGCCGATTTATTCATCCTCTGCGGCAACGTAGCCATGGAAACCATGGGCTTCAAAACCTTTGGCTTTGGCGGCGGCCGGGCCGACATTTGGGCCCCCGAAGAAGACGTGTACTGGGGCGCTGAAAAAGAGTGGCTGGCCACCAGCGACAAACCCAACAGCCGCTACAGCGGCAACCGCGAACTGGAAAACCCGCTGGCTGCGGTGCAAATGGGTTTGATCTACGTGAACCCGCAAGGGCCCGACGGCAAACCCGACCCCATGGCCTCGGGCAAAGACGTGCGCGAAACCTTTGCCCGCATGGCCATGAACGACTACGAAACCGTCGCCTTGGTGGCCGGTGGTCACACCTTTGGCAAGATGCACGGCGCGGGTGATGCCGCCAAAGTGGGCCCCGAACCCGAAGCCGCGCCCATGCACGAAATGGGCTTTGGCTGGATCAACACCCACGGCACAGGCAAAGGCGCAGACACCACCACCAGCGGTTTTGAAGGCGCATGGAAGCCCAACCCCACCCAGTGGGATATGGGCTACTTAAAGGTGCTGTTCAAGTACGAGTGGGAACAAATGACCACCGCTGCTGGGGCCATCCAATGGCGAGCCAAAAACGTCGATGCCGAGGACATGATTCCCGACGCACACGACCCCAGCAAGAAGCACCCACCGCACATGACCACGGCCGACTTGTCGCTGCGCTTTGACCCTGCGTACGAAAAAATCGCGCGCCACTTCTTGACCCACCCTGATGAGTTTGCCGACGCGTATGCACGCGCCTGGTTCAAGCTGACCCATCGCGACATGGGCCCCAAGTGCCTCTACCTCGGCCCCGAAGTGCCTGCCGAAGATTTGATTTGGCAAGACCCCCTGCCCGCCGTGACGCACCCCGTGATCAGCCACAGTGATGCCACTGAGCTGAAAAACAAAATTTTGGCCAGCGGCTTAACGGTGGCAGAACTGGTGCAAACCGCATGGGCCTCGGCCAGTACCTTCCGCAACAGCGACAAACGCGGCGGAGCCAACGGCGCACGCATTCGCCTCGCGCCTCAAAAAGGTTGGGAAGTCAACCAACCCGAGCAACTGACCCGCGTATTGGCCACTTTGGATGTGATTCGCAACGGCTTTCACACCACGCACCGTGGTGGCAAACATGTCTCGATGGCCGACCTGATCGTGCTCGCGGGCAATGCGGGTATTGAAGCGGCAGCCAAAGCAGCAGGCCACCCCATAGAAGTGCCTTTTGCCCCTGGGCGCACCGACGCCACGCCCGAGCAAACCGATGCCGAATCGTTTGCCGTGCTGGAGCCACAGGCCGACGGTTTCCGTAACTACCAGCAAAAAGCGTTCCGCGTGTCGCCCGAAGAAATGTTGGTCGACAAAGCGCAGTTGCTCGGTTTGTCTGCACCCGAGATGACGGTGCTCGTGGGTGGCTTGCGTGTTTTAGGTGCCAACCACGGCGGCAACAAGCAAGGTGTGTTCACGCATCGGCCTGGCCAGCTGACCACCGACTTCTTCACCAACTTGGTGAACATGTCGACCGCTTGGCAACCCACAGGCGAGAACGCATTTGAAGGCCGCGACCGCAAAACAGGCGCGCTGAAGTGGACAGCCAGCCGCGTGGATTTGGCGTTTGGCTCCAACTCACAGTTGCGTGCCATTGCCGAGGTCTATGCCCAAAACGACAACGCCAGCAAGTTTGTCAAAGACTTTGTGGCCGCTTGGACCAAGGTGATGAACGCCGACCGCTTTGACTTGCACTAAGCCAAGCCTAGGCCGAGTGCATTAGACTTTATTTGGACTCAGACGCCGCAGGCTTAATGGTCAGCAGCTCTGGGTCCACTTGGTTCTCCACGCGGTGTGGCTCTTGCACGGGTTTAGGGCCAAGGCCTAAGAAACGCAAGCCACCATCGTTCCAAAGCCAAAACAGCAGGTTGATGGCGGCCAAGGCGTAGACCACGTTGCGCCAGAAAAATTTCGAATTCATCACATCACCTATCGTTGCTTGAATTGCACGTTAAACAGGCCGCACGCTCGCCTCTGAGCTGCTGATGGCCTCTTGGCCCTGCTCAGTGTCCACCAGCATTGCGCCAGTCGCATCCACACCCCGTGCCACGCCGTGTCGGCCATCGCTCAAGGTGACGGGCAAGTTGTGCAGCGCATCGCGCGCGTTAAACGCATTTTGCAAAGGTGCAAAGCCTGTACGTTCAAACGCCTGCAAAGTGGCCAGCAAAGGCTCGGCCACTTTCATCAAAGCCTCGGGGGCGGTGATGCCGCTTTGCAGATCTTGCAAGCCCAAAGGCGCGGTGGACAAGCCATCGGCCACGGGCGGGGCGATGTTAATGCCCACACCCACCACACAGTAGCGTCCTTGGTCGCTCCCGTGGCTCAGGCCCGTGGGCAAGGCTGTCTCAATCAAGATGCCAGCCAATTTGCCCCAGCCGTTAGCCGCGCCAGGGCGCTTCACCCACAAATCGTTGGGCCACTTCAAACACACACCTAGGTCACCTTGCGGATCTAGGCTGCGTGCCAATGACAAACCAACAGCCAATGACAAGCCAGACCAATCCGCAGGTTTGAGCATGAGGCCCAATGAGAAGGTCAGGGCATGGCCCACTTCGCCGTGCCAGGGGCGGCCCAGGCGGCCACGGCCTGCAGTTTGGGTTTCGGCCACCAAGAGCACGGGCTCGGTTTGGCCCGCGCGTGCGCGGCGCATGAGCTCGGTGTTGGTGGAATCAATCTCTGGCAACACCTCAACCGTCAAGCCTGGCTGCCTTGCAACCATCGAAAGCCAAAGGTATTCAGCAGGCCAGATCATGTGGCTCAAGCCTTTTTAGATTTGGCCTTGTCGGCTTTCTTGATCGACTTCTTTTTGTCGTCTTTATCTTTGGCATTAGCGGGCTTGCTTTTGGGCTTGTCTGCCTTGTCAGCCTTTTTTGCCTTGGGCTTGTCGTCTTTCGGGAACTCCGAGGTCGACGACAACAACGTGCCACGGCACTTCTTCGCGCCACACCAGCAGGGGTATTCCAGCTTGAGCTCGGGCGTCATGGGGGCATCGATGACCAAGCCGTAGTCGTAGTTCAGCTCTTCGCCCGCCTTGATGTCGCGCAAGGCTTTGATGAACACGCGGCCATCTACTTCGTCAGGCTCGCAGTTGGGCTTGCATGAGTGGTTGATCCAGCGCGACGAGTTGCCGCCGTACTTGGCGTCAATCACGTGTTTTTCGTCGATGTGAAAGTAAAACGTGTGGTTGGGGTCGGTGGGGTCGTGCGGGTGGCGACGCAGCGCTTCTTTCCAGCTGATGATCTCGCCCACGTACTCAATGATGGTTTCGCCCTTGGCAAAATCGCTCAGCGCAAAAACGCCTTTGCCGTGCACGCCTGAGCGACGGGTTTGAATGCGACGACCTTTGATGGGCGCGGGGGCTTGGGCGAGAGATTTTTTGGACACTGAATTTTTCTGTTAACTTAAATACGTACGCATGTGCGTGCGTGCGCGTGGGCGCGCGTGCGCACGCGAGAGAACGAATTGTAGTGGTCAGTTTTTAAGGAACTTTGAAATGAGCAAAACCCTCGTGATTGCCGAAAAACCTTCGGTCGCGCAAGACATCGTGCGCGCACTCACG
>JACCDT010069455.1_pt1 | contig 20865 bp, 19 predicted proteins | sample 7446291 | NCBI WGS metagenome assembly JACCDT01 (sample SAMN15323446, study PRJNA562643) | freshwater metagenome | isolation source: river surface water | place: USA:Blue River Watershed | collected 2017-08-17 | reverse complement strand
GGTGCAGGTTCATTGATCTGTCACTTACTTGGAATCTCAGGTGTAGATCCGATGCAGCACGGTTTATTGATGGAACGTTTTTGTTCTCCGTTGCGCCGAGCCCTGCCAGATATTGATATCGATGTGGAATCTGCCAGGCGGCTAGAAATCTATGACATGGTCTTTAAAAGATATGGCGATAACGATTGGACATCACCTACCAATCAATCACGGTGCGCAGTTGTTTCGATGGTCGATACGTATCGCGCGCGCCATGCAATCCGTGATGCAGGAGCAGCCCTTGGCTTGCCCGGTATGGAGATCGATATGTTGGCTAAATCGATGCCACATGTTCGTGCGCGCAATATTGCAGCAACTCTTCAATCCCTGCCTGAACTACGGCGTATAAATACTTCAACCCCATTGATGGCAGCGACAATTGAAATGGCACAACGCTTAGATGGTTTGCCACGACACCTTGCAATGCATCCTTGCGCCATTGTTTTATCAGATGGTGGTTTTCTAGATCGTGCGCCATTAATGAACAGCGCAGGTGGTTACCCCATGGTGGCCTTTGATAAAGATGACGTCGAAGCAGTTGGCTTGTTAAAGCTAGATGTCTTAGGCGTGCGGATGCAGTCAACTATTGCCTATTCCATGAAAGAGATTCAACGGGTTCACAGAGAAGTTGTTGATATTGATGCGGTGCCGCTAGATGACACTGCAACGTTTGAATTAATTCAATCAACGCGCACCCTTGGAATCTTTCAGGTGGAAAGCCCAGGACAACGCGAACTTGTTGGAAAACTTGCACCAAAAACCTTCACCGATTTGATTATTGATATTTCACTGTTTAGGCCAGGGCCGGTCAAGAGCGACATGATCACGCCATTTCTTAAAGCTCGTCATGGGTGGAGCCCAGCGCAGATAATTCACCCTGATTTATATGAGATTTTGGCCCACACCGAAGGCGTTGTTGTCTTCCACGAACAAGTTATTCAGATCATCGCAACGATGACTGGGGTTTCATTGGCAACGGCTGATGAAAAGCGCAGATCCTTAGGCGATCGCGCCGGCCAACAAGAGGTCTGTGATTGGTTCTTTCCTGCAGCAACTGCCAAAGGGTATGAACTACCAATTATTCAAGAGATCTGGGATGTACTGCGCGCCTTTGCATCCTTTGGTTTTTGCAAAGCACACGCTGCAGCTTTCGCCCTGCCTACATATCAATCGGCTTGGCTAAAAACACACTACCCAGCAGCTTTTCTTGCCGCGGTCTTAACCCATGATCCTGGCATGTACCCCAAGCGTTTGATCGTTGATGAAGCTAGACAAATGGGAATCACGATTGCACCCATTGATGTCAACGCATCTGATTCTGCCTACCGCGTAGAAGATCATGGCAATGCAATTCGTATCGCCTTATCAACTGTTGCCGGAATCAGTGACAGCGAAGTGCAATCAATTATCGCTGGCCGCCCCTACATTGACTTAAATGATTTTGTTCGCAGATCAGGGTGCAGCACACCGGTTACTGAAAGTTTGATTCTGACCGGTGGTTTTGATTCCTTACACGTCCATGTTAATCGCAGGGATCTGCTGCTTCATTTTTCTGATCTACAAAAGTCACCAAGTGCTGCTGTATCCGGCGCGCAAATGAATTTAGGCTTTGATCCACCTGCGTTAATAAGTAGCGGGTTGCCAGCGATGTCGGCGGCCGAGAGTGTGAAATACGAGGTCGATCGATTAGGAATCGATATGTCCCGTCACATGATTGAATTTTACGGAGACTTCCTTAATGCAATCGGTGCGGTCCGATCTAGTGATTTGCTGAAACAAAGATCTCAATCATCGGTATTGGTTGCAGGAATCAAGGTCGCGATGCAGACGCCTCCTGTACGTTCGGGTAAACGTGTAATTTTCTTAACGTTAGATGATGGATACGGGCTGAGTGATTCAACATTTTTTACCGATGTCCAAGGCGAATACGCCAATGTTTTGTATTCAACATCGCTGCTACTTGTTAGGGGCGTAACCCGCAGAACGGGGGCCAGGGGAATATCCATAAGAGCCACCGGGGCATGGGATTTACGTGCCGCTTACGAAAGTTGGAGCGCTAAACAAAGTACGCTCGCAATATGACGACAGAAAGCGCGCCAACCCAGGCAACGATTCTGCACGTCGATATGGATGCCTTCTTTGCATCGGTTGCAGAACGCGATAACCCCGAACTCAAAGGCAAAGCAGTTGTTATCGGAATGGGTACTCGCGGCGTTGTGTCGGCCGCAAACTATGAAGCTCGCAAATTTGGAATTCACTCTGCAATGCCAGTGGGACAAGCCAGACGCTTAGCTCCACATGCAATCTTTCTACCCGTCGATATGGCTCGCTACCAAGAAGTCTCGGGTCACATAATGGAAATCTTTGAAAGCTTTACTCCCAATGTAGAACCAGTATCAGTTGATGAAGCTTTTCTTGATGTAACTGGTGCCAAGAAATTATTAGGAACAGGTCGAGAAATCGCTGCAGCTATTCGCGCCAAAGTCGAAGCCCAAGAGGGCATTACCTGCTCTGTTGGTATCGCGCCTTCAAAGTTCATTGCCAAATTAGCATCGACGCATTGCAAACCTAACGGCATGCTAGAAATAACTAGCGATCGCATCCTTGAATTCCTGCATCCCTTGCCAATTTCGGCGATGTGGGGAGTCGGTCCAAAGACAGCTGAAGTGCTAGAACGTTTAGGGCTTCGCACCATCGAAGATATTGCAAAGCTGCCGCGCACAACTTTGATCCGCGCAGTCGGTGAAGCAGCTGGTGCAACCTTGCACGAACTTGCCTGGGGCCGCGATTACCGAGATGTCGCACCGCAAGATGCCGAAAAAAGTATTAGTGCTGCCGAAACTTTTCCAACCGACCTTGATAACCCCGAAGAAATCCTGCGCGAATACTTGCGCTTGTGCGAGCGCGCAACATCAAGGCTGCGTGACAAGGGCTTGTTTGCCAAGACGATTTCAATAAAGGTGCGCTTCGGAGATTTTTCTACAATCAATCGCTCAAAGACTTTGCCGCTTCCAATTGACAGCACCCATGATGTCTATGAAGTTGTAAAAGGACTGTACGAAGCCTTACGCATTGAACGTGCCCGTTTGCGATTAGTGGGTGTATCGCTTGAGAACTTAAGTGAAGGTGCTCCCGTGCAAATGATTCTGGGGGAGCGTGAGAAAGGTTGGCGCGAAGCCGAAGGGGCCATGGATAAAGCCCGTGAGCGTTTTGGCCATGGTTCGGTGCGGCCTGCGCGTTTGATTAAGCCTTCTGCAGAAGATGCTGAAGAGTAAGTAAATAAGTAGCGGGCTAGCAGAATCTGTTCTATTGTGGGCCCGTGCCATTATCAGATCGTGAAAAGCGCCTCCTGGAAGAGATGGAGGCTGCCCTTTTAACTGAGGATCCACGCCTTGTTTCAGCTCTGACCTCAAAAGCGCCAGTTTCACCATCTCGTAACCGCATTATGGCCGGCGGCGGACTCATCATCCTGGGTGTCATTACCCTTTTCGGTGGCTTGATTTCCCAGATAACACCGATCGGAATCCTGGGCTTTGTTATCGCACTTAGCGGAGTAATCACCGCAATTTCATCGATTTCTGCCCCAGTCCGCGGGCCACGCAAGAAGTCGTCACGCTCAAATTTAAGCGCTCGCCTTGAACAGCGCTGGGAGAACCGCTCCAACGAGGAGTAAATCTAAGTAAACGCCCTCACCTCAGCCCCTCCACGTGAGGGGCTTTTTCATGCTCGCGTGGGGAGAGGTGTGGGCAAAGGGGTTGAAAAGGGCAAAAAGTGGGAAAAGGTGGTTGAAAAAGGGGAAAAGTGGAGTAAAGTGGGGAATTAAGAGGACAAACCTGGGGAAGGGGGAGTCAAAGAAAATGTTTCTAGGCACCCACGAGCCACGTCTTGATGACAAAGGTCGCTTAATACTTCCCGCGAAATTCCGCGAAGAACTTGCAGCAGGTTTAGTAATTACTAAAGGACAAGAACGTTGTCTTTATGTTTTCCCATCGAATGAATTTTCAGTTATTACAGAGACGCTAAAACAAGCGCCAGTCACTGCTAAATCAGCTCGTGATTACAGCCGTGTGATGTTTGCTGGCGCACACGATGAAATTCCTGATCGTCAAGGTCGCGTAACAATTCCACAATCACTTCGCACATATGCAGGATTAGAAAAAGAGTGCGTTGTTATTGGTGCAAATACTCGCGTTGAAATTTGGGACGCAACTTCTTGGAATGAATATTTAGCAGATCGTGAAAAGAGCTTCGCTGATGTTTCAGAGGAGGTCTTTCCAGGTTTGTTCTAACTCTCATTTGTGGCCACTGCCGACCCTTCGAACGTAGCGACGCCCCTTCCCCGGCGCCGTTGCAACACAAAGATCCGTCGGCCGGCAGTGACCAGAGATGAGAGTCGCTAGGAAAGAAGTAAGACCAGAAGTAAGCGGTACATCAACTACTAGAAGTAAAGGGGGAGAGATGACAAGTACAACAGAGCACATATCTGTAATGCGTGATCGCTGTGTCGATCTCTTGTCCCCGGCGATTGCAGCGTCAAGTAATCCTGTAGTTGTTGATGCAACATTGGGCTTAGGTGGCCACACAGAAGCTTTACTTCAAAAGTTCCCACACTTAACTGTTATCGGAATCGATCGCGACCTTGATGCGATCGCAAAGGCCACAGAGCGCCTTGCTGCATTTGCAGATCGTTTAAAGACTGCACACTCAACCTTTGATGGCATCGCAGATGTAGTTGCCAGCTTTGGTTACAAGAACATTGATGGGGCCTTGTTTGACCTCGGTGTTTCATCCATGCAACTAGATCAGGTAGAGCGTGGTTTTTCATACTCACAAGATGCACCGCTAGATATGCGTATGGATCGCACCCAATCGCTAACTGCAGCCGAGATCATTAATACCTACGAGCCAGGCCAATTAGTACGAATCCTTCGCACCTATGGTGAAGAAAAGTTTGCTACACGCATCGTCGAATCAATTGTTAAGCAGCGCGCAATCGCTCCTATGAATTCGACAGCTCAGCTTGCAAGCCTTGTAAAAGAGGCGATTCCAGCAGCAACTCGTCGTACTGGTGGAAACCCTGCAAAGCGCACCTTCCAAGCACTTCGCATCGAAACCAATGACGAGTTAGGCACCATTTCACGCGCACTTCCTGCAGCGTTAGAGCTTCTCAATGTTGGCGCTCGATTAGTAGTCATGTCATTTCAATCTCTTGAAGATCGCATCGTTAAGCAGCTCTTTGTTGCATCCACAACATCTGGAACACCACGCGATCTTCCCTTTGATCTACCTGAATTTGCCGCCAAGTTTTCAATGATCACTCGCGGTAGCGAGACACCAACCGATGCCGAGCTCGAAGAGAACTCACGCTCTCAATCAGTGCGTCTTCGCGCTATCGAAAGGGTGGCCGCGTAATGGCTATGACAGCACTAGCTCCAGCGATTACTCGCTCAAAAGAAATTTTCGCCGAGAAGACTTCACAAGTTGCACTCAAGCTTGTGCCTGATCTATCCGACGGAAAGCAAGCAGATCGTAAGTTCTTCGCAATCTTTGTATCTGCTGTTGGCGGTATTGGTCTCATGCTCCTTCTCCTGATCAATACCTTGCTCGCACAAGATGCATTTGAACTTACTAACCTCAAACTTGAGGCAAAGTTAGTAAGCGATGAACGCGAAGCAATTGCACGTCAGATTGACAAGATCTCTTCCCCAGAAGCTCTTGCAAAATCTGCAACAGCCTTAGGCATGAAGCCTTCTGAAAATCCAACTTTTCTATCTCTAGACAAAGCTGTCTTAGAAAAAGAAGTTATTGAGGTTCCGGTGAAGAATGGGTAATTTCTCATTAGCGCATAACAGAATCAGGGTCTTGGTTTTGTTTCTTGCGATAGTCATGTTCATGTTTGGACTTCGACTTGTTCAAGTTCAGGCTCTACAGGCAGGTGACTACCGCTCTCGCGCAGTCAATGAGATGGAAAAGGTAAAGACTCTTCAAGCACCACGTGGAGATATCACCGATATCAATGGAGTTCCTTTTGCGCGAAGTGTTGCCGCAACAAGCATCGTTGTTGATCAAACCCAGATTACAAACCCTGCAAAGGTTGCAGCCTTTGTAGCTCCCATCATCGGCATGAAGGTGCAAGATGTCCAAGAGGCGCTGACAGGTACTCGTAAATGGAACATGGTTTTTCGCAATGCAAAGCCAGCTACCTGGTTAAAGCTTTCAGCGGCAATTGATCAGTACAACTCTCAATTTAAGGCGATGAGCCCAGAGCGAATTATTGGCTTCTTCCCAGAGCGCAGTTACGTGCGCGAGTATCCATCGGGTCGATTGATCGCATCACTCATCGGTTTCGTCAATCAAGATGGAGTTGGTGCAACTGGTCTTGAATCCAGCATGAACTCGACTATTAAAGGTATCGATGGCAAGTACTCATATGCCAATGGCTATAAGGCAGAAATCCCTGGCTCACAATCTGAAATCGTTCCTGCACAATCTGGAACATCAATCCGTTTAACGGTAGATCGCGATATTCAGTGGGTGGCATCAAAGGCGATTGCAGATGCTGTTAAATCCTCTCGCGCGTTAAGCGGAACAGTAATTGTGATGGATCCAAAGACAGGTCAGATCTTGGCCCATGCAACCGCACCAACATTTGATCCCAATGACACAACTAAAGTTTCCCTTGTTGCGATGCGCAATCCATCTGTTCTCGATGTGTACGAGCCGGGCTCAACTGGCAAGGTAATGACCCTTGCTGCAGCAATTGAAGAAAAGAAAATTACTCCAGAAACAGTTTTGACTATCCCTTATGCATTAAAGCGTTCGGTAAAGACCTTCCGTGATCATGAACCTCACCCAACACAGCGCTTGACTACAGCTGGCGTGCTTGCGGTTTCTAGTAACACAGGTTCAATCAAGATCGGCGAGATGCTTTCCAATGACAAGTTATACGAGTACTTAACAAAGTTTGGTATCGGATCGAAGACCGGATCTGGACTTCCAGGTGAGTCACGAGGAATCCTTCCTAAGGTTGCCGATTGGTCAGGAACAACAGCTCCAACAGTTGCTTTCGGACAGGGTTATTCATTAACAGCGATGCAGGCGACAAGCGTCTTTGCAACGATTGCTAATGATGGAGTTCGCGTATCTCCAACAGTTATTGCGGGAACAAGTGATTCCAGTGGAAATTACACACCATCTGCAACCCGCGAAAGTGTTCGAGTCATCAGCGCAGAAACAGCGGCGCAGATGCGTTTAATGATGGAGAGCGTTGTTTCTGCCAATGGAACCGCACCTTCTGCTGCGATTCCTGGATACCGCGTTGCTGGTAAGACAGGTACTGCACAACGTATTGATGACACCTGCGGTTGCTATCGCGGCTACACAGCCTCATTTATTGGCTTTGCACCAGCTGACAATCCTGCGTATGTCATCTCGGTAACTATTCAAGATCCAAAGGGAATGCACTGGGGTGGCTACCTAGGCGGTCCAGTATTTAAGAAGGTAATGTCATTTGTTCTACAGTCAAAGGGAATTGCACCTACTGGAACAAAGGTTGATCCCATTGCATTGACTGAAAAGCAACTTCTTGCTGAAAGAAAGTTGATCGCAGATAAGAAGGCAGCAAGTGTCAAGACCAATTGAAGAGTTCAAGAGAACCGCTGAAGCAGTTGCAGCGATAGCAAATGCTCAATTAGTTGGTGATTCTGCAACGATCATTACGGGACTTACTCTTTCAAGCAAGGAGGTACAAGAAGGTGACCTGTTCATCGCGCTCCTTGGTGAAAAATCCCACGGCGCAGATTTTGCGGCAGAGGCGATTTCACGAGGTGCGGTTGCAGTCCTAACCGATGAGGTTGGCGCAGCAAAGATCAAAGGTGTTCCTGTCCTTATCAGCGCTAACCCGCGCCGAGCCGCTGGTGTAATTAGCGCCTGGTTTTATAGCGAGCCAATGCGAGATCTTTACAGCGTTGGCGTAACGGGAACAAATGGAAAGACAACTGTTACAACTTTGCTCCACCAAATAATGTCCGCCGCAGGACGTGAAAGCGGACTTATCGGAACCGTTGAAACCCGCATTGGCGATGAAGTTATTGCAAGCAAGCGCACAACCCCCGAAAGCAGCGATTTGCAAGCGTTATCAGCGGTTATGCGTGAGCGCCATATGCGCAATTTAGTCATGGAGGTTTCCAGCCATGCAATCGCTCTGGAAAGAGTCCGCGGTAGCCACTTTGCTGTTGTCGCCTTTACCAACTTGTCGCAAGATCACTTGGATTTTCACAAAACAATGCAGGCTTACTTCGAGGCCAAAGCAAAGTTATTTACCTTTGAGTTTGCAGATCTTGCTGTGATCAATATTGATGATGCGTACGGTGTAAAGCTTGCGGAGCAGACAGAGCTTCCAGTCATGACAGTTTCTCGTCATGATCAAAGCGCAACCTGGCACTTTGCCTCGATTTCCAAGGATTATGTTGGTGCGCATGTTGCCATCAGAGGCAGTGGTGGAATTTTGATCGAAGGAAAGGTTCACCTGCATGGTGGATACAACTTTGACAATCTACTTATGGCGGTTGCCATTGCAACTGAAAGCGGCATTGACCCAATTGATATCGCAGCAATACTGCCTCAGCTAACGGGTGCTGCGGGCCGTCTTGAATCTGTACGTTTAGGACAAAACTTCACCGCACTTGTTGATTACGCACACTCACCAGATGCGGTTGCTCGCGTTCTTGAAACCGCCCATGAAATTAGTGATGGTCGTGTCATCGCAGTTCTTGGTTGTGGGGGTGATCGCGATACCTCAAAGAGAGCGCTGATGGGTAAGGCGTTACATGAAGGCGCAGATGTTGCGATTTTTACTAGCGATAACCCTCGTTCTGAAAAAGCAGATGCAATTTTGGTGCAGATGACCTTAGGTTTAGATATCCAAGAGCCAAGTGCGGTTATTGAAGATCGGTCACAAGCGATCAGAACCGCCGTTAACGAGGCCAAGGATGGCGATCTAGTAATTGTTCTAGGTAAGGGACATGAAAAGGGCCAAGAGATCAACGGAACAGTGCATCCATTTGATGATCGCGTTGAGCTTGCCCGAGCAATCGAGGACAAGAAGTGATCACATTAACCGCAGGTGAGATTGGCCTATTAGTAGGTGGCGATGTCCATTGCGACAAGGATCTACTCGTTTCAAAAGCACCAGTCTTTGATTCCCGTAAAGCAACACCAGGCTGCATCTTCTTGGCGTTAAAGGGCGAGGTTGTCGATGGACATGATTTCGCAGCAGATGCTTATCGCGCTGGTGCGATGTTTTCACTCACAACTCGACGCATCGATGGACCGTGTATCGTTGTGAAGGATGTTCTTGAAGCACTTTCTATTCTGGCAGCCTTTGTTCGCAAACGTTTAACTAACTTAACTGTCATCGGTATTACCGGTTCACAAGGAAAAACCAGCACTAAAGATCTTATGTCTCACATGTTGTCAGTTGCAGGACCAACGGTGTCACCTGCAGGCTCCTTCAATAATGATCTTGGATTGCCAATTACCTTGCTGGAATGTGATGAGAAAACCAAGTTTTGCATTTTAGAAATGGGAGCCCGTCATAAAGGTGACATCGCTCGACTATGCGGAATAGCTCAGCCAAATATTGGTGTTGTACTAACAGTCGGTACCGCACACCTTGGTGAGTTTGGTTCGGTAGAAGCTATTGCTCAGACAAAATCTGAACTGATTCAAACTCTGCAACCAGATGGAGTCGCAGTACTAGGAAATTACGACAAGTACACACCAGCTATGGCATCTCTGCACTCAGGACGGGTAATCAATTTTGGAGATGGCTGCGAAGTTCGTGCTACAGATATTGAAATCCGGGAAGGCCGCCCACACTTTGATTTAGTTACACCTGCAGGCCGCGAAGCAGTTGGCATGAGAATCGTCGGCGAACATCACATCGCAAACGCTTTAGCGGTAGCTGCCGTTGGAACCGCTTTAGCATTACCGATCGAATTAATCGCAAGTTCCTTGTCGACCGCAGAAAATACAAGCAAGTGGCGCATGGAGATCCATGATCTCTTTGGACTCTTGCTCATCAATGATTCGTATAACGCTAATCCTGAATCCATGGCTGCAGCACTTCGCTCCTTAGTTCTCTTTGCGCAGGAGCGCGGGGGACAATCGTGGGCCTTCTTAGGAAAAATGCATGAACTCGGCGAGTCAAGCGCTGCCCATCACGCCGCCATTGGCACTCTTGCTCAGGAGATAGGTATCGATCATCTAGTAGCTATTGCGGCACCTGAATACGGCGTTTCACAGGGGCAGCTGGTTGTACATCACTACGCAAGTATTGATGAGTGTCTATCGATGACGGAGCATTTCTCTGCTGGCGATGTTGTTTTAGTAAAGGCATCTCGTTCAGAAGGTTTTGAAGTGTTGGCACAGAAGTTAGAAAGTTTGTGGCTAGACAAGAGCGGAGTTGAAAGTTGAGACAGATCCTGATCGCTGGCGCTTTTGCCTTAATGTTTTCACTCTTCGGAACTCGCGTATTGATTCGTGCTCTTGCGAGCAAGGGCTATGGTCAAATCATTCGTGATGATGGTCCAAGTAGCCACCACATTAAGCGTGGAACACCAACCATGGGTGGAATCATCTTCATCCTGGCAGCAATTCTTGGCTACTTTGCCGCTCACCTTGTAACAGGTAACTCAGTTACCACCTCTGCACTTCTAGTCATGGGATTAGTAGTTGCACTGGGCTTTATCGGTTTTCTCGATGATTGGCTGAAAGTTTCTCGCCAGAACTCACGAGGATTACCTGGTCGCTTCAAACTATTAGGACAGGCGATTTCGGCAGGAATCTTTGGTTACCTGGGTCTTCAATTTGTTGATCAAGATTCACTTGCGCCGATTTCAGAGTATTTATCTGGAGTACGTGAAACAACAATTTACTTAGGACCAGCGCTAGTAATTATCTTCATCATCGTGATGGTGATGTCAGCAAGTAATGGTGTGAACTTAACTGATGGCCTTGATGGACTTGCAACAGGTGCATCCATCATGACCTTCTTGGCTTTTGTATTGATCGGTGTCTGGGAGTTTGGACAAAGCTGTGCACTCAACGCCGCCGCAGGATGTTATGCAGTACGCGATCCACTAGATCTTGCGGTGCTTGCTGCAGCCTTTGCTGGTGGATGTACAGGTTTCTTATGGTGGAACACTGCGCCAGCAAAGATCTTTATGGGGGACACGGGCTCACTTGCACTCGGTGGCGCAATCGCAGGACTTGCCGCAACTCTACGTGTAGAACTGCTACTTATTCCGCTGGGTGGTTTGTTTGTGATCATCACTATGTCGGTTTTAATTCAAACTCTTTATTTCAAAATGAGCGGTGGAAAGCGGGTCTTTAAAATGGCTCCGCTTCACCATCACTTCGAATTAGTGGGTTGGGAGCAGATCACAATCGTAATTCGCTTCTGGATCATCGCTGGACTTTGCGTGGCAACTGGCCTTGGCCTCTTCTACGCCCAATGGGTCGTCAAATAATTCATGAGTACAGATTTTGCCCACAAAAATATTCTGGTTCTAGGAGCTGGCGTAACTGGTACATCAGTTGCACGTTTCCTTCAATCTCGTGGTGCACAAGTCACATTGACAGATGACAATTCAGAAGGCTCAGTTAAGCCAAGTGAAGTAAACCTTAAGGATTTTGATGCGGTAGTTATCTCACCGGGCTGGCGACAGGATCACCCACTGGTTGTGCAGATTCTCAACAGCTCCATTGAAATGCTCAATGAGATAGATATCGCTTGGAGTTTGCGGGCAGAGCGTGCTCCAGGACAAAAGTGGATCGCACTCACCGGTACAAATGGCAAGACAACAACCGTGGAAATGACCGCGGCGATTTTGCAGGCCGCCGGTATCAATGCGGTTGCTTGTGGAAATGTTGGTGACACAGTTATAGATGCTGTGGATCGCAATGATGCATACGAAGTTCTTGTTTTGGAACTCTCTAGCTTCCAACTGCACTGGGCACGTCAGGCACATTTCGAGGCGGCAGCGATTCTCAATATTGCCGATGATCACCTGGATTGGCACGGAAGTTTTGACGCCTACGCCGACGCAAAGTTTTCAATTTTAGATCGGGCAGAGATTGCAATTCTCAACGCCGATGATGCACCAATCGTCACCCGTGCTAATCGTTTTACAGGCCGCAAGGTTTTCTTCTCTCTGGATACTCCCGCCCCTGGCGAAATAGGTGTTGTCGAAGAGTTACTTGTAGATCGTGCCTTCGTGTCAGATCCGCAACAGGCAGCGATGATTTGCGAGCTATCTGACATTGTTCCAACGGTTCCACACAATGTTTCCAATGCATTAGCAGCTGCAGCTTTAGCTCGTGCAATCAATGTTCCTCATGAGGCTATTCAAAAGGCGTTGCATGATTTCCGTCCGGGTCGCCATCGCATCGAAACAGTGCATGAATCAGCTGGAATTACCTGGGTTGATGACTCAAAAGCTACTAACCCTCATGCTGCAGCTGCATCGCTGATGTCACATCTATCAGTTGTTTGGATTGCCGGTGGTTTGGCAAAGGGTGCCGACATGGATGCGATGGTTGAACGATGTGCACCTCGCATGAAGGCAGCGATTCTGATTGGTACTGATCGCGCACTTATTGAAGCGGCTTTGATTAAACATGCACCAGATCTTCCGCGCATCCTTATTGATGCTCCCAGTGATTATGTACGTGGGGGAGCCTCCAACTCATTAATGGAAGCGGTTATAAACGCCGTAGCTAAGTTTGCTCAATCTGGCGACGCGGTTTTACTCGCACCAGCCTGTGCATCGATGGATCAATTTGTTTCATACGCAGATCGCGGAGATAGATTTGCAGCAGCGGTGCGAAAGGTTGTCGCTCATGAAGCGTGAGGAAACCTTTTTTACAAAGCCGGTCAATTTGTATTACATGCTGTTGGGTAGCACACTGGCATTAAGTCTTTTGGGACTGATTATGGTTTTCTCCGCCTCATCGATTTACTCCTTGGGTTCTCGCGGAACTACTTACGTAATTGTTTTGCGCCAATTCATCTTCTTATTGATTTCGCTTCCCATGGCATGGGTGCTTTCACGGCTCTCACTTCGCCAATGGAAGGTCATTGCACGTTTTGGCGTATCAGTTTCGGTATTTCTTCTGTTGATCGTTCAGGTAATTGGTAAGAGCGTCAACGGTAATCACAACTGGATCAGCCTTGGCTTTGTAGATATTCAACCCAGTGAGCTTGCCAAGTTTTTAATGATTTTGTGGGCTGGGTACATGCTGGCTAAGAGAGAACGATCAGGGGCGATTCAGAGCAATGTTGTTGCATTGATTGGTCCCGCCTTTTTGCTGTGCATGATTTTGGTGATGGCGGGTCGAGATCTTGGTACTGCATCTGTGTTTGCATTTATCTTGGCGGGATTGCTGTGGGTTTCAGGTTTGCGACTAGGAGTTTTTGGCATCGGTTTAGCAGCAGGCTTTGCCGCACTTGCGGTATTGATTTTGACCTCACCATATCGAGTTCAGCGTTTTGCAGTTTTCCTCAATCCCTTTGCTGAAGATCAATACAAACTCTATGGATGGCAACCAGCCCATAGCTTGTTAGGCCTTGCTAGCGGTGGGTTATTTGGTGTTGGACTGGGTGCCAGCCGACAAAAGTGGGGAAACCTCGCAGAAGCACATACCGACTTTATCTTTGCAGTCATTGGTGAAGAGCTGGGATTGTTTGGAACACTTGCAACCTTGCTGTTGTTAGCGCTGCTTTTATTTTCCATCTTTAAATTAGCGTTGCGCGCAACTGATCCAATGGTGCGATATGTATCTGCAGGCTTTGGATGTTGGATTGCAATTCAAACTATTCTCAATATCGGATCTGCAATTAGCGTATTGCCCGTTGTTGGAGTGACCTTGCCCTTGGTTTCGTATGGTGGTTCGGCGTTAATCGCGACATATATGGGAATCGGCTTTGTTTTAGGTGCCGCCCGCAGAGACCCAGTAATCTATAAAGGGTTACAAGAGACGGGAATTAAATGGCTACGGTAGTTCTTGCAGGTGGTGGCACCGCAGGACATATTGAGCCAGCATTAGCTGTTGCACGTGAATGGATGAAATCCCATCCAACCGACACCTGCATCTTTCTTGGCACTAAGAGCGGACTTGAAAACACGTTGGTGCCAGCTGCAGGATTTCAATTGCGCACAATTCCTAAGGTAAAAATCTCCCGCACCCCATCTGCATCATGGCTACGAATCCCATTTGATCTCATTGCATCAATTGCAGCCTCTATCACCGTTGTAAAAAACGCTGATGTTGTGATTGGTTTTGGTGGATATGTCAGCGCACCTGCCTACTTAGCAGCTGCAATTACCCGAACCCCAATAGTCATTCACGAAGCGAATGCAAAACCAGGGTGGGCTAATCGGGTTGGTGCAGGATTTACCCACCATTTAGCGGTTGCTCATCCAGTTGAAGAGGGTAGGTTTTCAAAAGCATTACTTGCTGGCTTACCGCTGAGATCCGATGTTGCTCGCGGTTGTACGGAATCAGCGAGTGACTGGAGTAAGGCTCGTTCTGCAGCAAAGTCTCGATTAGGTTTTTCTACAGCTGCACCATTAGTTGTCATCATGGGCGGGTCTCAAGGATCAGTTGCTATCAATGCAGTGATTGCCGAGAGCGTTTCAACCTTTAATGACAAGGGTATTTCTGTTCTGCATTCAGTAGGCAAACTCAACGCCCTACCTAATGCCACTGGGGGATATAAACCAGTTGCTTATATTGATGCAATGGCAGATGCCTATTTAGCTGCCGATTTAATCATTGCCCGAAGCGGCGCGGTGACCTGTAGCGAGTTTCGTGCGCTCGGCCGATACGCTCTTTTTGTGCCGCTACCAATCGGAAATGGAGAACAGTTTGTTAACGCCACCTCCTTGGTTGCAGCCGATCGCGCACAGGTGATCACTCAAAAAGAGTTCACTGCTCAATACCTTTCAACCAACCTAACCTCTTTGCTAGAAAAAGCAGCGCATGCCCCAATTGCCGGAGATACGCAAGATCTTCACGCCGCAGAAAAGATTGTGGCACTTGCAGAGTTTGCGATGAGCTCATGAAGCCTCAACTTTTCGCTTTAGTAGGAAAACGTATTCACTTCATCGGTATTGGTGGAGCGGGAATGAGCGGGCTTGCCCGCATTGCCTTATCTCACGGAATTACCGTTAGCGGCTCTGATGCAAAGGATTCATCTGTCGTAACTGCACTCTCTGCTTTAGGTGCGACAGTCTCAACAACGCACAGCGCTGAAAATGTAGATGGCTCCGATCTTGTTGTGTACTCCAATGCAATTTCTCAGAGCAACCCTGAAAGAGTTCGCGCTCAGGAGTTAAAGCTTCCGATCCTTACTCGCGCCGCCGCACTTGCTATGTTGATGTCTGAATCAAAGAGTGTGGCCGTTGCTGGAACTCATGGAAAGACAACCACCTCATCAATGCTCGCAGTTGCTTTGCAAGCATGTGCCGCCGATCCATCCTTTGCAATCGGTGGAACAATTACCGCTTCAGGATCTAATGCACACAGAGGAACCGGCGAGATCTTCGTGGCAGAGGCTGATGAATCAGATGGATCTTTCATTGAGTACCACCCCTTTGGCGCAATTGTCACAAATGTTGAACATGACCATGTTGATTTCTTTGAAACCCCTGAAGCGGTTGCCCAAGCATTTAGAGATTTTGCAGCAACGATTAAGCCAGGTGGCTTTTTAACATATTGTGCCGATGATGCAGGTGCCGTAGCGCTGTCTAAGAGTGTTGAATCAATTGAGTTAATTTCTTATGGCATCAATGAGTCCGCTGATTTACATATCGATCAGATTGAACTTTTAACAATGGGTTCACGAGCTCGCGCTATTTGGAAGGGCCGAAGCGTCGGTCACATCGAATTACAAGTACCTGGTCATCACAATCTTTTGAACGCCGCTGGCGTCCTTGCAACAGGCTTGAAATTAGGGTTTCCAGTAGCTGAATTGCTGACAGGTTTAGCCACCTTTAGAGGAACAGGTCGACGATTTGAACTTAAGGGAACTGTTCATGGAGTTCGAGTTATTGATGATTATGGGCACCATCCAACTGAGATTCATGTAACGCTAGAAGCGGCTCGTCGCTACGCAGCTGATGGCCGCTTAATCGTAATTTTTCAACCCCATCGATACTCACGCACAAAAGCCTTTGCACCACAGTTTGCGAAGGAGCTCGGTACAGCGGACAGAGCGATTCTTCTTGAGGTCTATGCGGCAAGTGAAAAGCCTATTGATGGAGTTACCTCAAAGATGATCACATCGATGATGAGTAATGGTGAGTACATTCCAAACTTTGTTGAAGTGACAGATTCGGTAGTCGCAGATGCTCAACCCGGTGATGTCATCATGACTTTGGGAGCAGGCGATGTCAGCTCATTAGCTCCGATCATCGTTGATGGTCTAGCTAGGCGCTTTGCTTAAATGAATAAAAAGCTAATCGCACTAATTGCGATTCTTACCCTTGCAGGTGCCACCTACATCTTGGGGTACTCAACCTTCTTTACCGTCTCATCAGTTGAAGTAATTGGAAGCACCAAACCCATTAACACAGGAATTACAAAGGGTCAGAAATTAGCTCGAGTAGAACCTCGAGCGGTTGCAACAAAGTTAGAAGAGCTCGATTGGGTTGAATCTGCAGATATCTCTCGCAACTGGATCAATGGAAAGGTTGTTGTCGAACTAACTCCACGAACACCCATTGCAACCTTTCAAAATCGCGTGCTTGATTCAACTGGTGCCAGCTTTGTGCCACAAGGTGCGCGACCTTCAGGATTAATCGAAATTCAAGCAGGCACCGTTGAGGATGCAAGTAAAGCGGTCACCTTCCTTACCGAGCTGCCGCAAGAGCTCAACTCAACCTTGACGGTTGTAAAGGTTCGAAGCACCGGAGCCCTTGTTTTGATTATGGAAAACAATGGCAAGAAGATTGAACTTCGATGGGGTACTAACTCTGAAAATGAGTTGAAATTAAAGGTTTATAAGGCGTTGATCGCGCTACCAGAAAATGCAAATATAAAAAGAGTTGATGTATCTGCACCACATGCACCAATCGTTAAGTAAATAGAAAATTGCGACACGTTAAACAAATCGCGTCGGTGTTTGATAATCACCCTTATGCGCTTTAGGTTCGCCCTATAGAAAAGTAGTGAATTGTAAGGCTCAAGTTGAGGTTTATGGTTCATAAGGAGGAATAAAAGTGGCTTCACCACAAAATTATTTAGCGGTCATCAAAGTCGTCGGCATTGGTGGCGGTGGAGTTAACGCAATTAATCGAATGATCGATGTCGGATTAAAGGGCGTCGAGTTCATTGCGATTAACACAGATGCGCAACATTTATTAATGAGTGATGCAGATGTGAAATTAGATATTGGTCGCAAGACAACACGTGGACTTGGTGCAGGAATGGATCCAGATAAGGGTCGCGAAGCAGCACTAGATCACGCAGATGACATTGAAGAAATTCTTCGTGGCGCAGATATGGTTTTTGTAACTGCAGGCGAAGGTGGCGGAACCGGAACAGGTGCAGCTCCAGTTGTTGCAAAGATTGCTAAAGATATTGGTGCATTAACTATCGGAGTTGTAACTCGTCCATTCTCATTTGAAGCAAAGCTTCGTTCAAGTCAGGCAGATGCTGGTATCGAAGCGCTACGTGCCGAAGTTGATACCTTGATCGTTATTCCAAATGATCGTCTACTTGCAATCTCTGATCGCACCATTACTTTGGCGGATGCATTCAAGAGTGCAGATCAAGTTCTACTTTCAGGTGTTCAGGGAATTACAGAGATCATCACACAGCCAGGTTTAATCAACCTTGACTTTGCAGATGTTAAAGCTGTTATGTCAGGTGCAGGCTCTGCATTGATGGGAATCGGTTCTGCTCGCGGAGAAAACCGTGCACTACGTGCGGCAGAACTAGCGATTTCAAGTCCACTGCTTGAAGCTTCAATTGATGGAGCGATGGGAGTTCTACTCTCAGTCTCAGGTGGATCTGATCTAGGTCTCTTTGAAGTTAACGAGGCGTGCGAACTTGTTCAATCAGCGGTTCATCCCAACGCTAAGTTCATCTTCGGAACAACTATTGATGATGCACTAGGTGATGAGGTCCGTATTACCGTTGTTGCTGCAGGCTTTGAAGGTGGCGAGCCTAAGAAGGTTGCAACACCAGTAATCAATGCAGCAACTCTTGGTGGGGTTGCAGATCCAATCGCATCAAACGATCCAATTTCAGTAGCTCTAGATCTTGGCAGCGAAACTCCAAAGCGTCGCGTGACCTTTGAAGAGTTAGTTGCAGAGGATGAGATCGACGTTCCTGACTTCATGAAGTAAGGCTTTGCCTCACTTTTTTACCGATCGGCGCGGAGGCTCAAGCCTTGGCGCTTATGAATCTTTGAACCTTGCCCTGCATGTTGGTGATGATCCTGCGATCGTTGCTTCCAATCGAGCGCAGATTGGTTCGGCGCAGTTTATGAATCAGGTTCATGGCGATGAGATCATGATTGTTGAATCTGTTACTCCAGAGGTACCAACCTGTGATGGCTTGATTACAACAAAACCTGCAATCTCTTTAGCTGTCATGGTTGCCGATTGCATTCCATTGCTTCTTGTTTCAAAAGAGGCGGTGGGTGCAATCCATGTTGGAAGAGCAGGATTGGTCAATCGCATCGCACTGAAAGCGATTCACACAATGCGTTCCTTAGGTTCCATTGATATTCACGCCATATTAGGACCATCAATTTGTGGTGCTTGTTATGAGGTTCCATTTGAGATGCAGCAGGATGTTATGCAAGAGCATCCACGTGCATTTGCAACAACCCGCAAAGGAACACCGGGGTTGGATCTTCCAAAGGCTTTGATCGCAGATTTGGTGTCAGCAGGTGTTTCCTATGAAGCTTCTACAAGCTGCACCTATGAAGATGAAATGTACTTTTCGCACCGTCGTCAAAATCCAACTGGAAGATTTGCTGGAGTCGTATCCCTATGAATCGCCTCGATGAAATCTCCGCCAACCTCGAAATAGTTAAATCAAAGATTGCAGCGGTTGCCTCTCATCCCGTCACATTGATAGCCGTTACTAAAACCTTTCCGGTAAGTGATGCTCAAATCCTGCAGCAATTAGGTGTTACAGATTTTGGCGAAAACAGAGACGCTGAAGGGGCTGAAAAATCCCAGCTAGTTAATGGAAACTGGCATTTCCAGGGGCAGATACAAAGTAATAAGTTGAAATCAATAACCTCGTGGGCATCTGTCATTCATTCGCTAGACGATCTGCGACACTTTGAGATGATTGAAAAAGTTGCACCTCATCCCTTGTCCATCTTTTTGCAGGTTTCATTAGATGGAGCCCACCATCGCGGGGGAGCAGGGGTGGATCAGCTGTATCAATTGGCTGAAAAAGTCTCAGCTTCTGCAACCCACACATTGGCGGGGTTGATGTCAGTTCCACCAGTGGGGATGGATCCCGAAAAGGCATACTCACAATTAGCAGTGATCCGTACTGAGTTTATGAACCGCTTTCCGAATGCGAAATCCCTGTCGGCGGGCATGAGTGGGGATTATGAAACAGCGATTTCCCATGGCGCGACACATGTCCGCGTAGGCTCATCAATCCTCGGTTCCCGCTCACCGCACAGGTAACCTTTAACCATGTCTAATCCAATGCGCCGTGTCGCTAATTACCTTGGTTTGATGGATGATCCTGAATTCGATACTCCACAAACAGCAACTACAAATACTCCAGCAATCCCACCAACTGGTGATGTTCGTGTGAAAACTCGCGAACCTCGTTCAGTTGGATCATTGCGCCAGTCATCAGTTGTAGAGGTTGCGCCACAGCTTGATCTTCCAACAATGGATCGCATCATTACCTTGCACCCACGTTATTACAACGAGGCTCGTACGATCGGTGAGCATTTCCGTCAAGGAAATCCAGTGATCATCAACCTGACTGAAATGGATGAGTCAGAGCACAAGCGCCTTGTTGATTTTGCAAGTGGTCTTGCATTTGGTTTGCACGGAACAATTGAGCGCGTGACAAAGAAGGTATTCCTTTTGTCACCAGCAAATGTTTCAGTTAGCTCTGAGGATAAATCAGCAGCTGCTCAAGCAAGCTTCTTTAACCAGAGCTGATCATGTTGAGCGTCGGCTCACTGCTAGCCAGTATTCTTCAAATCTTTCTGCTCGCCCTTTTGGGTCGATTGATCTTTGACTATGTGCAGATGTTCTCTCGCACCTGGCGTCCCAAAGGAATCGTTCTCTACTTTGTAGAAGCGATCTACACAATTACCGATCCACCGATGAAGTTTGTGGGTCGTTTTGTTCCACCACTTCGATTAGGCGCAGTAAGTCTTGATATGAGTTTCATTGTGCTCTTTTTCGGAACACAACTGTTGATGGGTTTTGTACGCGGTCTGTAATTACTGCTTAACCAGTACGACCTCAACACCAATCTCAGTATCGTTAATCGCTAATCCAGCATCACGTGTGATTGATAGCGCTAAAACCTCATCGGCAATATGTGCAAGATCGGTTTCTATTGCAGCAGCCACCTCATCAGTGGCGTTCCAGGTAACGCTAATGCGATCTGAAATATCCAAGCCATCGCTCTTGCGGCGCTCTTGAATAAATCGGATTACTTCACGCACATTTCCAGCGGCAATGAGCGCGGGGGTTAGCTCAAGATCGAGCGCCACGCTTTCTCCATCATGGGATGAAACGCTCCAGCCGCTCTTTGGAACCT
>JACCDT011185589.1_pt1 | contig 20866 bp, 36 predicted proteins | sample 7446291 | NCBI WGS metagenome assembly JACCDT01 (sample SAMN15323446, study PRJNA562643) | freshwater metagenome | isolation source: river surface water | place: USA:Blue River Watershed | collected 2017-08-17 | reverse complement strand
TGCGGCGTATCTCGACATCGATCATCCAGATATTATGGAGTTTCTCTCAATTAGAGATGAGGGTAATCCCATTCAAGATATCTCGTTCGGCGTATGCGTACCAGATTATTGGATGCAGGAAATGATTGATGGTGATAATGCTAAACGAACAGTCTGGGCCAGACTTATACAAGCCAGAGCCAACAAAGGATATCCATATATCTTCTTTACTGACACGGTAAATAGAAATACTGTTGATGTATACAAAGATAAGAAGATGAAAATCCACAGTAGTCAGCTATGTGTTGTTGGAAATCAAAGGGTGGTATCAGATCGCGGGCTAAAAACAGTAAAAGAATTATACGAAGAGGGTGGAAATCTTCGGCTATTTGATAATACTAAGATTGTGCAAGCATCTCCCATGCGATTAATAGAACGAAATGCTAAGGTATATAAAATTACCCTTTCTAATGGCATGACACATACTGTTACTGATTATCACAAAATTCAAATTAGACCAGGCCAAAGATCAGACCAAACAGAAATGCGAGCATGCAAGAACTTGCAAATAGGGGATTTTGTTGGTGTTCAGACGAATAAGGGTTTGTTCGGCCAAATACATATGCCAGAAGAAGCATTTTTACTTGGCCATTACCATGGGGATGGAACACAGACTGATAAACAAGTAATGATAGATTTGTGGGAAAATGATTTTGATCTCATAGAACCCATTGAAAAAATGGTTGAAAATGTTTGTGCTAGACACAATCTGCAATTCTGCGAAGCCAATAATCGTACTTATGATACGCCCGCCTTTACTAACTGTACGGTTGTACAAAGCACAGTAGCAAAGAAGCGGTTAGGTAGTGTAGGACTCAAAAAACTTGGATTTGAAAAACACGTTATCCCCCATTGGATTTGGGAAGGAGACGAAGAAACTCAGTGGGCTTTTATTAAAGGTTTATACATTACAGATGGTACCGTAAATACAACTAGTTCTAATGGCAACCCTATGTATTTATCAGTTGTCAGTATTAATAAAGAGTATTTAGAATCCATACAATTAATACTTGCTAATTTAGGCATCAAATCATCATTAGGTTTGATGCGATCATCTGGTTTTAGATCATTGCCGGATGGTAAAGGTGGATACAAAGACTATCCTACACAAGACATTTATAGATTAGTAACTGGAAATAAGCCAGACGCGATAACTTTTAACAAACACACTCAATTTCTTGATAGAAAGAATGTATTTATTGAAGATCGAGTATATCGTGATAACACAAAGAAATTTTTCCAAATTGTTTCTATAGAATATGTTGGCGAAGAAGATGTTTACTGCACCACAGTAGATTCCGATGAACATACTTGGATCTGCAATGGATTTATCACTTCTAATTGTGCCGAAATTACTCTACCCACGACCGAACAAGAATCATTTGTGTGCGATCTCTCTAGCATGAATATAGTGTATTTCGATCAATGGAAGGATACTAACGCTGTAGAATTATTGGTTTATTTTCTTGATGCAGTAATGTCTGAGTTTATTGCGAAGTCAAAAAATATTCCTTTTATGAAACGTGCATGGAAATTCGCATCACAACATAGAGCTTTAGGTATTGGATGGTTGGGTTGGCATGATTACCTGCAAAGTAAGATGATTGCTTGGGAAAGTATGGAAGCAAAATTACTGAATACGGTGGTAGCCAAAACTATTCATAATCAGGCGTATGCGGCGTCGGCCAAATTAGCACAAGAATATGGAGAGCCTGAACTACTTAAAGGATATGGTAGACGTAACACCACTCTTTTAGCAATCGCCCCGACAAAATCGTCATCGTTTATTATTGGGCAAACCTCCGAAGGCATTCAGCCTTTCACTACTAATTATGAGATTAAGGATTTACAGAAGGGTAAATACACCATCAAAAACAGGCATCTAGAACGACTCTTGGAACAGAAGGGATGTAATACGCCTGAAATTTGGGCTTCTATCCTTAAGCGGGGCGGAAGCGTACAACACTTAGAATGTCTATCGCCGGAAGAAAAGGCTGTGTTTAAAACCTTCGCCGAAATCTCACAAAAAGAAATTATTATTCAGGCGGCTGGTAGACAAAAATACATAGATCAATCACAGTCTTTAAATCTGATGATTCACCCATCTACGCCCGCAAAAGATGTAAACGCCCTCTTAATTGAGGCGTGGAAATTAGGTATTAAAACACTCTATTATCAAATTAGTGTGAATGCGGCTCAGGAATTTAGTAGAAACATATTGCAGTGTACAAGTTGCGAGGCATAATATATGATCGTCCATGTAAATGTTAGTGTGGTATATAGTTCAGGAATTGATTTCACACTTGGAAGAATTACTGAGCCACCAGACAAATATGCCGAGGTTAAGATAGAATGGATGGATGTAAATGATCGAGAATTGGATTTATTTTATAAATGGATAACAGCCAATCTATCTAATATTGTGTCAGAACATTTTAATTTTACGCATTGTTGTACAAAACATGTAACTTCTGAACTACTGTTTATAGTTAACAAACCAACTGATAAAGATCTTGCCTTTTTATACAATTTACACACATTTAATATGAATAAGTTGCAACCAAACCCCAATCCCCATTGCTTTGTCTGTTTCAAGCGTCTAAACGTTGTATTACCAAACGTTATATCCTATCCAGAGAGAGGGGGTGAAATCAGTTTCAGTTTTGGTTATGGCAGTAGATATGATTTGGTGGGATTAAAATCATCCGATCCGTCAAAATTAGACCATTCACAGCGAGTTGCATTAGCAAGTAAAAAGGTGGCGGTTATATGCGATCAATGTTTTGAGGATAGAATTTCTTTGGTAGAAGGATATGAACAAGATGAATCGGGACGATGGTATAGAACCGTGTGATTTAAATCAAATTGAGGTAGTATGCTCGTACTGTATGGGTAAATTCTCCTGTCCAGTATCCGAAGTGAATGGGGCAGATCTGGTATTTTGCACTGACGAATGTGAGGATGTTTATATTAATCCACCCTCATGGAGACCGGACCCGCACTATAGGGTCGGATATGATTATGCGTGTGGATATCATGATTAGCGGGACGTGGCCACGCACCCCATTTATAGAAGGAAAGGTTTATGAATCCGTCAGATATTTATCCAGTTCTTGTGATTAGTCATCGCCCTCAAGTTGACTGTTACTGGGATAATGAACATGAAGGAACGATAGAATCAAGCACTTATTTTGAGATGTGTAGATCATATGATTGTTTAATACGACATTTAATTCGTTTAGAGAAAGAGACTGAAAATCATTGGAATCCACATCATCATACAGCATATCAATCGCACACTATTCAAAAATTACATCAAACATCACGCAAAGAATTTTGTCATCTAATTATTAATATGGCGAATGTGTGCAATGATGATTTGCCGGTTGAATGTGTAGAAGATTTGTCGTGTGGTATTCATTTTTGTGGATTAAGTGATTATCCTCGTTGCACAGATGAGATTAAATATCAACTTCAATACGATTTAAATCTTGCGATCGAATCTTACCGACACGAGTTGAAAGAAAAAGAGCGTGCGAGACTCGCTCAACTAGCAAAAGAACAAAAACAACGAGACGACGAAAAAGAAAAAGAGTATTGGCGGAAGATTCAAAAAGCATATAATAGGTTAAAGGAAAAATTTGAACCTTATGAATAAGATTGAATTAGAAAAGTTATCGACCGAAGATTTAGCAAAACTACAATCTACTGTCACCAAAGAACTTACCAAGCGTAAAACAGAAGCGTCTTTAAAAGTTGACTCAAATTGGGCAGACAGCCCTGTTGGATTGTGGAAAATTACTACAGAAGGCGATTGTGAAGGACGGACAATCGATCATATTGCTACTGAAGAGGGTCATATAGGTGATTTGGCATTAAAATATGCTGGATATGCTATGTATCAATTGAATTTTACAAAAGCGTATGGTACGCCCAGACCACCTAAAGAAAGAAATCAAGTTATGATCAGCCTAGATATTAAATCTAAAACGTGGGATATGAACAAAGAACAAAGAGCCGCAGCAATACAAAAATTCTTAGGGCCGAATTTTGTGGTTTCACCAACAACCTATTACGCTGCTGTTGAGATTAAAAGGAAATAAGTCATGACAGTAGGAGATTTGAAAAAGCGATTAGCCCACATGCGTGACGATACACCTCTTATTTGTAAGAAGTCTGACGGCAAATTGGTTCATTGTGTTTTTGGCGTATATAGTGTGGAGCGGGGCGAATCTGAATTCTATTATAGTTGTCCGGAATTCAATGATGAAAATGAGACGGGAATTATATTTTCCGAATGGAAGAAATGATATGAAATGCCAATCGTAGAAACAAAAACAACAACTTATACCTGTGATAGATGTAAGAAAGTTCGCACAGACCGCCCATTCTCTGATCCTAATGATACTTGGGGCTACCTCAAGATAGAACAAAATTCAGGTTTTGATGTGAGTGGATGCCCGTGGGCTCCTAGAATGAGGGAACCCTTATTGCTTTGCGGAAAATGTATAGAAGAGATTGTGGGTGTGATTAATAATGATATGAGTACTAGAAGACGGCCCGCTGAATGAAGACGGTATTATCAACGCTCTTGCAGAAGAAATGGAGTGGCAAGGTTTTGAGTATGAAGAAAATCAATGTAAGAGAATATCGCCCACTTTCTAATTTGCACAAACTAGTAGAACCGATTCAAGATGTGGAATATCCAGATATATACTACTGGTCGGTAGAACATGCGTATGTTGCGGCAAAAACCTCATTAAGAGAAGAGAGAATCAGAATTGCTGACTTGATTGGACAAAATAATTCGTATTATGGAATGGTGGCTTTAAAGGCTGGGCGGAAACTACTCTTGCGTGCAGATTGGGATGAAATTAAATTGGGTGTAATGGAGTACTACTTAAGACAAAAGTTTAAACAGCAAGTGTTCGCCGACCACCTTATAGCAACGGGCGATGCGTATATTTATGAATCGGGACATAAGTTTTGGGGCGAGCCTGGCGAGAATCATTTGGGTAGGTTGTTAATGAGGATTCGAGATGAATTAGGAAATAAGCATGAAGCAAATTGAGTTGCAAGTATTTAAAGACTTGATGAGAAAATATTCGGATATGTTGGGGAATGCCGGTTGTAATGATTTTGAACTTCCAGATACCGAAAAAGGTTGGGATTTAGCGATAGAAATCTCAGACTGGTATGATCAAAATGCTTCATCTCCAGATGATGCTTTACCAGTAAGTTTAATTCAGTACGACTGGATGTTGTTGAAATTTCTTCTATCTAAAGTATATACGGTTTTAGAACAAGAATGTGATTGATAATGAATAAATACTACACTGGTGTGGGAAGTAGATCAACTCCTAATGAAATCTTAGATCAAATGATTGACTTGGGCGAACTCTTTGCTAAAGCGGGTTTTATACTGAGAAGTGGTGGAGCAGATGGGGCTGATGCTGCTTTTGAACGAGGATGCGATGCGGCAGGTGGATTAAAAGAAATCTACTTGCCGTGGCCCAAATTTAATAACCATCCATCATCTCGTTGGACTATAACTCCAACCGCCCTTGAAATGGCTCGTGAAATTCATCCTGCCTGGCACAATTGTAGTGACGCTGTTAAAAAATTGCACGCACGTAATTGTTATCAGGTTTTAGGGCAAAACTTAAATTCGCCATCTAATTTTTTACTGTGTTGGACCGATAGAGGCGAAACAAAAGGTGGAACAGCTACTGCCATCCATCTCGCATTTAAACATAATATTCCAGTATATAATTTAGCTGCTTGGGATATGTTGAAATTGCGAAAAGAATTGGGTGAAAGATTTTTATCCGGTACTAGTAATTAATTACCACTCATTAGCGGATTAAATTTAAATATGGAAAATAAAATGGATCGCGATGATATTATTAGAAGTACGGCCAATCATATTAGAAAGGTTGGGCATAACATATCGGAAATAGTTTCTATATTGATGTGCAGGGCGATTGATCACGATTCAAGTAAGTGGTCGGAAGAAGAATGGCCTCACTTTGAAAGAGAAACACCCGCATTAGCTAAAACTGTATACGGATCGCCCGAATACGAAGAATCTAGAAAACGATTGCAAGCAGCTTTAGATCATCATTACGAGAATAATTCACATCATCCAGAATTCTATCAGAAGAGCGTTGCAGGAATGACTCTTATTGATTTATTAGAGATGCTGGCCGACTGGCGAGCGGCTCAATTAAGACATAATCCTCCTGGCTCTTTTGAAAATTCATTCACTATCAATATTCCAAGATATAAGATATCGGATGAATTGGCTATTATATTAAAAAATACAGTTAAAGAATTGGGATGGGAATAATGAAGGAATACTTCCATATTGATAATGGCGGATATCATTTTACATATGAAAAAACCGGTGTGGATCAATATTCTTTATTCATTACATATGATTACATGGGTAATGAGAGTACTATTTGTATGAATGAATTTACACCAATCATGCTTCAATTGTTGGGTGAAGCAATGATTCGAGAAGCTGGACGTTTGGGTCAAAATTAAGGTAAATCAAATGACTGTAGGACAATTACGTAAGATAATTCAAGATCTGCCAGATCATACTATCATTATCGGGAATGAGCACGACCATACGTATAGGCGAGTTTGGATTGAGGTTGCAGATGTTATTGATGAGGGTCAAGGATATTATAGCGTTGATTATGGCGAAGATACTGATTTTATAAAAGGCGAACGTATTAAAGCATTAATATGCGAGTAAGGATCAAATAATGGGCGAATCAGACTTACAGTCTCAAATAAATATTCGTATCATTAAAGGCCAGCATGACAAACAATAAATGGATATTATCACTTTTTGATGTTTCAGGAAACTGGGCGAAACCATTCATTAATTATGGCTATAATATTGTAACAGCCGACATGCAGGATGTTCCCTTAGAATATATGTACGATGGAAGAACGCATTTAAAAATTGACGTTTTGGATGATAGGGGTTTATTAATTCTAGACAATTTTATCGCGTTCGCCCCGACATATCCGCACGCAATATTGGCCGCCCCTCCATGTACGGATTTTAGTTCTAGTGGAGCGAGATGGTTTGCTGAGAAAGATGTAGATGGACGAACCGCAAAATCAATAGCAATTGTTCAACGTACTTTAGATATTATTCGATTCGCAAAACCCAAATATTGAGCACTAGAAAATCCTGTAGGGCGTATCGCCCGTCTCATTCCAGAATTGGGACAGTGGCAACTTAAGTTCAATCCTTGTGATTATGGCGGATGGTTAGATCCTCCTGGTGACGCTTATACTAAAAACACTTGTTTATGGGGCTACTTCAATATACCTGAGAAACGTCCAGTAGAACCGTCCGAAGGATCAAAGATGTGGGCGAATTACGGCGGTAAGTCTGATCGAACGAAGTTTATGCGAAGTATTACACCGATGGGATTCGCAACCGCATTCGCCACAGCAAATAGTGAATAATTAGAAGGATATAACAAGTGAATAACGAACATCAGTTACTCTTAAAACTTAGAGATTTAGTGCTAGAGATTGTTCAAGAAAAACCATTAAATCACTGTGCGGAGAACGGTGAAAATTGTATTTTTTGCTATGCCGCAGTTTCATACAAGTACCGTCATGGTGAAATTTGTGAGCATAGTAAAGATTGTTGGTTATTGCGTGCCGGGAAATTGTTAGAAGAATTGGAAAGATTGGAAATTAATGAATAAAGCAGATATATTTGCCAGATATCACTATCTTACAACAGTTCAAACACAAAATCTGAATCATAAAACAAGTTGTCGTAAAAAAGCTGTATCACTACAAGTTCAAATTAAGTCACTAAAGAATGACCTAAAATCCTGCGTAAATTCTATTGAGGTTACTAATAAAGAACTGACAAGATTGCATAAAGAAAAAGAGTGGTTAATGTCTCAATTGTGTCCCGAAGATTTAACCGAGTTAAAAAACTTTTATAGGAATTTACATGCCACAAAATAAAATTGTCAGAACCTTCAGTCACCAACAATTAATGGAAAATATGTTCGATTCAAAAAATGGATTTCAACTAATATACGACAATATTGTTGATCAAACTATGTGTAACACTACTCACGAAGTAGTATTTCAATATGAGTACAAATTTTACAAAACTAATTATGCTATAGGATTTACGGAATCCGGAGCTTATGGTCCGTGGAAAAGCGAAAACGAGATTACGTGCGAAGAACTTAATCCGGTAGAAAAACGATTATTGCCTATGAGTCGTCTTAATCGAAAGAAACTTTTCAATTATTGAAAGAGTATGTATGAAGAAACCGACTAAAGAACAAATAGCACAAACAATAACAAGTCATACTGAGTATTTTAATCTCATACCAGAATTTCGTTGGATTCAGGAAAATTCTAATTACAAAAAGAATTTAACTTTCTTATGTCAGCAAATCCTTGAATTTATTAATAAATATGATCATATTATATTCGATATGGAAGAAAGTACAGCCGATTATACTTCGATTACATTAAAAGCCGTTGTATCACCCACGCAAGAAGACATAGATAGAGAATATGATAAAGCACTAATTCAATATCAACAATACAAAACAGCGGAAAAGAACAAAAGAATAGAAAGAGAAAATAAAGAACGGGCTGAATTAGCAAGGTTGAAAAAGAAATATGAATCATGAACAACTAGCGTCTCACAAATTTATGCAAGACCATAAAGACGGAATCTTTGTCTTTGGGTCTAATGAAGCGGGTAGACATGGGGCGGGAGCGGCAAGAGATGCCTTACAATGGGGAGCGGAATATGGGTGCGGACATGGATTAAGCGGACGCACATACGCCATACCCACCAAAGACGCAAATCTAAAAACCCTACCTTTAGACCGAATTCAAGAATACATTAATACATTTCATGATTTTGCCGCTGACAATCAACATTTAGAATTCTATGTAACTAAAATTGGTTGTGGTCTCGCCGGATATTCGGTTCGAGAGATAGCTAAATTATTTAGATATGTTGGTGGCAGCAATATCACACTACCAGATGAATTTGAGCATGAAATCCAGAAACGAAGATATTGGAAGTTAAAGTGTATAGAGTGCGGGCAAACACTGCAATCTATGCATCAGCACGATTTTGTACAATGCGATTGTGATAATCAGTCCTTTATTGATGGTGGGCGAGTTTACTGTAGAATTGGTGCTATGAATCTTAGTAAAGTAGAAGTAGAGACCGGATGGGATGAGGATATTTGATGTTAGCATCAGAATTAGTACACTTAGCAACATCTAAACAAACAAAGTTTGTGAAGGAAGAAGTCGATAATTATTGTGAAAAAATTTATCCACTTCTTCAATACACAATTGAAAAGTACGGCGATTCAAATATGTTATTCGAATCATCTTTTGGTAATAATAAACAAATTAAAGAAGGTGTAATAAATAGATTGCAATCAGAAGGATTTGAAGTATACGTTAACCGTTATTATGGATTGGTGATTTATTGGTCTAAAAGTTCTACATATTTGCAGCGTTTTTTGAGATGGATAGATGCTAAAACAATATCCAATGGATACTCTCTATGATTAAAGAATCTTTAGCATGTACCGTGCGGACGCAAACGGAATCAGTTCAAAGAAAACTATTAAAATTACATAATGAATGCGATGCTCGTTTATACGAACGAATTTTATATACAATACAACATCAATCAGCAAATTACGGCGTGTCATCTACATTATTTGTAATTAAATGTAGAGACAAATCAGTAATTAGGTCGATGATTAGAAAATTAAGAAATGATGGTTTTGAGGTTTATAGAAACATATATGGTTTAGCTATTTACTGGACACCACAACCATCAGCATTTAAACGTATGTTACGTAGAATAAAAGCTTATACAGGAGGAGTTAATTATTATTAGAAGAATAAATCTTTGGGCGGGGCCTGGAGCAGGGAAAAGTACACTAGCCTCCGAAATCTTCTCCTATTACAAGCGGCGATATGCTGACGGAAGTATTCCTCATTCTATTGAACTAGTTAGAGAGTATGTTAAGGATTGGGCGTGGGAAGGACGGCCTATTTTAGGATATGACCAACTCCATCTCTTTTCAGAGCAGCTTAGACGAGAAGAAATTCCGCTACGAAGTAAAGTAGATGTAATTGTAACAGATTGTCCGCTTTTACTTTCATCAGTATACGCTCGTAAAAAGAATTTGGCTATCGCCGACGAAATAGCAAGTATGGCCTTCAAGTTTGAAACAGAGTATCCATCTATCAATCTATTTGTTCAACCATCAAATAAGAAATATGATTCTAGGGGCCGATATCATTCTAAGCAGGAATCTGACGAAGTTAGCGAGTTGATTCAACGTATAGAAGGTATTAATCTTATCCCTATATCATTTGATCGTTTTGATGAAATTATTAAGATTTTAGACGGCAAAGTATTTCTATGATAATAATCGATATTGGTAGAAAATCTATTTATGGAAATCCTTTTAAAGCCAAACCAGCAGAAAAACTATTAGGTACGACGCTCGATAAGTATCGGCGATGGTTATATCAAGCGTTACAAGGAGATAAGAATGCTTACAAGCTTTATTTCCATGTAACAGGTATAGAATTGCCGTCACACGAAGAATATTGTGAAAATATTAGAAATTTGTATAGGCGTGTTAGAGATGGTGAGATACAATTACGATGTCCAGGCTGTAGAGAACATACCGCCCAAGAAAATATTTGTCATGGATCAATACTTTTACTTGCGGGGAAATGGCTTTACGAAGGGACTGGTGGACCGGATTGATGGATTTAATTCCATCGTAGGCACCTTAGATCGAAAGATCGGGCGTGCTCTTTCCAAAATTTTCGTGGAGTATGGTAGGTTTATTTTGTACAAGTTTCACCTGATCAAGCAGAAAGCAATATCCAAAACTTGTCACCACGTTGAAGAACGCAAAACTTTAAGTCTGCCCAGCACTCAGAGATTCTGTTTGTTACAAGGGGTGGCAGTTACTCCCGCTGTCATCGGGCATGTGAGTTTGAGAATTAACCAAGCCGATCAATGCAATAAAATCCAGGCAATGATTAACCCTATCAACCTGGCCTTGGAAGCCGGAAACGGTAATTGATCGGGATCTTGGTTCCAGACTGCTGAATTAATTAATTCCTTTCTGGCCCACAACTCACCAACCATACACCACATTCGACCCCTTGGGTATCTTCCAAGGGTAAAGGGGGGAGTCTGGTGTATAATAATTTATGCGTAAAATAATCCATAAAATTTGCTGCCTTGTAGTCGGCCTAGGATTGCTTGTGGGGCTTGCTGGATGCTCGACCTCCGTGACCCTTCCTAAACCCGGCGAAGCCCGTATAACCGAATCTAGCCGCATTACAACTACCATGACGCCTGACGGCACCCAAACCACTACAGAAGATAGGGAAGTTACTACGGAAATTAAGCAGCCAGAAAGTCCAAAAGGCCCCACCCCAATAAAATATGAGTCTGAGGGCGGGAAAACATCTATCTCAACCGAGATTTCTCCGTCTCACGATAATTCTAGCGTGTTTGCGGCAGCCTCTAATGTTAGATCTTTAACCTGGATCGGGGCCGCAATGATTTTGTTGGGCGTAGGCATCGCTTGGTTTATGAAACAGGTTAAGTGGGGTGTTGTAATTGGTGCGGTTGGAGTAAGTTTGATTGTGTTAGGATTTTTACTAGTTCAATATCCAATGGTATTCTTAATCGGAGCAATATTGGGCGGGTTAACTTTGCTGGCCTTTGGTGGCAATTTCCTATACCAATACTTTGTAAGATCAAGAGCCAACAAAGAAAATGTGGCGTTAATCGAAACTATTAAGAATGAGTACTTAACGGACGAGCAAAAGAAAATACTGTTCAACAGCAACAACTCTATTGCTGCTTTGGCTCAAAGTGATTCAACTAAGAAATTAGTGAAAGAGATTAAAAGTGGAAAATAATAAGTGTATTCTATTGTTGGGAATGGGGTTTCTTGAAGATGGTCGTGGAATTTTGGCTTGCGAGCCCGTTCAAGCTCTTTTGACCGATGGCTCCAAAGTAGAGTTAAGTTTAACGCCCGTGATTTCAACCCCAGAAGGTTGTTTAGAAGCAGTCAAAAGGTTTTTTAATATATGCCCATCTACCAGTACGCAGTAATAGACGCAAACGGTCATTGGACTGACGATAGATTCGAAATCTTTCAATCTATGCACGATAAACCATTAAGTACGCATCCAGAATCAGGTCTACCGGTAGAGAGGGTACCCTTCATACCAAGGGTTACAATAGACTCTAATATTCCAAAGACAATTGGAGATCTTGCTCAAAAGAATACCGAACAAATGTATAAACGCGGCGATCCTAGAGTGACTAAGACTGGTTCTAAGGCGTCCAGAAAGAAATCTAAAATCGATATTAATAAAATGTCTCCAAATCAGATTGAGAGATATATAATGACAGGGGAAAAATGAGAGACTTAAATAATTGTATTACCAAATGCAGTTCGAAGCAAGAACGTGTGAAAGAGAAAATCAAGAAATACGTTTTGATGGGCAACGGTGAAGAGCGGGCCGGTTCTAGTGGTGTGGTTACTCAAGATCCAACATTTGAAATTTCGGTCTTTGGTGAAAGAATTGATTTACCCGCAAGTAAGTCTTATAAGATTGCTGTTAATCGTAGACAGCATCCGTTCTTAAAAACAGAAGAATACCAATCTGAAAGCAAAAGATTGGCGGATACATTAGGTCTCTCAACTTACAGACTTATATCAGTAGACGCAGATACGTACAAACATTATCAACAATACTTGCAGTCTGGTCAAATGGCGTCTTATCACAAAGCTTCTCAAGGATGTTAAATAAAGGAAAAACATGTTAACTCAAGCAGAATTTGATACACTTCAAACCGCCGCCAAAGAGCGAAAATTAAACAAAACTCAGTTACTATCATTTATAGAAGAAAATTTTGTGACCGCTACTAATAGCGTTACATCAGGTAATAATTACTTAGATCGCAAAAACTGCGTGTCTAAAATTAAGACTGATCCAGACGAGGGATTGTCTGCATTGCAAAAAGAACACCGTAAGCAAAGCGTGTTTGTAGCAACCGAATCTCTGTCCGCAAAAGTTGATGGAACCAAAAGAAAATCTACCTCTTAAACCATGGATAAACAATACATCTCAAGATTTGTTGCAAATTTAGAGATTGATTTACCCAACTATATTACTGAGAGTCTTATTCTTAATTATATTCAGAGATTTCGTTTACCTAAACCAAATTCGCCTTTCTGGCGTGAGGGACTAAAAAAGGAATCCAATCAGTTTGCAGAACTAACAAAACGATATCAAATTGAATTAGTTGGAGTTAATCAACTTCTAGAAATTTACAGTCCATCGGTGATTATGAAAGTAATTACTGACGGACAATATTTCGCATTTAAGATGCTAAAAAAAGAAAATCGTGGCCCCTTTTTACACGATCTTCTGGACGAGCAGATAGAATACTATAGAACTTTAGACGCTGAAACCCGTAACACAAATAGAAAACAATTAGATAAACGAGAGTTTGTAAACTCTAAAACGGCGTCTAAGAATCCTATGAGTAAATTATTGTGAATATTTGGTTGGATTTAAACAGTCAGTTATATCAATTAATTAAATTGTACATACATGATCTAGGTTTAGATTATAACGAAATAGAGTGCCCATTCCGAAATGGAGTGCGGCAACTCATTGTTTCCCATACTGATTTCCCCGATCAACTAGCGTTAGAAGCTGAACTATCGGATTTAGGACCATTTAATGGCTAAGAAAATTAAGACTCAAGAAGCGTCCGAACTAATGAAGGGTTACGGAGATGTTGTGTTTTCCGGCCAAGATATTTTGGATGTAGATTTAAAAATCATTCCAACCACGATATCACTTGATATTGCATTGGGCGGCGGTCTGTTAGAAGGAACTATCACCAACATTTCCGGTTTGCCTAAATGTGGTAAATCTACTTTGGTTTTAGAGATTATTAAGAATGCACAACAACTATACAAGAAGCCCGCATTCTATATGGACGTAGAAGCCCGATTGGGCATATCACTTCTCAAGTGTATTAATGGGCTTGTATGGAATGATGAACAAGAAGCGGCAACTGGAATTCCCCAATTAAGAGTTATACGTTCCGCACATGGGCAAATTCTTGCGGCAGAAGACTACTTAAACATTGCATACGATCTACATCGAGAATATCCTGGGTGTATTACCATTTTAGACTCTGTAGCAGCACTTTCGCCTAGAGACGCACTTGATAAAAAGATTGGTGAAAACGCTAAAATGATGGGTGTATCCCAACTAATGTACCAATTCTATAGAAAGATGAATCCTATAGTACAAATCACTAAATCTAATCTTATTACTATTACCCATATTCAATCATCCCCCAATCCTTACGATGCGAGACCAGAGGTTGGTGGTAATGCTCTGCAATACTTTACTAGTAATAGACTAAAATGTTTATCTTCACAAGAATTCCCGAAAGACTCCAATCCTAAAAAGGGTCGTCAATCAACATTCAAAATCACAGCATCTGCTATTGGTTCGCCGGGCGGTGACGCTACAATTCATGTTAGATATGGGCAAGGTTGCGATAATATCGCTGAACTTATTGATATAGCAATAACTTTAGGTATTATTGTACAAGGTGGGCCATATTTTACTATTACCAATCTAGAATCAGAAATTAAAGTACAAGGTAAAGAAAAGTTATACGAGACACTTAAGTCTGATGATAAAATTCGTTCAACAATAGAACAAGATATTCGTAAAACGTTTTTGGGTGACAAATGAGTACGTATGGATTTGATGTAGAAAAAAGTTTCGATGATGAGTATAGCGTATATAAAGTCTTAGAAGACCTTTCGTTAACAGAACGAACAATCAGTATTGTCTTACCTAAAAGTCCAATCATATTTTGGCAAAACATCGCTTTAATGTGTGAAAGATTGGGCTTATCCTATACACGTCAGCAATACAATCATAATTGCCACTTTCTGTTTAAGTTTAATTCTAAAAGTCAGAAATTGGAGTGTGTAAAAAATGATTCTTTGGGATCTTAATGGAGTATCTCACAATATACAGTTTAGATCTGAAGATTACCCAATGAGGCCGGAGGGGGCGTGTAAGTCTAAATTACAATTTTACACCGGGCAAAAACTACGAAAAGCACTGCCCTTTGAAATGATTTTAGAAGAATTTAAGATTCCAGGTCATCTGTTATATATCGATTTTTTTCTACCGCATCGTAAAATTGCTATTGAAATACAGGGTAAGCAACATCAAGTATACACTGAGTTTTTTCACAAAACAGTAGGTGCTTTTAATCAATCTATAAATCGTGACGACCAAAAACGTCGTTGGTGTGAACTAAACAAAATTGAATTGATATTAATCTATAATGAAAAAGATTTAGAGGATTTAGTATGAATGCTATGAAGTTGCTTAAACAAGGTATTGAAACTAGTAATTGGCAAAATGTAATTTCAGCATTTGAAATGCTTACTGGTGAAAAATTGATTGTACAGAATGAATCGCCATCCTCACTTTTAACAGATCTACAGTCTTTAATCAATAAATATTCTGGTCATTCTACAGAGATAGATTTGCCAACTCCTATACCTACAAAAACTCCAAAGAAAGCAAGCAAAACTAAAAAAGCAAATGTTGAACCAAATGTAAGAGATATTGAAAAACTGCTTACACTCGATGTGAAACCAGGGATTCCTGGCGAACCAATGCGTAGCGGCCCTATAAATCATGCTAAGCGGCAAATGGTAGATGTTGGTCAAATTTTGGTAGATGAAGGTTTAGAAGTTAAAAACGAAGAGGAAACTGCTAATAGGCAATCTCGCCCTAAGAAAACACCAAAAATGTTTACCTGCACCAAGTGTGGTAATTCGTTTGATTTAAACAAGGCATATCCAGCAGGTATTGCGGCTGGCGTAGTTAAATGTACCAATAATGCATGTCAAGAAAGACATATCCTCAAATGATTAAACAAATTAGACCGCTAACCGATGTAGTTTCTGAGCGGTTAATTATTTCATGTATCTTAAGACATGGCGAACCCGCCTATTCTAAAATTTCATTCTCATTAAACGAAAGTCATTTTTCAGACTATTCTCATCAACTCATCTTTTCAGCGGTTCAGTCACTTATTGAGGACAAGAAATCCCCCCGCCCGAGTTTGGGGATTATAGTGGCCACGATTCGAGATATCGATAGTAACAGTATTGAAAAGTACAATATTCCGGAATACCTATCTGCCCTCATCTCCCCCTCAGAATCGGTAACGGTTGACGAGTTAGATCCTCTCTGCCAGAAATTACTCAAACTTTCTTCTGCAAGGGAACTTAAACACAGGCTAGAAACGGCGGCGAACGATTTAGAGGTTATTAATGGAAGTGAAAGTTTAGCCCAAATTATTTCGTTAGCCGAATCACCGGTTATTGAGTTTGTCGGATCGTTAATGCAAACGGACGATATTATTCATTTAGGACAACAACTAGCATCACATATTGAATTATTGGCTTCATGCCCCCAATCAAGTTTGGGTATTCCTAGTGGATTTCCATTATGGGATATGGTAATAGGTGGCGGTATTAGAAGACCGGGATTTGTGTTAGTTGGTGGCCGTTCTAAAAGCGGCAAATCCTTCTTCTGCTTAAATGTAGCCGAAGCTGTAACTAAACTTGGTTTGCCCGTCCTTTATCTAGATACAGAGTTGGACGAAAACATTACGATGAATAGATGGCTTTCACGAATAACCGGTCTAGACACGCTCTTTGATGTAGAAAGTGGGTTATTTGCTAAAGATCCTAATAAGAGTAGAATAGTCCAAGAGGCGGCAACATCGGCTGCCAATCAAAAGTTTGACTACAGAAATATTGCGGGCAAACCCCATGAAGAATGTCTTTCTATTATGCGTCGATGGATTATGAAAGAGGTGGGGTTTAACGAATCTGGTAAAGCTAATGATTGTCTAATTATTTTGGACTATCTAAAATCTATGAATCTAGATGACTTTGGAAAAAATCAAGAGTTTCAATATTTGGGGCAAGTGGCTACAGATTTACACAACTTTTGCACTCAATATGGTATCGGCATGTTAGTTACATGTCAGTTAAACAGAGATGGTATTACTAATGAACATCAAGGCGTCATTAGTGGTTCTGATAGGCTTATGCATCTTTGTACATCGTTCTCGATTTTAAAGAAAAAAGACGCCGAAGATTTGGTTGAAGATCCACTAGAAAATGGTGATCGTAAGTTAGTGGTAATCGACTGTAGATTTGGTCCCGCCCACGAAATTGGGGAATATATCAACATTAAGAGTGATTTGGCGTGTGCCCGAATGGAAGAAGCGTCAACTAATGTGGAAAACAGAAAAGCGGCTGGCTCTCAAGTATTAAAGAAGGCTGCGAATAAGAATGGTCAAACAAAAACAGCAAAACGAAGTGAAACGAGCGAAACTCAAGACAACACAATCCCAATATGATTTCTCAACAATTAATGACTTATTGGCTGAGAATGAAGAATTGTTGTTAACGGTATTGGGATTTGAGTATAATGGCGGGGATATCAGATGTGCGTGTCCAGTCCATGATGGGGATAACGAATACGGCTTCCATTATAGTGTAGATACTAAACGGTGGAATTGTTACACTAATCATTGTCAGAAAGAATATTTTGGAGATTTGCTTGGGCTAATCAAAGCCGTGAAATTCAAAGATTTAGATCCAAAACTACGTACGAAGGCCGCTCTCGCATTCGCCGAAGACTTGTTAAAACAAAACTTTGACAAAATTTCTATTGAAGATGCCCAGCGAAGAAAGTTTATTAGAACAAAGAAGGGCGGAACAGCCATTCAAAATGACTTTAAGATATTCCACCCATCTCTAGTTGCCAATCTAGATCATAAAGTCCAATTGTTCTTGGAATACGGAATTTCTCAGGAAGTCTTAAATCAATACAACGCCTTCTATTGCGGCGATTCTAATAAACGCTTGTTCGGTCGAGCGTGTCTACCTATATACAACCAGCACGGTCAAATGGTAGGTTTTTCCGGTAAAAAGACCCACGTATTACCTAACGATGCGGAAAAGTGGCTTCACGCCCCAGTCAGTATTCAAACTCGTTACTATCTTTACAACATGCATAAACTAGTTAAAGGGGATTCGATAATTCTGGTTGAGGGTCCGGTGGATTCGTTAAAACTTATCACGCACGGTGTTACTCAGGTGGCGTCTATTTTTGGTAGTCAAATTAAGAAAGAGCAAATAGAGTTTTTATTCCATTTTGGCTTCAAAAACGTGATTTGTGCATATGATAGAGATGGTGGAGGTGAAAAAGCGTTGATCTCAACGGAAGAAAATTGCAGTCGATATTTCAACCTCTATAATGCAGATTATTTATTTGATGGCGATCCAGGTAAATCGTCTTCGGAAACGATTTTGCGGGCCAAAGAAATTTTAATGAGGAATTTTGATGTATGTCGCTAAACGATTTTAAATTACAAGACTCTGGTGACAGAACGGTTTTTAACACAGGGGCTCAAAGAGATATGTCTAAAGGCAAAGGTAGATATGATCTTATTTCACCTATTGCTATGGAAGTCCTAGTGGATGTTGCTAGTGATATGGATATGAAGTGGTATCAAGACGAAACTCCTAGTTCCCTTGTATCACAAACCATTAACTCTATTTTTTCATGTCTTGAAGGTAATAGTTCACATTTAGACGAGGCGTTTTTCTTATCCATGGTAGCTCTTCAAAACGAAGTAAACTCGCCTATGTATTGGGAAAGACAGGAAAATGAGTTTGGTTACAGTAGACTGGCACCAGAAGCTGTTCGACGAGTAGCTGTTATTTTAGAAAAGGGTGCTGAAAAATATGAGGCTAGAAATTGGGAAAAAGGAATGCCGGTATGGAAATATCTAGATTCCGGTCTTAGACACTTCTTTAAGTATCTAGACGGTCAGAGAGATGAGGATCATTTGGGGCAAGGATTTTGGAATTTGATGGCGGCAGTTCACACTAGAGAAATGGTACGCCGAGGTAAACTTCCTAATGAGTTTGGCGAATTGCCCAATTATTTATAAGGAACACAAATGGCAAATCAAGTAAAAAAGAAGTCTGTGCGTAAGACTGCTGCAAAACCCAAGCCGCAAGCCAAAGAGATTGATCCGCAAATTAAGTCCAGACTTACAACCATTCAAGCAGAGATGGAAGCGTTGGAAAATGAGCGAGAATTCTTATTAACACAAACCAAACAATCAGAATCATATTACCGTAAACGATATGAAGAATTGGCTGAGCGTTTTAAACAGGCGGTGCGAAATCTAGAATCAGGCACTATGAAGGTAGAATTAACTATAGAATGCACTCACGAAGCAGACAGATATGATAGTTTTATAAAAAATCCCCGTATTAGTGTAGTGGGTTGGCGTGTCCTAGAATCTATGCCATATATTGACAGTCATTCTTTGAGAGAAGCAATAGAATATATAATCGCTGACGATCCTTATAGTTTGATGGTTGATAATGCTCCGATACCCGAATCTCTTTCTAGTTTATATCAAGAATTAGACATGTTAGAAAAAGAAGTTAAAAGCGTTGGTTTAGATTGGTATGAAATAAGCGATTCTTAAAAGGAATTTTAGCCTATATGAGATTTATTAACGCCCATTGTATAGAATACACTCCAGATCGATTCTTATCGTTTGATGATGTATTATTGCTACCACAAATGTCTAACATCCCTTCGCGGAATGATCCTTCAATTAAGTTAACCACCCGCTTTACCAGTCGTACCAGTCTATCTATACCGATCATATCTGCTAATATGGATTCTATTACGGAATCTAAGATGGCAATTACAATGGGTAAGTTGGGTGGGGCCGGCATTTTACACAGATTTTATAAAGACTATAATAAATGGCTCGCGGATGTAAAGTTAGTTAATGAAGCGTTGAACAGAGTGGCGTTTAGCATTGGTTTGGCTCATCAGGATTTAGAGCGAATTGATGATGTTCTGAAAATTTCCAAACAAAGGCCAATTGTATGTATCGATGTGGCAAACGCTCAGACGGAAATGATGTACAACCACGTGCTTAACATTCGTAAGAAATATGGTGGCGATATCGAAATTATTGCTGGCAACGTATGTACGCCTGCGGCCATCGCTTCATTAGCATCTGCCGGGGTTGATGCGGTAAAGGTGGGTGTGGGACCAGGAAGTGTTTGTTCTACACGGGTGGTAACTGGTGTAGGATGCCCCCAATTTAGTAGTATTGTGTTAGCCAGAAATACGGTTTATTCCTTGCAGAAAAATATAGGTATTATTGCGGATGGTGGTATTAGGAATAGTGGGGATATTGTTAAGGCTCTGGCCGCAGGAGCCGATTCAGTAATGATTGGAAGGTTGCTCGCCGGAACTGATCAAGCCGCAATTCCCAATTTATATCGAGGACAAGCCTCCCAAAGTTTCTTGGAAGATCGCGGCAAGACTGACGTATCTGCTGAGGGTGAATCGATTGCAGTGAATCCAGCGGGATCGGCGGGCAAAATTATTCATCAATTGGTTGGAGGGTTAAAAAGTGGTATGACCTACACAAATTCACGATCAATCCCCGAATTGTATAATAATGCTACATTTATAGAGATTACTAATTCTGCTAGAATAGAGGGTACTCCGCATGCTGTCTAAGATTGGGATTATAGGGGCCAAACCGATCGGATTGGGT
>JACCDT010341343.1_pt1 | contig 20867 bp, 19 predicted proteins | sample 7446291 | NCBI WGS metagenome assembly JACCDT01 (sample SAMN15323446, study PRJNA562643) | freshwater metagenome | isolation source: river surface water | place: USA:Blue River Watershed | collected 2017-08-17 | reverse complement strand
CGTGGAATCGGTCAAGGCGGCATCCGAAGTATACGCGCCCGTATCGGGCGAAGTGGTTTCGGTCAACGACAATCTGCCGGGCAATCCCGGATTGATCAACCAATCGCCCACCGGCGATGGGTGGTTTTTCAAGATCAAGCTGTCGAATCCGGCCGAGCTGGATCAATTGATGACCGAGGCGGATTATCAGAAATACATTAAAGGATTGTAATCGGTGACAGTGACAATGGGCGATGACCAGCGTTTCACCGTTCACTGTCACAGTTCACTGTCACTGGAGGAATTATGCGCTATCTGCCGTTAACAGAATCGGACCGCAAGGAAATGCTGGCCAAGATCGGCGCAAAAAGCGTCGATGAATTGTTCCGCGATGTGCCCGACGCCGCCAAGCTGAAATCCCCCGTCGATCTGCCGATGTTCAAAAGCGAAATCGATGTCGAAAAGATTCTGGGCGATATGGCGGCGAAAAATATTCCGGCGGGCTCGGTTCCCAGTTTCTTGGGCGCGGGAGCTTACCGGCATCATGTTCCATCCAGCGTCGATCATCTGATCCAGCGCGGCGAGTTTCTGACTTCTTACACCCCCTATCAGCCCGAAGTCACCCAAGGCACTTTGCAATATCTTTTCGAATTCCAAACCCAGGTGGCGATGATCACGGGCATGGACGTCGCCAACGCGTCGCTGTATGACGGATCGACCGCATCGGTCGAAGCGGTGCTTATGGCAAACCGCATTACCAAGCGCAACAAAGCGGTTCTTTCTGGCGCATTGCATCCGCATTACCGCGAAGTGATCGAAACCCACGGGCGCTATTCCAATTTCGGCGTCAATGCGCTGCCCGCCGATAAGGGGCTGTGCGAGGATTTGGCGGCGCAAATCGACGACCAGACATCTTGCGTCGTTGTGCAATATCCGTGCTTTTTCGGCAAGGTTTCGGATTTGACCGCGCTTGCGAATGCTTGTCATGCCAAGGGCGCGTATTTGATCGTGGCCGTCACCGAGATTGTATCGCTCGGCGCGCTGAAGCCGCCGGGGGAGATGGGCGCGGATATCGTCGCGGCCGAAGGGCAAGGGCTTGGCAACGGTTTAAATTTCGGCGGGCCTTATGTCGGGCTGCTTGCGGCGCGGGAACGCGACGTGCGGCAAATGCCGGGCAGGCTTTGCGGCCAGACAGTGGATGCCGAAGGCAAGCGCGGTTTTGTTCTGACATTGTCGACGCGCGAGCAGCATATCAGGCGCGAAAAGGCGACTTCGAATATCTGCACCAATTCCGGGCTTTGCGCGCTGGCTTTTACCATCCATCTGACTTTGCTGGGCGAGGAAGGCTATAAAAAATTGGCGCAGCTGAATCACGCCAAGGCGGTTCAATTGGCGGAAAAGCTGGAAAAAATCAAAGGCGTGAAGATAGTCACGGAAAATTTCTTCAACGAATTTACGATCCAGCTGCCAAAACCCGCTTTAGAAGTCGTGGAAAAACTGGCGGCGCGGAAGATTTTGGGCGGGATTCCGGTGTCGCGCTTTTACCCCGGCAATCAAAACCTTGAAAATTTGCTGCTTTGTGCCGCGACCGAATGCAATTCGGAATCTGATATGGACGCGCTCGTTAAAAACTTGACGGAGATTTTATAATGCTGAACGTCGGACGCAATACCAGGCCTGAAAGCGCCCTTGGTGGCAATGCGCAAACCGCAAGCGGCAACAAGGGCTTGCAGCAAGAAGAACCCTTGATTTTCGAACTCGACACCCCTGGCCGTTCCGGCGTCGATCTGCCCGATGCGCCGAAAGTGAAATCCCGGCTTGGCGATTGCGCCAGGCAAGGCCATATCGGCCTGCCATGCTTAAGCGAACCAGAAGCGGTGCGGCATTACACCCGTCTTAGCCAGAAAAATTATGCGATCGACTCTGGCCTTTATCCGCTTGGGTCCTGCACCATGAAACATAATCCGCGGCTGAACGAAAAAATGGCGCGGCTTGCTGGGTTCGGCGACATTCACCCGATGCAGCCGCAATCGACGGTGCAGGGTGCGCTGGAGCTGATCGGAACGCTTGCCCATTGGCTGAAAACCTTGACCGGCATGGATGCCGTGGCTATGTCCCCCGCCGCCGGCGCGCATGGCGAGCTGTGCGGCATGTTGGCGATTCGCGCTGCGCTCGACGCCAAGGGCCAACAACACAGGAAACGCGTGCTGGTGCCAGAGGCGGCGCATGGAACCAACCCCGCGACTGCGGCCGCGATCGGCTTTACCGTCGACGCCTTTCCGCAAACCGAAAGGGGAAGAGTCGATTTGGCGGCTTTCAAGGCGAAACTTGGCCCCGATGTCGCGGCAATCATGCTGACCAATCCGAACACTTGCGGGCTTTTCGAAAACGAAATTATTGAAATCGCCAAATTGATCCATGACGCGGGCGGTTATTTTTATTGCGACGGCGCGAATTACAACGCGCTGATCGGCCGGGTTCGTCCCGGCGATTTGGGCATCGACTGCATGCATATCAATCTGCATAAAACCTGCTCGACGCCGCATGGCGGCGGCGGCCCGGGTTCCGGCCCTGTGGTTTTGTCTAAATCGCTTGCGCCTTATGCGCCTTTGCCTTGGATCGTGCATGACGGAAAATCCTGGCAAGGCATCGAACAAAAAAGCGGCGACGCCAAAAACGCCTTTGGCCGCATCCGCGCCAATTGGGGGCAGATGGGCATGTTCGTGCGCGCCATGGCCTATTGCCTGTCGCATGGTGCCGACGGCTTGCGGCAGGTTGCCGAGGACGCGGTTTTGAACGCCAATTACATTCTGGCAAGCCTCAAGGATTTATACAGCCTTCCCTATGACGGGCCATGCATGCATGAAGTTGTGTTCAGCGACAAGTTTCTAGAAGGCACGGGGGTAACGACGCTCGATATCGCAAAGGCGATGATCGACGAAGGCTATCACCCGATGACGATGTATTTTCCCCTTGTGGTGCATGGCGCGTTTTTGATCGAGCCGACCGAAACCGAATCGAAACGCGCGCTGGATCAATTCATCGCGACGATGCGGCATTTGGGGCAAAAGGCGCTTTTGGCGAAAACCGACAAGGATTTTCTGGAATTTTTCAAATCCGCGCCAAGATTCACCCCACGCAGAAGGCTCGATGAAACCCTGGCGGCCAGAAACCCGATCTTGCGCTGGAAACCAAAATCCGCGCAAAGCCTTGCGGCGGAGTAATTAGCGCGAGCTGCGGACGGTAGCCGCTTTGGTCGCGGCAATCCTGGCCAATTCCGCGCCGTCTTTATCGAAGTCTGCTTCCAGTTTTTTACGGACATCGTCTTCCAAAGGCGCGTCCAAAGGCGGTTGGTTTTTATTGTATGGTTGCGGCATATTCGTCCCCTAAAAAGATATGATTGTTATAAATTTGTAATATTATAGTCATAAATCCGGGAAAAGGCAAGGGGGAGATAAGGGCAAGGCTGCCTCTTTCCGAACAATCAGTATGGCGACACTCACCTCGTCATCCCGGACAAGGCGGCGTTGCCGCCGCGATCCGGGATCCATAACCCCGGTTTTTGTAATCCGATAAAGCCTATGGATTCCGGGTCAAGCCCGGAATGACGGGTTATGATAGCCTAAAACAAGTCGCCACCTTTACGCTATACGCTTTCCCCATTTTTCTTAAAATGCTACTAAGCCTTATGACTAAAACCGCCAGCCGCAAACCCCATAAAAAATCTCATGTCGTCGCCTGCTCGTCGCATTTCCGGCAGGAAATCGAATCGCTGCTGCGCGGTCGTTCCGGCGTCAACGACAATATCAATATCGGCGATTTGGCGCGTGCGGTGCTGTTGCTGATCCCCGAAGACGTCATTCGCGCTCAGCCCGATCCCGGCGATCCCGATCCGCGCGACCGCGATATCGTAACGTTACGCGGCGGCAAATCCGCCGGGCGTTCCATGCCGCGCAAGCCGCGCTTGCAGCTGCGTGTGCCGGGACAATACGACGCGCAAACCATCCGCAAGGCGCTGGGGCTGGCTTTGTCCTTGGAAAAGGGCTGGGCCAATCTGGCGCTGAACGATCAGCGCATGGACGCGATGCAGCGCAAGGCGGACAGGGCCGAGGCCGAGGTAAAAAGGCTGCAGGATTTAATGCGCTTGCTGGCTTTTGCGCCGCTGCCGCAGGGCGTCAAGACCAGGGCCGATGCGCTGCATGTGCTTGGATTTCCGCCGCAAGCAAATCCTACTGCCGCCGCCATCAAATCGCGCTACCGCGCTCTGGCGCGGATTTTCCATCCCGATTCCAACAACGATGCGCAATATGGCGTGTTCAACGACCATGAACGCATGAGCCAGCTGAACGACGCTGTTAAGATTCTAATCGGAAAATAAAAAAGCCCCGGGAAAGGGGCTTTTCAAAAAACCTTAGCGGGCGTTTCTTTCCCGCTTTTTACATTCATGTATCACTGGGGGAGCGGCCAGCGCCGCTTCCTGCGCCGTCAATCGGCGCGCATGATCCGCCTACTGGGTTAATGCACTTGCTTTGGCATTTCCTTGATCGCTTGGCTGATCAGCACCGCGTGGCGCTGCGCGTCCAAAATTTCTTGCAAAAGTCTTTGCGTGGCATCGACGGCCATGTCCGTGGCTTTGGACCGCATATCTTGCAGCAACTCGTTTTCCATGCGGCTAATGCGCGCTTCGGCCTGCTGTTCGCGGCGGCTTAGCAATTCGCGCAATTCCTGCAGCCCTTGCTGCGCCATGGTTTCGGCGTCGCGTTTGGCGTTTGCGACGATTTCGTCGGCTTGCTTTTTGCCTTCGGCCAATTGCTTGGAATATTGCTGCAGCAAGGCTTCGGCCTCGGCGCGCAGCGATTTGGCCTCGTGCAGCTGCTTTTTGACTTGCGCCGCGTAATCGTCGGTCTTGGCGATGAACATGCGGCGCACCGTCTTAAAGGTCAGCGCGATAAAAATTACGATCGCCAAGGCGACCCAAAAAGACGCGTCCTGCAGCATGGGCGTGGACGCATGCCCGGTTTCCTGCTGAATTTGCAATTCACTATGTTCCATTTTTCCTGCCTCTTTTTTTATTATTGTCCGATAGCCTTTTTAAATCCCGCCCCGCCATTGCTGTCGATATCTTGCAGCAGCTTGTCGACCATGGATCCCGCCAATTCTTCGGACAGCGGCTTGATTTCGGAAAGGAATTTTACCTTGCTGTCTTGCAAATTCTTTTCCGCGATTTGCATTTTATGGTCGATTCTTTTTTGCAGTTCGGCGGCTTGGCGCGCGCGCTCCGCATTGATGCGGTTTTGCGTGCTTTCGATGATGCCCCGCGCCTCGGCCCGCGCCTTTTCCAGCGAAAGGCGGTGCGTTTGCAACGCTTGCTCCGCCTCTTGCTGGGTTATGGACGCGCGGTGAAGATCGTCCTTGATGGCGGCTTGCCGGCTTTCCAGAATTTTCCCAAGGCGGGGCAGGGCAATTCTTGCCATCAGAAAGTATAAAATGGCGAAATTGACCGCCAGCCAAAAAAGCTGGGACGGGAAAGTGGCAAAATCCAATTGCGGCATCATCGGACGGATCTCCAAGGTTGCTTTGTTAGACGACGAACAGCAACAAGATGCCGATGACGAAAGACAAAAGGCCGAGCAATTCGGCGAAAGCGGCGCCGATGAAGGCCATAACGCGGATTTGATCCACGGCCGACGGGTTGCGCGCCGCTGCGGTCAAGAAATTGCTGAAGATCGCGCCGATGCCTATACCCGCGCCGATCATGCCGAGCATGGCAAGGCCCGCGCCGATCATTTTTGCTGCTTGAACATCCATAACAAACACTCCTTTAAAGTTGAACTAAAACAACACCTGCATGCAGCGATCAATGCATATGGATCGCGTCATGCAAATACACACATGTCAGCACCGAAAAGATATAGGCCTGCAACAGCGCCACAAAAATTTCGAAACCGACAAAACCGATGCTGAACAGCAACGGAAACACGCCGAAAAACCCCATCATCACGACGAAAGAGCCGAGAACTTTTAAAACGATATGGCCCGCCAGCATATTGGCGAACAGCCGCACCGAAAGGCTGATCGGGCGGGCGAGATAGGAAAAAACCTCGATCGGAATGATCAGCGGCGCCAAAAGCAGCGGCACGCCGGGCGGGGCGAAGAAATGGAAAAAATGCAAGCCGTGGCGGTAAAAGCCGATCGCGGTCACGACCAAGAAAACCAGCGCCGCCAGGCCGAAGGTCACGATGATGTGGCTGGTATAGGTGAATCCATAAGGCGTCATGCCCAAAAGATTGCCGAACAAAATGAACAGGAACAGGGTCAGGACAAAGGGAAAATAAGGCTTGCCTTCTTCGCCGGAAGAATCGCGCACCATGCCCCAGATAAAATTGTAAAACATTTCGGAAAGAGATTGCAGGCGGCCCGGAACGGTCTGCGCCTTGGCGCTGCCCGCGATCATAAGCCCGGCGCTAAGCAGCACGGCCAGCGTCATGAACAAGGCGGAATTGGTGAAAGCCACGGAATATCCGGCGATTTCCAAAGGCGCGAAGCTTTGAATTTGAAACTGGTGCAGGGGATCCATCTTGCCGCTTGTCGCCATAAACAAAAGCTCCTTAAAGTTTCTTTTTCTCTTCCGTCTTTCGCATCGCCGTGCGATAGGCGTTTAAAAACCCGCCGGCCATGCCGAGGAAAAAACACAGCAGGATGAACAAGGGCGATGTGCCAAGCCATTCATCCAGCGCGTAGCCGATCAGCAATCCGGCAACGGGGCCGGAAATGATATCGGCCAAAACCCGCCAAGCCATGTTGGAATCCCGCTGCACCTGCGCCACAAAGGCGGGGCTTGCGCCGTGGATTTCCGCCTCGGCCTTTTCGATGCGGGTGCCCAAGCTGTCCAAACCCGAAGATCCGTCTTTTTTTCCGCCGGTATCTTGGCCGTTTGGCTGCATTATGACCTGCCCGTATGCTGCTCTTTTTCGCACGCGCAAAATACGGGCTGGGGGGCGCCTTGTCAAGCGCTATTGTAAGGAAATTGCGGGGTTAAGAGATTGAAATATAGGGAAGATCCTAGGCCTTTAGGCACTAGGATCTTGTCCTTACGCGGCGTCGCGCAGGCTTTCCGCCGTGCGCAGATCAACCGAAACCAGCTGAGAGACGCCAGGCTCGCCCATGGTGACGCCGTAAAGCCGGTGCATGCGCGATATCGTCATGCGGTGGTGGGTTACGACCACATAGCGCGTTTCGGTTTCCTTGGCCATCTGTTCCAGCAAAGTGCAGAAACGGTCGACGTTGTTTTCGTCCAAAGGCGCGTCGACTTCGTCCAGAACGCAAAGCGGCGCGGGGTTGCATTGGAACACGGCGAATAAAAGCGCGATGGCGGTCAAGGCGCGCTCCCCGCCCGAGAGCAGCGAAAGCGATTGCAGCTTTTTGCCCGGCGGGCTTGCCATGATCTCAAGTCCCGCTTGCAGCGGATCTTCGTGATCGACCCAGGTCAAATGCGCCTGGCCGCCGCCGAACAGGCGGGTGAATAAAACTTCGAAATTGGCGTTGACCTTGTGAAAGGCTTCTTGCAGCCTTTCCCGGCCTTCGCGGTTCAAGGTCTGGATGCCCTGGCGCAGCTTCGCGATCGCCTCGATCAAATCATTGTGTTCGGCTTGCTGCTTTTCGGATTTGGCTTCGATCTCGGCGGCTTCTTCTTCGGCGCGCAAATTGACCGGGCCCATATTGTCGCGCTCGCGGCGCAGGCGTTCCAGTTTGTTTTGCGTCGTTTGCAAATCGGGCAGGTTATCGGCGTCTTTGGGCGCGGCGATTTCCAAAAGCTGCTCTGGCGTCGCCTCAAGCCGTTCCGTCATGTCATAGCGCAGCTTTTGCTGTTCTTCCGCACCGAGTTCGATCGCGGTTTGATGTTTGACGCGTTCCTCGCGGCGTTCCGCGATTTCGCTTTGCAGCGCCTTTAGCGCGCGGTCGGCTTGCTGCAGCTTGCCTTCAAGTTCCGCAAGGCTGTCGGCGGCTTGCTGGCGCGCCTGCTCGGCCTCGGTAATCTTGCTTAGCAATTCTTGCCTTTTTGCGGCGATTTCTTGCGGCTTGTTTTGCAATTCGGACAATTCCGCCTTGGCTTGTTCCAGGCGGGCTTGCAAAGTCTGTTGCTGCTTTGCCGCTTCCTTGCTGCGGCTTTCCCAACGCTGCGATTGCTGCTGCAATTGCTGCAAGCGGCTTTGCCGCGCCTGGCTTGCGCTTTGCTCAAGGTCAAAGGCGGTTTTGGATTCATAGGTTTCGGCGCGCAGGGCTTCGCATGCCTTGCGGCGTTCCTGCATTTCAGCCCGCAGCGCCGAAAAATCCGGCTTGGCGGCAAGCATGGCCGAAAGCGCATCGATCTCTTGCAGCAAAGACATCGCATCGGCTGAAATTTTCGTGGCCTGTTGTTCGCCGGCGTTCAAGGTCGATTGTTCGACCGCGATGCGCTGGGCGGTTTCGGCGTATTTCTGCCGTGCGGTTTGAAGGGTGGAATAGGCCTGTTCCTGGAGGGCTCGCGCCTGCTGCATGTTTTGCTGCGCTTGCTGATGCGCCGATTCGGCGTCGGTTTGGCGTCCTGCCGCCTGCTGCATATCGGTTTGCGACAGCGAAAATTCGCGGCGCAATTCCGGCAGGCGGTTTTTGCGCTGCAAATGCGCCGCCGCTTTTTGCGCCTCGCCCGATTGCGCGACATAGCCGTCGAGCCGCCACAGACGCCCATCCATCGTCACCAGCTTTTCGCCGGGGTTAAGGCTGTGCTGCAAGGATTTCGCGGTTTCGGCGTCTGACACAAGCCCGATCAGGGACAAAGCGCGGGACAGCGATTCCGGAGCTTCCTTTACGAAACGCGACAAGGGCTGGATGCCTTCGGGCCATTGCGGCGGGTTGGCATAGGCGGGAAGGCTTTGCCAAAAACGCGCTTCGCTGCCGCCCAGGCTGGCGAATAGATCGTCGCCCAAAGCCGCGCTAAGCGCCGCCTCAAATCCCGGCTGCACGGTGATTTTGTCCATCACCGGATCGTCGATGTCTGTTTCTTCGCCCAATATTTTCTCAAGGGCGAAAAGCTCCGCCTGCAGCTTGGCCGAGGAGGCGAGCGCCTGCTGATAGGTTTTTTGCGCGGCGGAAAGGCCGGCTTGGGTTTGGCCGACGGCGTCTTCGCTTGCGGCCAGGCTTTCTTTGGCGGCTTGCAAATTCTGTTCTGCCGCAAGCACTTCTTGCGACAAGATGTCGATGCTGCCGTCGGATTTCAATGCTGCGGAAAGGGCCGCATTTTGCGAGATGATTTTCTCAAGCTCGAACGACAGCTTTTGCGATTGTTGCAAAAGACCGTCCAGCCTTTTTTGCTCGGCGTTCCAATGGGATTCGTCGCGATTCAGCTTGTCGGAAAAATCCTCAAGCTCTTTTTCGGACGCGGCAAGCCGTTCCGACAGGGAGGCATAGGCGGATTTCTTTGCCTCCAGGGCAGATCCGCTTTGTGCGATCTCTTGCTCCAGCGCGGCGATATAGGACGCGGCTTGTTCGGAATTCTGTTTGGCGTCGGAAAGCAATTCTTCTTCGCGGACAAGATCGGATTGTATTTGCTCGCAGCGTTGCGATGCCGCGATTTGCGCGCTGACCATGCGCGCCTCTTCGGCTTGCAGCTCGCCTTCGGCGATTTTCAGTCTTTGCAGGATTGCGGCGCGCTCCGCCTCGTGCTTTCTGGCTTCGGGCAATTCGGCGGCGATGCTGGCTTGCTTGCCCGCTTGCTCGGTAGCCTGGATGTCCAATTCTTGCAGCTGCGATTCGATATCGCTGCGGCGGGTTTCAGCGTCGGAAAGCCTCGCCGCCAAATCTTGCCACATATGATAATAGAATAGCGCTTCGGTTTCGCGGATGCGGCCCGCAATGGAGCGGTAGGATGCCGCTTGCCGCGCCTGTTTTTTCAATCCTTGCAGCTGTTCTTGCAGGTTGCGCAGCAGATCCTCGCCGCGTTTCAAATTGTTTTCGGCGGCGTTAAGCCGCAATTCCGCCTCATGCCGCCGGGCATGCAGGCCGACGATGCCCGCCGCTTCTTCTAAAGGGGCCCTGCGCTCTTGCGGCTTGGCGTTGACGATATGGCCGACTTTGCCTTGGCTGACGATGGCGGTCGAATGCGCGCCGGTCGCGGCGTCGGCAAAAAGCGTATGCACGTCGCGCGCACGCACGTCATGCTGATTGACGCGGTATGTCGATCCTTCGCCCCGGTCGATCCTTCTGCTGACTTCAAGATCGTCGGTGTGATTGAATTGCGACGGCGCCTTGCGAGTCGAATTGTCCAGCGACAAGACGACTTCGGAAAAATTCCTTGGCGGGCGCGACTGCGTGCCCGCGAAAATGACGTCGTCCATTTCGCCGCCGCGCAATTGCTTGGCGGATGTTTCGCCCATGACCCATTTCAACGCGTCGACCAGATTCGATTTGCCGCAGCCATTCGGCCCGACGATGCCGGTCAATCCCGGTTCCAGGAAAAGTTCGGTCGGCTCGACGAAAGATTTAAAGCCGGATAATTTTAACTTTTTAAGCTGCACCCTATCCTCCGCTGTATCGCTTTTCTCATAGCATAAAACCCAGGTTTTCCCTAAGTCGTTTTGGCATCAAAATGGTTTTCCACAATCCCGCAATGGGCTATTTTCTGGCCGCCGCGATCGCCTTTTCAAAATCGGCATAGCCGCGAGAGCCTTCGATTTTTTCGCTTCCTATGATAAAGGCCGGGGTCGAATTAATGCCATAAAGCTTCTCGGCGTCCAAGCGGAATTGCAGCACGGCGGTCGACATGGAATTTTTATCGTCAAGGCAAGATTCTATTTTGGCTTCGTCCAGCCCGGCAAGGCGCGCGGTTTTCTTCACCTCTGCCATAGGTTCCTTGCTGCGCGCCCAATCATTCTGGCTTTTGAACAGCGCCTCGATAAAGGGATAAAAGCGCGATTCTGGAAGGCAATAGGCCAGCATGCTGGCCTGAAGCGCGACACCGTCAAAAGGATAGGGACGGAAAATCAACTTTGCTATGCCCTTGTCGATAAAATCTTTTTTCAAAAGTGGCAAGGTTTCCTGGTGAAACCGCGCGCAATGCGGGCAGGTCAAGGACGCATATTCTAAAATAGTCACCGGCGCTTTGGGATCGCCCAAGACCCTATCGGTCAATTTCGGCGCATTGCTGGTTTTTTGCGGCTCCGCTTGCTGCGGCTCATTCTTGGTGGTTGCGGGTGCGGCGGCGTTTTCCGCCTGGGCTGGGGCGGCCAGGCCGGGCAGGGGGGTGTTTTCACCAAACCAATAGCGGCTACCGGCGACAAAAACGCCTATACATAGCAGCAGCAACAAAATAACGCGTAAATTCATGATATAACCTCTATAGGTGGTAGTTTAGCCCGGCCGCCAAAGGCTTAGCAAGGATGAATTCGGCGGGTATTAAAAGTCATCCCCGTCATACTTTATTGGTCATAACGGCCCTTGGCTGATTTTTATCCCCGTTATTAAGCCAAAGCCGAAAAAGCCGTTGATCTTTTCGATCATTTGCGGCGTTTCATGTTGGATTTCCAGGGCGACCGCCCCGCTCGAAACCCTTAGGTCTAAAATTTTATGCGCATCGCGCTTCAACAGCCCTTGGGGTTTTGTGAATTTGGCCAGGTTTTCCCCGATCAGCTCGGCCCAATGCAGGGTCAATTCGGCCAGTTGCGGGTCTATGCCGGGAATAGAACGCAGGATTTTTGGGGCATAGCCGGATATAGGATGCAGGCCCAAAAATTGCTGACGCCTGTCCGATATGGGGCTTTGCGGATTCTTTTGTTGTTTTTTCATGAAAAATGCTATCCCGCTACTATGCCAAAAACAGCCGCCCTTATACAGAAAAAAATTCTTACCTGGTACGACCGCAACCGGCGCGACTTGCCTTGGCGGGCGAAGGCCGGGGAGAGGTCCGATCCCTATGCGGTGTGGATATCGGAAATCATGCTGCAACAGACCACCGTTCCCGCCGTGATGAAATATTTTCCGCGCTTTATGAGCCGCTTTCCGCGCCTAGAGGATTTGGCCAAAGCGCCGTTGGACGAGGTTCTTGTGCTATGGCAAGGTCTTGGCTATTACGCCCGCGCGCGCAATATGCACAAGGCGGCGCAGATTCTATGGCGGCAGCATAAGGGGATGTTTCCGGACACCGCCGAAGGCTTGCGGCAATTGCCCGGTATCGGCGAATATACGGCGGGGGCGATAGCCGCCATCGCCTTTGGGCAAAAATCGGTCGCGATGGATGCGAATGTCGAGCGGGTTTTGGCGCGGCTTTATGCCGTCACCGATCCATTGCCCGGTTCCAAAAAACAACTGCGCGCGCTGGCGCATGATATCGCCCCCGCTCAAAGAGCCGGGGATTTCTGGCAAGCCTTGATGGATCTCGGCAGCACGGTTTGCGTTTCCGGCAGGCCGTTATGCGACTCTTGCCCGGCGCAAAAAAATTGCCTTGGACTTGCGCAAGGCATCGCCGCTAGCTTGCCGCGCAAGGCCGAAAAGAAACCGAAACCCAAGCGCTATGGCCAGGCATTTTTGGTGTGCAATACCAAGGGACAGATATTGCTGCGCCGGCGGGCGGGCAAATCCATGCTGGGCGATATGGTCGAGCTGCCATCGTCAGATTGGGATTTAAAAAATGCGGAAAAGAAATCCGCGCCGGGATTGCCGCAAGCCGAATGGAAAAAAATAAAAGGCGGCGTCCGGCACGGCTTTACCCATTTCGATTTGCACTTGGATATTTATGCCGCGAACAGCAACCGCAAGATTTTTAAGGAAGGGTTTTGGCATAATATAGGCGACCTGCACCAAATGGCGCTGCCGACCTTGTTTAAAAAAGCGATCCGCAAAGCTTTGGCCGGATAGGCATCGCCGCCTTTACATCGCATCGGCGCAAAGATGCTTGACGCTGTGCTGCTCGAACAGGGGATCGAGTTTTTGGCCCCAGGGGCCGTGATATTGCGACAGCCAGTAATCCGCCTGGGTTTGGCCGGTTTGCAGGACGCGTTGCAAAGGTTCTAAATAAATTCTCTCGTCGCGGCTGCTTGCGTCTTCGCGTTCGCGGCGCTGCAGCCCGTCTTCGGCAATGCGCAGGATTTGCCTCGCCATGTCTTGGACCATCATATTGCGGAATGGCGTTTTCAATCCGGTTTTTGGCGTGTTTTGTTTTAGCGCGTATCTTTCCTCTGCCGTCCAATCTTTGACAATGTCATAAGCGGCGCCAAGGCTTGTCGCATCATAAAGCAGGCCTGTCCAGATGGCGGGAAGGGCGCAAAGGAAATCCCAGGCGCCGCCGTCGGCGCCGCGCATTTCCAGCCATTGCTTTAAGCGCACATCGGGAAATACGGTGGTGCTGTGGGTTATGAAATCATCGAGCAACGCCAGCTCTCCGGGCAAGGCGCGTAATTTCCCGTCCATGAAATCGCGGAAAATCTGCCCGTTAGCATCGATATATTTTCCGTCGCGGATGACGAAGTACATCGGCGCATCCAGCAGATAATCGACATAGCGCTCATACCCCATGCCGTCTTGGAACGCGAAGGGCAGATTTCCGGTGCGTTTAGGATCGGTATTAAGCCAAATATGGTTGCGGAAGCTTTGAAAGCCGCATGGCGCGCCGTCCAGGAAGGGCGAGTTGGAAAACAGCGCGCCGATGACGGGCTGCAAAGCCAGCGACACGCGCAGCTTTTTCACCATGTCGGATTCGCTGTGGTAATCCAGATTGACTTGCACCGTGGTAGTGCGCGTCATCATATCCAGCCCATGCTTTCCTGCCTGTTGCATGGTGGGGCGCATGATATTGTAACGCGCTTTCGGGATTTGCGGGAAATCCTCGCGGCTTGACGTGGGATGCGTTCCCATCGAAAAAAAACCGACGCCCAATTCGTCGGCGATGATTTGGGTTTCGTCGCAATGTTCGCGCACTTCTTTGCAGCAGCCATGGATGTCGGCCTGCGGCGCGCCGGAAAGCTCGATTTGTCCGCCGGGTTCCAGCGTCACGGCCTGATTGCGCCGCTGCAGGGCAACCACATTTTCGCCTTCCATGATTTTTTTCCAGCCATGGCGCGCGGACAGTGCCTGAAAAATATTTTCGACGCTTTTCTCGCCGCCTTTATAAGATATGGGCAGCTTGGTTTTTCGGTCAAAAGCGAATCTTTCGAATTCGATGCCGATGCGCTCCGTGCCGAGCGGCTTTTCTCCGGCCGCGAAATATTGAATCAAATCCTCGCGCGTTGCCGGAACTGGCTCTTTGGTTTCCAAATTAAGCCGCATGATCCGTCCAATCCCCCGCCAAAAGCTGAAAACAGCTAAGCGCCGCGATGGCGGCGGTTTCGGCGCGCAGCACGCGCGGGCCAAGCGCGATCGTTACCGTAAATGTTTTGGACGAAAGCAGCTTGCGCTCGTCTTCGTCGAATCCACCTTCCGGGCCGATCAGGATTGCGGCTTTTTTGCCGCGCAGAGCGCGCAGCTTGTCTTGCCAGTTTTGCGCATTGGATCTGGCTTCCTCGTCGGCGAAAATCAAAACGCGGTCGTCCGGCCAGCTGTTTAAAACCGCGCCTAATTTCTGCAATTCATCAATGCGCGGCAAATCCAGCCGATCACATTGTTCGGCGGCCTCGACGATGTTGGCCATGGCGCGGTCAAGGTTGACGCGCGCGGTATTGGTGCGTTCGGTGATAACGGGAATAATGCGCGATGCGCCAAGCTCGGTCGCTTTTTCAATCACGAAATCGGTCGCGTCTTTTTTCAGGGGCGCGAATAAAAGCCAAAGGTCGATTCCGTTTCGCTGCGGCCTTGTCTGGTGGAGTAATCGCAATTCTTGGCCTGCCAATTGCGCCTGCCATTCGCCGTCCTTGCCGTTGAAAACCAGAACCGGGCTGCCCGGCTTTTGCCGCATGACGTCCCGCAGGTAATGCAGCTGCGCCTTGTTCAGCTGCCCCGTGCCGCCGCTTTGCAGCGGGGCGTCGATATAAAGCCTGGTTTGTGGTTTCAGCTTGGTCATGCTATTTTGCGGCGAAAGCCTATATATAAGGTGCATTGATTTATGGCAAAGGAATTTATAATCAATGGCTGGCAAAGCTGGGCCAGCCTGGCGCGGATCGACAAGCCTGCGGGGGTCTGGCTTTTGTATTCCCCCTGTCTCTGGGGGCTTGGATTGGGTTATTGGCAAAATGGCGGGGTTGAATTTTTCGGCTATTACGCCGCGCTGTTTTTTGTAGGCGCTTTTTTCATGCGCGCTGCGGGCTGCGTTTACAACGACATATTGGACAGGGATTTCGACGCCAAGGTGGCGCGCACCAAAAACCGCCCCGTCGCCAGCGGTAAAATCGCGGTCAAGCAGGCGGCGCTGTTCGGCGCGGCGCTTTTGATTCCGGCTATGGCGGTGTGGCTGCTTTTGCCTCTGCCTACGAAAATTTGGGCTTTGGCTTCTTTGGTTTTGGTCGCGCTTTACCCTTTGATGAAACGCGTCACCTATTGGCCGCAATTGTTTTTGGGGCTGACTTTCAACTGGGGGATTTTGGTTGGGTATTCCGTCTGGGACAGGGGGTGGTCTTGGGACGTATTGGCGCTTTATGCGGCGGCGGTGTTTTGGACCTTGGGCTATGACACGATTTACGCCCTGCAGGATATCAAAGACGATGCCCAAGCCGGGGTAAAATCCAGCGCGATAGCGGCAGAAAGCCGCATCAAGCCGTTTTTGATCTTGTGTTTTTGCGTTACATTGGCGCTGCTTTCTGTTATATGTTTGCGCCAGCAAATAGGGCTTGCGGGCTATGGCTTCTTGGCTGCTGCGGGCTGTTTGCTGCTTCTTTCGGTCATGGTCTTGCGCCCCGATGATCCTGCCTCGGCCCTGCAACAATTCCGCCGCAATTCGCTCATAGGATTGCTTTTCGCCCTAATATGGGTGTGGAGATAAAATGGCTTTGAATACCGCTCTAGCCCAAGAAAAAATAAACGCGCTTTTCGACGCGGCCAAAAAGGCGGGCGCGGAAGACGTGGATATTCTTTGTTCCGTTTCCGCCCGCACCGAGGTGCATGTGCGCGGCGGCAAGGCCGAAAAATTGGAACGGTCGGAAAATTTCGATATCGGCCTGCGTGTTCTGATCGGCAAGCGCCAGGCGGTGACCTCGGCATCGGCGAATGCGATCCATGACGTGGCCGAGCTTGCGCAGCGCGCCGTAGCCATGGCGAAATCCGCGCCGGAAGACCCGTTTTGCGGGCTTGCGGAAAAGCGGCTTTTGCATCCGCCGCAAAACATGTCCGCCCCGCCGGGCGAATCGGCCGACGCTATGGAGCTTCAGGATTGGGCCAAGCAAGCCGAAGACGCGTTGCGATCCCATCCCGGCGTTACCAACAGCGACGGCTGCGGCGCCAGTTTTTCGGAATATGCCGTATTGCTGCGGCAAAGCAACGGGTTTGACGGGCGCTATAGCCAATGCGCCTATTCGCTTTCGGCATCCGCCATCGCGGGCACGGGCGCAGGCATGGAGCGCGATTACGATTTCACCCAATCGGTGCGCAAGGCGGATTTGCGCCGGGCGGCCGATGTCGGGCTTGGCGCTGCCGAGCGCGCTGTCAAAAGATTGAACCCGCGCAAGATCGATAGCCAGAAACTTCCTGTCGTTTTCGATTCGCGCGCATCCTCGGGCTTGCTGCGCTATTTTGCGGGCGGTATAAATGGCGGGTCGATCGCGCGCGGCACGTCATTTTTAAAGGACAAGATGGGCAAAGCCGTTTTCGCGCCGGGGATCAGCATCATCGACGACCCGCTTTTGGAAAAAGGCATGCGCAGCCGCCCGTTCGACGCCGAGGCGATTGCCGCCAGCAAGTCGCAAATCGTAAAAGACGGCGTATTGCAAAGCTGGATTCTGGACTGCCGTTCGGCGCGGCAATTGGGGCTTGAAACCACCGGCCATGGCAGCAGGGGCGTTTCCGGAGTGCCCAGCCCTTCGGCCAGCAATTTTTATATGGCCCCCGGAAGTTTGACGCCGGCGCAATTGATCAAAGATATAACCAAAGGATTTTACGTCACCGAAACCATGGGCATGGGCGTCAATATGATCACCGGCGATTACAGCCAGGGCGCGTCGGGCTTTTGGATCGAGGACGGCGAAATCGCCTATCCGGTTAGCGAAGTCACCATCGCCGGAAACTTGAGTGGAATTTTCGCGGCTATCGTTCCCGCCAATGATTTGCAATTCCGCTTCGGCGTCGATGCGCCGACTTTGCGCGTCGGCGAAATGACTTTGGCTGGAAAATAAGGGGCCGGAAAATAAATGGCCGGAAAATGAGGCAGATTTGAACCAGGGAAAACCATCTTTTTTATACCGCTTCGCCCCGACCCGCTTGCTGATGGGGCGGCTTTTGCGCGAACATGTGCGGCATTACACCGGCGATTTGATCTTGGCGCTTTTGATGATGCTGGTGATCGCGGCCTGCACCGCGTTTTTCGCGAAATTGATCGAGCCGATTCTGGACCGCGTCTTTATCGGCAAGGATTCCGCTGCGCTTTGGCCGGTCGGATTCGCGGTGCTTGGCGTATTCACCTTGCGCGCCGCCGCGAGTTACGGCGAAGCGATGCTGATGAGCCGCATCGGCCAAGGCATCATCCGCGATATGCAAGACCGCCTGTTTCGCCACATCATCCATGCCGATCTCGCCTATTTCCAAGGCTCGTCGATAGGTTCTTTGATTTCGCGCTTTACCTATGACGTGAATATGCTGCGCCATGCCGTGTCCAACACCATCGTCGGCATGGGCAAGGACGTACTGACGCTTGTATTCTTGGTCGGGCTTTTGTTTTATCAAGACTGGAAATTGGCGGCGGTGGCGCTTGTGGTTTTGCCTTTGACCGCTTTTCCGATCAATAAGCTGGGGCGCAAGATGCGCAAAGTGTCTTTCGGTGTGCAGGATCTCGCCGGATTTTACACCTCTCTCTTAGAGCAGGTTTTCCACGGCATGCGCCACGTCAAAGCCAATAACGCCGAGGATAGCGAAGCGGAGCGCGCCGCGCAAATGACGCAGCAGATTTATAAACTTAGCCAAAAGGGGCAAAAGGTGCGCGCCCTAAGCTCGCCGATCATGGAAGTTTTTGGCGCGGTCGCGATTTTTTCCGTGATCGTCTATGGCGGCTATCAGGTGATCGGCGGCCATAAAACCGCTGGCGCGTTTTTTTCTTTCATCACGGCGCTGCTATTGGCGTATGAGCCGTTAAAAGGCATCGCCAAACTGAATGCCGGGCTGCAAGAAGGCCTAGCGGCGGCGGGCCGCATTTTCGAATCGCTGGAAATCATGCCTAATATCGTCGATACGCCGGGCGCAACCGATTTGCGGCTGGAAAAAGGCGCGATACGTTTTGACAATGTCGGGTTTTCCTATGGCAATGGCGGCGAGGCGCTGTCGAACTTGACGCTCGACATTCCTGCCGGAAAAACCATAGCGCTTGTCGGCGCTTCGGGCGGCGGCAAGACCACGATCCTAAATTTGATACCGCGCTTTTACGACGTGCAGCAGGGCACGATCAGCATCGACGGGCAGGATATCCGTAAAGTCACGCTGCAATCTTTGCGCTCGCGCATCGCGCTGGTTTCCCAAGAAACGCTTTTATTCGACGATACCGTGCGCGCCAACATCGCCTATGGCCAGCGCGGCGCCTCCGAACAAGACATCGCTGCAGCGGCACAGGCGGCCGGAGCGCATGATTTTATATTGTCCTTGCCGCAGGGCTATGACACCGTTGTCGGCGCGCAAGGAGCCAACCTTTCGGGCGGCCAGCGACAGCGCATCGCCATCGCGCGCGCGATTTTGAAAAACGCGCCGATCCTGCTTTTGGACGAGGCGACATCGGCGCTCGACGCGCAGACCGAACGCCAGGTGCAGGCGGCTTTGAAAAAACTGATGCAGGGCAGAACAACCGTTGTGATTGCGCATAGGCTTTCGACCATCATGGACGCCGACATTATTTATGTGATCGACAAGGGGCGCGTCGTCGAATCGGGCAGCCATGCGGCGCTGATGCTGAAATCCGGCCTGTATGCCGATTTGTGCCGCCTGCAATTCCATTCCGAGGGCGGCAATTCCGCGCCCCGCGCCATTCTTGCCTGATCCCATGAAATCCTTTTTGCGCCGCTTGCTTCGTCTGTCCTTGACCCAGAATATTTTGGCGGCGCTGGCCTATTCCTATATCTATCTGGTTTATTGCACCACGCGGTTTAAGCAGGTGAACAGGGAGATTCCTGAAAAATTCTGGGATATGGGCAGGCCCGCGATTATTTGTTTCTGGCACAACCGCTTGCTTTTGATGAATCCGTTCTGGCGTAAGGGCGTCAAGGCGATGATGCTGATTTCGCATCACCGCGACGGGCAATTCATTTCCGAGGTCACGCGCCGCTTCGGCGTCGGCACGATCCATGGATCTTCCAGCAAAAGCAGCCATTCGGCGTTGCGATCGATGCTGACCATGATCGGCCAGGGCTATTGCATCGGCATTACTCCGGACGGGCCGCGCGGGCCGCGTTTCCGCGCCGCGCCGGGCGCGATTTATTTGGCGAAACTAAGCGGCTGTCCCTTGATACCGGTCGCGGTTGCGACAAGACGCCGCAAGGTTTTAAACAGTTGGGACCGGTTTATCGTCAACTGGCCTTTCGGCGGCGGCGCTTGCGTCTGGGGCGATCCGATTTATATCCCTAAAAACGCCGATGCCTCGGCGGTACTGGAATATTCCGAGCAGCTAGGCCGGGCTTTGCGCCAAGTGTCCGACAAGGCCGACGCCCTATGCGGCCATGATCCTATACCCTTGGCCGATGATGCGGATCGTGCTAGGATCGAATAAATCGGTCCTATGAACAAATTTCAATTTTACCACATCCTAAGCTATCTATTGGCGCCGCTATTGCGGCTGTATTTGCGTATCCGCATCCGTATGGGCAAGGAAGACGCGGCGCGCATCGGCGAACGTTACGGCATTGCGGGAATGCCCCGGCCAAGCGGCCGCGTGGTGTGGCTGCACGCCGCCAGCGTCGGCGAAACGCAATCCATCCTGCCTTTGATCGACCGGATTTTGGCCTATTATCCCGATTGCCATGTTTTGCTGACGACGGGAACCATTGCTTCGGCGCAAATGCTGCGCGGCAAGCTGCACAGCCGCTTGACGCATCAATTCATACCGCTCGACCATCCGCGCTGGGTAAAAAGTTTCCTGGAACATTGGCGGCCTTCTTTGGGGATTTGGGTGGAATCGGAATTATGGCCGAATCTAATCGCGCTGGCCAAAAAAAGCGGCGTCGAACTTGCGCTGATCAACGCCCGCATGTCCGAGGATTCCTTTAGGAATTGGCAAAAAATGCCGTCTTTCGTGCAGCAAGTGCTAAAGAGCTTTTCGCTGGTGCTGGCGCAAAACGAAACTTATGCCAATTATTTCGCCGCACTGGGCGCACCCAGGGTTGAAATCAGCGGCAATATCAAATTCGCCTCTTTGCCGCTCGACGTGCCGCCTGAAAAAATCGACCGCCTGCGGGCGGATTTTGGTTCGCGCAAACGCTGGCTTGCCGCCAGCACCCACGACCCCGAAGAAAAAATGATCGGGCGGATCCACCGGGAATTGCGCGGCTCTTACCCCGATCTTGTTACGATATTGGCGCCGCGCCACCCGCCCCGCGCCGATAAGATCTCATCGGATTTGCGCGCGATGGGGCTGAATGTGGCGATGCGTTCCAAAAACGAGCGTGTTTCACAGCAGACAGACATTTACCTCGCCGACACTATCGGCGAGTTGGGCGTGTTTTTCACCTTGTCGCAGGTGACGTTCATGGGCGGATCGCTTCTGGCCAAGGGCGGGCATAATCTGCTGGAACCCGCGAAATTCG
>JACCDT010358614.1_pt1 | contig 20913 bp, 13 predicted proteins | sample 7446291 | NCBI WGS metagenome assembly JACCDT01 (sample SAMN15323446, study PRJNA562643) | freshwater metagenome | isolation source: river surface water | place: USA:Blue River Watershed | collected 2017-08-17 | reverse complement strand
TCCGCCTTGATCTGCTGGCCACCCCGATGCCCCAGAACGGAATGCCGCGACGGGCCGACGAGGTGGACGAACTGTACGGGTTGCCCGATTCCATGCTGAGGATAGCGGGCCCTCTGCGGTCGTTCCTCGAGGATATCTTCGTGCCCCGCCAGTGGGCGATGAGCCCGCTGTTTCTGAGGGGAGTTTACTTCACCTCCGCCTGCCCCCCGGAAAAGGATCCCCAAGTAGCCGGAAGCACCCTCCCCGGGGAGGGTGAAAAACCAAGCGAGGTTTCCTGGTACAACAAGACATCCTATTTTCTGCGCGATGTTTTTCTCGCCAAGATCTTCCGGGAGGACGGTCTGGTCACCATTTCGGGAACGGGATACCAGAAAAGCCTCCGGTACCGGACGATAGTCTTCCTTCTCTGCGTCGCTTTTCTGGCGCTGATGATTTTCCAACTCAGCACAAACTACATCGCGCTGATCAACAACATCACACCCCAGTTACCCTATTGGAACAGGGCTGCCGCAGGATGGGACAAAAACGGATACTTCAGCCCCGTGGTGGTTCCCGGATCCATGGTGACGTCATCCTATCACTACATGGGAGACAAGCCCATCGGCCTTGCCGAAGGAGTGGTGCCGACCCAGGAACCCATCGGAAATTATTCAACCTGCGGATTTTTGGAAAAGATTGCCCTGCTGAGCACGACGTTGCCGCCGGAAAATTATTTCAGGCTCCATCCGCTGGCATCGCTGATTTTCAACACCACCAAGGGTAGGTATATCGGCCAGCGTGTGCTCTTCGAGGGCAGCGTGGTCAGGCCTCTCCTTGATGCGACCCGGGCAAAGATGACCTCCTCAACCGGAGCATCTTCCCAATCCGGTGCCACCGCCGTTGCCCCGGACAATATCAAAACACGGGAGGCCAAGGCCCTTCTGGAACTCATCATCCTGGAATCGGAGATTGTCCAGCGCGCTGATGGCGAAATCAATCAGACCCCGGGCATCACCTTCATCCCCAGCCTGCTCGATTATGTCTGCAGGACCAACTCCTCCGATCTCACGGCGCTGATGAACTGGACTTACGGGGTCAATCCCGTGGGCAGGAACCAGTGGCCCCCGCGCTGGATGTCCGGCGGCAGTTCCCTTGAGTCCAACAAGGCGATCAATGCCGGCATCGAGAATCTGGTGAAGGGGGGACAGGGGGAACTCGACCGGTTTAACAGGAACATCACGATGATCCAGAAACTGGCCGAGGCGGCTGGATCCTATTCCGAAGCCGAGGCAAAGCTTTTTTCCGTCGGGAGCGCCACCAACGCGCCCTCGGGCGGCAATGAGGAGATGAACGTCAAGAATGCCCTCGAGAATCTCTCGTCGGCCAAAGCGGTGCTGGAGCAAAACATCCACGTGGTCAGGGCTTCAGGCCTTTTCGGATCGGGTCCGAACACCCTTCTCTCGGCGGTGAACCGCCTCAAGCAGGGGAATGAATCCTATTTCGGGGTGATCAACAGCATCATGGACGAAATCAACGAGGTGCTTCCCCCCGCGGCGCAAACCAATCAGGTCTCCACGCTTGCGGCCGTCGCTTCCCAGGCCAGTGCCGCCCAGATCCCCAAAGCTTCAGCCGTTGCATCGTCCCTCCAGACAGCTACCAACCTTGCCGTGCTCCTTCCCACGGAAGAATCCCGGAAATACCAGCTTTTCAAAGAGATTCAGCAAAAACTCAATGGCATCACCGGGAAGTTGTCCCAGCAGTTTGAACTCGCGATGAGCGAGAAGCAGCTTGCCGCGTACAAAAGGCTGGATAAGAACCTGTTTGAATCGTACGAGGGGAAACCCTCCTATCTCTGGCGCTGGGACCTCTACAAACTCTGCGAGACGCCGGCCACGGGACTCGAGTTCAGCGAGGGCATGTATCTTGTCGACCAGCAGTGGTATCAACTGGGCCAGCTCATCACCTCGTTGAACGGACTCTACAACACGGCCGCCGGTTACTCGGGGCCCCTCAACGAGCAGGTCGAGGTCATCTGCTCCTCGCTGCTGCAGAGATTCAAGGCGAAGCAGACCCAGTTGTTCGTGCGCAACTACGTGAAGCAGGCCAAGGATGCGCTCAGGCGGGTGGCCAGGTTCCCGTTGGTTTATCCGCCGGGGTTGGATGACCAGGCGCTTGATTTCAACCAGCTTGTGGCCGCGAAGGGCCTGCTGGAAGCCATCGGCCAGGACCTGCACTCCCCGATCTTCACCTCGCTTTCGAAGATCGAGCAGCAACCGGCGGTCGATTTTGCCCTGAAGATCGCACCCCTCTACAACGTGGTGGACGCGCTTGTGCTGCCCAACGGCACCCCGGCGAGGCTCTCGGTGGTGCTGTTCAACGGCCAGGCCCAGAAACAGCTTTCCGGCCCGAACTATGCGCCGCTTCCGACGCCTACCCCCACGCCGACGCCTCCCCCCCGATCCACCATGAGCAAGCTCTTTTTCGATATCGGGTCTCCGCCACCACCCCCGCCCCCGCCCAATGCTGGCATTCTCTCCACCAGCAATTGGAATGCGATCCAGTTGCTGGGTGAGGGAGGAGGGGGGGTCTATCCCCTGGATTCCCAGACAGACATCACCTTGGGGACATTTTCGCTGCAGGACCCCTTCAGTTTCCAAGTGTATCACTCCCTGGTCTCAACTGACGGAACCCAGGTCGTCGACGGCGGAGGGAACTGGTCCGCGTTGCGGCTGATCGCAAAGCTGGGAGGAACGAGGGTCGGGGTCGGTCAGGATTGGAGAGTGGCTCTGATGCCCGACCAGTCCCACGGCGTCTGGCTCAAGTTCTCCTTCGAACTCCCGCTTCCGCCCACGCCGTGGCCCACCATTGATTCGATCGGGCTGAGAAGCATCAACGGCCAATGAGAACGAAGCCGATCCTGATCGTTGCTGCATCCATCGGTCTTGTTTCCTGCACGTCCTGGTTCCAGCCCAAGACGCCCCAGGAAAAAAACGTTCTCGGTGTCGAAATGAACGCTCCCGGGGAGAGCCGGGTGATGGCCATGCGCTTCGGAGGGATCGGACTGGAATCACAGCCCACCGAGCTCAACAAATTCTCGCAGGTCACCAAAGTCGCTCCTCCGCAGAACGGCTTTACCGTCTATCAGGTATACAATCCCAACCCGAATGTCTCGATGATGATCGGGTGGTACATGAGCAATAGCCTCAAGCAGTTGGAGCTGCGGTACATGGACTCCCCGGGGGCGACCTGCCTCTCCAATTCAAGCGGGCCGCAAGGAATCCTCTCCTACATGACCAATGAATTCGGCACCCCTTCCATGGTCGGTACCAACGTGCCGATTGTCGCCACGCAGGCAGGCCTCAGCGCCACCAACGCCGTTTTCAACGGTGTCTGGATCTTTTCCAGGGTGAACCGCCAGCTCAATTATCTCGCCTACTCCAACATGGCCTTTATAAACCTCAAGGAGATCAATCCCTCCAAAAACAAGTACCACAAGATCAAAAACCAGAAAGGCAAGACCAGTCCGGCCCCGGCTGACAATCCGGGTTTCACCACCCCCTCTTCGCCTTGAAATAAACCGGAGGGTGCTCCCCGAATTCCCCTGCCAACGAACAAACGTCCATGAAAGAACGACTCGGAAAGTGCACGAATTACGCCAGCTGCAAGATGGCTTACAGAAACGAGCATATCGTGGTGCACACCAAGGAATTCAGATGCCCGGAATGCGGCGGCCCGTTGGAGGACATCCAAGGGTCACGTCATGCCTACGGCATCTGGACGATCATCATCGCCACGGTCGCCATGGTGCTTTTCCTGATCGGGGTGATGAGCTGGACCCACTGGTCAACGGTGGATCAGAACAGGGCGCCCCAGCCCGTGGTGGTTCTTGCGACGCCGACGCCCCTTCCGACGCCGACACCCGTGCCGACGCCGCTTCCAACACCGACCCCGACCCCCACTCCCACGCCGACTCCCACGCCGGTACCGACACCCACGCCGGTCCCCATCAGCTCGGATCATCTCGACACATCCGCCGCTGAGTTGGCAAGGATCAAGGCGGAGGTTGCCAAGCGTATCGATCTCATGCCCTCCATCGGCGAGGGGAGAAAGACGATGCTTTTCGCCAATCTTGCCCAGGCAAAGGGGATCAGGCTTCTCACGACCGTCACGTTCAAGACGGGAAAGCAGGAGCTTTCCCCGGTTGACCTGGCCGCCGTCCAGGCCGGTCTCCATGATCCCGCCGTCTCTTCGCTGCTTGGCAATCCCTCCGTGGTGTTTGTCATCCTCGGTTACGCGAGCAAGACCGGATCGGACCAGCTTAACATGAGGCTTTCCCAGGACCGGGCAAACGTCCTGATGAACACCCTTCAGCTGCAGTGCCAGATCCAGAACGCCATCTACGCGGTCCCGATGGGGGCGTCCACTCTCCTTGGGAAGGGATCCCTGAGTGACAATCAGGCAGCCGAACTATGGATCGTTCTGCCTTGAGTCCTTCCGAAGGAGACTCCTCAAAAAGCGTATCTCACAGGATAGACATCCTTTTTGGCCTTCCCGAGGATTCCTTCTTTCTCGGTGAGGGAAACATCCTTGTCGGGAGAAGTGCCGGGGCGGGAATCCAGCTGAGGCACCTCAGTGTTTTTCCCGAACACTGCAGGCTGATCCTGAGATCCAGGAACTGCTGGATCGAGGGGACCGGTGGAGCCGCAACCCTTGTGAACGGAACAAGGATCAGGACGCGACTCCAGCTCGCATCGGGAGACGTGATCCAACTGGGATCCGTCTCCCTGAGATACCGAACCTGTTCGGAGCCGATCGAATCCTCCAAGGGGAGCTCCGTCGGAGGCGGCCACGCCATGATGACCGTGGGGGGCGCAGAGAGTGACGAGATCCCGCTGCGGCCCGGAACCATCACCCTCGGCAATGATCCCTCCTGCACGGTCGTGCTGCACGGGATGGAGGTGGTTCCGCGCCATGCGTCGATTTCCGTCACCTCCACCGGGGCCACGATCGTCGCGGGAGAGGACAACGGGGAGTGCAGGGTCAACGGGCTGCATTTCGACGAGCATGACCTGGCCTTCGGGGATCAGGTCCAGATCGGCCCTTACCTTTTCCAATACAAGGGGAAAACGATGCGCCTCATCAGCACGGAGACCGGCGCTGCGCTCTTGTGCCGCGACCTGACCGTCGTCGCCTCGGGGCGGAAAATCCTCGACCATGTCAGCCTCTCCATCACCCAGAACCAACTGGTCGGCATCATCGGGCCGATCGGGGCCGGAAAGTCGACGTTCCTGATGGCCCTCAACGGCCTGCGTCCGGCCACGGGCGGCGGCGTGTTCGTCAACGGGGTCGACCTTTACAGGAATTTTTCACGACTTGGCCGGGAATTCGGATGGGTGCCCCAGGCGGTGATCATTCACAGGGAGCTTACCGTCCGACAGGCGCTCACCTTCGCCGCCAGGCTCAGGCTCCCCGCGCAGACCCCGCCCGTCGAGATCCGCAAGGCGGTGAGCCGCTCCATGCAGCGGCTCGGGCTGACCCGCTATGCCGATGTCACGATCCGCTCGCTCTCGGGGGGGGAGACGAAAACGGTGAGTGTCGCGGTGGAGCTCCTTTCGCGTCCGCATGTCCTGATCCTGGACGAACCGACCTCGGGCCTCGATCCCGCGGCCGAGTTCAAGATGATGGAGCTCCTCCGGCAGCTTGCCGACTCGGGGTGCACGGTCATCTGCTCCACCCACAACATGACCAATGTCTACCTCTTCGACAAACTGGCGGTCCTGAGCGACGGCATGATGGTGTTTTCGGGACGGCCCGAGGAGGTCCGTGATTTCTTCGGGGCTAGGGATCTTCCGGGGATCTTCCTGCGGCTCGGCGAGCGTCCCTCCGCGGAGTGGCGGGACACGTACGAGACGGCCGAAAGTTCGCCTGCTGCCTCCGGGGAGATGAAGCCCATCCCTTCCGACCCTCACAGGGAAAGACGCGGCATCCAGATCCCGCTTCTCCTGGAGCGGCAGTGGGCGGTCTTTTCCTCCGATCCGCGGAACCTTCTCATCACCCTCGGCCAGCCGCTTGTGATCGGTTTGCTGCTGGTGTGGGCCGTGTCGGGAACAAGCGATGATGCCGCCCTGAAGCTTTTCATCACCTACATCGCCACCCTCTGGTTCGGTTGCAGCAACGGGGCTCAGGCCATCATCGGGGAGCTTCCCATTTACAGGCGGGAGCGGATGGTTGGCCTTGGAAGGCAGTCCTACCTGATCTCCAAGACCCTCTTCATCATCCTGATCACGATGCTGCAGGCGTTCATGCTCTTTGCCCTGGCACGGATCCTCGGGAATGGCATCGACGGATCGATCGGCTGTCAGGCCGGGGGAATCGCGGTGATGGCCGCCGTTTCCTCCTGCATCGGCCTGCTGATTTCCAGCGCCTCGCGGAGCACCATGCAGGCGGTGCTCATCGTTCCCCTGGTCATCATCCCGCAGATCATCCTGTCGGGATACACGGTGCCGGTCAGTTCCATGAGCGGTGCCGTCAAGGCGCTCGCCTCGGCAACCCCTTCCTTCCAGATGCAGCGGATCATGGACGCCAGCCTGCTCTGGGGACGGATCATCGACTCGCATCTCCTCGAGCAGCACATGCTTCCCTTCCGCAACATGAACAGCGTCCTGCACCTTTCCGTGGGAGATTGGTTCAGGGATGCCGGCGCCGCCCGGGCCTCGTTCCTAATTGAGGTTCTCTGGATCGTGGCGGCGTACCTCGCGACACTCCTGATCCTCCGCTCCAAGGAGCGCGGGTGAAGCGCACGACGATTTTTGACCGCATGAGAAGCCCCGGAACACGATCATGAACCACGCCACGGTGAAACGATTCGGCCACTACGACGTCCTTGCGCGCGGTGACGGCCGCGAAGAGGTCCACTCCCCCGGCGTGCACGACATCACCTACAGGGCCGTCGACACGCGCCTTGATCGCCGCGTCCACCTGAGGGTGCTCCGCCCCGAATTCCTCGGCGACGCCGCGGTCCGGGAGGCGTTCCTTTCCGCCACGCGCGCCCTGGCGAGAATCCGCCACTCGAACATTTCCGGGGTGCTGGATGCGGGGGAGGAAAGGGAGGGGTGCTACTGCGCCATCGAGGATCCCTCCGGCGAGAGCCTTGAGAGCATCATCGGCCGACTGGGATCCATGGATCCGGGCTCAGCCCTGCACATCCTTGACCAATGCGCCAAGGTTCTCCGGGAACTCTGGCAGTCGGGGTTGGTCATCGCGCGACTTGCCCCTGCAACCATCGCCGTCTGCTACGAGGGCGACGAGTTGGTCGTCAAATTCACCGACCTTCACCTCGCCTCCCCCTCCGAGGGCGCTTCCGGATCAGGAGTGGGCAAGCCGACGGAAGCCGGGGATGATTTCCGCAGCCCCGAGGAGGTCTCCGCGGGAGCCCGTGATATCCGCTCCAACATCTATTCCCTGGGGCTTGTCTTTTGCGAGTTGCTCGGGGGGCGTGGTTCCGGCCGCTCTTTCCTTGCGTTCGGGGAGACAAATCGCATCCCCGACCTGCATCCCTTCCGGAAACTTCCCGAAAAGATCCTCTATCTGCTGGAGGTGATGCTGCATCGTGACCCCGCGCGCAGGATCCAGACCCCGTACGACTTGCGTTCCCTGATCGAGCAATGCGAGCGCGAGGGGGGAGGAGCGGGCTCCCTGATGATCCGGGAGGAGAAGATTTCCTCCCCTTCCACGGGAGAGGATCATTCCGAACCCGAACCGCTGTCCCTTGAGTTCAACCTGGGAAAAAAACTCGACGCAAAAGGGGTCTTTCACGAGGCCGAGGACAGGGTGAGGGGAGGAACGGCGGTAATCCGTCTTTTTGGAACCGACGAGTCCCCCCATCAGTTGGATACATGCTTCTCCATGGCGGGGAAGCTCCTGGAGCATCCCCAGGGCAACATCGTGCGTGTCATCCGCATCCAGGCGGCGGGACGTCACCGGTTCATCGCCTACGAGAAGACGGGAGGGTTCACTCTCCTGGAGATGATGAGGAAAAGGAGACGCCTTTCGCTTCCCGAGGTCCTGCTTCTTCTCTCCCAGGCTGCGGCTGCAGCCGATCATGGCGTCCAACACGACGTTGCCGGACTCTCCTTCGCCCTCCACTTGGTGAGGATCGTCCCCGATGCGCAACCGGAGGAAGGGAGGATCCCTTCCTGGGCGGCGCTTCCCCTGCCGCAGTGGCCGGGCTTCATGCTGAAAATCCCCGTCCATGGCTCGGTTCCCGGACTCGATGACGAACTTGCGTCGCCGGACCCGGCAAATGACAGGCAGGGCATCATCTCGGCCCACCTGCGGGCGCTGGGCGAAACCGCCCACGAATTGCTGGGCGGAGTGAAGCCAAGGAACATCCCCTTCACCGAGGCAAGCTACACCCCCCTTTCCACATTGTCCGAGCAGGGAAACATCATTCTCAGAAGGGCGCTTTTCGGAGGCGGTCCGGCGTCCTTTGCCAGTGCGGGCGAATTCGTGGAGGCGTTGAAGCGGACGGTCTCGGACAAGGACCTGCCGGCCTCCTCGGCCGCCTTTGCCCTGCCGAAGGATTCGGGTGGTGAGGCAAAAACGGGGCGTCCCGAGCGCGGGGAGATGCTTGCCGGGGCTGGAAACCATCGACTCCTCGGCATCGGCCTCTTGCTGGTCATCACGTTGATCGGAGCGGTCCTTCTCCTGATGCGAAGCGGAACCCAACCCCCGACCTCTTCGCTGAGGAACGCCCCCCCGCAAACGCAGTCCCAGCCCGCGCCGCCTTCCGTGGTTCCGGAATCACAACCGGCCGCGCCGCCCTCCGGATCGCCGCCTCCTGATGGTGCTGGAGTCCCGGGTGCGGCACCCGCGTCCACGCCGGCCGAGTCCGGCACATTCGAGTCTCCGTCGCAGCAAGAGGCGCTCCCTCCCGCCCCGGCGGAAGGTCATGAGGGGGAACAACCCCTTGACAAAGACATCGGGGAATCCGAGGAGATTCCCGCGACAGAACCGGCTCTTACGGGATCCGGCATCCCGAAGCCGTGATTTCCCGCCTTTTCAAGAGATAGAGGTTGCAAACAAAACCCGCGGGGGAATAAACAGACGCCATGAGTTCGTTCGATCAGTTCCTCCAGCCGATCACCCCCGACAAGCCCTGCGGAGAGGATCTTTCCAATTCCCAGGACTACATCGAGCTCGACACGCTGGTTGAGGGCACGCCCGAGACCCAGTTCTCGGAGGCGGTCAAACCCGATTGGAAGGTCGTTTACTCAAGGTGCACCGACCTGCTGACCAAGTCCAAAAACCTCAGGGTGGCCGTCGTTCTCTGCCTTGCGGCGCTTGAGAGGGAGGGGTGGACGGGAGGTGCGGCCGCGTTGGACATGACCGCCAAGATGCTGCGGCAATACTGGGACTCGCTCTACCCCTCGCTTGACCCCGAGGACAAAAACAACCCGATCGAGCGCTTCAACATCCTCTCCGCGCTCAACAACCCGATCGGCACCTACGAGGACACCTTCGCCTATATCCAGAATCTCACCGAGGCCCCGCTGACCAATTCCGCCCGCATCGGCAAATTCAGCTACGCAGTCACCCAGCCGGATTACAAAGGGGAAAACGCCCCGAATCCCGCACAGATCGACGCAGCCTTTCTCGATACGCCCAAGGAAGAACTTGCGGCCACTTCCGCCGCGATCGATCTCGCCATCTCGGCAGTCACCGACATGGCGGCCTATCTCGGCCAGGTCGCCGGAGACATGCCCTCCCCCTCTTTTGACAACCTGCTTTCGGAGTTGGGCAAGATCCGCAAGTACATGGATTCCCGTCTCCAGCTTGCGAATCCCGCCGCTCCTGATCAGGCTGGGGGCGACGCCCCCGCCGATGGCGTGGATGCAGCCCCCCAGGGCGGGGGTGCGACGGGCGGAGGCGTCATTCGAAGCAGGGCGGATGTCGAGGACGCCATCCAGCGCATCTGCGATTTCTACGCGCGTTCCGAACCCTCCAGTCCCGTTCCGCTCCTGCTGCAGCGCGCCAAGAGGCTGGTCCGCTCCGATTTTCTCAACATCATCGAGGAGCTGACCCCCGAGGCCGTTTCCCAGATGAAAAACGTCACCGGTTTCAAGGATCCCGCGCCCCCTGCATGATGCTTCCTGGAAACCGGATTCCTTCAGCAACCCCGCGAAGAAAGCCATCCGTGACCAAACCGGCACCATTTTCTAATTGACTGGGCGTTAAACCATCACAGATTTGGGGGATACAGGCATCGCCAACCCCTCCGCGGTACATCATCAACATCAACCCAACAGGAACAAGAGACCATGAGTGAATCCAGCCAGAAGTTCATCGCGCGCAACCGTGCCCCCCGCGTCCAGATCGAATATGATGTGGAGCTTTACGGAGCGGAGAAGAAAATCCAGCTGCCCTTCGTCATGGGAGTCATGTCGGATCTCTCCGGCAAGCCCAAGGATGACCTCGCTCCCCTGGCGGACAGGAAGCTCCTGGAGTTCGACGTCGACAACTTCGACGACCGCCTGAAGGCCATCAAGCCTCGCGTTGCCTTCGCGGTGCCCAACACACTCACCGGACAGGATAACCTCAGCGTCGACATCACCTTCGAGAGCATGGCCGATTTCTCCCCCGCGGCCGTTGCCCGCAAGGTGGACGCCCTGAACAAGCTTCTCACCGCCCGCACGGAACTCTCCAACCTCCTCACTTACATGGATGGCAAGAGCGGCGCCGAGGATCTCATCGCCAAGGTGCTCGCCGATCCCGCACTTCTGAAGTCCCTGGGCTCCGCGCCGAAGCCCGCCGAGGCCCCGGCATCCGACGCCCCCGCGACCCCGGCCGCCTAATCCCCATCATCACCTCCATCATTATGCCCGACTCAGCAGCACAACAGTCCCAGGCCTCCGCCCAGACCATCCAGGAGAGCGAGCTTTCCTCGCTCCTCGACCGCGAGTTCAAGCCCACGACCGATTCCGCGAGGGATGCCGTCCAGGCAGCCGTCAAGACGCTCGCCGCCCAGGCCCTCGAGGCCTCCACGCTGGTCTCCTCCGACACCCGCGCGACCATCGAGGCGATCGTTGCCGCCATCGACAAGAAGCTCTCCGATCAGATCAACCTGATCATGCACCACGAGGACTTCCGCAAGCTCGAGGGAAGCTGGAGGGGTCTCTACCATCTCGTCAGCCACACGGAAACCGACGAGATGCTCAAGATCCGCGTCCTCAACATCCCCAAGAAGGAGCTGGCCAAGACCCTCAAGCAGTACCACGGCACGGCGTGGGACCAGAGCCCCCTCTTCAAGAAGTTCTACGAGGACGAATTCGGCACCCCCGGCGGAGAGCCCATCGGCTCGATTGTCGGAGACTTCGAGTTCGATCACTCCCCCATGGATGTCGCCACGCTCGGGGACATGGCCAAGATCGCCGCTGCGGCGCACTCCCCCTTCATCACGGCCGCAGCGCCCTCGCTCTTCGGCTTCCAGTCCTGGTCCGAGCTCAGCAACCCGAGGGATCTCACCAAGATTTTCCAGACGCCCGAGTACGCCGCCTGGAGGAGCCTCCGCGAATCCGATGACTCCAAGTACATCGGCATGGCGATGCCCCGCTTCCTCTCCCGCCTTCCCTACGGGGCCAAGAGCTCTCCCGTCGACGAGTTCGACTTCGAGGAACAGGCCGAGGGCAAGAACGACAACCAGTTTGTCTGGGCCAACGCCGCCTACGCCATGGCCACCAACATCACCCGCGCGTTCAAGACCTACGGATGGTGTGCAACCATCCGCGGCGTCGAGAGCGGCGGAGCTGTCGAGGGGCTTCCCGTCTACACCTTCCCGACCGATGATGGCGGCGTCGACATGAAGTGCCCGACGGAGATCGCGATCACCGACCGCCGCGAGGCGGAACTGGCCAAGAACGGCATGATGCCGCTCTCAAGCTGGAAGAACACCGACTTCGCCGTCTTCGTTGGGGCCCAGTCCCTCAACAAGCCGCAGGAGTACGATGATCCGGACGCCACCGCAAACGCCAACCTGGCGGCCCGTCTGCCCTACATGTTCGCGACATGCCGCTTCGCCCACTATCTCAAGTGCATCGTCCGTGACAAGATCGGGTCCTACAAGTCCCGCGAGGACATGGAGGCCTGGCTCAACAAGTGGATCATGAACTTCGTCAACAACGACCCCAACGCCACTGAGGAGATCAAGGCCAAGTTCCCTCTCTCCGAGGCACGTGTCGACGTCGAGGAAATCCCCGGAAATCCCGGATACTACGCGGCAAAGGTCTACCTCAAGCCCCACTATCAGCTCGAGGGCCTCACCGTTTCGCTGCGGCTTGCCACCAAGCTTCCCGCTCCCAAGAAATAAGTCGGTCGATCAACCCAAAACGAACAGCAACCAACCCATAAAAGCACATGTCCGTCGCAACTGAAAACACAGCAATCGCCTACTCGGGCGTCAGGGAGTACCAAGTCAACGTCGAGGGCCAGAACACCTACGGTCTCGTCATGAAAAACATCTCCGGGCCGATGACCCAGGGAGACATTTCCAACGGCGTTCCCGTTCTCAACTTCGAGCTGGGCGCGGTTAACTACGGCACCCTCGGCGCCACCACCGGCGGCATGGCCGGAGGCAAGCCGACCGCGCTGTTCGCGACCTTCTACAGCCCGAGCAGCCAGGCGTCGCCGAACCTGTTCCTCTACGCAAATTCGGCCCAGCAGCTCGGTGACACCACGCTCTACGTTCTCACCACGGGAACCGGTGCGGCCGTCTCCACCCAGCTCAAGATCGCCCTCACCAATGCCAGTGTCGTCAGCTACCGCAGCGTCGGCGGTGTCGCGGGGATCAGCCTGATGGACGTCTATCAGATCGCCTACACCAAGGCCGTCATCACCTACACCCCGGTGAGCGCCACCGGTGCGGCCGGATCCGCCACGACCCAGGGCTGGGATTACGCGGCCATGAAGGCCAGCTCCTAAATCCTTCCAAGGAAAATCATCCCCCGGGCCGGTACTTCACCATAGTATCGTCCCGGGGTTTTTTTTATGACACCCGAAGAACTCATCAAAAACGGGGAGCTCCAGGAAGCTCTCGCCGCAGCCAAGAAGAACGTCCAGTCGAATCCCGCGGACGCCAAGCACCGCGTCTTCCTGTTCCAACTCCAGTGCGTTCTGGGGCAGTGGAAGCCGGCGCTGTCGCAACTCGCCATCCTCAACGACATGGATGCAGACTCGAGCATGTTTGCCCGTGTCTTCTCACCGGTGGTCGAGTGCGAGATGCTTAGGGCGGAGATTTTCAAGGGCTCTAAGACGCCGATCATTTTCGGCGAGCCCGAGGAGTGGATGGGCGACCTCGTCCACGCCAACCAGCTTGCCGCAGGAGGTGAGTTCGCAGCCTACGACGAGGCCCAGAAGAGGGCCTTCGACAAGGCTCCCGCCACGAAGGGAACCCTGGACGGAAAGCCCTTCGAGTGGATCGCCGATGCGGACACGCGCCTGGGTCCCATGCTGGAGGTCATCATGGAAGGGTGTTACCGATGGGTCCCCTTCATGAGGATTGCCAGCATCAGTTTCGAGCCCACCAAAAACCTCTGCGACCTGGTCTGGAGAAGCGCCAATTTCAAATGGACCAACGGCGGGGCGGCCTCGGGCTTTGTGCCCGTCCGCTATTTTGCCTCGGAGGATTGTCCCGACGCGGCCATCCAAATGGCCCGCAAGACCGATTGGATCCAGAAGTCCTCACAACTCTACCTCGGGGCCGGACAGAGGGTTCTCAGCACCGATCAGGCCGACACGGCGATCCTGGACATCAAGGAAATCACCCTCGGAGAGCCCGTCGCGGAGCCAGCCTAATCCGTCAATGGCCGACAGACTTGCAGACGAGGCCTTCCTCCCGTGCCTGCTCGACTTCCTTACCGACCGCGAGCCGGATAAGAAAACCGAGTCGATCCGGAACATGTTCCGTTCGCAAACGGAGTTCCGCAACACGGTTCTGCATGATCTCGGATGGCTGCTTAACACCCCGTCCCGCGAGCAAACCCACGTTTACAGGGATTTTCCGGAGGTAGAGAAGTCCGTCCTCAACTATGGCGTGCTCGATCTTTGCGGAAAAACCGTCGGTGAGCTCGACATCGGCCTGCTGGAACGAAGCCTTCTTGAATCGATCCTCAACTTCGAACCCCGGATCATCCGGACGGGGCTCTCCGTGAAGGCCGTCGGAAATGTGAATTCCAAAACCCCGACGACCATCGGCTTCGAAATCAAGGGACAGATTTGGGGAAATCCCTACCCGGAGAACTTCCTCATCAAGACATTGATCGACCTGGAGACGGGCACCTCGTCCATTGTGAAATGAACAGGAGCTTCCTCGAACTCTACAACACGGAGTTGCAGCACCTGCGGCAGACCGCCGGGGAGTTCGGGCGCGCCTATCCCAAGATCGCCGGCCGACTCTCGCTTGACACCGACGGCAAGGAAATCTGTCCCGATCCGTTTGTCGAACGCCTGCTCGAGGGATTCGCCTATCTGGCGGCACGGGTGAAGTTCAAGCTGGAGTCGGAGTTTCCCCGGTTCACGCAGGCTCTTTTCGAAACCGTCTACCCGGACTACCTGGCCCCCACCCCCTCGATGGCGGTGGTCAGGTTCCAGCCCGACTGGAACGAGAAATCGCTCGCCTCGGGCTTTTTGATACCGCGTGGCACCGCCCTGCGCAGCAAGGCTTACTCGAGCCAGAACACGCCCTGCACTTTCACAACGGCCCATGACGTCAAGCTCTGGCCGATCAAGCTCGATCAGGCAAAGTATCTGGACAGAAGCATCGTCGGCATCGATCTCCCGGCGGAAGCGGGGGCCGCCGCCGCCCTCTGGATGTCCTTCGAGGCCACCGCCGGACTTGATTTCTCCAAGATCAATCCCGACAGGCTTTGCTTCTACCTCCGGGGCGCGGATGAACTCCCCGCAAAGGTTTTCGAGCATGTCGTCAGTCACTGCACCGGTGTCTGGGTGCGCGATCCCCAGTCCAAAACGGAGAGCGGCAAGTGGCGTCGGCTTCCCCAGGGGTGCCTCGCTCCGCTCGGCATGGAGAACAACACGTCGCTCCTCCCCCCTAGTCCCACCACGTTCGAGGGATACCGCCTCCTGATGGAGTATTTTTCCATGCCCCAGAGATTCCTTTTTCTCGAGATCACGGGGTTGCAGAAGGCCCTCGGGGGATTCTCGGGCAAGACGATGGAGTTGGCCGTCACGCTCGGCAGGGTCGAGCCCGATGTCTCCACGGGGGTCAACGAAACCCTCTTCGACCTCTACAGCACGCCCGCGCTGAATCTTTTCGAGAAGCACACGGACCGGATCAACCTGAGCGACCGTTTTTCCGAATACCACCTTGTTCCCGACCGCGCCCGGCCACTCGATTACGAGGTGCACACGGTGAAATCGGTGAAGGGTTACGGCGCCACGGCCGACATCCAGCAGGAATTCCTTCCCTTCTACAAGGCCAAGGACCGCGACAATATCGGCGACGCCTTTTTCACGATGAACCGCATCAAGCGGACCGCCAGTGAAACCGAGAGAAAGTACGGGCAGATCTCCTCCTACGCGGGGAGCGAGGTGTTCATCTCGCTCGTGGACGCCGCCTCGGCCCCCCATTCGTCGGACCTGCAGCAACTCGGCATCACGGCGCTCTGCACCAACAGGCACCTGCCGATCATCATGGGGAAAGGGTCGAGTTCCGCGGAGTTCATCGATGAGATCAACGGACCGGTGAAGCTGATCCAATGCATTTCCGGACCCACCGCACCACGCCCCTCCTTCGCGATGGGAGCCACGGCCTGGAGGCTCATCAGCCATCTCTCGCTGAACTACCTCTCGCTCGTGGACAGCCCCGGAAGCGACGGGGCCAACGTGCTGCGCGAAATCCTCGGCCTCTACGTCGATTCCAGGGACCCGGTCATGAAAAAGCAGATCGCGGGTGTGCGGTCCGTGAAGTCCAGGCCCATCCTCCGTCGCATCCCCTCCCTCGGCATCGTCAGCTTCGTCAGGGGAATCGAAATCACGGTGACGCTCGACGATGACAATTTCGTCGGCACCGGCATCTTCATCCTCGGCATGGTGCTCGACCATTTCTTCGCCAAGCACGTCACCATCAACTCCTTCACCGAAACGGTGATCTGCAGCGTCCAGCGGGGCGAAATCATCCGCTGGCCGGCGCGGATGGGTACCAGGAGCACCCTATGATCGGGGAGACCGTCGCCAAGCTCCGGGAAGAACCCTGGAAGTTCGATTTTTTCAGGGCCCTGCGCGTCCTTGAAAACGAACGCGCCGACCTTCCCAAGATCGGGGAATCGGTGCTTCCCGCGCACGATGCCGTCCAGTTCACCCAGAAGACGGAGATGGGCTTCGCCACCTCCACGCTGGGTGAGTTCGAGCAGGGTGCCTCCGATGCAAGACCCAAGCTGAGCGTCCGCTTTTTCGGACTTCTCGGCGCGAACGGCCCGATGCCGCTCAACCTCACTTCCTACGCGCTCGACCGGAGCCACAACGAGCGCGACGGCACGCTGGTCGCCTTCCTGAACATCTTCCATCACCGGATGATTTCGTTTTTCTACCGGGCCTGGGCTCTCTGCCAGAAGTCGGTGGATTATGACAGGCCCGCCTCCTCCCGCTTTGCCGGTTACATCGGCAGCTTCTTCGGATTCGGGGAGAGGACCCTTTGGAACAGGGACTCGGTGCCCGACTTCTCCAAGATCTACTACTCGGGCCGCCTTGCCTTCCAGACGCGATCCGCCTGCGGGTTGCGGGACATCCTGGGTGACTATTTTGCCCTCCCCGCCGAAGTCGTGACCTTCTTCGGGCACTGGATCGGCATCCCGGAGGGACTGAGGACGCGCCTCGGCGTGGCTCAGGAGAACGCCGTGCTGGGGTGCAGCGCCATTCTTGGTAGCAGCCAATGGGACGTTCAGAACCGCTTCCGGGTGAAGCTGGGGCCGATGGATTTCAACAGGTTCCGTGACTTTCTGCCCGGAGGGAAATCGCTGCAGCGTCTTGCCGACTGGATCGGTTTCTACACCGGCAACCAATTCTTCTGGGATGTCCAGATCCTCCTCAAGGCGGGTGATGTTCCCGGGACGGTCCTCGGTTCCGGGTCGATGCTCGGCCGGACCTCCTGGCTCAAGAGCCAGCCATTCCGGTCCGATGCCGGAGATCTCATCATCAGCAATCCCAACGAATCCACATCAACCCCAACCCTAGCACTGTCATGAGCGAAATCCGCAGATCCGTCCTCTTCGGCAAACTCGATCCCATCGCCTACCAGGCGGTGGAAAGCGCGGCCACCTTCTGCAAGATGCGTGGCAATCCCAACATCGAGCTGACCCACTGGCTCAATCAGGTCCTCCAACTCCCCGATTCCGATCTCCACCGTATCATCAGGGCGTACGGCATCGATTCCTCCAGGCTCGCGGCCGACCTCACCGCCAATCTCGACAAACTGCCGCGCGGAGCCACCTCGATCTCCGACATCTCGCCGCATCTTGAGCAGGCCGTCGAGAGGGGATGGGTCTACGCCAGTCTCCTCTTCGGCCAGGGCCTGGTCCGCACCGGACACATCGTGATCGGCCTGATGAAGACCCCGGGGATGACCGCCATCCTGCCGGGCATTTCACCGGAGTTCCGCAAGATCTCTATCGATGCCCTTTGCAGCGACTACCTGGAGATCACCGCCGGTTCCCCCGAGGATCAGGCGGCGGCTCCGCTTCAGGGAGGACAGGCATCCGGATCGGAAGGCGGCGCGGCGGCACCCGCGGCCCTGGGAAAGCAGGAGGCCCTCGCCAAGTTCACCGTCGATCTTACCGAGCGCGCCCGCAGGGGGGAGATCGATCCCGTCCTCGGCCGTGATGACGAGATGCGACAGATCGTCGATATCCTCATGCGCCGCCGCCAGAACAACCCGATCCTCACGGGTGAGGCCGGCGTCGGTAAAACCGCCGTCGTCGAGGGTTTCGCGCTGCGCATCGCGGCCGGCGATGTCCCCCCGGCGATGAAGAACGTCGTCCTCCGCAGCCTTGACCTGGGGCTCCTCCAGGCCGGTGCGGGGGTGAAGGGAGAGTTCGAGAACCGTCTCAAGCAAGTCATCGAGGAGGTCCAGTCCTCCCCCACGCCGATCATCCTCTTCATCGACGAGGCCCATACCCTCATCGGGGCGGGTGGCGCCGCGGGACAGGGGGATGCCGCAAACCTCCTCAAGCCCGCACTGGCGCGCGGCACGCTCAGGACCATCGCGGCCACCACGTGGGCCGAGTACAAGAAGTACTTCGAGAAAGATCCGGCACTTACCCGCCGTTTCCAGGTCATCAAGGTCGAGGAACCCACCGAGGAGAAGACCGTCGTCATGATCCGGGGACTCATGCCCGTGCTTGAGAAGCACCACAAGGTGGATGTCCTCGACGAGGCCCTCGAGGCCGCCGCCCAGCTCTCCCACCGCTACATCCCGGCGCGGCAGCTGCCCGACAAGGCCGTCAGCCTCATCGACACCGCCTGTGCCCGCGTCGCCATCAGCCTCAACGGCATCCCGGCGCAGGTCGAGGACAGCAGGCGCCGCATCGAGAACCTCCGCGTCGAGCAGGAGATCCTCGGACGGGAGACCCAGATCGGCGAGGATCATGAGAAAAAGCAGGCCGCCCTCCTCAAGAGTCTCGAGGAGGAGAAGGAGCGGCTGGGCGTCCTTGAGAAAAAGTGGAAAAGCGAGAGCGACCTCGTGACCAAGATCACGGCCATCACCAGGAAGCTCGAGCAATCTTCCGGGGAGACGTCCAAGGGCTCCGCCGCTGCCAAAGGCGGTGAGAAGGACAAGGCCCGGGTCGAGGTCTCCGCGACACAGTCTCCGGAGGAGGCTCCAGTCACTCCCGAGGAGCGCGAAAAGCTGCTCGGCGAACTCAAAACCCTCTCCTCGCAACTCGCCGAGGTCCAGGGGGACAGTCCCCTCGTCCTGCAGCGCGTCGACAAGCAGGCCGTCGCCTCGGTTGTGGCCGACTGGACCGGCATCCCCGTGGGACGCATGGTCAAGAACGAGATCCAGGCAGTGCTCAAGCTCGCCGACACCCTGGAGCAGCGCATCATCGGCCAGCGCTTCGCCCTCGACACCATCGCCAAGCGCATCCAGACCGCGCGTGCCGGTCTCGACAACCCGACCAAGCCGATCGGGGTCTTCATGCTCGCGGGCCCCAGCGGCGTCGGCAAGACCGAGACGGCCCTGGCCATCGCCGAGGCCATGTACGGCGGGGAGGCCAACATGATCACCATCAACATGAGCGAGTTCCAGGAGGCGCACACCGTTTCCACGCTCAAGGGGTCGCCTCCGGGATATGTCGGTTACGGCGAGGGCGGCGTCCTTACCGAGGCGGTCCGTCGCCGTCCCTACAGCGTCGTCCTGCTCGACGAGATCGAGAAGGCGCACAAGGACGTCCACGAACTCTTCTTCCAGGTCTTTGACAAGGGTGTCCTCGAGGACGGGGAGGGAAGGGTCATCGACTTCAAGAACACCGTCATCCTGCTGACCACCAACGTCGGCAGCGACCTCATCATCAATCTCTGCAAGGACCCGGAGATGAAGCCCACTCCCGAGGGGATCGCGCAGGCGCTGCGTCCCCAGTTGCTGAAGGCTTTCCCGGCGGCCCTCCTGGGACGTTTGGTGGTGATCCCGTACTACCCGCTCAGCGACGAGATGCTCAAGCTGATCATCAAGCTCCAACTCAGCCGCATCCAGAAGAGGGTCGCCGCCAGCTATGACGTCCCGATGACCTACGACGACTCGCTCATCAACCTCGTGGCCAGCCGCTGCACCGAGGTCGAGAGCGGCGGTCGCGCCATCGACGCCATCCTCACCCAGACCCTGCTGCCCGAGATCAGCGAGCAGTTCCTCAGGCAGATGATGGACGGCGGGAAGATCACCAAGGTCCACGTCTCCGCCAAGGACGACAAGTTCGACTACCAGTTCAACTGACAAAAAACCGGGAGAGGGGTCCGATCCCTCTCTCCCGTGTTGGAAGCGTGCTGAAGGAACTTCCCGGAGCATGTTCCGGGTGAAGGGAGGCCCGGTTGACGGCCCTCCCTCCCTCTGCGATGCTCGCACGGATGAGTTCCCCCAGCGCCGCACCGACTCAGCCGATCTCCCCCTTGGGCCAAAAGGGGGCGACCCAGCAAAACAGGCCGATCCGGATCAATCTTGCCGGCGGCAACCCCGACGACCTGCTTCTCTACGAGGTGGAGGTCCTGGAAGAACTGGGGCGCCCTTACGAGATCACCGTCAGGATGCAGAGCGGGGAACCCGCGCCCCCCGTTTCCCCGGGGAATGTCCTTGGAAGGGAGGCAACGATCCGGATGGAGACCGAGGATCCCGCCCGCCCACGTTATTTCCGCGGCTTCGTGTGCGAGTTCGAGCAGATCGGACCCCGCGCGGTGAACGGCTTCTACGAGTATCGGGCCAAAATCGTCCCCAAGCTCTCCCTGCTGAAGCTCAAATCCGACTGCAGGGCCTTCCGCAACAAATCCGTGAAGGAGATCGTGCTCGGCATCGTCAAGGATGAGGAGGGGATCCCGGTCGAGTATTCGGAACGCATCGAGGATTACAACTTTGACGGCGACAAGCCGGGCTGTTGCATCCAGTACCGCGAGTCGACCTTCAATTTCGTGAGCCGTTTGCTGGAACGCTCCGGCGTCTACTACTTCTTCCGTCATGACGCGACCTCCACGAACATGGTCGCCTGCCTTCGATCCGAGGGGCATGATTTTTTCCGCCTTAAGTCCGAACCGGCCTGCGGCGCCTGCCAGAGCGGCACGGTGAGCAGCAAAAACCCGTGCACCTGCGAGGGGAAGTTCGAGACGTATGAGTACAATCCGAATGCCGGCACCGGTGGCAGCATCCAGGAATGGGTTGTCAGGCAGACC
>JACCDT010106282.1_pt1 | contig 20937 bp, 23 predicted proteins | sample 7446291 | NCBI WGS metagenome assembly JACCDT01 (sample SAMN15323446, study PRJNA562643) | freshwater metagenome | isolation source: river surface water | place: USA:Blue River Watershed | collected 2017-08-17 | reverse complement strand
TGGCTTGCTGTGGCGTATGTGCTTACTCGCTCGCTTCCTGAAACCAATCGTTTTCTCGCACTACATGAAGAGCAAGTCCATCACACTGATGTTGAAACACACATTCACCGTGATCGACTGTGGTTACAAATTGCCGTTGCAGTTCTTACCAACGTGTTCGTTGCAACCGCCTCTATCTTTCAATCTCGATACCTCAAAGATGTGCGTGGGTATTCGGCACTCGAGATTTCCATGTTCATCGCACTCACCACTATTCCTGCAACGGTTGGATTGGTTGCTGGTGGTCGTCTGGCCGACAAAGTTGGACGCAAAGCAGTAGCCATTGCCACCATGCCAACGGGAACTCTGTTGTTTGCGTCTTCGTTTGCGTTACAGGGTTTGTCAATGTGGCTCATGGCAATTGCTGGTGGAGTGCTCCTTGGAATTTCGTATCCAGCAATGGCGGTGTTTCGCAGCGAGCTCTTCCCTACTGCTCACCGCAACATGGCTTCCATTCTCATCATGGTGGCTTCGCTCATAGGCGGAAGCGTTGGGCTTATCGTTGCCGGATATCTCCTCGACAATGGCATGTCATATGGTCGCGTCATGCTCACGTTTGCACTTGGCCCTGTCATCGTTGCAGTCCTCGTTGCAGCAAAATATCCCGAAACCGCACACCGCGAACTCGAGGACATCAACCCCGAAGACGCTCACCTACAAGGTTCGTAGCCAGTCCTGAATCAGCTTGGCCACGCGTTCGTCGTGACCCTTTAGCTCGTGGCGACCACCCTCAATGATGTGAACAGTGGGCGGTGAAGGAAGCAACGAAAACGCACTCGCCAGCTCTTCAGGGGTTCCGAACTCGTCGCGTGTTCCACTAATGAATAGGGCTTTTGTGGTCACTCGTGGCAAGTGCTCGGTGCGCAACTGTTCAGGTTTCTTCGGTGGGTGTAGTGGGTAGCCAATACACACCACGCCGGCCACTCGCAAAGCATCCTCTGTATCCGACGCCGCCATGGTGCACATTCGACCACCCATCGAACGACCACCGATCACCAAGTCTGTTGTTTCACACCCAATAACTTTCGCAAACGCGCGCACTTCATCTTTCACACACTGCACCAACACCGGTGCTTTATCAGGAAACTTTTTTCCAGCCTTGCGATAGGGAAAGTCGACCCGCAGAACGGGAAGTGGGCTGAGTTGATTTTCAATGGCTATGAGCGCAGCATGATCGCGACTACTTCCAGCGCCAGGAAACAGCACTACCCCGCGCACCATGGCGTTACGAGTTCAGTAGGACGCGTCGTGCTTCGCTTAAGTCGTTGATGTTTGCACTTGCCGTTCGCGAATCACCACCGTGGTCTGGGTGCACGTCACGCAAACTTTCGCGGAAGCGAACTTGGATTTCACGCTTGGAAGGCTTCACCGTTCCAGGAGGGAAACCCAGCATCTCTAGCGCCCACGCGCGCGGGTCTGCCATTGCAGCAATTGATGATGCATTACTGCCTGCCAAATACGCAACGAAAGTTTGGTTCAGTGGTCCGCGCCACTTCATTGCCTTCAGCAACATTGGCGCAAGTTTTTTGCGAATGCTTGGGTCTAGTCGTTCCAACACATACACGGCTCCAAGCACATGTTGCAACGGTGTTCCACCTTCAGAAAACTCAAAGCGAATGGAATCATTTTCACCAATCATGCGATGAACACTTCGAGCAAGACCATGACGATCTGCTTGGAAACGGTGACGCAGTCGTGGTTGCACAATGCGTTCACCCTGTTCAATTTGCGAGATCAAACGATGCACATCAGGAATCAAATCTTCATGCACTTCTGCAGCGTGTGCCGCAACAATTGCACCGAGCAAAATTCCGCCAAGCCCAGGAGTTGGGTCTATCGGCAAGTTAAGCCCGCCAAGCGACAACCGTCGTGTTGGAGTAATTGGTCTGGAGTGCCAAAACTCCACTTCGGCTAGAACTTCAGATGGAGCCGAAGTCTCAGTTGTTGTCATCTACAAAAGTTACGCCACGACTATCGATGGAGTCCAAGCAAGAGTCAACAACTGCCTCAACCCCAATAGGAACCAGCAACATGGTGCCATCCCAGCGGTAACCAATGTCCAAATTGTCGAGCATGTCGCACAGTTGCTTGCGCTCGCCTTCCGACCATTCGTCTAATTCGTATTCGGTGATGTTGTCATCACCATGCTCGTCATCACCATCTTCAAGATTGTCGAGTTCGTCTTCAATCTCGTCCAAAATTGCGTCAACAACTTGTTCGGTGTCTTGTGAAACCAGCAACTCCGAGCCATCCCACGAATGGGCGATTTCTGCATCCGCAAGTGCTGCGGCAACATCGGCTCGATCGTCCACCGACCAATCGGAAAGGTCGTAACGCGTGGTGAGCGCCTCTGGGTCTTTGGGGTTCCAATCGCTCATATCCCGAACGCTACATCGTTTCAGTCCAAATGCGAATTGCGACTAGATTTTGAGCCATGCCAGCACGCGAAAGACCAGACCGTAACCTCGCAATGGAACTGGTGCGTGTCACCGAATCCGCAGCACTTGCAGCCTCAAGTTGGGTGGGACGAGGTGACAAGAACGCCGCCGACGGCGCAGCAGTTGACGCCATGCGCAACGTGCTTGACACCGTCAGCATGGACGGAATTGTGGTCATAGGTGAAGGCGAAAAAGACGAAGCCCCAATGCTTTACAACGGCGAGCGCGTCGGTAACGGCAGCATGCCAAACACCGACGTTGCCGTAGACCCAATCGACGGCACCACCCTCACCTCGCTTGGTCGTGGAAATGCGCTTTCGGTCATCGCGGTTTCCGAGCGCGGATCCATGTTTAACCCTGGCCCATGCGTGTACATGGACAAGATTGCTGTCGGCCCAGAGGCTGCGCACGCCGTCGACCTTGACTGGACGCCAACCAAGAACTTGCAAGAAGTTGCTCGTGCAACAAAGAAACTTGTCAGCGAACTCACCGTCATGATTCTTGAGCGCGATCGCCACAACGACCTCATTGCTGAGGTTCGTTCCACAGGTGCCCGCATTCGTCTCATTTCTGATGGCGATATTTTTGCTGCAATCGCGGCTGCTTCACCAGAAGTTGGAGTCGACATCTTGTTCGGCATTGGTGGAACGCCTGAAGGCGTTGTAGCAGCGGCAGCGCTGAAGGCAATGGGCGGAGAAATCATCGGTCGACTGCACGCGCGTGACGATGCTGAACGCAAGGCTGCCGAAGATGCCGGCTACGACCTCAACAAGATTCTCACTACTGACGATCTCATTAGTGGCGAAGATATTTTCTTTGCTGCAACAGGTGTAACCGACGGCGAACTATTGCGCGGCGTGCGTTACGACGCATATGGCGCACGAAGCCACAGTTTGGTCATGCGCAGTCGCAGCGGAACCATTCGCTACATCGACACTCATCATCGCCACGATCGCCTGGCGGCCTATTCGTCAACTGACACGAAGTAAGTGTTGGTTTAGCGGCGCGTAAACAGGCCGATAAACCAACGTCCCACACTGCGCGGCAATACGTCGGTAATTCCGACCAAGGTCTTATACAAAATTCCTGGCACCACTATTGGCTTGCCCTTGATAACTCCATTAATTCCAGTACGCGCAACCAACTTCACCGAAGTCCATGCCACTGCAGGGAACTTGCTCTCGTATTTGCTGGTGTTTGAAACCGACTGAAACTCGGTCTTCGTAAGGCCTGGACACAAAGCGGTGATGCGAATGCCGGTGTTTGCAAGTTCTTGATGCACCGCTTCGGTGAAACTGGTAACAAATGCTTTTGTTGCCGAATACACAGCGAGTCCAGGCTGAGCTTGAAAACTGGCAACACTCGACACATTCAAGATGTACCCACGACCGCGAGGCAACATGAGGTTTACCGCAGCGCTTGTTATGCGCATGAGTGCAACCACGTTCAGTTGTACTTCATTTGCCAATCGATTTGGATCAATGCGATGCATAGGACCTGAAGTTCCAAAGCCTGCATTGTTAACCACGAAATCAACCGGTGGCTTTGCGGTGTCGCGCAAACGTGCTTCCACAGCAGCCACGCCTTCAGTGGTCAGCAAATCTGCTGTCAACACTTCAACGTTTTTGTATTGATTGGCAATGGCTTGCAAACGGTCACCGCGACGCGCAACAAGCACCATCGGCACTCCTGCTTTGCCCAACATATGCGCCATCTGTTCGCCGATGCCGCTTGAAGCACCCGTAATGAGTGCTTGCGTAAATGGATAGCTAGTGCGCGGCACGCGTCTCGGTTAGTCCGCCAGCGGCAGACAGTCGCGCATGTGCACGACGCAATGCAGACTCGACTGTTGCATCGTGCTCGCCACGAATTGCAGCCTCGGCACGCTCTTTCGCTGCACGCGCACGTGCGATATCAATTGATTCTGCGAGTTCTGCAGAGTCGGAAAGAATCGTGACGTGATCGGGTGCAACTTCTACGAAGCCACCATGCACCGCAACATCTTGCACTTTCCCATCGGAAAGGTAGATGCGCGTATGACACTCGGTAAGAGCGCCAAGGAATGCAATGTGCCCAGGCAAGAACGCAATTTCGCCACCATCGAGCGTGCGAGTGATGACCTGTTTGGCCTCACCTGAAAACAGCACGCGCTCTGGCGAAACCAGCTCTACGCGAAGGGCACCGGTTGAAGCCATTATGAAGCGTTCTCCTGCAGTGACTTCGCCTTTGCGAGCACTTGGTCTACGCCACCAACGTTCAAGAAGGCTTGCTCTGGAATTTCGTCCAGTTCACCCTTAATGATCGCTTCGAAGCTTTCTACGGTGTCTTCGGTCTTGACGTATTCGCCCTTCAAACCAGTGAACACTTCAGCTACGAAGAACGGCTGCGACAAGAATCGCTGTACTTTGCGAGCACGTGCAACGGTGAGGCGGTCTTCTTCCGAAAGTTCGTCGAGACCCAAGATGGCGATGATGTCTTGCAATTCCTTGTAGCGCTGCAGAATTTCCTGCACCTTACGAGCGGTTGCATAGTGACGATCTCCAACAACTTCTGGCGACAAAATTGTCGACGTTGAAGCGAGTGGGTCCACAGCTGGGTAAATACCAAGCGATGCGATTTGGCGTGACAACTCGGTGGTTGCATCCAAGAACGTAAAGGTGGTGAACGGTGCTGGGTCGGTGTAGTCGTCGGCAGGTACGTATACAGCCTGCAACGAAGTGATCGAACGACCACGTGTTGAGGTAATGCGCTCCTGCAACTGACCCATTTCGTCAGCAAGTGTTGGCTGGTAACCCACAGCTGAAGGCATACGTCCGAGAAGTGTTGATACTTCTGAACCAGCCTGCACGTAACGGAAAATGTTGTCTACGAACAACAACACGTCCTGGTTGCGTACGTCGCGGAAGTACTCGGCCATGGTGAGGGCTGAAAGAGCAACGCGAAGACGAACTCCAGGTGGTTCGTCCATTTGGCCGAACACGAGTGCTGCCTTTTCGAACACTCCCGACTCTTCCATTTCCATGCGCAAGTCGGTGCCTTCACGTGTGCGCTCGCCCACTCCGGCGAACACTGACACACCACCGTGCTTTGACGCCACGCGGTTAATCATTTCGGTAATGAGAACGGTCTTACCTACACCAGCACCACCGAACAAACCGATTTTTCCACCGGCGAGGTATGGGGTGAGCAAGTCGATGACCTTAATTCCGGTTTCGAACATGCGACGGCTTGGTTCGAGTGCTGAGAAGTCTGGAGCTGGACGGTGAATGTCCCAACGCTCAACATCTTTGAAGTCGTCGTTGTTTCCGTCAAGGCATTCACCCCACACGTTCCACACGTGACCGAGTGTCTTGTCGCCTACTGGAACTTGAATGCCGTGACCCGTGTTGCGCACTGGCGTACCACGGCGCAAACCGTCGGTTGGCTTCATGCACACAACGCGCACGCGGCTGTTGCCCAATTGCTGAGCAACTTCGGCAAGCACGGTGACGTCTTTGCCGTCCGACTTAATGGTGAACTCCAAAGCTTGGTTCAGCTCTGGCAGTGATCCACGTGGGAACTCCACGTCGATAACTGGACCTGCAATCGCGACGACTTTTCCGTCTTTCAATGCAGTTGGTGATGTTGTGCTCATAATGTGCTCCTCTTTCTCAAACTATTAAGCGGACTTGCCAGAGCCGAGTGCTTCAGCGCCGCCCACAATTTCCATAATTTCTGTTGTAATCGAGTCTTGACGTGCACGGTTCATAATGCGCGAAAGAGTCTTGATGAGCTCTTCTGCGTTATCAGTTGCCGACTTCATTGCGCGCTGACGTGCAGCGTGCTCACTTGCTGCTGCGTTAAGAAGCGCTGCGTACACACGAGCTTCAACATAACGAGGCAACAGAGTTTCAAGAATCACTGATGGATCTGGTTCAAATTCGTAGTCACTGTTTGATGCCGACTTTCCATCGCCACCTTCAACAACTTGCTGATCGAGTGGAACGAGTGGACGACGCACGACTTCTTGTGTTCCTGCAGAAACGAAACGTGTGTACACGAGTTCTACGCGATCAACGATTCCCTTCACGTACAAATCCACTACGTATTCACCAATTGACTTCGCATCTGAGTAACCAGGTGAATCGGAAAAGCCAGCAAAACCAGTACCGATTTTGTAGCCACGGAAACGGAAGTAACCCTCGGCTTTGCGACCAACCGGAACGACCAAGTAGTCCTTGCCAGCAAGAACATCAGCCTTCACTTCACCTTCTGTTGCACGAAGCACGCCCGAGTTGTAACCACCACACAAACCACGGTCTGCGGTGATGGCTACGTAACAGGTGGTCTTTACATTTTCACGTGTCTTCAAGAATGGTGAGTCACTACCGGCACCACTTGCAGCCAAGTCCTTCACCACTTCGGTGATGAGTTCGGAATATGGAACGGCGGCAATTACACGTTGCTGAGCTTTGACGATGCGCGAAGCAGCGATCAACTCCATTGCACGTGTAATTTTCTTCGTCGCCTGCACGGAACGAATTCGTCCGCGCAGAATGCGCTCTTGACCGCCAGCCATCTAGTTACTCCGTTGCGAGTGTCTTGGCGCTTGCAGCGTCGCCAACTTCGCCAGCAGATGTGGCGGTTGGGTCAGCGCTTGCCGATGCGGATGAAGTAACGAATGAAGCCTTGAATGACTTCACGATGTCGGCGAGATCCTTAGGCACATCAGCCTTCGGGTCTTGACGAATTCCTGACAACACTGACGAGTGACGAGTGCGCATGTGCTCGAGAAGTTCATTCTCGAAACGGCGTACATCGCTTACTGCAATGTCATCCAAGTAACCCTTGGTGCCAGTGAAAATTGAAACCACTTGCTCTTCAACCGGCATTGGGCTGTTGAGTGGTTGCTTCAGTAATTCCACCAAGCGGTAACCGCGCTCAAGCTGAGCCTTCGAAATAGCGTCGAGTTCAGAACCGAATGTGGCAAAAGCTTCAAGTTCACGGAACTGAGCAAGGTCGAGCTTCAATGTTCCTGAAACGCTCTTCATTGCTTTGATCTGTGCAGCACCACCTACGCGCGATACCGAGATACCTACGTCTACTGCCGGACGAACACCTGACTTAAAGAGGTTGTCCTGCAAGTACACCTGACCGTCGGTAATCGAAATCACGTTGGTTGGAATGTAAGCCGATACGTCACCAGCTTTGGTTTCAATTACTGGCAATGCAGTAAGTGAACCTGCGCCGTTTGCGTCGCTCAACTTTGCAGCGCGCTCAAGCAAGCGGCTGTGTAGGTAGAACACGTCTCCTGGGTAAGCCTCGCGACCCGGTGGACGACGGAGAAGCAACGACATCTGACGGTAGGCCTCTGCCTGCTTTGACAAGTCGTCGTATACAACAAGTGCGTGCTCGCCGTTTTCCATCCAATGCTGACCCATTGCGCAACCTGCGTATGGAGCCAAGTACTTAAACGGTGCTGGGTCTGATGCTGGAGCAGCAACAACCACGGTGTATTCAAGTGCACCGTATTGGCGAAGCACTTCAACGGTTTGTGCAACGGTTGAACCCTTCTGACCAATAGCTACGTAAATGCACTTCACACCAAGACCGCGCTGGTTAATGATGGTGTCAATTGCGATGGTGGTCTTTCCGGTCTTGCGGTCGCCAATGATGAGCTCGCGTTGTCCGCGGCCGATTGGGGTCATTGCGTCGATCGACTTGATGCCGGTTTGCAATGGCTCGTGCACTGGCTTGCGACCCATGATTCCAGGCGCCTGAATTTCTACACGGCGTGAAATTGCACCAACAATGTCGCCCTTGCCATCAATTGGAGTGCCAAGTGCGTTTACAACGCGACCCAACATTGCGTCACCAACTGGAACCGACAAAATGTTGCCGGTCGACTTCACTGGCTGTCCTTCTTCGATGAGATCGGAATCACCGAGAATTACGGTACCGATTGAGTCTTCGTCAAGGTTCAACGCGAGACCAACGATTCCGCCTTCAAACTCGAGCAATTCGTTAACAGCGCAGTCTGGCAGTCCGCTTACGCGAGCAATACCGTCGCCTACTTCAGTCACGCGACCAACGGTGCGTGCTTCGGTTGACGACTGGTAGCCATCAAGACTCTTATTTATCGCTGCCGCAATGTCACTTGCGGAGAGTGTTAGTTCAGCCATGTGTTTGTCCTTTCAGAACGAAATCAGATTCGGGTCTTCAAATTGTCGAGGCGGGTGCGAACAGTGTCATCAATAACTTTGTCGCCAATAGTGGCAACAAGCCCACCAATAACGCTTGGGTCAACAACAACTTTCAGGTTCACGGTTTTGCCAGTTGCTTTGCTGAGTGCTGCAGCCAAACGAGTCTGCTGATCATCGGTCAGCGCTACTGCGCTACGTACTTCAGCAAGGTCTTGGTCGTTACCGGCAGATGAGAGTGCAATAACTTCATCAAATACAGCAGGCAAATCACGCACTTGGCCACTTGCAACGATCATCGAAACGATTTGCACCGTTGCGCGGTTTGCGCGAGTGCCAATCAACTGTTCAACAACTTGCAAACGACGCTCGGACGGGATGGTTGCATCGCCTAGAACGTTGCGCAATTCATCGCTTGACTCATAAGCACGAGCTACTGCGTACAACTCATTGCTGATTGCATCTGCAGCGCCTTCGGCCTGCGCAATAGCGAACAACGCTTGTGCGTATGCCTTTACTTTTGCGTTACTCATCGACCTGCTCCAACCTTTGAAATGAAGCCTTCAACGAGATCTTTGTGAGCCTGCTCATTCAAAGTTGCAGCAACAACCAACGGAGTGGCACGCGAAGCCAAAACCGTGATTTCGTTGCGCAATTCATCTGAACCACGACCACGAGCCGCGTTGATTTCTGCTTCTGCTTTTGCTTCAAGTTCAGCAATTTCTGCAGTGATTCGGGTGCGACCTTCAGCAAGAACCGAAACAGCCTGTGCATCTGCTTCTGCCAAAATTCGTGCTCGCTCACTTGCGATATCGCCCAATGCAGCGCGAATATTCTTTGCATCTCCCTCTGCAGTTACCTTTGCGGCAGCTGCATCGTCAAGTTGCTTCTGAATACGTGCGGTGCGATCAGAGAAACTCTTCTTGATCATTGGGCCAGCAAATTTCACCAAAGCACCTACAACGATGACCGAAGCCAAACCGCCGTAGATGATTTCGCCTGTCTCTGGATACAACCAGTGGTGAGAGACGAATGGGTCTTCTGCTGCCAACAATGAAATCACGAGTTGATTCATGAAGATGCTCCTTGTTGCATTACCTGCTGCACTGCATTACGGACCACACTCGCGTCAGGAGACTTGCCCACTGCAAGCTGCGTGGTGTGTTCTGTAACCGATGCAACGGCTGCGGCCACTTGGTCGCGAACTGCTAGACGTGCTGCATTCAGTTCTGCTTCGGCTGCTGCACGCTTTGATGCAATGCGAGCGTTTGCTTCGGCAATCTTTGTGCTGCGTTCTTGATCCAGAGTCTGACGCGCCTTGTCGACACGCCCGGCTGCTTCAACACGAACTTCATCGAGTGCTGCTTGATATTTCGCAACATCTTCCTGAGCAGCAAAACGGGTTGCGTCTGCTGACTCGAGATCGCTTTGAATGCCGTCGTAACGAGCGTCCATCCCCTTCTTCAATTTCGGGAACAGGAACAGGCGCATGATGACCAGGAACACCAGGAACGAACCACCGCCCCAGATGAGCTCTTTGCCCTCTGGTGCAATTGGGTTCGGCGCTGTTGCACTGGTTTCAGTCGCACCTGTTTCTGCACTAAAGCGTCCAGAAGCAGCAATGCGAACCTGAACCGGTCCACCCTGCATTGTCGTTACGTGAACTCGCATTGGGATCAGGCGAACTTCAGCAAGATGAAGGCAACGAATCCGATAAGTGCAAGAGCTTCGGTGAATGCTGCACCCAAGAACATTGTGGTGCGAACCATACCTGCGGACTCCGGCTGACGTGCCATTGCTTCAATGGCCTTACCGAAAATCATGCCGATGCCAATCGATGGTCCGATTGCTGCGAGACCATAAGCAAGACCTGCCATCTGTGCAGCTGCATTGGCCTTTGCCTCTGCTGCTGTGTAGGCCTCACCAGTTGTTTCTGCTGCAACGCGAATGCTCGCGTGTGCGATTCGTGTTAACGCTTCCATTTTTTATCTCCTGTTTAGTTGTTTAGTTTTTTGTGGGTATCTGTCGGTATTCGATCTGTCTGAATTAGTGCTCTGGGTGCGTTGCTCCGCCGATGTACACCGCGGCAAGAACCGTGAAGATGTACGCCTGGAGGAATGCAACCAAGATCTCAAAGCCGGTAAGGAACATCAACAAGATGAACGGCAAGATGCCAACCGGTACGAGGAAGAACTTCTGTGTCTCTGCCTGAATCAATGCTTCTGAGAGCAATGCGAAGATCACCAGCAATAAGTGACCTGCAAGCATGTTGGCGAAAAGACGAACTGCCAACGAGAACGGACGCACAACCAACGTTGAAATAAGTTCGATTGGGGTAACCAAGATGTACAACGCTTTTGGAACGCCCGGAGGAAACAACACTCCCTTGATGTATCCAAACGCACCTTGGTGCTTGATACCTGTGGCGTTAAAGACCACCCACACCAACAGCGCCATGAACATTGGAACACCCATACGCGCAGTAGCTGGCATTTGAATGAACGGAATAATTCCTGGAACGTTGCAGATGTATACGAACAAGAAGACACACAACAAGAACGGTGTCCAACCCAAGCCGGACTTGCCCATGGTTTCCATGATGATGTTTTTCTCGATGAACTCAACAATGACTTCTGCCAAGTTGCGTGCACCCTTAGGTGCTTTGCTTCCATCTTTCATTGCAGCAACAAGGAACAACACGGTTCCGATAAGCGCTGCAAGAATTCCAATGATGATGACCTTGTTGATGCCTGGAACTACATCTTTCCAACGCAAGATCGAGTTGATTTCTGGAAAGTGGAAACCACGACCAGCCTCTTCTGCGCTCGGCACAAGAGCCGCTGTGATCTGCGCGAACTTTTGATTTGCAATTTGTGTTAAGAGCACTGTGGTCATCCTGTTGATCAGCTAGTTACTGGTTGAAGAAGTTGTAAGAAGGTCTTGTTGGTTTGGTTTTGGCTTCAGGCCTGGGAATGCGAGCGACAAAGAAACATATCGCAATTCCCAAAACAGTAAACCAACGTGCGCAATGACAATAGTCATGCATAGGGGTATCAGTTCAACCCACGAGGCGTTGCGCACGAAATACACCGCGGCGGAGATGATTCCCAATCGCACGATGTAGCCAAACAAGGTGGCCCCCATCATGAGGGCATATGAAATGCGAGCGGTAAACGAGACCAAGAATGCTGCAAGGGCAAAATTGCCGAGCACGATGGCTAGGCCGTAGGCGCTTGACCATGCGCCATTTGCACCCCAGAAAATGGCGCACACACCCAACATGATTGGGGCAACGATGAGTCCATGCTTGACGAGGTCGCGACCGATTGCAGCTTCTGGCGCTGGGCCTTTGTCGTTCATTGCCAATACAGAAATATGGCTGTCAGGCGTTGGCTTCATTTTGGCGCCTGCTGATGACTCATGCTTTGCTTCGAGCGTTCCTGCTCGAGCACTTTCATTCGTCCGTCATATTGGTAATACATGCGAGCGAAATTGCCAATTGAGGAAAACAAAACAAGTCCAACCGTGAACCATGGCAACGTTCCAACTTGAGTATCAATCACGAGTCCAATAACCGTGAAGACCAACACGCTGAGGGCAATCTCAGGGCCACGGCCAAGCGTGTCGCTCATGCCGTTGTTCAGCGCCTTTTTAGGCACGAATTTCTTTGGAAAGTTCTTCAACGAAAAGCCCTCGTTTGACGCTTGTGAAACTAAGTACAAACTAGTTTGACACCGCCAAACCCACCAAACCAGTCGTGCACTTGTGCCCTATTTGGAGTTTGCGTGGGGGCGCCAACGGGGGTGCAGCACCGTAAAACCTGCCAAAAGTACGGCCGCAACAGCGAGCGGCCAGAAATTGGGCCTGCTTGAAATCAGCGCCGGGTACAAGGCAACCGTGGAAAGCAGGGCCGTCCATGCCCACAAAATGACCACAGCACGGCGAGGTCCATGCCCAAGCGCGATCAGCCGGTGGTGCAAGTGTCCGCGGTCGGCGGTGGCAAAACCTTGCCTGCTCACCGTGCGTCGCAAAATGGCAAACAGCACATCGAAGAACGGCACGCCAAGAATGAGCAACGGAATGAACAGCGGTGCAATAAAGAAATACGTTTGCCCACTCACACCTTGCAGCTGCGGGTCTGCACGACCTCCAACAACACTCGTCGACACAGCCATTAACAATCCAAGCATCAGTGCGCCAACGTCGCCCATAAAGATTCGTGCAGGATTGAAGTTGTACGGCAAGAAGCCCAAACAAATTCCAAGCGTGATGATGGCAATGAGTGGACCGATGTTTGGTTGTGCAAGCAAACCTTGATCTGCAAGATGCTTGCTATAGACAAAAAATGTTGCTGCAGCAATCGCCACAATTCCTGCGGCGAGTCCATCGAGTCCGTCGATCAAGTTGATCGCTTGTGTCATTCCTAACAACCACAACACCGTGAAGAGTGGAATCCAATCATTCGACAACACAAACACGTCAAGGAATGGCACGCGGAAATAAAACATGGTCACGCCAAACCACACCAACACCAATGCAACAACCACTACCCCGGTCACTTTCATTGGTGCAGACAGATCACGAATGTCGTCTGCGAAACCAAGTGCAGTAATTAAACCTGCTGCAAGCACGACACCAATCAATTCAGAGTTGCCAGAAATGACTGGTGAGAAGCGATCCATCCGCCACGCAAGAATGAGCGCTGCAACGAGTCCACCCATAAACGCCAACCCACCAACGTTTGGAGTTGGAACGGGGTGCGCTCGTCGCTCGTCTGGTTCAGCCATCCAACGACGCTTACGCGCATAGCGCTCAACAAGCGGCGTGAGAATTGCTGTTACCACCGCGGCACAAAGGCCAACGATCAGATAGCCGGTGAGATCAATCACGCACGCTTCGTGTACACAGGGAACTTGGCGCACAAAGCTGCAACCTTGGCGCGAACTTCTGCAACAGCAGCCGGGTTTGCGCGATTACGCAATGTGGTTGCAATGTATTCAGCAATCAAAGCCATCTCCGGCTCTTTCATGCCCTGTGTTGTTACCGAAGGTGTTCCAATTCGCACACCGCTGGTGACAAATGGGCTACGCGGATCGTTCGGAATGTTGTTCTTGTTCAACGTAATTCCAGCTTCATCAAGAATGAGTTGCGATTCTTTGCCAGTTAGCTCGGCATCGAATGGCTGCAAGTCCACCACCATCATGTGCGTGTCGGTGCCACCAGAAACCAGTCGGAAACCCTGTTTTGACATGGCTTCTGCAAGTGCCGAGGCATTCTTCACAATTTGCTGCGCATAGTCCTTAAAACTTGGCTGCATTGCTTCATGAAACGCAACAGCTTTTGCTGCAACTGCATGTTCAAGTGGTCCGCCTTGGCTTCCCGGAAACACTGCCTTGTCAATTGCTGCAGCGTGTGCAGCAGTAGTCAAAATGCAACCGCCGCGTGGTCCGCGCAATGTTTTATGCGTGGTGAATGTAACAACGTCGGCGTATGGAACTGGGTTCGGGTGCGCACCACCAGCAACAAGTCCAGCAATGTGAGCAATGTCAAACATCATGAGTGCGCCAACTTCGTCGGCAATTGCACGGAATGGCTGTGGCTCAAGTCTGCGCGGGTACGACGTGGTTCCCGCAACAATCATTTTCGGTTTGTGCTTAATTGCAAGCTCACGAATTTGATCGAAGTCCAACCGCTCATCTGTTGCTCCTACGCGGAACGATTGGAAGTTGTACAAGATTCCTGAAGCGTTCACTGGCGAACCATGTGTGAGGTGACCGCCGTGGTCAAGGCTTAAACCGAGAACCGTGTCACCTGGCTTGATCAGTCCGAGATACACCGCCATGTTTGCGCTTGCACCCGAGTGCGGCTGCACGTTGGCATGATCTGCACCAAACAATTTCTTCACACGGTCAATTGCAATCGCTTCAATGTCGTCAACAACTGCGTTGCCCCCGTAGTAGCGCTTGCCCGGGTAGCCCTCTGCGTACTTGTTCGTAAGTACTGAACCCGTTGCTTCCATCACGTCTGGTGAAGTGAAGTTCTCACTTGCGATCAGTTGCAGACCTGTGCTTTGACGCTCGCGCTCTTTATCAATTAATCCAAAAACTTCTGTGTCTCTCTGAGTCTCCGACGGCCAAGGCATTAGCGCCCTCCTTCTTGTTGTTCAATTTCAGCTAACTGCGCAACTCTGCGCTCATGACGACCACCTTCAAACGGCGTTGTCAAAAACTTTTCAACGATTTGCTCTGCTAATTCAAAACTCACGACTCGCCCACCCATGCTCAACACGTTTGCATCGTTATGTGAGCGGGCCATTTCTGCCAGGTACAAGTCGTTGCATAATGCAGCGCGAACACCATGCACTTTGTTTGCTGCAATTTGCTCACCTTGGCCGCTGCCACCCATAACAATTCCCACTTCTGCTTTGCCATCTCGTACATCGCGCGCAACTGCAGCGCAAAACGGCGGGTAGTCAACGCTTTCAGTGGAGTTCGTTCCGTGATCAATCACCGCGTGTCCGGCCTTTGACAACACAGCCACCAAATGCTGCTTGAGTTCGAATCCAGCGTGATCAGATCCGATGGCAATTGTGCGAGGTGCAGGCGAAGAATTCATCAGAGATACCGCCTGCGAGCATAGGTCACGAGGGCTTTACCCAATAGATCGCTTGTAATCATTGAAAACTAGAGTTTGTGAAGTGACGCTCGACCCACGCACCCCCGTTCTTGTTGGGCAAGCCCAAATCTCGCAACATGTAGATGATCTTTCAAAGGCATTAAGCCCCACCCAACTCATGGCACAGGCAGTAAACGCCGCTATTCAAGACGCTGGCGTTACAACACTCGGCACGATCGACGCGCTTCATGTCTTGCGTTCGTTGTCTACTCGCGAGCCAAACCCTGCACGTAGCGTGGCTCGCGAACTTGGACTCGACGTTCGCGTTACCGGTCTTACGCCACACGGGGGAAACCTTCCGCAATCTCTCGTGAACTATTCCGCATTAGCAATTTCTCGTGGAGAGATTGACATGGTTGTGCTCACGGGTGGCGAAGCGTCGCGATCTCGTCGGCGCGCCAAACAATCTGAAGTTCAACCAAAGTGGATGAACGCATCGCCAGAGTCTGCAGCAGACGAAGCGCCATCAGGTATCGCCGAAGAATTGGTGATGAACCATGAAGCCGAACTTGCACTCAAGATTGCACTTCCGATTCAGATCTATCCGATGTTCGAAACAGCACTTCGCGCTGCAGCACAACGTTCGGTACAAGACCATCAGCAATTGATTAGCGAACTCTGGTCGCGCTTTAGCAAAGTTGCAGAAAGCAACCCGCATGCTTGGTTGCGCAATTCGTACACACCTGAACAGATTCGCACTGCTTCGCCCACTAACCGAATGGTTGGATACCCATACACAAAACTAATGAACTCAAATAACGATGTCGATATGTCGGCAGCGCTGGTTTTGTGTTCGGTAGAACGTGCGACCGCTCTTGGCATTGCGCGAGACAAATGGGTGTTCCCACAAGCTGGAACCGACTGCCACGAGCACAACTTCATTTCTCATCGCTGGACGTTCACCGATACGCCTGCAATTCGTTTAGGTGGCGAGCAATTGCAACAGCTCACCGGCAAGCACACCAGTGAATATGAGTTCATTGACTTGTACTCGTGCTTCCCTTCTGCAGTGCAACTTGGCGCACAGTCGCTCGGACTGAGTTTGAATCAACAGCTCACTCAAACTGGTGGACTTTCGTTTGCAGGTGGACCGTTTAACAACTACGTCATGCATGCCATTGCCACCACAATGCTCAATGTTCGCGAACAACCACAAGCTCACGGTTTCGTGTGGGCAAATGGCGGATACGCAACCAAGCACTCATTCGGTGCATACGCTGCAACACCTCCACAAAACGGATTCACACATTCGTCCCCACAAGACCAAGTAGATGCATTGCCAAAACGCCAAGTGGCAACTGCAGCAGAAGCAATTGGGCCAGCGAAACTTGAGGCATACAGCGTGATGCACGGGCGAGATGGAAACCCAGAAACCATTTGCGCTTCGGTCATCCTCCCCGATTCGCGTCGCGCCTGGGCAACATCGAATGACCCGCAGCTAGCAACTGAAATGTGTGAGCGCGAATGGGTTGGCGTTCCCGTTCGACTTGATGATTCGGGAACACTGCTCGCATGACCGACACGTTTCCTCGACAGTATGCGCGAACTCAGCGCCTCACTCTTGGCGAACCGCGAAACATAGTTGTTTCCCCAGACGGAAAACGAGTGCTGTTTCTTCGTTCACCAGCAGGAAACGACACAGTGAATTCGTTATGGATATGCCATACCGATCGCAATACCGAAACATGTCTTGCAGATATTCGCTCGCTGCTTAGTAACTCAATAACAGAAAATGAATCGGCTCAGGAACGCGCTCGCCGTGAGCGCGCGCGAGAAGGTGCTGCAGGAATTGTTTCATTCTCATGCGACAGCGAAGTGCTTCACGTTGCGTTTGCCGTAAGTGGTCGACTGTTTGTTGGCGACATGCACAATGCTCGTGAAGTAGTAATCAACAAACCGGCACCAGGCACCATTTACGACGCTCGAATTAGCCCAGACGGTAAGCATGTTGCCTACATCCGTGGCAGCGCATTGTTCGTATGCGATATGCATGGCAACGAGCATTGCCTCACTCCTGAATCAGCAAGTGACGTCACATGGGGCGTTGCAGAGTTTGTGGCCGCAGAAGAAATGAATCGGCAGCGTGGATACTGGTGGTCGCCCAACAGCGATGCACTCGTGGTGGAACGTGTTGACAACTCTCCAATTGAACTCATCACCATTGCCGACCCTTCGCAACCAACTGTTGAACCGCAAACCCGCAGGTATCCATTTGCAGGAACGAGTAATGCACACACGTCGTTGCACGTCATTGACTTAAAAGCACGCTCAACCAACATTGTTTGGGACGCAGAAACTTTTGAGTATCTGACCTCAGTGCAGTGGAGTAAGGCAGGGCTAGTCATATCGGTGATGTCTCGTGACCAAAAGTTGCTCGACATTCGCAAAGTTCACGTTGCGACTGGTGAAACGGAATCTCTTCATGTTGAGCGCGACGACAAATGGGTAGAACTTGTTGCTGGTGGTCCGTCATTAATCGCTGAGGACAAGTTGCTGTGGTGCGGGGAACGCAATGGGGCTCGTGCGGTTTTGGTCAATAACAACGCGATGACTCCCCCGCACATCCAGGTGCGTGGAATCGTGAATACACATTCCGAACACGTGACTTTCTCTGGAAACCCCATCGATCAACCACATGTCTTGCATGTTTGGAAAGTGGTCCTCGCAACTCAGGAAATGGTTCAACTCACCCACGACGACGGGATTCACAGTGTTGCAATTGGCGGTGAAACCATTGTGGTTCGCAGTGCAACCATGCACCACCCACGCTCGCGCACCATGGTGAATAACCACCACGCATTGCAAAACAATGCCGAGCAGTCGCTGCTCAGCGTCAATGTTTCGTTTCATCGCGTAGGCAAACGAAACATCAGTACTGCAATTGTGTTGCCAGAGCACCACGACGGCTCTGCGCTTCCCGTTCTGTTCGACCCATATGGTGGGCCACATGCACAACGAGTAGTCGCAAGCAGCATGGCATTCACCGCAGCCCAATGGTTTGCTAATCAAGGTTTCTGTGTTGTGATTGCCGATGGAAGCGGAACACCTGGTCGAGGCAGTGACTGGGAACGCGAGGTGTATCACGATCTTGCAACAACTGTGCTGAACGATCAGATCGAAGTTCTTCACTGCTTACCCGAAATCGCTCCGTGCGCAGATACAACACGAGTGGCAATTCGTGGTTGGAGCTTTGGTGGATACCTGGCAGCGCTTGCCGTGCTTCGAGCACCCCAACACTTTCACGCTGCTATTGCTGGGGCACCAGTTACCGAGTGGAAGTTGTACGACACGTTTTACACCGAGCGATATTTGGGCAACCCTGCACACGACTCACAGCCGTACATCACTTCTTCACTGTTGCACGATGCGAAAAACCTGACTCGCCCGCTACTCATCATTCACGGACTCGCCGACGACAACGTGCTGGCAGCACACTCGTTAGAACTCACCACCGCGTTATTGCATGCTGGTAAGCCTCATGAGTTTTTACCGCTCGTTGGCGTTACACACATGACGCCGCAAGAGGTTGTTGCAGAAAACCTGCTGCTCCACCAACTGGATTTTCTACGACGCAGTTTGTCGTTGCGCTAACGCGATCCGGTCTCTGCCCGCTAAGTCGCGACGAATTTCAACATGCACAAGTCCTGCATTTTCTAACAACGCACGAACCTCGGCGCCCTGCTGATAGCCAATTTCAATCGCCAGCCAACCTTTGTTTGCTAACCATGTCGTTGCACCACTAATCACATCGCGAATATCTGCGAGGCCGTTGTCGTCTGCGTACAAAGCTGAGTGCGGTTCCCATGCATGCACATCTGTCGCAACTTCGTCATCGTTGTGAGCAATATATGGAGGATTACATAATGCAATATCAATTGCGCCTTTCAACGAACCATCAAGCGCATTCCACCAACTGCCAAGTGCAAGTCGAACCCCGCCACCCTTTTGGCCAACGCCCACCAGATTGCCGCGCGCAACATCGAGCGCATCACTCGACTGATCGGTTAGCCACACATTGGTTTTGCCAAGAGGTAGTTCATGCGCCATCGAGAGCCCGATTACTCCGCTTCCCGTACCCAAATCGACAATGTTGAGCGGGCAATCTATGTTCTGCAGTCGTTCGTTGGCAATAGACAAACCAACTTCAACTAACAGTTCGGTTTCTGGCCTTGGAATGAGCACGCGCTGATCCACAAGTACATCTAGGTGTCGAAACGCCCAACGCTTCATCACGTATTGCAACGGCTCGCCAGCTAACCGACGTCGAACCATGTCGTGCAATTGCTTTGCCATTGCCGTCGTTACAAACTCGTGCTGCGACTGACGAAATTCTTCACCGTCTAATCCACTTGCGTGCTCACACAACCACCGTGCTTCGTTGGCATCACCAAGTTGCTCGGTTGTTTCAGCGAGCATTTCGCTCCATGTCACCGCGTCTTCGGGTGTCATGGTGCGATTAGTCGTTTGCGGCGCCAGCCAACTGCTCAATCTGGAACTGCGTCGTTAACGCATCCACGACTGGGTCAACGTTGCCCGCCAAGAAATCTTGCAACTGATACAGAGTGAAACCAATGCGGTGATCGGTAATGCGATTTTCTTTGAAGTTGTAGGTGCGAATCTTTTCGCCACGTCCACCCTTACCTACTTGAGCTTTGCGCTCTGCAGACATTTTTTCTGCTTGTTCTTCTTCGCGCTGCTTCAACAATCGCGAACGCAACACGGTCATTGCGCGCAAACGGTTTTGCAACTGCGAACGCTCGTCTTGCATTGCAACAACGATTCCCGAAGGCTTGTGAGTAATGCGCACTGCGGAGTCGGTGGTGTTTACACCCTGACCACCAGGACCGCTTGCGCGATACACATCAATTTGCAAGTCTTTTTCGTCAATTGACACATCGACTTCTTCGGCTTCTGGCATAACCATGACTGTTGCCGACGAAGTGTGGATACGACCTTGCGCTTCTGTAACCGGAACACGTTGCACGCGATGCGGGCCACCTTCAAAACGCATCCGTGTCCATACGGTGTCGCCCTTAAACAGCATGGTCACTTGGTTAATGCCACCCATTGGCGATTTATCAAGTGACATCACTTCAACCGACCAGCCATTGCGCAGCGCCCATGCGCTGTACATGTCAAACAGGTCGTGGGCAAACAAGTTGGCTTCTTCGCCACCTTCTGCTCCGCGAATTTCCACGATGATGTTCTTGCCGTCATTTGGGTCTGCAGGAAGGAGCAACACCTTTAACTGGGCTTCAAGTTCGGCGATGCGCTCAATCGCGGCATCCAATTCTGCTTGCAGCTGTTCACGCTCTGCACCCTTGGCATCGGCCATCAGTTCGCGAGCGGCTTCGGCGTTACCTTCTGCGTCCTTGTACTCGCGAATGCACTGCACCAATGGGGTCTGCTGTTTGTACCTGCGCGAAGCGTCGCGCAATTTGTTCTGGTCGTTCAAGACTTCAGCAGTGCCAAGACTTTCCTCAAGAGCCACGTATTCGGCTTCAATTTGGGAGAGGCGTTCAAACACGATGTTTAGGCTACGGGCAAATTAACGGCGAACTGGGGAAACTTCAACGAAACGCGCAGGATTGCGCAACGACTGTGCC
>JACCDT010689955.1_pt1 | contig 20966 bp, 18 predicted proteins | sample 7446291 | NCBI WGS metagenome assembly JACCDT01 (sample SAMN15323446, study PRJNA562643) | freshwater metagenome | isolation source: river surface water | place: USA:Blue River Watershed | collected 2017-08-17 | reverse complement strand
CGATACTTTTAACGAAAAAGTAAAAGTGATTCCTACTTTTGTAGAAGGCCAAGTATTACAAAATTTCTTAGATGAAAAAGGAAGTTTGCCAAGATGGAATGTGGCATTTTAATTTCCTGAATTATATATATAAATAAAAAGCGCCATATTGGCGCTTTTTTTATTGCTTAAATGGAGATGACCATTTAGGATCACTGTAAACATTGGTACCAGTAAGTGTTTTTATAAAGGCAATTAAAGCATTTACTTCTCCTGGTTGAAAATTCAATTGTTGACCAAAACCATTCGGAGCTAATCTCGGATCTAAATTTGTATTTCTAGCTGCTAGATTAATGGAACCATAATGACCAATTACATTTTGTAAAGTTACTAAACCTCCAGTATGCATCATAGGTCCATTAGGGATTCCATTAGCATTTACTAAATCTCGTAGTGAAGGGGCTTTAGTATTGGTAATGTCTATACCAGTACCGTTTAACACACCTATAATTCCATTGTTTTTTGTATTTGGATCAATATCGAATTCTGGTGCCGCGTGACAGGCTGCGCAACCAAAACCTCCAGAAGTTCTAACTCCTAATCCATCAAAAACTGGAGGGGTTAAAAACAACGTTTTCCCTTGATTTTCTTGGGCTGTAAAATTGGGAAAAGCTTGATTATCACTTTGAACTGCAATTCGTCCAGCATCGTATTTAGAGTCAAAAGATTGTATACTTCGTATAAATTGTGCCAAAGCATTTTGTAATTTAGATTCTGTGATTTCTTCGGAACCATACACATATTTGAATAACTCTTTATAATAGCCGATAGCTTGTAATTTTGAAATTAAAGTTGTGATGGACCCATCGCCACTCGTGCCGCTAAATCCCATTTCTATGTGATTTTTAATTGGTTCAGAGGCCTGTAACTCCAGAGTTGCAGCTCTTTCATCCCAGAAAAATTTTCGTTCATTTGAAAATCGGGAGTTGACTAAACGCATAGCATGACGTGTTGTTGTTCCGTTTACTCCTTCACTAGCATCAGTATCATCTCCAAAAGCATTAGCTTGAATATGGCATGAAGCACATGAAATAGTATTGTTTGAAGATAAATTTTTGTCATAAAATAAAACCCTTCCTAAAGTAGCGCCTTTATTGGTTATTGGATTGCCAGCTGTATTGTCTTTTGTAATGTAGGCCGGTTTGGTTTGATTCGCATAATTGCTCAAATTATTCAGATCAATTTTTGATGCAAAAGCGGCAATGACATTTGGATAGGTTTCAGTTGTAATGGATTCTTCTGCATTACTACAAGAAAGAAGAGTTAGAATACTTCCTAGAAAACAAAAAGTGGTTAATTTCTTCATGGGTGATATTTTAAGATTTGAGATTGAATTACAACGCAAATAAATCGATAAAATTGTAAATAGTTAGCCACTAGTTTGAAACTTTAATAAATCATTGTGATTTGAACTAATTTCAATCTATCAAATAGTTTAACGTATTTATTCAAATGGCACTTTTTTTCAAACCACAATTATTCCTATATTTGAACTTTGTTAGTTGTCCTCCAATACATGAGGATTATCTACAGTTAATACAAATTAGAAATAATACAATTTAGTATATACTATGAAATTACTAGAAGGAAAAGTGGCTATCATTACTGGTGCCAGCCGTGGAATCGGTAAAGGAGTTGCAGAAATTTTCGCACAACATGGTGCTAATATCGCATTTACTTATAGCTCATCTGTTGAGTCAGCTTTGGCTTTAGAAAATGAGTTGAATGCAATGGGAATTAAAGCCAAAGGATACCAATCCAATGCAGCTGATTTTAACGAGGCGCAAACTTTTGTAGATGCGGTGATCGAAGAATTTGGAACCGTTGACATCTTAATCAATAATGCTGGAATTACTAAAGATAATTTATTAATGCGTATGTCAGAAGCAGATTACGATCAAGTAATTGATGTAAATTTGAAATCGGTTTTCAATATGACTAAAGCCATTCAAAAAACATTTTTGAAACAACGTTCTGGATCTATCATCAATATGAGTAGTGTAGTAGGAGTGAAAGGTAATGCAGGTCAAGCTAATTATGCAGCTTCAAAAGCAGGAGTAATTGGATTTACTAAATCTATTGCTTTGGAGTTAGGCTCAAGAAATATCCGTTGTAATGCTATTGCACCTGGTTTTATTGAAACTGAAATGACTGCAAAATTAAGTCCAGAAGTAGTGCAAGGTTGGAGAGATGGAATTCCACTAAAACGTGGCGGAACTACTGATGATGTGGCTAATGCTTGTTTGTTCTTTGCTTCTGATATGAGTGCTTTTGTAACGGGTCAAGTACTTAACGTTTGTGGAGGAATGCTGACCTAATTAGTTGTAACTCGTTTGATTTTACAAACTGTAATTATATACTAAAATCGCCAAGTACAAATTCAATACGAATTTGTTCTTGGCGATTTACATTTTTAGTCTTCTTTTAATTAAATGATAATGCAAACGTATTGAATCGTATAGCAATGCAATAAGGAGGAAAAAACAGGCAACGAAAAGTGTTTTAATATTGAAAAAACTATATATAAATCCGCCTAAAACACAACCAATAAAAAAGAAACTAATAATAGAAATACGGAGATAAATATTCGTTTTTAATTTCTTTGTCTCTTCTGGTTTTTTATAAAAAAATAACTGAGATAATTCAATTCCTAAATCCGTGAATAGACCAGTTAAATGTGTAGTTCTAACAGTAGATTGTGAAATTTTGGTCACTAATGAATTTTGAATTCCCATAGCAAATAACATAGCAGAAGCCAAATTTTTTCCTTCAAAATTATCTAAATTCATAGGTGATTCAAAAGAAGCAACAATTGCTAGGATTAAAATTTCCAAAGCAATTGGAATAATATGTGAAAAATTAGAATTTGATTTTGCTACATATTCAGATATAAAATTGGAAGTAAAAGCACCCAATAAAAAGATTAAGGTGAAAACAAAAAAAGTAATTGCTGCAGCAAAATCTTTTCGCATAATTTCTTCTGCAAAATAAGCAAAATGTCCAGTTATGTTAGTAGTTAAGGTTTTAACTGATAATACGCCAGTAATATTTACGACTCCAGCAACAAATGACAATAAGGTGGCTAATCTTAGATTATGAATAAAAGTCCTATTTTTCCCTTTATGACGAAACATAAGTTATATATTAATTGCATTACAATAATTGCAAGTAAAATCCGAAATAAAATTATACTAATCCAAGCCTAGACTTTAATTTCAAGAACAATAATCCCATTTTATATGCTTCTTCAGAGGCTGAATTTCGATCACTAATAGGAACCTTGTATAAAGTGCATAATTCATCTAAAGTGAATTGTTTATCATTAATGTCATGCAGTCTTCTGTGCATGATTTCCAAATCAAGAGGTTCATTTTTTAATCGGCCACAATCTAATTTTTCCAATGCAGTATTGATAATTTCAACATCTGTCTCTATGCGATATCCAACTAAAGTGGCATTCCCAATATATTTCAAAAAAGATTGAATTGCCTCTGGTTCTCCTAATTTATTGAATTTACTCTCAACAATAAATTCGTTTGAAAGTCCATTGTCATGAAGAAATTTATATTGTAAAATAACCACTTCAAAGTTATCCCCAATAAGTAAATTATCATGTACTATACCAAAACAGCCAAAAGACAGAATTACATCTTTAGTTGGATTTAACCCGGTTTTTTCTGTTGAAAGAATGACATACCGATTGGATTTATTTTCAAATTTAGATAGGTATTCTTTCCAAAATTCCGGATGTTCTTTAGTGATATTTTTAAGCCAATCTAACATAATTATGAAAATTGAGTAAGTTGGAATTTATCTTTAATTAACTCTTCTAATTCTTTCATTGGAGCTAAAGCATTTTTCAATCGTTCTTTGTCCATTTTATTCAATTCATTCAAATTGATAAACTGCCCAGAATCTTCGTTTTTTAATCCTTCTACAGTTCTGAATTTAGAAAGAGTTAAAAAGGCTTCCGCACAATTGATGTAAATTTCAGCATTTCGTGTATCGGCTATAGCCAATTGTTTGAAACGAGAATAGGTATTATTTACACCTTTAATACCATAACTTAAAGCAAATAGTCGCGCACTATCAATTAATGGAAGTAAAGCACGTGATTTAATATCAAACTTGTCTTTGTTTATACCTTCTTCTTCAACAATAAATTTCTTAAAGAAACTAAGTGGTGCGTTATTTCGTAAGGCATCGTTACCTAAAAAATCAAAGAACAATGTATTACTCTTGGCATTCTTATAAATCACATTTTCTATAGCCTCTTCAATTTTTGCATCGCCAAAAGCCATTTCATAATCAAAGAAAATACTACTTAAATCATTGCTGTTTTTACCTGGAGTATTCATCCAACTGTTGTACTGATTTGTCCAGTCGCTCAATGACTTACACCAAAGAGTATTACTACCCATATGACCGTTAGGACATAACGAATATCCTATTTTTTCTAAATTAGCAGAGGCTCTTTTGGCTAATTTTAAAAAATAGTCTTTCACCTCACTGTATTTATCGGGTACTACATCTTCAAAAACCAATATACTATCTTGATCCGTAAGTAATAATTGTTCTTTTCTCCCTTGACTACCAATACTTAACCAAGCAAAACGAGCAGGAGGGGAGCCTAGGTCTAAAATGGCTAATTCAACGCAACGTTTAATTAATGCCAAATTGATTTCGCTTGCAATATTATAAATATGGAAAAGCGGAATATTTTTATGAATAGAACTTTGAATAATGTCAGTCAATCGTTCACGAAGTTGTTTCAAATCATCTGCCGACTGAGTTCGTTTGATTTGTTTAATTAATACCCCAGGATTATTCGCTTGAGAAACGATTAAATCATGTTCAGAAATAATTCCCTTAACTGGAGATTGATTGGTTCCATCGGTTGTTGCAATTAGATGGGTAACATTATTCTTTAACATAACCAATTGGGCTTCCGCCAAAGAAATATTTTCGACAACTGTAACCACAGGATTCGACATGATTTTATCAATGGTGGCTGTAATAGGGAAACGTCCTGTTGCAATTTTTGAACTCATATCGGTCTGAGTTACAATTCCAATTGGAATATTATTATTGCAAATAATACTACTGGTAGAAAGATTTTCTGCCATGGTTTTAGCTACATCCATAACAATTGCATCAGGAGTAGTAGTAAGAGGATTCCGATTGTAATTAAGTGATTGAAAATACTGCATATCAGAGGATTGTTGGTCAGAATAGACCACGTTGTCTGAAAGTAATTTTCCTTTTAAATTTTTGTCATTTGGATTATTGGTATTGGTTGCGAAACTTTCCAATAAAAAATCCAAAACATTTGGATTATTAGCTACAAAAGGTCTAAAAGTCGCAATAGGAATAGCATAAACAATACACTCTTGGCGAGCTTTGGCAGTCATCATGTAATTGTTTTTGGCAAAAAATGGACGCAATCCAAAAATATCACCTTCATGACATTTATTTAACAAAGTTTCTTCAGCATCTGCAATAACAGATAAATGAATGACTCCAGAAGCCACAACATAAAAGCAATCGTGTAATTTATCATCAATTTGAAATAAGGTTTTGTATTTTTCTAAATTGACAACACGAATATTAGTTGCGATCTGAGATAATTCTTCAAAAGTCAAATTATCAAATGGGGGATATTTTTTTAGAAAGTCTGCAATATGTTCTGCAACAGTATTCATAGTGGATGGCGATATATTTTTCAACCGCTAATTTAAATAATTTAAAGAATACTTCTAGGAGAGGATATAAAATACTATTAACTAATTTAAAGTACTAATTGTTGAAAGATAGAGAGGATTGAAAATATCCTATTTTACATAATATAAATTATAATTCAATATATTAATTAGTTAAATAGAGGTAATCGTACTAATTTAGATTTAAATTACCTTTTTTGTTTCTTAACAGCTTGTTCTACTACTGTATTGATTTGTTGTAAATGATTGGCCAACAATTTTTCTATCAATTCTTCTTTAGTTAAATGATGAAAAATGGTTTTTACTTTAGTTTTAAGCTCAGCATCCAAATCGTGATTTGGTTTTGTCTTAAAAATCTTTTTAGCCCACAACAAGGTATTGTTTTCTTCAATACTTGCTTCTGTTGGTTTTTTAAACTCAGAAAATTGAATTCCTAGCTCTTTTTCAAAATCAGCAATTTCAGCAACTTCTTCAGCTTGTAGCACTGTCAATGAGAGGCCTTTGGCTCCGGCTCTTGCAGTTCTACCACTACGATGCACATAAGCTTCGTAAACATCTGGTAAATGGTAATTAATAACAAACGATACATCTGCTACATCTATTCCTCTTGCTGCTAAATCTGTAGCGATTAATACATTAATATGTCCTTCACGGAATTGCCCCATAATTCTATCACGAATCCCTTGAGATAAACTCCCGTGAATGGCACCGGATGAAAATTTATTAATTGCTAGATTTTTAGCAAGTTTATTTACAGCGGCTTTGGTTTTACAAAATATGATTCCACGTTCACCGTCTCTAGAATTTAGAAAATGCATCAGTACATTCAATTTTTCAATTGGATCAACTACAATATATTGGTGATCAATTCCTTGGTTACCAATAGTTTCCATGTTGGCGCTGATTTTAACTACATTTTTAGATAAGTAGTTTTGAATCAATTGTTTTATTGTTCCAGGTAAAGTCGCTGAAAACAAAAGTGTTCGATGCTTTTTGGGTAATTCGGCAACAATTTCATCCAAACTTTCCTTCAAGATACTGACCATTTCGTCAGCTTCATCTAATACCAGAAATTGAGTTTGTTTTAAATCAATTGCTTTTCGTTGAATCAAATCAATCAATCTTCCAGGAGTCGCTACTACAATATGTGTAGGTGTTTTAAGTCTTTCTATTTGTGGTTTAATCGGAATTCCTCCACATGTTGCTGCAATAGATATTCCTTCAATATTCTTTGAAAATTGCTCTAAATTGGAGTGAATTTGATGCCCTAATTCACGTGTTGGAACTAGTACAACGGCTTGTATTGCTGTCTTTTCAATTTGAATTAACTGTAATAGTGGTAACCCAAAAGCAGCAGTTTTTCCTGTACCCGTTTTAGCTAAGCCAACAATATCGGTAGTAGTGTCAAGTAGTTGCGGAATTACTTTTTGCTGAATCTCTGTAGGTTCAACAATTTTCAATTCGGTTAATGCTTGTACAATTGGATTTGAAAGTCCTAATTCAGAAAATTGTTTTGACATGCTTTGAGTTATTTTAACGGATTAATACTAATTAATCGGCTTCGTTCATTATTTTTTCTCGGTACTTCTTCCCTATCAATAACGTTAATTTCATTTTGTAATCTTCAACTAACCATTCGCGGTAATTTTTACTGCATTGGCTTAAACATTTTGAAAAACGCTTTACTCGACATTCAATATCTTCGTCCAATTCTTTGGCTAATCTTTTGGCATCTTGTAATTCTTCTGAATTATCAACACACATAGCAGCGTGTTGCTCTAACGATTTTTCTAAAACCACTTTAGAACGTAAATTTTGACGAATCACCATTTTATGTTCTTCATCAACATCAAAGGTAACTACCTGAGTTTTGCTGAATTTGGCACGCAATTCAGGAGGCATTTCGTATTTAAAATACAATTCGATTTCAGCATCATCACGAAGATTTTCTAGATAATATTCCGGTGATTTAAAAATATGTTGCCAATTGACTGGATCGCTCCAAAGTCCAAAACGCGCCGCATTATTACCTAAATCGATCACCGTAAACTCGTCTTTATTTTCTAATTTTCGTGAACCACGTCCTATCATTTGAAAATACAAAGTCAATGATTTAGTTGCTCTGTTCAAAATAATAGTTTCAACAGTAGGTTCATCAAATCCAGTGGTAAGAATTCCAACAGAAGTTAAAATGGCATTAGGAGTGTGTTTGAACCAATGCAAAATATCTTTACGTTCTTCTGTACTACTGGTATTATCAAGATGCCTTACATCATAGCCTGCTTCTCTAAAGGTTTCGTAAACATAAAGTGAAGTGTTGATTCCGTTATTGAAAATTAATGTTTTTTTGCCTAGGGATTTCTCAGTATAGGCATGCAATAATTTTTCTTGCATTGCCATATTGGTATACAAATCATCTGATGATTTTACCGTATAATCACCATTGATTCCCACTTTTAATGAAGTTAAACCAACGTCGTAACTGTAAGTAATGGCTTTGGCCAAAAAACCTTTGTTAATTAAGGATTGGATTGTATCACCAACTATCAATTCATCATAGTTTTGATGCATTGGCAATTTGATATTGGAACTTAAAGGAGTAGCTGTAACTCCCAGAATAAAAGCTTTTTTAAATGAACTTAATAATTTCCTAAACGAATTATAATGCGCCTCATCAATAATAACTAAACCCACATTGTCCAAATGTAACTTTTCGTCATTAATTCGGTTTTTAAGAGTTTCTACCATAGCAACAAAACAAGAATAGTCATTTTGATCCGGAAGCTCTTTTACATTACTATTGATGATTTTGTTTTTTACTCCAAACCCTTTTAACATTTTCGAAGTTTGCTTACACAATTCGATACGATGGGTCAATACCACCACTTTTTTGTCATGCTTTTGGATATACCGACGAACAATTTCAGAAAATATAACAGTTTTACCACCACCCGTTGGCAATTGATATAATAAGTGATGTTGAGGGGATGCGTTGTCAATGCGTTCAAAAATAGCATCTATGTCACATTTTTGGTAATCATAGAGTTCTTTTCGATCTTCAAATTCGGTTTCTACAGTGTTTTGAGGCATTGGTGATTTTGGATTTTTGCAAAAGTACACCTAAAAAACAGTTAATTGGCTATTTTTATTTTAAAAATATAGATCGAATTTAAAAATTAAGTTTTGCAAATTAATTTAAAATTCCACACGCGAAATAATCCGTTCGAATTCGTATTGATTGATCCACTTTTGATCTACAGTTTCCTGGAAAATGGAACCAATTCTTGTTTTAAAATCGGCATAGATACCATTGGAAATTATAAAATCAACAGCTTGTTCAAAAGAATTGAACATGCTTTTGAAAAACAACTCTTGTTTAATCGGATTTTCTGATGAATAGGTTTGAGCGATTTCAATGTTATAGAGCATCACATCGGCAATGATAAATGGATCAACTCCCAAAGTAATGAAATGCTTTATCAATTTTTGAGCAACGGAACGTCGCATTTTTGGTTTACTTCGACGCCCTAATTTTTTGATTGGAAAATATTCATTGGAAATTTTAAGTTTTGCTTCTTTTAAAATAATTTCTTCCTTAGGATTAAAAACAAAATCATAAAAGGTTTTCACTGGTACAAACTTCTCATACAATTCTACAATTTGTTCTTCCAATTGCACTTTATTCAATTCGGCAAGGTATTTTTTTAAATCGCGTTTACTCATATAAAATTTGATATTTGTCAAAGGTAAATTACTTTAGTCAATCTTACTTCTAAAATCAATGATATTCCTTATTTTTGATTTTTAAACCAAAGATCAAAGTCATGTTAAAGTTATTTAAAATAATTGCTTTTTTAGAAGGTGCTTCACTCCTACTCCTATTATTTTTTGCTATGCCAATGAAGTATTACTTTCAAGAACCTATTTTTGTAAAAAGTATTGGAATGGCGCATGGTGTTTTATTTATTGGCTATATCATTTTGGCATTAATGTCCAAAATCGAATACGATTGGCCAGCTAAGAAATTTAGTTTGGTTTGTATTGCTTCAGTTATTCCGTTTGGTACTTTTTATGTAGAAAAAAAATATTTATAAATTAATCACTATGAATTCAAGAGACGAATTTTTAAAAAATTTTAGAGGAGATGCATTAAGTAAAATTGATAGCCAATCTTCTTTAGAAGAGTATTTTCAAAATACCACTTTGCGTCCCATTTTAAAACTTCAAAACGATTTAATTCTCAGTGCTTTCCAAATATATATCGTTCAAAATAAAATTCCTTTTGAAATCTATTCGACTGATAAAAAAAATGCAGTTATCGAAAATGCGATTTTAAAAGATGTTAAATTTCAAAATTTGCTTAAAGGATTTGCAATTGGATTATTTACTGCGGATGAATTTACTTTATATTCTGGTGCAACTTCATCTTTAAATAAGAGAATTAGATCGATGCTAATTGAGCGATTGCAAAGTCAATTACAATTGATTTAATTTTTTAATCTACTTTTTATTTCTGTTATATTTAGTCTATCCTATTAAAAATCAGATATATAAATATAAAAATAATCTACTTTTTTTATTCTTACTATTTTTTATTACTACAAAGCCTTTACTTTTACATTTCATCTCACGAAATCGTTTTCTTGTAATATGTTGCTTTTAATTAAAATCTAGCAATTATTTTTATACTTTTTTGAGATGAATAATGTCATTTTAACACAATGATATTTTGTTTTAATTGAATTTTATTAATTATTGTAAGAAATAAAATACAAATTAATCATAATGATGTCATATTATATAATGAAATAGTAACGGATTATTTTATAGTTTCTAAATTCTATTTTGAAAAAACATTAAAATCTACGTTATTCAATAAAATTTCATTTAATAATCATAAAAAAATGAAAATAATGGAATTCTAATAATTAATTAACAGTAAAAAAAATAATCTGTTATTTTATTTCTTATAATTGTAAGTTACTTTTTATTACTATTAACAACCATAAAATATTTAAAAAACAAATCAGATGGAAAGAAGGGAAGCACTTAAAAGAGTTGCCTATTTAATGGGAGGAGCTATTTCAGCGACAACTATGGGCGTTTTATTTGAAAGTTTTACCGTAATAGACAAATCTAAAATGGTTAACTTTTCAGTATCCGATGAAGCAATACTTGCTGAGTTTTCAGAAATCATAATCCCAACAACTTCAGCATGCCCAGGTGCAAAAGCTGCTGGTTTAGGATCATTTATACCAATGATGATTCAAGATTGTTATCCTGCTAACTTACAATCAATTTTTGCTACTGGATTAAAATCTATGGATGATAAATGTTTTGCAAAATTTGGTAAAAACTTCGTCACTGCTTCAGAACAAGAAAAAACTACTATTGTTAAAGAATTAAGAGACGAAGCAATTGCTAATAAAAGACAACCTTCCTTTTTTACAATTGCCAGAGATTTAACTATTCTAGGATATTATTCATCGGAAATAGGATGTACTCAAGCTCGTGAATATCTTGCAATTCCTGGAAAATATGATGGTAGTGCACCATTGGAACCAGGCCAAAAAGCGTGGGCTACTTCTTAAGCAATTCATTTATTAAACTAGTTTAAACTTAAAAATATACATCGTGAATATTAATACGAATTTAAAAGAACAAAATACTTATGACGCAATCGTTATAGGTTCAGGTATAAGTGGCGGTTGGGCTGCTAAAGAATTGACCGAAAAAGGATTACGAGTTTTGATGCTGGAACGCGGAATGAACATTGAGCATATTACTGATTATGAATCAGCTATGAAAGATCCATGGGAATTCAAGCATGCAGGTAGAATGACTCAAGAACAAAAAAGTACACACCCTGTACAAATACGAGATTATCCTTATCAAGAAGCCAATGAGAAATGGTGGGTGAATGATTTGGAATGTCCGTATACAGAAGACAAACGATTTGATTGGTACAGAGGATTTCATGTAGGAGGTAAATCATTAATGTGGGGTCGTCAAAGTTACCGTTTTAGTGACATTAACTTTGAAGACAACAAAAAAGATGGTCATGGAAACGACTGGCCAATTCGTTACAAGGATATTGCTCCTTGGTATGACTATGCGGAGAAATTTGCTGGTATTAGTGGTCAAAACGAAGGTTGGCCTTTATTGCCAGATGGACAGTTTCTTCCACCAATGGATTTGAACTGTGTAGAGAAATCTGTTAAAGAACGAATTGAAAAACATTATAACAGAGAAAGAATCTTAACTATAGGTCGTACGGCTAATTTAACAGTTCCTCATAATGGACGTGGCAATTGCCAGTACAGAAATTTATGTAGTCGCGGATGTCCGTTTGGTGCTTATTTTAGTACTCAATCTTCTACCCTACCTGCTGCAATGGCAACTAAACGTTTAACTGTAAGACCTTATTCTATTGTAAATCATATCATCTACGACAAGGATACTAAAAAGGCCAAAGGAGTTATGGTGATTGATGCAGAAACTAATGAAACCATGGAATTTTATGCTAAAATCGTTTTTGTAAATGGTTCTACACTAGGTTCTACATTTATATTATTGAACTCTACTTCAGAGGCACATCCGAATGGTTTAGGTAATGGTAGCGGGCAATTAGGTCATAACTTAATGGATCACCATTTCCGTTGTGGAGCTGAAGGAACTGCTGAAGGATTTGAAGATAAATACACTTATGGCCGTAGAGCCAATGGAATCTATGTACCTCGTTACCAAAATTACGGTAATGACAAACGTGATTACTTAAGAGGTTTTGGTTACCAAGGTGGTGCAAGTCGTGGAAATTGGCAAGCAGATGTGGCTGAATTAGCATTTGGTGCTGATTTCAAAAATAATATGTCAAAACCAGCTGACCATTGGAAAATGGGATTGGGTGGTTTTGGAGAAATGCTACCTTATTATGAAAATAAAGTATACATCGATCATTCGAAAAAAGACAAATGGGGTCAACCTGTTTTAGCTATTGATTGCGAAACTAAAGATAACGAAGCTAAAATGCGTGAAGATATGATGAATGATGCTGCTGAAATGTTAGAAGCAGCTGGAATGAAAAATATCCAAACCTATGATAATGATTACTATCCAGGTATGGCTATTCATGAAATGGGTACCGCACGTATGGGTAACGATCCTAAAGATTCTGTATTAAATAAATGGAATCAAATGCATGAAGTAAGTAATGTATTTGTTACTGATGGTTCTTGTATGCCTTCGATTGCATGTCAAAACCCATCGTTAACGTTCATGGCATTAACTGCTCGCGCTGCTGATTATGCAGTGAAAGAATTAAAGAAAAAAAATATCTAGGTTACAATTATTATGACAAGAAAATTAAGAATGGGAATGGTCGGTGGAGGCCAAGATGCTTTCATCGGTGCAATACATCGTTTAGCAGCTAATATGGACGGCTTAATTGAATTAAGTTGTGGTGCATTGAGTATCAATCCTGAAATTGCAGTAGCTTCTGGTAAAGCATTATTTCTTCCAGAATCAAGAACCTATTTGACCTATGAAGAAATGATCAAAGCCGAAGCGGCTTTACCAGCCGATGAGCGCATTGATTTTGTTACTATTGTAACACCGAATTTTGCCCACTTTGCTCCTGCTATGATGGCTTTAGATCATGGTTTCAATGTAGTTATCGAAAAACCAATTACGTTTTCTTTAGACGAAGCAAAACAATTGGAACAAAAATTAAAAGAAACCGGTTTGACACTTTGTTTGACCCACACCTACTCAGGTTACCCAATGGTAAAACAAGCTAAAGCTATGGTTAGAGAAGGTAAACTTGGAAAAATTCGTAAGGTTTGGGTAGAATATCCACAGGGATGGTTGAGTAAATTGTCTGAAAGAGAAGGAAATGCACAAGCAGCTTGGAGAACAGACCCGAAAAAATCGGGAAAAAGTTCTGTAATGGGTGATATTGGAACGCATGCAGCACATTTAGCTGAATACATTACGGGTTCAAAAATTACAGACATTTGTGCCGAATTAAACACTTTAGTGGAAGGTCGTGTCATGGATGATGACGGAGCCGTTATGCTAAAATTTGATAATGGTGCCAAAGGAGTCTTGATGGCTTCACAGGTTGCAGCTGGTGAAGAAAATGCAGTTAAAATTAGAGTATATGGTGAAAAAGGTGGAATCGAATGGTTGCAACACGAACCTAACTCTTTGATCGTAAAATGGTTGGATGAGCCAATGCAAATTTTAAGAGCAGGTTCTAATTATGCACATCTATCTTCATTTGCAAGACACAATTGCAGAACTCCAGGCGGACACCCAGAAGGCTATTTAGAAGCCTTTGCTAATATTTATAGAAACTTTGCTTTAACCTTAGGTTGCAAAATTGATGGTGTTGAACCAACTCCAGAGATGTTAGACTTCCCTTCTGTAGAAGATGGATTAAGAGGAATGGCATTTATTGACAACGTAGTTTTATCAGCACAATCTGATAAAAAATGGACTCCAAACGCAGTATAATATGACAACAATTCAAGGGCCAGCGGTCTTTTTAGCACAATTTATTGGAGATAAAGCACCATTTAATTCGTTAGATGGTATTTGCCAATGGGCAGCTGATTTAGGTTTTAAAGGAATTCAAATGCCTACTTTAGATGCTCGTTTTATTGATTTACAAAAAGCAGCCGAAAGTAAAACCTATGCTGATGAGTTGTCTGGTAAAGTGACTTCATACGGCTTACAAATTTCCGAATTATCTACTCATTTACAAGGTCAGTTAGTGGCGGTTCATCCGGCCTATGATGATTTTTTTGATGGCTTTGCTCCTGCTGTCTTGCGTGGTAATCCAAAAGCCAGACAAGAATGGGCGGTTCAACAAATGAAATATGCAGCTCAAGCTTCTCAAAATTTAGGGCTGAATGCACATGCAACTTTTAGCGGATCGTTGCTTTGGCAATACTTCCACCCTTGGCCACAAAGACCACCAGGATTAATTGAAGAAGGATTTGCCGAATTAGCCAAACGTTGGATGCCAATTTTAAATGAATTTGATAAAAATGGTGTGGATGTATGTTATGAGATTCACCCTGGAGAGGATTTATTTGACGGAGAAACTTACGAAATGTTTTTGAAAGCTGTCAATAATCACTCAAGAGCCTGTTTGTTGTATGATCCATCTCATTTTGTATTACAACAATTGGATTACATTCAGTATATCGATTTTTATCACGAACGCATAAAAGCCTTCCATGTTAAAGATGCCGAATTTAATCCAACTGGTAAACAAGGTACTTTTGGAGGATACCAAGGTTGGGCCAACCGTGCAGGACGTTACCGTTCGCCTGGAGACGGCCAAATTGACTTCAAAACCATTTTCAGTAAACTTGCGCAATATGATTACAAAGGTTGGGCAGTTATGGAATGGGAATGCTGTATTAAAAATCAAGAAGATGGTGCTCGTGAAGGTGCCGAATTTATCAAAAAACACATTATAAAAGTAACCGATAAAGCTTTTGACGATTTTGCAGCCGTTGAAACTAACACACAATTGAACAGAAAAAATTTAGGACTATAATATATACAAAAATGAAACGTAACTTTTTACTTCTAGGCTTAGCCGTATTAACATTAACCTCTTTCTCAAAAAATGAAGGAGACAAAAAATACATCAAAAAAACTGCAATTGTAGTACAATCAAATGATGGTGAGCGATTAATTGCCAAATCAGATTGTGTAGGATGTCATAAATTGGACAAAAAATTAATTGGTCCAGCCTACACAGAAATTGCTAAAAAGTATACAAACAATGATAAAAATATCAACTATTTAGCTACTAAAATCATCAAAGGCGGATCAGGTGTATGGGGCACAATGCCAATGTCAGCGCACTCTTCTTTAAAGAAAGAAGATGCCAAATCAATGGCACAATATATTTTAGGTTTGAAAAAATAACATTTAGTTTTAACACTATTGACTAACATTAAATAACCATGAAAAAAGAAGAAGAGAATAAACCAAATAACAATCGCCGTGATTTTATCAAAACTGGTGCGATGGCTGCAGCTGCTTTTATGATCGTACCTCGCCATGTATTAGGAAGAGGTTTTGTTGCTCCAAGTGACCGATTGGTTGTTGCGGGTATCGGTGTTGGTGGAAAAGGACAATCAGATATTGCGATGTTTCACAAAAGTGGTAAAGCCAATATTGGTTTCTTGTGTGATGTAGATACACGAAGAGCTGCTAATAGTGTAAATGCTTTTCCAAAAGCTAAATTTTACAAAGATTGGCGTGAAATGTTAGACAAAGAACACAAAAATTTTGATGCGGTATCGGTTTCTACACCGGATCATACTCATGCCATTGCGGCTTTAGCGGCTATGCAATTAGGAAAGCATGTGTATGTTCAGAAACCTTTAGCACATGATATTTACGAAGCTAGAATATTAACTGAAGCAGCTAAAAAATACAAAGTGGTTACCCAAATGGGAAACCAAGGGGCATCAAATGATGGAACTCGTATTCTTAAAGAATGGCATGAGGCTGGTTTGATTGGAGATGTCCATACCATTTATGCTTGGACAGATCGTCCAGTTTGGCCACAAGGTATTCCTTGGTCAACTGCTAAACCAGAAGTTCCAAAAGAATTGGATTGGGATTTGTGGTTGGGAACTGCTCCTTATAAAAATTACGTAGACAAATTAGTACCATTCAACTGGAGAGGTTGGTGGGATTATGGTACTGGTGCTCTAGGAGATATGGGATGTCACTTATTGGAAACTCCTTTCAGTGTTTTGAAATTGAAATACGCTAAAGATGTACAATGTAGTGTTGGTTCTGTATATGTAGATGAATTCAAACGCGGGTATTTCCCAGAAAGTTGTCCGCCATCAAGTCATGTAACTTTGACTTTTCCTAAAACAGAGAAAACTTTAGGTGATGTTACCGTACACTGGATGGACGGTGGTATTCAACCAGAAAGACCTGCTGAATTAGGACCAAACGAAATTTTTGGAGATGGTGGAAATGGAACCCTTTTCATTGGAACTAAAGGAAAAATGATGTGTGATACTTACGGATTAAATCCAAGGTTATTACCATTAAGCAAAAATGAAAACCTTCAAGTAGCACAAAAGTATGCTCGTGTTGAAGGAGGAGACGCTGGTCACTATAAACAATGGGTTGAAGCTGCTATTGCTGGTTATGGAAAGAAAGAAGTAAGTTCAGGTTTTGAAATTGCTGGACCTTTAACCGAAGCTCTATTAATGGCTAACTTAGCAATTAGAGGGTACGATGTAGTTCGTGATGAATTAGGAGAAGATGTGTATCCAGGTCGTTCTGCAAAATTATTATGGGATAATGATGCTATGCGAATTACTAATTTTGATGAAGTAAATCAATTCGTAAAACGCGATTACCGCGAAGGATGGAAAAATTTAACATTATAATACAAAAAACAATGATTAAGAATATTTTTAAAATAGCACTAGTAACTATTTTGATGCAAACTACTAACGCTCAAACGGCTGTACCAAAAGGATTTGTTCCACTATTTGACGGAACATCTACAACTGGATGGCATGCTTACGGAAAAAAAGCAGCAACTGCTGCTTGGAAAGTTGAAAATGGTGAATTACATTTTGATCCAACGGCTGCTAAAAATGGACAAGGTGGCGATTTAGTAACCGACAAAGAATACACTAATTTTCACTTAAAATTAGAATGGAAAGTAGCGGCTAAGTCCAACAGTGGTATCATCTTTTTTGTCAACGAAGACTTGGCAAAATTTAAGAATACCTACGAAACCGGTTTAGAAATGCAAGTTTTAGATAACGACGGTCATCCTGATGGAAAAATAGAAAAACACAGAGCTGGAGATTTATACGATTTGATAAAAAGTACAACAGAACCAGTTAAACCAGTAGGTGAATGGAACTCAGTTGATATTGTTTGTAAATTCGGAAAATTACAAATGTTATTGAACGGCGTAAAAGTAGTAGAAACTATGCTTTGGGATGATAAATTCAAAGCTTTAGTAGCTGGAAGTAAATTTGCTACTTGGCCTGGATTTGCTGCATTTCAATCGGGTAAAATTGCCTTACAAGACCATGGAGATAATGTTTGGTATCGTAACATCATGATCAAAGAATGGAATACGATGACCACTACTACGGGTTGTAAATAATAATCTACCAACTAACCAAACCAAACTATATTATACTTATGAATACAACAAATAAAATAAAACTATCCAGCATGATGTTCCTAGAATTTTTTATCTGGGGCGCATGGTTTGTAACTTTAGGAACTTTTTTAGGAACTAATTTAAAAGCGTCAGGAGCTGAAACAGCAGCTGTCTTTTCAACTCAATCTTGGGGGGCTATCATTGCACCATTTATTATTGGATTAATTGCTGACCGCTATTTTAATGCGGAAAGAATTTTAGGAGTGTTACATTTAGTAGGTGCATTTTTAATGTACCAAATGTACCAATCTAGCGATTTAAGTTCTTTCTATATCTATGTTTTTAGTTATATGGTATTGTATATGCCAACATTAGCTTTAGTGAATTCAGTTGCTTTTAACCAAATGAAAGATCCTGAAAAAGAATTTTCTTCTATTCGAGTATGGGGAACCATTGGCTGGATCGTAGCAGGACTTTCAATTAGTTATGTATTTCATTGGGATTCTGTAGAAAGTTTAGCAAGCGGAATGTTGAAAAACACCTTTTTATTAGCTGGAATTGCAGCTTTAGTATTAGGTTTATTAAGTTTTACCTTACCTGCCACTCCACCTAAAGTTTCTGATGAAAAAATCAAAATTGGAGATATCATCGGTTTAGACGCATTGAAATTATTGAAAGATAAAAACTTTGCTGTTTTCTTTATTTCTTCAATCCTAATTTGTATTCCATTAGCTTTTTATTACCAAAATGCCAATCCATTTTTGACAGAGTCAGGATTGGAAAATCCAACTGGAAAAATGGCCATTGGACAAATTTCTGAAGCCTTGTTTTTATTGTTGATTCCTGTATTCTTTACCAAATACGGATTCAAAAAAACTATTTTAGTAGGAATGTTAGCTTGGGCAATTCGTTATGCTTTATTTGCGTATGGAAATGGTGGTGAACTTAGTTTTATGTTAATCATTGGAATTGCTTTACACGGAATTTGTTATGATTTCTTCTTTGTTTCTGGTCAAATTTATACCAACTCAAAAGCTGGAGATAAATACAAAAGTGCCGCACAAGGTTTAATTACCTTGGCTACTTATGGTGTGGGTATGTTAATTGGTTTTGCCGTTGCTGGATGGATTACAGATAATTACAAAACAGCAACTGGAACTATCAACTGGGAAATGGTATGGATCATTCCGGCTGGAATTGCCTTGGCAGTTTTTGTTTTATTCGCATTGACATTCAATGATAAAAATAAAACGGAAGTTTCACACTAATTTTAGATGAAAGCGAATATCAACAGACGATCTGCTATCAAAGGAATACTTGCCAGTACTGCTGCGTTAAGTATTCCTTTAGAATTGTCTGCTTTTAATTTGCCAAAAGATAAATTAAATTCTTTGCCACAATTAAAAGGTAATATCAATCATTCTGTTTCTCGCTGGTGTTTTGACAAAATCGATTTAGAAACTTTGTGCGTTGAAGCCAAAAAAATGGGAATTACTGGAATTGATTTAGTAGGTCCCGAGGCTTGGCCAACCCTAAAAAAATACAACTTAGTATCGACTATGTGTAATGGTGCCGAGTTGAATTTAGTCGATGGTTTCAATGATATCCAATTTCATGACAAACTGATTCAACGTTATACCGATATGATTCCACGTGTAGCTGAAGCAGGTTATAAAAACTTAATTTGTTTTAGTGGAAGCCGAAGAGGTAAAACAGACGAAGAAGGTTGGAACAATTGTGTTATTGGTTTACAAAAACTAATTCCGCTAGCTGAAAAACATAATATTACATTAGTAATGGAATTATTAAACAGCAAGGTCGATCATAAAGATTATCAATGTGATCGAACTTCTTGGGGAGTCGAATTAGTCAAACGTATCAACTCAAATAATTTCAAATTGCTTTATGATATCTATCACATGCAAATTGATGAAGGCGATGTGATTCGTACTATCAAAAATAACATTCAATACATTGCTCATTTTCATACAGCTGGAGTTCCTGGTCGAAATGAAATTGACGGCACTCAAGAATTAAATTATCCAGCCATTATGAGAGCAATTGCTGGATCAGGTTTTAATGGTTTTGTGGGACAAGAATTTATCCCAAAAAATCAAGATAAATTAGCTTCATTACAACAAGCCATAACTATTTGCGACATTTAACTAACAAAATATAACCATGAATAAAAGAAGAGAATTTTTAATCAATAGCGGTTTAGTATTAGGTACTTTGGCTATTACTCCTTCCCTAGCCTTTACAATCAAAAAAAGAGCTATTGGAATCCAATTATGGACGATGCGTGAAACTTTACCCAAAGATGTCAAAGGCGTATTGGCTCAAATTTCAAAAGCAGGATTTACAGAAGTAGAAACGTTTGGCTTTTCACCAAAAGATAATTCTTTCTTTGGAACTTCAGTACAAGACTTTAAAGCTATTTTGGATGCCAATGGTTTGAAAGCAACCAGTAACCATTTTGATTTCAATAATTTTATCAAAACTGGTGATCTTGGTGATTTGAATGCTTACATCAATGCGGCCAAAGTTTTAGGAAGTGAGTATGTTACAATTCCATGGATTTTACCTGAATTGAGAGGCACCTCTGCTGAAGATTATAAAAAATTAGCAAAAGGAATCAATCAAGTTGCACAACAATGTCATGCTGCTGGACTAAAACTTGCTTATCACAATCATGATTTTGAATTTGAACAATTTGGAGATACAAACGGATACGAAATTTTATTAAACGAAACTGATCCTAGTCTAGTAGATTTCGAATTGGATTTGTATTGGGCAGTTCGTGCCGGTCACAATCCTTTGGATTTATTCAAACAACACCCAGGTCGTTTCACGATGTGGCACGTAAAAGATATGGACAAAGCCAACAAAGAATTAAATGCTGAAATTGGAAAAGGGGCAATAGACTTTAAAGCCATTTTTGCACAGGCGAAACAATCAGGAATGAAACGTTTCTTTTTAGAACATGAAACCAATTATAGTCCAAATCCAGGTGAATCCATAAAAACAAGTTT